>Ga0194121_10010145_pt1 | contig 11486 bp, 5 predicted proteins | sample TA2MahCa50mmetaG_FD_148609 | JGI IMG/M metagenome (GOLD analysis project Ga0194121, IMG submission 148609) | Freshwater microbial communities from Lake Tanganyika, Tanzania - TA2015020 Mahale Deep Cast 50m | ecosystem: Environmental > Aquatic > Freshwater > Lake | place: Tanzania: Lake...
CGCTCTGACGACGTACCATCGCCCCTTGTTTGAGAAACACGAGTTCCACTCGGTCGCGGCGGTCATCGTCGAGCAGTCGCAGCAGTTCGACACTGTGCTCCGCAACGGCGTATCTCAGAATGGAGTCGGCGAACGAGTTCCCTTGAGCGTCTGTCACCCGAACAGGATGTCGGTTCTCGAGGTAGAGCTCACAGAACGTCTTGAGGTCCTGCTCCCACTTCGCAACCAGGTTCGGAGGCACCATCACAATGACGGGACCGATCGGGCTTTGCTTCGCGATTGAATACGCAACGCCCAAGGCCACGAACGTCTTGCCCATCCCGACCTCGTCCGCCAGAATCACGCCTGGCTGAGCGCGCAGCCGCTCGAGAATCGCATCGACCTCCTTGCGCTGACGCACCTGGTCAGCCGGCGGGACCCTTTCAGTTAGACGGGTCCCGAGAACAAGTTCAGAGGGAATGCGGTAGGGATCGACTACTCTTGGCATCGCCTCACCACTCGTTCCCAGAACGCCAGCGCATCTGCGCCAAACATCGGCCGATGGGAGCTGACTTCCTTCCCCAGTCGAACCGCAAGTTCTCGCAGAAACGTCGAGAAGACGTCGTCGAAGATCTTCTTTGGCAGGGCCCCGTTGGACGACGAGTAGTTGACTTCCTTCAGCACGATGAGGAAGTCGGCGAGCGTCAGCAGCGCTTCGTCGGCTGCCCCGTCCGCTGCGACAAGCTCGCGAATCAGTCGCTCAGCAAGGGCCTGGATGCCGACCATGCCTTTGAGCCGCCACTCAAGTGACTGGCGGCTGGATACAGGACGTTCGAGATTCGCCCGCAGCTGCGCCAACACCCTTGCGCGTCGCCGAACGCGGTGGAGGAATGTCGAGTACAGATCAAAGCGCCTCAGGGGGTCGAGATCGATGGGCACGGCCGCATCGAGTTCATCTTCGTCCCCTAGGTGCGGTTGTTGGCCTCGTGACCACGCTCTGAACGCCGCGCTCGGATCGGTCGCTGCCAGAATGCCGAGCATGTCATCCGCGGTCATGCGTTCCAGCTGCGCGGGCGGTGGCAGCAGCCGCTTGTCCTCGACGTTGATTGGTAGAAACGCCTCTCTGCCCTCCCACTCCACGACAAGCTTCTCGGGAGGCTGAACATGCTTCCACTCAATCTCGACGACCGCCTTATGGCCGCCCTTCTTCCAGGCTGTCGACGAAAGCACGTCCTGGACGTCCTGTCCCGTCGCGCGGATCTGCCACACCCTCGGCAGATGCGCAGGCTCCAGTCGGAGGACAATCTGTCGAGTGTCGCCGGCGCGGTAGAGAGCAGCCACGAAACCCGCGGCGTTGGCCTTACTCGGTGCCTGCTCCTCTTCGTCCTGTTCAGGTTCAGGGCCACGCCACTCGGCCTGGTCCGGTTCACGTACCTGCGCCATGTCCGGCCAGATTTCATCCAATTGCCCCTTCTCGCGACCGAACGACTCGTGTTGCACGACGGTCAGGAGATTCGCTTCTGTGTTGCGCCGACGCCCGACGCCCATTCCCGCGGTCGTGAAGTTGGAGGAACCGGTCATCAGCGCCGAGCACTCTCGCGACCGAAGCGCCAGGATCTTCGCGTGCCAGATCCTGGCGTTCTTGTCGGCGTCGTGACTCGGCAACACCTCGACGTACGGTTCGGCTCCGTAACGCTGCGCCGTCGTCAGCAGCGTCTTTGGAGCCGCGATGCGCCAGCGCCTGCCGCCCCCATCTTCCTGCTGGGCCGGCACACACAGCCAGATGCGTCTTCGCTCGCCCCTCGCCAGCGCCTTGCAGAGTGCGCTTGCGACCTCGTCTGTCCCCTGGTCGTCGTCGAAGAAGGGGGAGGCGATCCACGCCTCCTTTGGCGACGCACCTCGTCCGCGACACGCCGATATCGCTTCTTCCAGACTGCTGCGTTCGGCCGAGCGCGGTCCAGCGGCCGGAGCCGTGCACACCAGAAGCTGACGGACTGCCGCCCTTTGCCCGACACGGCTCCAGCGTCTTGACTGCTTCGTCACGCCAGCGAGGAACTCCTCTGCCCGCCGCACGGGCGGAGGCCGATGGGAAGCGCCAGGAACGAGGCGAAGAAGATCACGCAAGAACTCGACGGATCGGTCGAGGAAGTCGAGATTGGCAGACGTCGGGCTGAGGTCCACGGCTCCGGCAACTTCGTAGTTCGTGCGGTAGCCTGGCTCGCTCAAGTTCGCCGACGCCACGATGATCCGAATGGCCGAGTCCCACGCGAGCAGGCTGACCTTGGCATGTTGCTTGGCGCCCCGCACGTGCACCGGCAGCACATCCCAGCGATAGGAGTGCTCGACTCCAGCCTGCGTGTGATCGACGAGCACCGCAGCATAGACAGGACCGAGTCTGTTCTCGCGTTCGAGCAGGAACGCCAGGTCTTCCCGGTTCGGCTCGGAGTCAATGTCCAGGAAGCGCGCCAGGCATTGCTCGTCGAACAGACCCGGGTGAAAAGTGTACGTGGTCGCGAGGCAGCCCACGGGATCGCCGGCGCCTTGCGGTGGCCGCCACAGGTCGAGCATGACACCAGGCTTGGAAGCCCTCCGAGGACTCATGACAAATCGGATCGGAAGCGGCCGATTGGGCGGCCGCGATATTCGTGGAGGTACCGATCTGGCTCGATAGCGCGTCGTGATTCTCGGTACGCGTGGCGGATATAGATCCGATCCGGCGCCAGGCGATCAAACCAGGGACGTTTGCCTTCGGCGGACTTGGCTCGCTGCACTTTCTCGTGGTGCTCGCACAATGCAAGCGCACAGGCATCGGGGCCCATCGGCTCTGAAAACGCTCCGAACCTCTGGTCGAAGAGCCCCTGCATCGATGCGTTCGACGTCGCAACGTCCCCGAGCGCTCGGTGAGCACTCTCGAAGCGCTTCTGAAGCCCATTGACGCTGCGCTTGAAGTCCTTGTCTTCCGCGATTCTTAGAACGAGGAATCCCTGGGCGTCGGGCCGAGCGGCTTCCGCCTTCAAGACGTCGAACGCGTCCTGCAGGCCTCGCGCGAAGGACTCGTACCTTCTGATGGCATCGAGAACGGGCTTGAGCGTTGGCTGGCGCTTCTCCAGGCGATCGTGCAGTGTTTCCTCGCGAAAGGTCTCAGCGTCGTAGCGATCCTGCAACTGCCAGATTGTGGGCAACGCGCCCAGTGGCCTGTCCGTTGAAGCGAGCAGAAACTGCTGCAGAGCATGCTTCTCGCCGGCTCTGGCGCTGCTCGGCGCAAAGGCCCGACCGAGTTCCTCCCAGCTCTCCTCGGACCATCCAGGCTTCGTGCGAGGAGGCCCCGCCTCGAGGCTTCGTTTCACCGCCGAGCGCCAGCGCGCGAGAAGCTCCTTCGAGCCGCTGAGTCCAGACAGGCCCTGGCCCCTCGCCCAGGCATCCACGAGACGCTCAGTGTTTGGACCTGGGCCGAGGTTGACGTTTACCAGTCCGAGATGAACCGCCAGTCTCTTGTATACCCCGTGGAAGCCGAAGATCCGGGGAGTCTTCAAATAGCTTCGGGCATCGAGGAATGTGCGCTGGTCGATCGCTCGCCGAGCCATGTCGCGGCCCGCCACACCGCGAAGCTCCGCTTGGTCTGTCATCTTCCGGACGATAGCCTCGACCACGAGCCATTCCCACACCAGGTAGGGCGAGGCATCGCGATACTCCGGTTCGTCGTCCAGTCCTTCGGAGACTAGGGAGCCAACGGCGATCGCAGTCAGGAATCGGATTCGCTGCATCCGCTCGCGAACCGCTGGCACGAGCTGAACAGCAAGCTGATCGGCGATCTGGTACAGACCAAGAGGATCGAGCGTTCCCTCGGCCGTTCCATGCGGATCGTAGGCCGTCAGGAAAGGAAGCGACGGCGTCATGCCGGGCCAGTGCGAACGCCGACCTCTTCGCGTAGAAGTTGAACAGGCTCGGATCCCAGCGCGTCGGCGCCGTTCAGCACCGCTAAGGCGTGGACGTGCAGCTGACTCTGCCGAGCAAAACGGTCGACACGCCCAAGGATTTGCCGTAGCGCATCTTTGGTGCTCGGAATGTCGTACAGGACAAGGTCCGTCACATGCGACAGGTTGATGCCTTCGGCCATTACCGCCCTCGTTGCTATCAAGATCTGTCCTGTTGCCGAGAATGTCGTTAGAGACCGAAGGCGGTCGTCGGAACCCATCCCGCCATGCAGGAGCTGACAGGCTAGGCCGCGGCCTTCGATCTCGGCGACAAGGTAGTAGCAAGTCGCCAGGAACTCACTGAGCACACAGATTCGTGTAGCCGGCTTTATCGCCTCGAGCAGCTGGGCCAGCAACGCGCCCAAAGCAACGGCCTTCGAGTCAACCTGGATAGCGCCGATTTCTTGAAGTGCTCGACCAGCGAGTCCGCCCACCTTCTCAGCCGTTGGGCGGTCGAAACTCCAAGCCGGCCCTTCCCCTGCCCCTTCCTCTTCCTCATCAGCGGCACTGAGCACCTCGCCGGTATCGTCTTGTACGTCCGAAGTGGCTGCCAGCCTGTGGAGCATCGCTTCAAGTGCTGCGGGGCTTGATCGAAGACTCCGAAGAAGTAACTTCGCGAGCCCCGCTTGTTGCGGCGTGCCGGCCTCCAGGATTGGGCACAATCCACTGACTGCATCCATGAGGCTTCCCTCAGCCTGGCTGAGATTGAAGCCGACTTCGTGCAGCACAGGCCGCGGCACGACGTCGAGTGGCTTTCCGTCGCGATCGACGAGCTGGTCCCGCCGCCACCGGATCTCCGCAGCGTCCTCTGTCAAAATCCCATCAGGCAAGGAGATATTCGACGCACTCGCCAGAACGAGCCGCTTCGCAACCGCTCCCACACGCCTTAGAAGATCAGTACGAGCGCCCCTAAACGAATGCGCCTCGTCGGCCACAACAAGCTCCCATTGGACTGACACCAGGCTCTCTAGGATGTCGATCTGTCTGGCAAACTCTCCGCTCAATACCGCGACTGCACCGTGAGGCCAGAATTCTCCATCACTGCCCGAATCGATCATTTCGCGGAACTGGTATCGATCAACAAGCAGGGCGGGCGTACCCGCTTTCCGCAGCATGTCAACGAACTGCAGGCGCAGGGCGGCGGGCACCAGGAAGAGAGAACGCGCCGTTGGCTGCTCGTGCAGCAGGCGACTGGCGATCGCGACCAAGGTCGTGCTCTTACCAAGCCCCACGTCCCCGCGCAGGAAGGTAACCGGCTTGCCTGTGGCAGCAAGAACGGACTCCACAAACGCAGCCTGATGAGGCAGCAACGTAAATGGGGCACCGTCTACGAGTGCGTTCTCCAGCGGGCTCACGGCCTTACCTCCCCCTTGCGGTGGCCTTCGACCTGTTTGATCTTGTTCAGCAGCCAGTTGCGGTGGTCCGCGAGGGTTTGATGGTCCTTGAGAGTGATCTCGCGCCTGAAATGAAAGAGATCGTTTCGAATAGCGTTGATCTCTTTCAGCTTTGCACTCGCCCGAGTCCGAGTGCTGCCCAGGACGGGCTCGAAGTGCGTCCAGTTCTCACCGTGAGAGATCAAGGATTGGTAGTTGTCGAAGCTCATGTCTTCAAGCAACGTCGGCACCCTGTCCTCGCCGCCGTAAACGCTCGACAGACAACGCTTCGCTGCGGCCAGAATGTCCTCCTGGGACATGGCACTCCGGATCAGAGCCCGGAGCGCCAGCTCGATTTCTGAGACCATCACGAAAGGACTTGCCACCTGGTACAGATAGCGAAGGAAGTCCATCGGGGTGAGGACTCCAACGAGACGTTCAGGCGTTCCGATGAGGACGCCGTTGTCACGGTCCATCGCGTCAAAGACGCTGATCATCTCCTCGGTGACACGGGCAAACTGAAACTGCTCCAGGCAGTCATCAACCCGGAGATCGCCAGGCGCACACTTCTGCCTCGACCACTCGTCCAGAGTTGCGCCTGCCGCATGGCCCGCAAACGATCGGAATGAAAACACTCCCAGCACCTCGCCGTTGTCCACCACCGGAACCTGCGAGTATCCGTGCTGTTGCATGAGCGCCACGGCATCGCGCGCCCGACAGCTCGGCGGCACAGTCAGCAAGACCTGGTTCTGAGGAATGATCCGGTTGATCCGATGGAACAGCTCGGAGGCTAGGTCCAGCTCCTTTGCTGCCGCCGAGTGATCCAGTAGTCGGAGACTTGATATTGGCGCAGCCATGCGGCTATATCTCCTTGCGCTCCATCTTTCTCGACGGCGGGCAGCAGCACGGAATGAGCGCGCGGCGGGCGGAGGTATTCAGGCTCAACGTCAGTCTCCGGCCTCGTACGTCTGAAATCCTAGTTCATCTGCAATTTCGCCTACCCGTCGCCAGAAGGCAGCTGACGAATCAGTTCTTAGCCACCAGAGCCAGAGTGCGGCCCATGCTGGGAGAATGTGGCCAGCAAGCCGGTTGGCCGCGGCAACTCGAAGCCAGTCGGCATTCCTGGGGTCGGCATCCGGGTCGATCTGGAGCTTGCCGTCACCGTGTCTCGTAACCGTCTGGTTCGGGTTGCTCAAGAAATGCAGAGCATTCCGAAGGTACCCCTTTACCCGATCCCACTCTTCGCCGGTGAGCAGGCCGTGGGCACGGATCTGTTCTAGCAATCTGACAGATTCATCGTCCAGAAGCATCTGCAGTTCCTGTTCGATGGCCCGGAGATCCGACTCGGACGCGCCGGCTGACGTCAGCTTGACGGTTCTGTGCGGTGAGTGAATGTGTGGGGGCCAGTTGGCGGGACGAGGAGTGCCTAGGGGCCAGTCCGGAAGGGGCCATACCGACGACCCCGGCGGCGGGTCGAGGCGGGTCTGGTACGGCTGTCGCGTACGGATGGCCTCCTGCATAGCGTCATAGATTTCCAGGATCACGCGTTTGGTGCGGTAGTCGCCGTTGTACTTTCCTTCGTCCTTGCGCCGGACAATGGGGAAGGTATCCAGGATGTAGGCGACTGCGTCGCGCGGCGTCGGGAAATGGCGGTTGAGCGCGGCAAGCTCTTCTGGCGTCTCGTCGTGCGGGCAGCCGTCCTCCTTTCGTGCGATACGCCAATGGCCGTCAGCCTCGGTGGGAAGATAGAGATGGAAGAAAGCGGCGTCCAGCTCGCACCTGATGAAGAAGCGGCGCTCCTCATCCCAACGGAATGGCGGCCCGTCCCAACCGCAGTCGTTGGCGAAGGGTTCGAGGTCCCAGGCGGTGTAGGTCAGTTCCAGCGTACGAATCAGCAAGAATCTGAGTACACCATGCGACCACACTGCCGTGTCCTCCGACAGTCTTTCAGGACCTAGCACCGGGAGCTGCTTCATAATGAAGTCGCGAAGGTGCGTACCACCAATCTTCTGCCTGGCTAGGTAATCAAATGCGTAGCTGTTGAAAATAGCCGGCAGAGTGGTGCTCACCGGCACGAGTGCAGGGGCTACAAAGGCCAGAATGAACTGGCTGTCTACTGCCGACAATGGGATTGCCGCGGATATCACGGTCCGCGCACTGGCGCGAGCATCACTGATGTCGCGCCACCCAATCAACCAGTCCTGAGCCCATTTGCCATCGAGCCTTTCAAGGACTTCGGTCTTTCTCACGTAGTATTTCGAACTGCACGTGTACTGTGGATCGAGTAGCGAGGCATCTGATGGTCGCGGAAGTACATGTCCCTTCTCATCGGCTCCCAACAATCCGAAATCGCCATGCCTGTGGTTGAATTGATGCACCATCTTCGCTTGAAAGTAGCGCAGGTACACGTCAGAGCCGAGCTCATAGCATCCGTACTCGGTCTTGGTCGCGCCGAGGCCTGCCAATTCGCCGGCTGAATGAAGGAGCCGACTTGAGGTATTGGTCATAAACATCAACTGAGATTCGAAACCCCAAGCACTCGCGCCTTTGCCGGCAGCCGCGCGGGCAAGTATCGAATGCCTCCTGTATAGTCCCTTCGTGAGTTCTGCGTCCCCCTTAGTCCAGAATATTGGGCAAGTGCCAGTGTTGGGATTCAACAGAAGCACGTCGTCGTCGCTTAGGCTAAAGACTCGCGTATCCGATGAAAGCTCACTTAGGTCGGTTCCATGGAACATGAACCGAGCGCCAGGAACCTTTGAGTCAGGTCCTGAAACGGTGGTCAGTGCGAATCGCACCATATGCCCGCTTCCTGCTCCTTCAAAGAATCCGACGTTCTCAAACTCGTAGAAGCTGATCAAACGGCGAGCACTAACTAGCGAACTGAAGAAGGCCTGCGTGAAAGAGTCTGTTGCAATCCCAGATGGAAGTAGCATTCCAAGTCTTCCAACGGTCTTTATGATGTTGGCTGCGAGTTCAGCAAAGAGAGGGCCGCTGTTCAGTCGTCCCTTGCTCGTGAGAGGAAACGACGTTGAGCCATGGATTAGGCTCTTAGTGCCGTCGTTCGTTCGCTGGTCGGAAATGTACCGAATATACAGGCTCGGCCGATCCTCCTGGAGTGTCTTGATCAGCGCATCTCGGTCGTGTGTCTTTTGTTGTTGGGCGATTTCAGGCGCTGACGCAGCGAAGTACTCTCTTGGGTCCAACTGGATTTGATCCCACGGTGGATTACCTAACACGCAGTCGAAGCCGCCTTGCCCGAATACCTCTGGAAAGGCGAGTTGCCAGTGAAAGAACTGGTAATGATGTGCTAGGCGCTCCACCTCGGCAGCCAGTTCGCTCGCCAGGGCGCGCCCTTGCGCCAAATCTCCGAGGTGTGCCTGGCTGATGCCAAACGGCTTTGTGTCCGTGAACTGCGGGTTGTGAGCCAGCGGGGGAAAGTGCTTGCGGATGACGAAGGCCGCACACCAGGCATCAGCTAAGCGCTTCGCGGCGACATAGTCGTAGCGCTTTTGTGCCTTGGCGAAGGATTCCGCCTTACGCGCCAGGCGCTCGGGCGTGTCGTCGTCCATCTCGTCTACGGCCCTCGCAGCCGAGCGCAGGGCCTCCGCACGCTCGGCGTCTTCCACCACGAACAGACTACCGAGCCCCTTGCTCTCTGCGCGGTTGCGCTTCTTCAGTTCCGTGCAGGCCTTCTTGTCGTCGCCCTCGATCGGGCTGAATGCCTCGTCGGGCAATCCACTCGCAATCAGCTCCGGTGTCGTGCCGAGCAAGCTGTTGCCGACCCGGATGTGATGGTCAAGAAACGACAGCGGCTTGCCAGGCTCTAGCGCCTCCAGCCACAGGCTCACCCGGCAAAGCTCCGCCGCCATGGGGTTCACGTCCACTCCATAGAGGCAGCGGCCGATGACGTCGCGCAGCGCATGCTGGTAGAGCAGAGGCGATGGCTCGCTCTCCCCTTGCGCCTGAGCCCGCACGCGTGACAGGTGACGGGCTAAGCGGTGCGCCGCGCCAACGAGAAAGTGGCCAGAACCGACCGCCGGATCGCAGACTTTCAGGCCGAGAATGGCTCTCTCGGTGTCGACGCCGGTCTTGCCTCTGATCGCCTCTTCGACCACCGGGTCGAGCGCCGAGTCGAGGAGACACTGCACCAGCGAATCGGGCGTGTAGTACGAGCCGGACGTCTTGCGTTCGTTGCCGGCGAATTCTGCAAAGGTGAACCGTGCGCCGTCGCCGCTGATCTGGGGTGTGAGTGCGAGCAGGCTTTCGTAGACACCGCCGAGCTCTTCGGCGCCGAGGTTCCGATAGTCAACGGGACGCAGGGCCTTTTCCTGTCGAGTGAACGCTAGGTGACGCAGCGCCTCGAGCAGGTCGTAGTTGGTCAGCTCCGCGTCGTTCAACCCGGCCGTCGAGTTCGGGTCCCACAAGAGGCTTCCAAGAACTGGTAGCGCAAGACGTTCACGTGTTCCGGCCGCGCTCGCGTCTCCCGAGAGAGCCCGAACTGTGATTTGTAATTGTCGCCACAGGTCCGTGTGACGGCTGCCCTTGATGCTTCCGGCTAGCTCGCGCAACCGCCGCGTACTGTAGTGTGCTCCGTATCGCTCTCGAGCGATCCTGCCTTCGTCCGTGTCATCTCGTGGGTGCAGCAGCGGCAAGCCTTCGAGAGTGCGATCCTCCGCGACGAACAGAAAGATCAGCCGGTAGACGATGCGCAGAAGCTTCCCGTGGAAGTCCGTGAGCGTGACGGTTCCGGACCGTAGCGCATTGCTGAGGGCAGCGTTCTTCGGATGAGCCGTGAATCCGCCGCCGATGATCTCCAGGGCCTTCTCGACCCCTCCGCGAAGCCCTTCCAGAGCCCGCGTCCCCTGCTCCTCAGCTTCTTTCGTCCATTGTTCCAGCCAGCACGTCTCCGGCCGCGCGCCCTCGCGTGGCGCGAACCGCGTCGCGTGCGTCATCAGCCACAGCAAGACAAAGTCGGAGTAGACCTCCCCCTGAAACATCGCCTCGAGATCGAATTCGAGGAACGACTGGCGCGACAATGCCTGGTTGTCTCGAAGCACCCGCAGCCTCAGGCCGTTCGACACGATGGCCCAAAGATGGCCCGCGCTGCGGTTGAGAAACTCCTGGACCAAGCCATGGGGATTCGCAGCAGCCGCGCCTCGCTGTCCGGCCGCCCGCCGGTCGAGTGACAGCCCACAGCCGACGAGATGCACGGCCACAGGGCCAAAGAATCGGCTGATGGCGTAGGCGCGCCCGTTGACTTCAGGGCCGGCACTTGTCGGGAGGAGTCCGAATCCAAGCTCCCGAAGCAGCGGCAGGGTCCACTTGTCGTTCGTGAGCCCGGTCCCGGCCTCGCCCTCAGGCAGGTTCGCCGCTGCGGTCTGAAACTCGGCCCAATGCTTGCGGAGCCGGTTCCACGACTGGGTGATGACCTCGTTCAGCCGCTCACTTTGCGGGAGGCCGTAGTCCTCGGGTCGCGCTCCTGCGAGCTTGGACTTCGGGTCGAGCACGCGCCGAAGCAGATCTGCCGGGAGCAGTCCGCCTTCTGAACGAACGGTCTGGAAGTCCCGGTCGCGACGAGCCATCGCCTACCCAAGCCTCGGCAGAAGCACATAAGCGCCCAAGACATCGACGGGGGCGAGCGGCGTCACGCTGACACGACCTCTCACTTTCGAGGCCTCGCGGACGCGCTCATGCGCGGCACGCTGGGCGTCGGCGCGCTGGTCGGCAATGGCCGACAGCTGTTGCTGCAGCGACGGTAGGAATGGCAGTAGCCAGTTCAATTGCTGCTCGATGGCCGACTGCAGCAGGTTCCGATCGGGCCGCGCCGCCAGAAGGCGCTCGCCATCCTCGACTGACAGCCATTGGGGCGAACCGCCGGAGCCGGTGCACGCAAGGGGCACGATTTCCTCGCACAGGATCGTGTCTGTGTCCGACGTAGAGGCGCGCAGCTGGTACCGGAATCGCGCCACCAGAAGTACCGTTCGAACGGTCACAGCCGACGATGACACCACGCCGCATCTTGCGGCCACGGCCCGCGCATCTCTCGCGACGGGGTCGAGGGCTTGATCGATGGCCCATCCGGCCAGGCCCTCGACGATTGGGCTGGTGCGACCCAGATACACCTCGCCTTCTTCGAGGGGCAATTCATACCGCCCGGTAA
>Ga0194121_10010146_pt1 | contig 11485 bp, 11 predicted proteins | sample TA2MahCa50mmetaG_FD_148609 | JGI IMG/M metagenome (GOLD analysis project Ga0194121, IMG submission 148609) | Freshwater microbial communities from Lake Tanganyika, Tanzania - TA2015020 Mahale Deep Cast 50m | ecosystem: Environmental > Aquatic > Freshwater > Lake | place: Tanzania: Lake...
CCCGCGGCCGGTCACACCGCCCGCCGCCGGACGTCCCCGGCCGCATGCTGCGCGCCCTGCCTCGCGTCACCCCCGCCGTCGCCATCGCCACCGTCGTCGTCGCGATCCTCGCCGGGACCGCCGGCTTGGGGACCTCGCCGGCCGGGGCCGCGACCACCTGCACCCAGGACTGGCGCCCCGCCGTTCCGGCCGCGTACCTCGACCCCGACGGCACTGCCACCGACCCACCCCGGCCGCTCCCCCCGCCCCTGCTAGCCGGCTCTGAGGCGCACCACCTGTTCTGCGGCGGCCACTACATCACGACGGCATGGGTGGGGCCGGCCCGGCACTGGAACGCGGTGGCCGTGCTCGGTCGCGAGGTGGTGCGCACCGCGCGGTACCCGAGCGTGCACCCCGCGGTGAACCCGGTCCTCGGCATCACGGGGCTCGCGAGCTGGTTCTGGGCCACGGCCGACGACGCGCCGTTGCGCATGCTGCGGGGCAACGGGCTGGACCTCGAGATCGAGCTGCGCGTGGCGTCGGTGCGCTGGCGCTTCGGCGACGGGACCCTGGGATCGGTGGGCGGCTGGGGCAGCCCGTACCCGGCGGCGTCGGCGGTCACCCACGTCTTCGAACGCACCGGGACCTTCACCGTCGAGGCCCAGGTGGGGCTGATCGGCCGCGTCCAGGGCGAAGAGCTCGACGTCGAGTGGCCGGGTGGCCACACGGTTACCCTGAGACACGACGTCGCCCAGGTCCGAAGCCTCCTCCACGCCGGCTGAGCCGGGCTCCTGCGCCGTCGTTCATCCCGATCGGACGACACGACGATCCTGGTCGCCACCCAGGTGATCGTGGTCGTTGCCGAGATCATCGTCCGCACCATCGTGCCGAGCCTCATCCCGTCGGGAGGATTCTCCCGCTCCTGAGCACCCGCATCGGGTCGGGCGCCACCCAATAGGGTGCCGCTCGTGACCCACTCCACGCCACACCGCCCGGCCCCGGTCCGCATCGAGGACTACGCCGATCCCCAGTTCTCGCCCGAGGTGCGGGAGATGCTCGCCGCGATCGAGCCCCTCGCGGCCACGCTCGAGCTCACCCCGGCCGCCCTCATGGACCAGGCCCGGGCCGAGACCGGGCTCGACGACTTCGGGCCGACCGACTTCGTCGAGCGGCTCGACGTGTACTGCACCGCGCTGCGCGAGGAAGCGGGGCTGTCGAAGCTCGGCTGGTTCAACAACCACAGCCAGCTCGTGTCGACGTTGAAGAACCGGCTGTGGATCGAGGACCTCGTGAAGCGGGAGCCGGCGATCCTCGACGTGGAGATCGCGGCGCCGATCGTCATCTGCGGCCTCCCCCGCACCGGCACCACCCACCTGCACAACCTGATGTCGGCCGACCCCGGGCTGCGGTCGCTGCCCTACTGGGAGTCGCTCCAGCCGGTGCTGCCCGCGTCGGAGCAGCCCGGACCGGGCGAGCCCGACCCGCGGCTGGCGCGGTGCCAGATGGGCCTCGACTTCCTGCACGCGGCGATGCCGCTGTTCGACCGGATGCACGAGATGACGGTCGACCACGTGCACGAGGAGATCCAGATCCTCATGATCGACCTGTCGACGATGCTCATGGAGACGAGCGTGCTGGTGCCCACGTGGGCCGCGTACTACCGCGAGCACGACCAGACGTCGTCGTACCGGTACATGAAGAAGGTCCTGCAGTGCTGTCAGTGGCTGCGCGGCGGCGAGCGCTGGGTGCTGAAGTCGCCACAGCACCTCGAGCAGTTCCCCGTGCTGACCGAGGTGTTCCCCGACGCGACGTTCGTGGTCACCCACCGCGACCCCGTGTCGGTCACCGCGTCGATGACCACGATGGTGACCTACGGCGCGCGCATGAGCGTCGCCCACCCCGACCCCGTGGACTACGGCGCGATGTGGAGCGCCCGGCTCGAGCGGATGCTGGAGGCGTGCACCCGCGACCGCGACGTGCTCCCGGCGGACCGGTCGATCGACGTCCGGTTCGACGAGTTCATGGCCGACGAGTTCGCGATGGTCGACCGCATCTACGACGTCGCCAGCCAGCCCATGACCGCCGAGGGACGGGCCGCCATGGATCGGTTCGTGGAGGACCACCCGCGCGGCCGTCACGGCGCGGTCGAGTACGACATCACCCAGTTCGGTCTCGACCCCGTCGAGCGCCGCGCCGCCCTGCGCTTCTACACCGACCGCTTCGACATCCCCCTCGAGGCCTGACCCCATCGCGACGGCCGCCCCCGATGCGCTTCTCACCGTCGATACGGACCCCATCGATGCGTTTCTCACCGTCGCTCGAATCCGAGCGACGGTGAGAAGCGCATCGTCTCAGTCGGGGGTGGTGACGGGGTCGCCGAGGGTGATGGTGCCGTCGGCGAGGATCTCGCAGCGGAGGCCGCCGCGGTCCTGGAGCGCGAGGAGCACGCCGGGCTCGGTGAGGTCCTGGAGGTAGCTGCACGGGTGGGCGAGGTCGACGCCGCGCATCGGCACGCCCCCGACGGTGAACTCCACCCCGATCAGGTCGTTGACGGCCACGCCCTCCACGAGCAGGTTGCGGCGGGTCTGCTCTGGAGCGAGCACGATGCCGTGTTCCCGTTCGAGGCACTCCAGGTTCTCCCGCTCGAACAGCGTGACGGCGCGCTGCGCGTCCTCCAGTCGCTTCCCCGAGTAGGTCCCCGCCTCGATCGCGTAGCGGTCACCCGCGAGGCCCTTGCCGGCGAACGCCTCGATGCTGTCGTGGCCGACCATCGGCGCGCCCTCGGCCGGTGCCGTGTAGATCCCGCACACCCGTCCTGTGGTCATGCCCCAGTCTCTCAGTCCTCGACGGCCGGTGCCGGGTCGTTTCGCACACCCGGGGCACCACCCCACCAGTGGTCGCGCATCGCCACGCCCTCCACCGGGAGCCGATCGCGCTCCACGAGCAGGACGCCGAACAGCGTCCCGGCCTGGAAGTAGCCGTCGCCGTCGGCGACCGGGCGGGGCTCACCCCGCAGCTCCCACTCCAGGTCGAAGCCGACGGGCAGGCGCTCCCCCACCAGCCGGTCCCACGCCACGGTCGTGTCGACGTCGTCGTCGAGACGGAGCCCGAACGCCTCGAGCCCCATCGTCCAGTGCTCGAACGGCGTCTCGCAGTAGAGCGACGCCCACAGCCCCTCGGCGCGGATGTCGAGCCCCGCCTGCGGTCGGGGCAGGGGCACGTCCTCGTCGGCCACGACGAACCGGCCCGCGCCCGCGACGGCCAGGTCGGTGACGAACGCGGCGCGACCATGAGCCACGTCGAGCGTGAGGCGGATCTCTCCGGTCACCCGACCGGCCGCGACCTCGAACCCCCAGCTCTCCACGCCGGGGGCGTCGTCGTGTCGGCCCTCGTCGGCCGGGCTCCATCGCACCCGCCGAGCGTATTGCCAGCGCCGAGCGCCGTATCCTGGAGACGATGCCTACGGGAGTCGTCGACGAGATCCACCTCGATGGCGCCGACGTGCACGTGCGCCGGTGGGAGCCGACCACGCCCCGGGTCGACGGCCACCCGCCGATCCTGCTCGTGCACGGACTCGGCGCCAACACGGTGTCGTGGATCACGGTCGGTCGCAGGCTCGCCGAGGCCCAGGGCGTGTCGGTGATCGCCATCGACCTCGTCGGCTTCGGCTACACCCGGGCGCTCGACACGCCGGCAACGCTCAACCGCAACGCCGACCTGCTCATCGCCGCGCTCGACCAGTTCGGCCCCGCGGTGGTCGCGGGCAACTCCATGGGGGGCGCGCTCACCGTGAAGGTGGGCGCCCGCCGTCCCGACCTGGTCGAAGCCATGGTGCTGGTGAACCCGGCCGTACGGGTCGCGCACTGGCGCAGCCCGCAGATGCGCGCCGGCGTGTTCATGGCGCCGATGCTCCTCCCCCGCCTCGGCGAGCGGATCATCGGCGCCCGGGCCACGAAGGTCGGCCCCGAGGGGCTGGTCGACAGCACGCTCCAGGTGGTGCTCGAGCAGTACGCCGCGCTCGACCCCGCGATCCGCGACGACTTCATCCGGATCGCCCGCGACCGCATGGAGTTCCCCGAGGCGGCCCGGGCCTACGCCGACGCCGCGAGCTCGCTGTTCTGGTACATGACCCGCAACCTCGACCGCGACCTGGTGGTCGCGCTCGAGGCGCGCCCCGGCCTGCTCGTGTTCGGCGACCGCGATCGGCTCATCCACGTGTCGAGCGCCGAAGCGCTGGCACAGCGGCACCCGTCGCTCGAGGTCGCGATGCTCGAAGGCGTCGGGCACGCGCCCCAGCTCGACGCCCCCGACCGATTCGTCGACGCCGTCACCACCTGGCTCGATTCCCGATTCGGACGTTCGGTCGCGCAATAGGCCGACCAACCGTCCGGACGCTCAGGGGATGAGGCCGAGCTTCTTGACCTCGTCGCGCTCGGCGACGAGCTCCTCGGTGGTGATGCGGATGCGGTCCTGCGCGAAGGCGTCGTGTTCGATGCCTTCGACCACCGACCACGTGTCGCCGGCGCTGCGCACCGGGAAGCCGAACTGCAGGCCCTCGGGCGTGCCGTACTCGCCGCGGCTCACGACCGCGAGCGAGTGCCAGTTGTCGCCCCCGGTCGGACGCCAGACGGAGTTGACCGAGTCGATCGCGGCGTTGGCGGCCGACGCCGCCGACGACGCACCCCGGGCCTCGATGACCGCGGCCCCACGCTTCTGCACCGTCTCGAGGAAGGTGCCCTGGAGCCACGCCTCGTCGCCGATGACCTCGGGTACGGCCTTCCCACCGATGCGGGCGTGCGCGAAGTCGGGGAACTGAGTCGCCGAGTGGTTGCCCCAGATCGCGAGGTTGCTGACCTCGGCCACCGGCACGCCCGCCTTCTGCGCGAGCTGCGTGAGCGCACGGTTCTCGTCGAGGCGGGTCATCGCGAACCAGCGGTCGGCCGGCACGTCGGGGGCGTTCTCCCGGGCGATGAGGCAGTTGGTGTTGCACGGGTTGCCCACCACCAGCACGCGCACGTCGCTCGCGGCGTGGTTGTTGATCGCCTGACCCTGCGGGCCGAAGATGCCCCCGTTGACGCTGAGCAGCTCACCCCGCTCCATGCCCGCCTTGCGGGGGATCGAGCCGACGAGCAGCGCCCACGACGATCCGTCGAACGCCGTCTTCAGGTCGCTGGTGGGCTCGATGCCGGCGAGCAGCGGGAACGCGCAGTCGTCGAGCTCCATGCACACGCCATTGAGGGCGGGCAGGGCCGGCTCGATCTCGAGCAGGCGGAGCACGACCGGCTGGTCCTCGCCGAGGAGCTGGCCGGAGGCGATGCGGAACAGCAGCGCGTAGCCGATCTGGCCGGCCGCGCCGGTGACGGTGACGTGAACAGGTGCCTTTGCCATCATCTCGCTCCTGGCGCTGCGCGCCGGGCCGAGAAGCCCCGCTCGCTGTGCGCCGTCGGTGGTACCGGGCAGGTGAGCGCCGTCCCGGCCGGGACGCTCGCTCAGGGGCGCGACGCTATCCCGCCGACTCCCGGTCCGCCGAAGCGATGCAGTCGAGCAGCACCGTCCGCGCCTCGGTGAGCTCGGCCATCCGCTCCGCCGCGCCCTGATCCGCCGCACCGTGGTCGGGGTGGGCGAGGCGCACCAGACGGCGGAAGCGGGCCTGCACGTCGGTGCGGTCGAGCGCGACGCCCGACCCGAGGCCCAGCACCTCCATCGCCCACCGCTGCTCGGTCGACACCCCGACCCAGCCGCCGCCGAGGTCGCCACCCCCGGGCCACACCCCGGCGGGGGGCGGCGCCTCGCCCGGGATCCCCATGAGCAGGCGCCGCACGTCGAGGCCGATGGGGAGCCGGCCCGGGTGGCGCAACGCGTCCTTGACCGCCCGGAACGCCACCGACCGCGCCGCCGGTGGGAGCTGCGCCGCGGCCATCACCGCCCCGATGACCTGGGGGTCGGGCCGCCCGTGGCGGTCGAGCTCGAGGACCGGGCGACCCCCCTCCTCCACGATGCGGTGCCGGGAGCGGTCGAGGCCGTGGGTGTCCGTCTGCAGCCGGTAGCGCAAGGCGATGCGGGGCACCGCGAGCCCGTCACGGGCGTCGTCGACGAGCCGGGGCACCAGGTCGGCCTGCTCCGGATCGAGCTCGCCCACGCACTCGGCCACGACCGCGCCGAGCAGCACCGCCCCGTACGCCGGGCCGCTCGTGGGCAGGTACGCCCCGCCGACCGCCACGCGCCGGGTGGGCATGTGCCGGCGGGTGTGCCGCACGAGGAGCTCGGCCAGAACCATTCGTAGACCTCTACGTCACCGGGGCGGGAACGTATGCCCGGCGCCCCGGGAACGTGACGCGGGGCTCAGCTGTCGACGACGACGGCCAGCAGGATCACCAGGTAGACGATCGCGAAGCCGACGATCGTGAGCACGATCGCCGTGCGAGAGTACGCCACCGGACGGGGCGGTACGCCCGCCAGGTCCATCCCGCACTCGGGGCACCGCTCCGTGACGTCGGCCACCGGCGTCCCGCACAGCGGGCACTCCCCCGGTGCGAGGAACCGCTCGGACTCGAACCCGTCGGGCTGCTCCGGCACCGCGCTCATGCCGCCACCCTACGCTCGGGCTTGCTGGTCGCGCTCGCCGGGGAGTCGATGCACGAACGTCATCTCACTGCCCCCCTGCTCGCCGCTCGGCGCATTCGACGGCGTTCTTGAACAGCATGGCGATCGTGGTGGGGCCGACCCCCCCGACCCGCGGGGTGATCCAGCCCGCGATCTCCTCGCAGGTCTCGTCGACGTCGGGGAGCAGCCGCTTGCCCTCGTAGCGCACGCCGCCGCCCACGACCACGCAGCCGGGCGTGAGGTGCTCGGGCTGGAGGATGCCGGGCACGCCGGCGGCGGCCACCACGATGTCGGCCCGCTTCGTGTACTCCGGCCAGTCGGGCACGCCCGTGTGCACCACGGTCACGGCGGCGTTGGCGTGCGGGCGCTTCGCCGACATCAGCAGCGCCAGCGGACGGCCGAGGGTGATGCCCCGCCCCAGGATGACGAGGCTGCGCCCCGCCACCGGCACCTCGTAGTGCGCGAGCAGCGCCTCGATCCCGGCGGGCGTGCAGGGGATCGGCCCGTCGACACCGAGCGCGAGACGGCCCATGTTGAGCGGGTGCATCCCGTCGACGTCCTTGTCGGGGTCGACGGTCATCAGCGCGGCGTCGTAGTCGATGTGCGGCGGCGCCGGGTGCTGCACGAGGAAGGCGTCGACGTCGTCGGCGTCGTTCATCTCGCGGATCGCCGCCAGGACGTCGGCCTGCGACGCGTCGTCGCCGAGGTGGATGTGGGGCGAGGTCCACCCCATCTCCTCGGCCTTCTTCATCTTCATGCCGACGTAGCGGGCGCTGGCGTCGTCGTCGCCGACGAGGATCGTGCCGAGGCCGGGCCGGCGCCCCCGCGCCACGAGCGCATCGATCCGGGGTGCGAGGTCGGCGAACACGGCCTCGGCCACCGGCCCACCGGGCATCATCACCGCAGGCATCTGGTCCCTCTCGTCTCGTCCGGTCTGGGTCGCGTCGGCAGTCGGTCGGTCGGCTCAGTGCAGGAAGTGGCGCTCGCCGGTGAACACCATCGCGAGCCCGAGCTCGTCGGCCCGCTCGATCACCGCGTCGTCACGCATGGCGCCCCCCGGCTGCACCACCACCGTGGCGCCCGCCTCGGCCGCGACCTCGAGCCCGTCGGGGAACGGAAAGAACGCATCGCTCGCGCACGCGCCCCCCTGTGCCCGCCCGGCGGCCTTCTTCGCCGCGATCTCGCCCGACTCGACGCGGTTCTGCTGGCCGGCGCCGATGCCCCAGGCCACGCCGTCCTTCACGAGGATGATGGCGTTGGACTTCACGTAGCCACAGACCCGCCACGCGAACTCGGCGTCGGCCCACTCGGCGTCGGTGGGCTCCCGCTTCGTCACGACCCGCCAGTCGGCGCGCGCCGCCGCGAAGTGGTGCGGGGTCTGGAGCAGGAAGCCACCCGAGATCTGGCGCACGTCGAGCTCCCACGGGGTGGGGGCGGGCGCCTCGAGCAGGCGGGTGTTCTTGCGCTTCGCGATCAGCGCGTCGACCGCCCCCGGCTCGTAGCCCGGCGCGATCACGACGTCGGCCTGGGGCCCGTTCACCATCCGCTCCACCGTGGCCGCGTCGACCGACCGGTTGAGCGCGACGATCCCGCCGAACGCGGAGCGCTCGTCGCACTCCAGCGCGCGCTGGTAGGCGGTGGCCAGGTCGGCGCCCACCGCCGCACCGCACGGGTTGGCGTGCTTGATGATCGCGACCGCAGGCTGGTCGCCCAGGTCGAACGCGAGCCGCCACGCGGCGTCGGTGTCGTAGTAGTTGAGGTAGCTGAGCGCGAGGCCGCTGTGCTGCGTGATCGAGTCGAGCCAGCTCGACGTGCCGTGGAGCCGGTAGCGGGCCGCCTGCTGGTGCGGGTTCTCGCCGTAGCGGAGCGTCTCGTCGGTGCGGTCGAGCGCGAGCACCACGTGGCGGGGCAGCTCCTCACCCTCCTGGAGCCACTTCACCACCGCGGCGTCGTACGACGCGGTGAGTGCGAACGCCTCCAGCGCGAGGGCCCGGCGGGTCTCCGGGGTGGTGTTGCCGTGCTCGCGGATCTCCGCGAGCACCGTCTCGTACTGCGAGGCCGACGTGACGATGGCGACCCACGCGTGGTTCTTCGCCGCGGCCCGGGTCATGGCCGGCCCGCCGATGTCGATCGTCTCGATGTCGGGCGACTCGAAGAACGGGTAGAGGTTGCTCACCACCATGTCGAAGCCGACGATGCCGTGCTCCTCCATGTCGGCCCGGTGCGACTCCTTGCCGCGATCGGCGAGGATCCCACCGTGCACCTTCGGGTGCAGGCTCACCACCCGGTGGTCGAGCATCTCGGGGAAGCCGGTGATGGTCGCCAGCGGGATCACGGGGATGCCGGCCTCGTCGATCGCGCGGGCGGTGCCGCCCGACGACACCAGCTCCCAGCCCAGCTCGTGCAGCTGACGGGCGAAGTCGACCACCCCGGTCTTGTCCCAGACCGACAGCAGTGCCCGGCGCGTCGTGCCCTCGCCCACCTCGCTACCCCTCTTCCTCTCGCGGTCCCATGATGAGCTCCCGCAGCACCCGCGGGTACAGGCGGCGCTCGACGTCCTTGATGCGCTCGTGCAGCGTGTCGACGGTGTCGTCGTCGAGCACCGGGACCGCCTCCTGGGCCAGGATCGGTCCCTCGTCGACCTCGAGCGTCGCGAGGTGGACGGTACAGCCGGTGACCTTGACCCCGTAGGCGAGGGCGTCGTCGACCGCGTGCCAGCCCTTGAACGACGGCAGCAGGGCCGGGTGCGTGTTGACGATGGCCCCCGGGAAGGCGTCGTGGATCGGCTGGCCGAGGATGGTGCCGAACCCGGCCATGGCCACGAGGTCGATCCGGTAGGCGTGGAGCACCTTCACGACGTCGGCCGTGTAGGCGTCGCGGTCGAAGTCCGCGCCGAAGCTGGTCCGCTCGACCAGCTCGGCCGGGATGTCGGCCCGCTCGGCCCGCTCGAGGGCCGGGCACGGCCGGTCGGCCAGCACCAGGGCGATCGGGAGGTCGGCCTCGACCATCGCCTGGAGGATGGTCCCGCCCCCCGACGCCAGCACCGCGAGGCGGCGCGCGCCGTCGACGGTCACGCCTGCTCCGCTCGCCGCTGCGCCATCCGCCGAACCTAGCCCAGCCACCCCGGCGCCACGGCAGTGGGACCCGATGCCGCGGGACGGAGGATCCTTGCAATCGACCCCGAATTGTGATGGGCTGCGCCACAGGTGTGCCCCCGTCGGCAGGGCACCGGCGCAACGGAGGCATCGTGGACGTCAAGAAGCTCTCGACCGGAGAGATGATCATCGGGATCTCCGGCATCGTCCTGTTCTTCTCCTCGTTCCTCGACTGGTTCGGGGCCGAGATCAAGGGGGTGCCCGGGGCATCCGGGGCGGACAACGCCTGGGGCTTCACCCTGCCGCTGTTCGCGGTGCTGCTCGGGATCGCCATGGTGGTGCTGGTCGCGCTGCGGGCGTTCGGCGTGGTGCTCCCCGAGAAGATCGGCGGCTTCGGCTTCCGGCTGCTCTACCTCCTCGGTGGCCTGGCGTTCCTGCTGGTCCTGCTGAAGATCATCGTCGGCCCCGACATCGACACCGGTGGGGCCAGTGCCTTAGGCATCGAGGTGAGCAAGACCCGCGAGATCGGCGCCTACATCGGACTGCTGTGCACGGCAGGCCTCGCGGTCGGTGGCTTCATGGCCGCCAAGGAGGCCGGCGACCTCGATGCCCTCATGAACCGGGGCAAGTCGAGCGGCGGCGGCGCGACCCCGCCGGCGCCTCCGGCCGCCTAGGGCCCGGCCCACTTCCGATTCGCACGACGCGACCCCCGCCGCCGGGCGGGGGTCGCTCGTTCTCCGGAACCGACGCGGGGGATCCGATGACCGACACGACGACCACACTCGACGCCGTCACCACGCCGGTCGCCCCGGCCGAGTCGCCGTGGCGCTGGCGGCTCGCCCACCGGCCCGACGTGCGCTTCGGCCACGCTGCCGGCGGCGTGGCCGGGCTGCTCGTGGCGGCGGCCTGCTTCGCCGCTGTCGTGGGCATCTCCCCCGACGACGACCCCCAGATCCCCGGGGTCGGCATCCACCTGGGCCTGATCGTGGTGGCCCTGATCGCGGGCTGGAAGGTCCGGGGCCCGGTCCGCTCGGCCGCGGTCGCCGCCCTGGCGATCGCCATCCCCATGCTCTGGCTGTTCGCCATCTTCGGCGACGATGGCGGCGGAGGCCGGGGTGACTTCCGCCTGCTCCTGCTGTTGACGACCGGCAGCTACGCGGTGCTGTACCTCCTCACCTGGACCCGAGGCCGCGCCGTGCTGCTCGGTCTGGCGCTGCTGTTCGCGGCCAACTGGGTGGTGTTCGAGGTCGCGAGCCAAGACGTCCCGTTCGCCGCCGATGTCGCGGGTCAGACCCTGTCGGGGGGCGTCGGCGACCCCGACGTGGTGACCGGCGGCGACAAGGCGACCGAGACCGGGATCGCCGAGCTCATCGTGGCCGGGGTGCTGCTCGGCGCCGGCGTGGTCCTCGACCGGCGGCGCAAGCCCGGTGCCGCCACCCCGTGCCTGCTGGTCGGCGGGATCAACGCCGTGGCCGCCGCCGTCGTCCTCGGCGCCGACATCGACAACGTGTACACGCTGGGTGGCTTCGTGCTGCTGGCGGGCGTGGCCATCGGGCTGGCCGGGACCCTCGGCCGGCGCCGCGGCACCTCGTGGATCGGTGCGCTGGTCGCGCTGGCCGGCGCCGTCATCATGGTGGTGAAGGGCACCACCCAGACTGCGAGCGACGGCGGGTCCGACGCGGCCTGGAGCTTTGCGGGCTACGCGCTGGTCGCCGCCGCGATCCTGCTGGTCGTGGGCATCCTCGTGGCGCGGGCCTTCGACGAGCCGATCGACGGCGGCGAGCCCGCGCCGCGGGGACCGCCGACCG
>Ga0194121_10010147_pt1 | contig 11485 bp, 13 predicted proteins | sample TA2MahCa50mmetaG_FD_148609 | JGI IMG/M metagenome (GOLD analysis project Ga0194121, IMG submission 148609) | Freshwater microbial communities from Lake Tanganyika, Tanzania - TA2015020 Mahale Deep Cast 50m | ecosystem: Environmental > Aquatic > Freshwater > Lake | place: Tanzania: Lake...
TGCCGGTCGGCGACCTCGACCCCGAGGCGCTCGCCTCGCTCGTCGCCGACGGCCTCGCCCGCATCACGCGCGACACGGCCCGGCTGCCGTAGCGCCGCTCAGGCGCGGGCGCCCACCTGGGCGAGGAAGTTGCCGAGCATGCCGTGACCCGATTCGGTGAGGATCGACTCGGGGTGGAACTGCACCCCCTCGACGGGGAGCTCGCGGTGACGCAGCCCCATCACCAGCCCGTCCTCGCTCTCGGCGGTGATCTCGAGCACGTCGGGCACGCTCGAACGCTCGACGACCAGCGAGTGGTACCGGGTGGCGGTGAACGGGCTGGGAACGCCGGCGAAGACGCCGCGCCCGTCGTGGGTGATCGTCGAGGTCTTTCCGTGCATCACGTGGGGTGCCCGCACGACCTCGCCGCCGTAGAGGGCGCCGATGGCCTGGTGACCGAGGCACACCCCGAGCACGGGCACCCCGGCCTCGCCGAAATGGCGGATCGCGGCGTTGGACACGCCGGCGTCCTCCGGGCGCCCGGGGCCGGGAGAGATGAGGACGGCGTCGGGAGCGAGCGCGGCGAGCGCCTCGAGCGGGAGGTCGTCGTGGCGGTGCACGACGGGCTCCGCGCCGAGCTCACCGAGGTACTGGACGAGGTTGTAGACGAACGAGTCGTAGTTGTCGATCACGAGCACGCGAGTCGCCACGCCCTGCACGGTATCGCCCGCGACCCGCTCGGCCCGCAGGCGTTTCGGACCGGGGCTTCGCTACAGTCGCCGCCGTGGCACGCCAGAACCAGCCGGGTCGCACCACCGCCAAGGGCACGCAGGGGCCGCCCAAGGGCGCGAAGGGGAAGTCGACCGCGACCTCGCGCCCCGCGCCGGGGTCGCACCGCTACACCCCGCCCCAACCCAAGTCGAAGAAGCACAGCCCGCTGTGGGTGCCCGTCGCCATGTTCACCCTGCTCGGGTGCGGCTTCCTCGTGATCCTCGCCAACTACCTGGGGATCCTGCCCGGAGGCGAGGCGCAGAACTCCGTCCTGATCCTCGGCCTCGTGCTGTTGGTCGGCGGGTTCGTCATGTCCACCCAGTACCGCTGACGGATGGCCCGCCGCGCCGACCGGGGCGAATCCCAGTCGTGTAATTCTGCACAGAGTTATCCGCAGACTGTGGACGACTCCCCCTCCCGTTTCGGGCGGCGGAGGTTCCTCGCCGCGCTCGGGGCGGTCGCGCTCACGTCGGCCTGCGGGGGTGGCGACGGGGGCGGCGCCCTGGGGGCCGACGACCCGGACCTCGAGGCGTCGGGCGCCACCGCCCCGCCGGCCACCACGCCCGCGACCGCACCCCCCGGCCCCACGGACCCGGTCCCCACCGGGCCGTCGCAGTGGGTGTCGCGGGGTCCCGCGGGCGCGAACCGGGTCGCGCTCACCTTCCACACCGACGGCGACCTCACGGTGGCCGACGAGATCCTGCGCACCCTGAAGGCCCGCGGCGTGCCGATGACGTCGTTCCTCGTGGGCTCGTGGCTCGCCGCCCACCCCGACTGGGCGAAGCGCCTCACCGACGACGGGCACGAGCTCGCCAACCACACCTACAGCCATCCGACCTTCGCCAACCTCACGCCGCCGGCCATGACCGACGAGATCACCCGTACCCGCGATCTGCTCGTGCAGCTCACGGGGAAGCCCGGGGCGTACTTCCGCCCGTCGGGCACGGCGAACGGGATCGACTCACCCTCGCCGGCCGCCCTCGCCGCGGCCGGCACGGCCGGGTACGCGGTCACCCTCGGCTACGACGTCGACCCGCTCGACTACCAGGACCCGGCGCCCGCCCTGATCGTCCAGCGCACGCTCGACGCCGCCACCCCGGGCGGGATCGTCAGCCTGCACTTCGGCCGCCCCAACACCGCGGCCGCGCTCCCCGGCATCCTCGACGGGCTCGCGGCACGCGGGCTCGCCCCGGTCACCGCCTCCAAGCTGCTCGGCTGACGGCCCGCGGCAGGGTCAGCCCGAGGCTTCCCACACCGGGAGCATGTCCTCGCGGCAATGGCGCGGCGCCACGATGTCGTGCTCGGCGTTGACCGCGGTCATCGTGACCTCGGCACCGCACACCGTGCAGCGGTAGCGCAGCTCCACGGGCACGACGTCGTCGGGGTCGGGCTCGTTGGGCGGCGCGATCTTGAACTTCGCGAGGGTCGCGGCACCGATGAGGTAGATCGCCAGGACCGCCGCGATCGCGACCGCCAGCCGGACGATCCAGCCCAGCCAGGAGACGGCGATCAGCACCGTTCGATGATGGTCGCGTTGGCGAGGCCACCGCCCTCGCACATCGTCTGGAGCCCGTACCGGCCGCCGGTCCGCTCGAGCTCGGCGAGCAGCGTGGTCATCAGGCGGGCACCCGACGCACCGAGCGGGTGCCCCAGCGCGATCGCCCCGCCGTTGACGTTGACCTTCTCCATGTCGGCCCCGGTCTCTCGCTGCCACGCGAGCACCACCGGCGCGAACGCCTCGTTGATCTCCACCAGGTCGATGTCGTCGAGGGTGAGTCCGGCGCGCTCGAGCACCTTCGCCGTGGCGGGGATCGGTGCGGTCAGCATCATCACCGGATCGGCGCCCGCCAGGGCGAACGTGTGGAACCGTGCGCGCGGCGTGAGCCCGAGCGCCGTGGCACGCTCCTCGCTCATGATCAGCACGGCCGACGCGCCGTCGGTGATCTGCGACGAGTTGCCGGCGGTGATCACGCCGGTGTCGGGCACGAACGCGGGCTTGAGCTGGCCCAGCTTCTCCACCGACGAGTCGGGCCGGATGCCCTCGTCGGCGGCGAACATCCGGGTCTCGCCGTCGACGGTGACCTCGACGGGCACGATCTGGCCGTCGTAGCGCCCCTCCTCGCGGGCCCGAGCGGCCCGCTGGTGCGACTCGACCGAGAACGCGTCGTTCTCCTCGCGGGTGATGCCCCACCGCTCGGCGATCATCTCGGCCGAGATGCCCTGGGGCACGAGGTCGTAGCGGGCCATCACCCGCGGGCCGAACGGGAGGCTCCCCGGGAGGAAGCTCGAGCCCATCGGCACGCGGGTCATCGACTCCACGCCGGCGGCGATCACGACGTCGTACGCGCCGGCCATCACGCCCTGCGCGGCGAAGTGGACGGCCTGCTGCGACGACCCGCACTGGCGGTCGACCGACGTGGCCGGCACGGTGTCGGGGAAGCCAGCGGCCAGCACGGCGTTGCGGGCGACGTTGCCGGCCTGGTCACCCACCTGCATGACGCAGCCCATGACCACGTCGTCGACGAGTGCGGGGTCGAGGCCGGTGCGAGCGACGAGCGCCTCGAGCGTGTGCGCGGCGAGGTCGACGGGGTGCCAGTCCTTCAGCGAGCCGTTGCGCTTGCCCAGCGGGGTGCGCACGGCATCGACGATCACTGCGGTGGTCATCCGATGGTCCTCCTCCGACCTGCTCCATGGCGGGCCGCGACGGTACCCCTTCGTTACGCTGCCCCTCGATGGACGACGCGCCCCCGCTCTCCGCCTCGCCCGGAAGCCCGCGACCCGGCGCCACCCGCGACATGGACAAGGCGCTCGGCGACGGCGGCATGCCCCTGCTCGCCGAGCTCGGCGTGTCGTTCGACGGCTATGGCGCCGGCTGGTCGGAGGCCGCCTGGGTGCCCACCGCGCTGGCGTGCAACCCGGCCGGGATCGTGCAGGGCGGGGTGTACGCGGTGGTCCACGACGCCGCGATGAACTTCGCCACCAACAGCGCCCTGGTCCGAGGCGACCGGTGCGCGACGCTCGACGTGCAGTACCAGACCATCCGGTCCGCCTCGGCCGGCGACGCCCTGCGCGTGCGCGGCGCCGTCACCCGGGCCGCCAGGCAGGTCGCGTACGTCGAGGCGGAGATCCGCACGGCCGACGGCGGACTCGTCTCCAAGGCGACCGCCACCTTCATCCTCCGACGCAAGGAGCCCGACCAACCGTGAACGACTCCACCTCCGCGGCCGTACCCGACGCCCTTCCCGCGTTGCCCACCGCGGTGCTCGGCGCCCGCTTCTCCGAGGCGGTGCGGTGGGCCGCCATGCTCCACGCCGACGACGTGCGCAAGGGCACCCGCATCGCCTACGTGTCGCACCTGCTCGGGGTGGCGTCGCTGGTGCTCGAGGACGGCGGGAGCGAGGAGGAGGCGATCGCCGCGATGCTCCACGACGCGATCGAGGACCGCGGCACGCCCGAGGCGGAGATCCGGGCCCGCTTCGGTCAGCCCATCGCCGACATCGTGGTCGCGTGCAGCGAGCCCCCCGGGCTCACCCGCGGCGCCGCCACCTGGCGTGAGCGCAAGACCGCCTACCTCGCGTACCTGGAGGGATCGGTGTCGGAGTCGGCCCTGCGGGTGACTGCGGCCGACAAGCTCCACAACGCCAGGTCGATCCTCTCCGACCTCCGCGACCACGGTCCCGCCATGTGGGACAAGTTCAACGCGCCCGCCGCAGACCAGCGCTGGTACTACACGGAGCTCGCACGGCTGCTGGCGGCCAAGCACGACGGCCCGACCGTGCGCGAGCTGCAGCGGGTCGTGGCCGACCTCGTGAGCGAGATCGACCGGACGCCGCCTCGCTCCTGACTAGCTGTTGTCGGCGCCGGGCTCGGGGATCTCGCTGAAGTCGAGCTCCTCCACCTCGGCGATGTCGGGGATGCCGTCGCCGTCGACGTCGACCACGGTGGTGCGGGTGATCGTGACGGAGTCGGCGGTGCCGTCGCCGTCGAGGTCCATCATCACGGCTTCGGTGATCTCGGCGCCGTCCACCGTGCCGTCGCCCGTCATGTCGACCGTGGTGGTCTCGGTCACGACGACGATGTCGGTGGTGCCGTCACCGTCGATGTCGATGCGCTCGACCTCGATCTTCACATGGCCGTCGGCGGTGCCGTCGCCGTCGAGGTCGACATCCATGTCCTCGAGGACCTCGATGTCACTGCTCGGGTCGGCGATCTCGGGGGTCTCGTCGCTCACTGGCCTGTTCCTTCCGGTCGCGAGCCCGGGACCCTACTCCTTGCCCCGTCGGCAGTCATGCCCGAGGCCGCGACGCGCGTACAACGCTCCCTCGGGCCGCGATCCGCTCGGCCAGCCGTGAAGCGTCCAGCGTGCACCTCTGTCACCGCCGGTGGAAGAGCCGATCGCCCTCGATGGTTCCTAGCATCGCGCGATGTCCCTCACCGCGTCCGTCCTCGCCCTCCTGGCGGCGCTGACCGCGGCGATGGGTGCGGTGCTCCAGTCCCGCGGGGTCCACGCCGTGAAAGAGGGCGACCTCGGGGCCGCGGGCCTGCTCTCCCGGCTCGTGAGGATGCCGTTGTGGTGGCTCGGCGTGGCGCTCACCGGACCGGTGGTCGCGGTGTTCCACACCGCCGCGCTCGACCGGGGCACCCTGATCGAGGTCGAGGCGGTGATGGTGTCGTCGCTGCTGTTCGCACTCGCCCTCGGGGCGCTGATCACGCACCAGTCGGTGTCGCGCCGCGACTGGTGGTCGGCGGTGATCGTGGTAGTCGGTCTCGCCCTGTTCCTCGGCTCGGCCGACCCCTACGGCGACGACTACGCCGTTCCCGTCGGGCAGTGGGTGGTCGTCGGCGTGGTCGTGACCGCCGCAGTCGTGCTGCTCGGCGTGGCCGCGCGGCGCAGCACGCGCCCCAACGTGCGTGCCGCATCGTGGGGCACCGCGGCCGGGGTGCTGCTCGGCACGTCCGCGGTCCTGCTCAAGTACGTGTCCACCCTGTTCGGCGACGGCCTCGGCGCGATCGTCACGTCGCCGGCCCTCTGGGCCCTCGCCGCAGCCGAGCTGGTGGCGCTCGTGTGCCAGCAGCTGGCCTTCCGGTCGGGGTTCGCGGCGGCGCTCGCGCCCATCGTGGGCGGCAACCCACTCGTCGCCGGCCTCATTGGGGTGATCATCTACCACGAACGGTTCCACCGCACCCCGGTGGACCTCGCCATCGCGGGCACGGGCCTCGCGCTCGTGGGAATCGGGATCGCGCTGCTGACCATCTCCCCGATGGTGGCGGTCGGCTCCGGCGAGGTGGCCCCGGCCGGCGCCGACGACTGACCTCGTCCGGTGAGACGACGGCCCGATCGGTTCACACGACGACGCGGTCACTCTCGAGCCAGTCACGCAGCCGGCGCTCGACCATGCGGGATGCGGGGAGGATCTCCGCGACATCGATCCGGCGCGAGCGGTCGGCGCCGAGGACCAACTTCCCTGACCGGTCTGAGAGGGCGCGCAACGCGTCCACCCGGTGGGCCGTGGGGGGATGCGACGCGTCGACCGACGCGCCGCGCAACCGATCGGCCCGGCGCAGCCGCTCCCACTCCCCGCCGGGGAGCCCACCCCGCCAAGTGACCAGGAGGTCCCAGAGGGCGCCATCGCCGTGCCGGCTGTCGTGCTGTAGCGCGCGCAGGCACGGTGTCGACAGGAGGGACACGTCGAGCAGGGCCAGCACCGCGCCGGTCGATGCGATCTCCGCGGCGAGGTCGTCGGCGGCAAACTCGGCCCGGCGGTGCGACCGCGCGGTCAGGCGGAGCTGGAGCCGCAGCGTCAGCTGGATCGCCTTGGCCAGCGGCAACGACAGCAGCCACGACAGGTAGTCGACCGGTCCCAGCCCGCCCTCCGCATCGTGAGTCCACTTGAAGGCCTGGTACCACGACGCCAGCGACTCGATCGACGTGCCCACGAGCAACCCGCGTCGAGCGTCTCCGTTGACCTGGTGCGCGATCTCGTGGGACAGCAGGGCGAGGCGCTCGTCGGGCGCGAGGACGAGCCACAGCGGAACCCCGATCCACACCACCCGCCGACGCCGCAGTCCCACACTGCCGTACGCCGCATTGAAGTCACCGTTGAGCACCACGAGCTGCACGGGCCGGGCGGAGGCCGCCAACGCGATCTCGTCGAGCAGGCCGAACAGCTCCGGAGCGGTGGCCCGGGTCACGGTGACATCACGCTTGGAGATCCGACCCAGGTGCGGGCGCAACAGCACGGCCGCCGACACGAGCAGCACCCCGAACAGGATTGCGAGGACGCCGCCCGGTACCAAGACGAGATACAGCCCCGCGAGGACGACCACCAGCGATACGAGGTGCACCCCGAGCGCGATCAAGACCGGGAACATCTCAACCACCCGGTCGCGAGTCGAGTGATCACGTGCACCGGCCGCCAGCGCGAGCGCCCGTTCGGCATCGGCATCGACCCGGGCCGCAACCCGGTCGGCCTTCCGGGTCGGCAGCGCCCGGGGAGGCAGCGGGTCCACGTTCCAGTCGCACCTCCGGCACCAGGCCACGCACCCGCGGTCCTGCGCGATCTGCGCTCCGCAGCGCGGGCATGTTGCCGCGCCCTCGCTCACCGCCGCCATGCGTTGCGCCCCCCGAGCGCTCCCCACCTCGGGAGCCATCGGGAGCCTAAGCGCGATGCGGCTGCCTCACGATGGAGACGGTCGGCTCCCGCGAGGTCCGGCCGCCGTTGGGCCCGCCACCCTTGACGCGAGCGGGGCCGCGTCAGTTGCGCTCGGACTTCGCGCCCGCGTCTTGGGGCGGGGCGAACGGCACCGCCTGGGTCTTCTTGACGCAGCGCGTCTTCAGGTCCGCCGTGGGATCGAGCACGAACTGCGTCATGATCGAGCTCGCGCACAGGTTGGCGCCCGCGATCTGCACGTGGGAACGACCGGGGAAGACGACCATCTCCGCGTTCGGTAGCGCGTCGGCGACCTCGCGAGTGCGGAACTCCGGTGTCTGCACGTCCAGCGTGCCGGAGAGGAGCAGCACCGGAACGTCGGTCGTCACGTCGACATCGGTCGAGTCGGGCAGCGCCCGCACATTGACGAGCGAGCACAGCTCGACGTACTCCTTCGCAGCAATCTGGCCGAAGAGCGTGGCGTACCGGCCGACGCCGTCGGTCTTCACGTCGTCGGCCGATCGCACCGGATCGTCCGAGCAGACCATCGCCGAGTGCATGGCGTATGCGATCGGGTTCTTGGTGGCGGTGCGACTGATGAGGAGGGCGCTGCCCTTCTTCTGTCCGAGCACCTCCGCCGCGGCCTCCGGGCCACCTTCCACCATCGCCTGCAGGAAGCTGGGCAGGATCCCGTTTCCGCCGAGCGAACCCTGATTGGAGTAGATGAACTCGACCAGGTCGTCGACCGTCACCACCCCCTCCACCGTCTGCGACCGGTCCTCCGGGTTGGTGAAGGTGTACGGGATGGGCCCGTCGTCGAACAGGGCCTTCGTCGACCCGACCCGCGGCACACCGGCCCGCGGGAGCGGCGGGTCCGGCGAGCGCGCCATCGCCACCACGATCTACTACCCGACCACGATCGCGCCGAGCGAACAGAACCCGGAGCCGCGCGTCGCCACCGGACCCTGGCCGCTCATCGTGTTCGCCCACGGATACGCGATCGACGCCGCCGCGTACGCGCCGCTGCTCGAGGACCTCGCGTCGGGCGGCTACGTCGTCGTCGCACCCGACTTCCCCGGCAACAGCACCGCGTACCCCGGCGGCGCCGTGCGCAGCGACCTGCTCCAGCAGCCCGGCGACATGTCGTTCGTCATCACGAAGCTGATCGAGGCGTCGCAGACCCCCGGCCTGCTCTCCGGTGCGATCGACCCCAACGCCGTCGGCAGCTCCGGCCACTCCGACGGTGGCGTCGCCGCGGCGGCCTCCGCGTACAACACCTGCTGCATCGACCCCCGCATCAAGGCGTCGGTGATCCTCACCGGCGGGTCCTTCGGCTTCGACGGCCAGTGGTTCCCACCCGGCACCCCGCCGGTGATGTTCGTGCACGGCACCGCCGACGAGATCAACCCATACAGCGCGAGCACCTCGATGTTCGCCCGGGCCCAGTCGCCCAAGTACCTGCTCACCGTCCAGGGCGGCTCGCACCTCGGGGTGTACGTCACCCCGCCCTGGGAGCCGCAGGTGGCCAGAGCGATGGTCGCGTTCTTCGACCGGTATCTGAAGGGCGACCCCACCGCCGCCGACCGGCTCGCCACCGCGGGGAACGAACCCGGCTACTCCCTCCAGCGCGGCTGACGTAGGCGGTCAGGCGTGGCCGCGAATGGTCAACTCGATCGGCGTGGTGCCGCTGGCGCCAGCTCATGGCGGCGCGGCGCGCCCAACGATGGATCGCCGCCCGTCACCAACGGTCGAAACCGGATCGTGGGACGATGGTCAACCCATCTCGGGAACCACGCCGAGCTGGGTCATCATGCCGAAGTCGTCGCTGACCGCCTGGCCTGAGGCCGGGTCGGCGCACCCCCTCTGACCTGGGTTTTCGCGGTGGAGACGATGGGACTCGAACCCACGACCCCCTGCTTGCAAAGCAGGTGCTCTAGCCAACTGAGCTACGTCCCCGCGGGACGTCGAGTGTAGGTGAGCGGTCGGCCCGAGCCCGGTGCGTTACTGGCGGTTGGCGAAGGCCATGAGGCCACCGCCCACGGCGAACAGCGCGCCGAGGAACGCGAGCCACAGACCGGTGCCCACGTTGCTGACCGCACCGGCCGTCACTCCGAGGCGGGACGCCCGGTCGGCCACGTCGGCGATGTCGACCGCGGTCACTGCGAGTGCCGCCGCGCCGGCGACGAGCGCACCCATCGCCGCCACCTTCGTGCCGCCGAAACGAGCGAGGCGCCCGGTGATGATCGCCGCGCCCAACAACGCCAACACGATCGCGAGCGCCACCGTGATGCGGCCGTCGCCGAGGTCGAGCCCGGTGGCCGACCACTCGTCGCCGACCTTCGGCCCGGTGACGTCCATCCAGCTCATGGCCGAGCCCGCGAGGAGCGCGACCCCCCCACCGAGGACGAAGGCGCCCGCCGCCCGCACCTTCACGGTCGGACGACCCGGTGCCTTCTCGGCGGGAGTCTCGGGCTCGACGGTCTCGGGCAGCGACGCCAACGAGATCTGGCCGGCGCGCTGAGCGGCTTCCCGTCGGGCCCCACGGCGGTGGCGGTGTCGACGAGCTCCGCCGACCATGCCCCGACGTTCGGGTCGACGGTCGCGGTGCCGACCGACATGCCGGGCAGTGGGTCGAGACCTTCGATGCCGTTGTCGGCCACGCGCTCGGTCCAACGGGTGCCGTCCCAGAGTCGGGCCTGGTGCCGCGCCGCCGGGTCGGGGTACCACCCGGGGGCCGGACCCTCCGCGACGCCGGGCATGACCGGGGCCTCGACCGGCGCCGCCACCGGGGCGGGCACCAGCGCCATCGCGGGCGCGACGTCGACAGCCGCGGCCGGCCCGGTGGCCGCGGGCATCGCGAACGCGCCCGACGACTGGTCGGTGGCCATGGGGGTCATCTCGACGACTGGCGCCAACGGGGACGCGGACACGTCCATCGGCGGGGAGGCGATCGGCGTGGCGCTCGGCGCCGCCATCGGCGCGCTCGACGGTCGCCCGCCCGCCGCCGGGAAGGAGGTCGGGTAGGCCGACGGCGGCGCCGGCGCAAAGGGATCGCTCGGGGCCGACCCTCCGGGCGTCGAGCCCCAGGGCCCGTCGGCGCCGTAGTCGACGACGAAGGCGTCGCCGGGCTGGATGATGTCGTTGGCCGCGACCGCCGCGACGGCCTCGGCCACCCCGGCGACCGTGTCGGCCGCAGGGTTCCCGCCTCCGGCCCCGACCGTGCCGGTGGGGTCGGTCAGGTCGTCACGGACCTGCTCCGTCCAGCTCGCGCCGTCCCAGTAGCGGGCCCGGTGCTGTCCGGAGGGGTCGGTGTACCACCCGGCTGAGGGACTGCCGATCTGTGCCATGGATCAGGAAACGGCAACGAGATGGCCCACCTTGACCCAAATTCGCGGCGGCCCGACGGGATCGGGCCGGCTCAGTGGGGGACGACGCCCTCGAACACGGCGGCCTTCACGCCCCGCCGGCCGAGCTCCGTGAGGAACGGCACGGGGGCGGTGACCTCACCCAGGGTTCGGACGCCCGCCCGGACGGCGATCCCCGCGTCCACCCCGCCCACCAGCCCGGCCGCGGTCACCGCGAGCACCACCCCCGCCACCACGGCCGTGCGGTCGACCACGCCGTACACGACCGAGCCGGCCCGGCCGTCCCGCCACCCCGACACCTCCACCCGGGCCGCCCCCCAGCCCTGGTCCTTCGGATCCCGCCCGAGGCCCCGCCGGAAGCGCCCGACCGTGGGGGGCGCGCCGAGCCGGGAGGTGGCATGACGCACGCCGGGGACCGTCGCGATGCAGGCCGCCACCCCGTTGCGGACGAGCTGGCACTCCCGGGCGTCCATCGGCTCGGGGAACCACAGCAGCTCGGGCCCGAACGCCCGATCGGTGCGCCAGGCCCCGTCGCGCCACTCGCCGGGGGTCTCGCGCCGGGCGTCCTTCACCGCTTCGATGCAGGCCGGGCCGGCGGCGCCCACCCGGGCCACGTGGACCTCGTCGACCACGTCGAAGGTGTCGGCTGCGTGACGGGCCAGCACCTCGGTGAGGCCGGGGCCGAGCCCGCAACCGGTCACGACTGCGACCCCCCGCTCG
>Ga0194121_10010148_pt1 | contig 11485 bp, 6 predicted proteins | sample TA2MahCa50mmetaG_FD_148609 | JGI IMG/M metagenome (GOLD analysis project Ga0194121, IMG submission 148609) | Freshwater microbial communities from Lake Tanganyika, Tanzania - TA2015020 Mahale Deep Cast 50m | ecosystem: Environmental > Aquatic > Freshwater > Lake | place: Tanzania: Lake...
CGGCAAAATGCCCCAGATAGGCAATCGCTTTGTCGGTCTCGGCTGTCTGCGCGTAATGATGTGCCAGACGATCGTACACGTCGTCAAGATGGCCAGTATAGAGGACCTCCAGCGCCTGCCCAGCCGCAGCATGCAGGGCCTGGCGCTGCGTCGTTAAGAGGCTCTCATAGGCGACTTCCTGCGTCAGTGCATGCTTAAAAACGTAGAGCGACTCCTCTGTGCCACTACGCTCATAGAGAAACTCCAGACGTGTGAGCTCCAGGAGTTGGGACTCTAGCGCCTCTGGCCCGGACCAGATGTGCTTTAACAGCGACGTGGAAAATTCTCGCCCCAGGACCGCAGCTGTCTGCAAGAGCTGCTTACTGGTCTCTGGCAGGCGGTCAATACGGGCCATGAGCACACCCTGAATGGTCTCAGGCACGACCGCTTCGACCAGCATGTCAACGCCTTCCAGGACTGTCCGCGTCAGCTCTTCCAGAAAGAAAGGATTCCCCTCTGCTCTGGACAAGATACGCTGCGTCAGGGCTTCGGAGACCTCCCCCCGTTGACAGGTCGAGAGCACTACCGCACGGCTGTCCTGTAGCGGGAGCGGCAGCATGGCCAGTTGGGTAGCGTAGGACTTCTCAAGCCATGGCGGCCGATACCCAGGCCGGTGGGTACAGAGCAGCAACGTCGCCGTGCCAGCCAGGCTTTCCACCAGCGACACGAGAAACGCTTCCGACGTCTTGTCGATCCAGTGCAGGTCCTCGACAGCGAAGACGATGGTGCGCTGTCGGCTCCCTTGCAAGCTCATCTGGCGTAGCGTGGCAAAGGTACGAGCCTTGATAGCCTCGGGGCTCAAGGTGCTCAGCCGGGCGACATCCTCCTGTACCCCTAGCAACTGGAAGAGGTAAGGGGCATGCTCCTCTGGCTCCATATGCAATGCCTGGAGACTTAAGCGCACCTTGGCACTGACCAGCCCGGTGTCGTCAGTCTCTGTGATGCCGCAGTTATGCCGCAGCATATCGATGATCGGGTGATAGGGCATGGTATGGCCATAGGAGAGGCAGCGGCCTTCCAGATACGTGACAGGCTTGTTAGTGAGACGTCGCTGGAATTCGTAAAGCAAACGCGACTTGCCAACCCCTGCCTCGCCAACAATCCCTACCACGTGGCCACGCCCATTGTCGACTTGCCTGAGCAGTTCTGCCAGGCTGGCAAGTTCGCGGTCTCGGCCGACGAATGGACTCAACACCCGCTCCCCCCGCCCTGCCAGTTGGGCACGTCGCGTCCCAATACCAAGCACTTTATACGGGACAACGGATGCCGTTTTCCCTTTGACCTGCACTGCTGGGAGGGCCTCCAGCCGGAGTGTACCCTGCACCAGCCGTTGCGTCGTCTCGCTGATAAGAATGGTGTCGGGCTCTGCGATCTGCTGGAGGCGGGCTGCCAGGTTGGTCGTGTCCCCCACCGCAGTATAATCCATGCGGAGGTTGTCCCCGATGCTGCCGACAACCACCAGACCCGTATTCAGTCCCATACGCACGGTTAAACGCTCTCTGGCCAGGGCGTCTGGCAGAGAGGCATTACCGCCACCGCGCAGGCTCCATTGCACCCCGAGTGCGGCCAGCACGGCACGTCGGGCATGATCTTCATGAGCCACAGGCGCGCCAAAGAGCGCCATCAGCCCATCTCCAAGGAATTGATTGACGGTGCCTTCGTAGCGATGAATTTCGTGGAGCGCCAGGACAAAAAAGTGCTGCAGCAACGTATGCATGGCTTCCGGACCCAGTCGTTCTGCCAGGGCCGTCGAATTGGCGAGATCACAGAACAAGACTGTCACCGGTTTACGCTCACCAATGAGCGCGGCGCGCGAGGTCAAGATTTTTTCAGCCAGGTGGGGTGGCGTATACGTCAGCGGCAGAGGGACTGATGCTGCACTGTCCACCGCGACAGACGGCGTGTTGCCTCGCCATACGAGCACCGCACCGTCCTCATCTACGGCAAGTTTTTTTGCCTGGATAATTTCGACTTTCAGATCTTCGAGATAGTCCTCGTCAAGATCAAAACGCCGCTTGAGCGCTCGATACGAGACCCGCCCTTCACGCTCGAGGAGGGCGAGCACACGTGCCAGGATGTCATCGAAGGTCATCGTCTGCTTTCCTTCGCGCATCTGTTCATACTCAGTGTCCTACTGTGGTGTGGCGAGACGAAGGCGTTGCTGCTGCGCCCATGCCTGGATACTGTGCTGCCAATCCGCACGCCGTAACGTTTTGCTCGCAGCGATGAACTGACCAAGGATCTCCCCTGTGACCCCTGGCAAAGCACTGCTGGCGTCGACAGAGCGATAGATGCCAGCCGTGAGTGCCATAATGCCTACCTGTGTACTATCATAACTCCACACCTCTGGCACTCCAATGGCAGCAAAAATCGGCAGTTTCTCCAGCGCTGGACTGGGGATGTCCACCTCCGTAGGTCTCCCAACACACGTGAGGCAAGACGACCTGGTGTGTGACATGGGCTGCGGGTTCCATAGCCGTGGGCATCGCACACTCTTTCTACCAAAAGGCCGATGGTAGCCTGCCGTCTTTATTGTACTTCAGTCCTGCCCTGGGTTGGAAGAGGGGGAAATCGTGAGGAACGACTGTCACTGACCAGGATATCACTGAGGCCCCCGGCGGTTGTGACAGAGGGTGTGCCTGGGGCCTCAGTAACGGATAGTCTTTTAGAGATTCAGTGAGGCATCCTCAAAGTCCTGCAGTTTCGTATAAATCTGGAACCGATGGCGCGCCGACTCCAGCACATAGATGCGTCCTTCAGCATCCACATTGACGGCGATAGGGCGCCGGAAACGCCATTCAGGTTCCAGGCTCACCCGCCGCCGGGCCTTGAGAATATCCGGATTGGCTTCGACATAGGTTTGCGCCCAGGGTGATAGCTGTTGGGCATCACCCACTAACGACGTCACAAACGTGCCATCCGGGCCAAACACCTGGAGCTGATGACCGGCCCAGTCCGTGACGTAGACGTCCCCTTCGGCATCGACCGCCACGCCGGTCGGCCGCTGGAGAGCGCCAACCCCTGTATCAGCACCGCCAAAGGTCATCAGATAGGCACCGGCTGCAGTGAATTTCTGTACCCGGCTGTTCTTCCAATCGGCCACGTACACGTCACCTTGGGCATCCAGGCAGATACCCCAAGGGGTATTAAACTCTCCTTCGCCATGACCATACTGTCCCCAGGTGGCCAGGCATTGCCCGTCTTTAGTGCACTTGTGGATACGGTGGTTGCGGCTATCGACCACATAGAGATGGTCATCGCGGTCAAATGCCAGGCCCGCCGGGCCGCACAGCTCACCCGCACCACTGCCAGCCTGCCCCCACTTGTGCAGGAAGGTACCCTCACGGGTAAACACGCTGATGCGGTGCAAGTTTTCGTCAGAGACGTACACGTTCTCGTCACGGTCCAGGTCAATCGACGATGGCCAGAGGAATTGCCCATCCCCAGTGCCAAAGCCACCGAACTGGCCGAGAAATTGATGATCCGTGGTACATCTGGTAATACGCTGGCCGAGTTCCTCTGCCCCGCGATTCACGACATAGATGCTGCCATTGGCACCGAAGGCAAAATCCGTGGGAGCCCAGAACCCCTGGCCAGCCATGCCATACATGCCGAGACAATGGCTGTAGTCAAACACCCGCCCCGCCGCGCTTGTTGTGAGCATCGCTTGCCCCCCCTGCTAGATAAAATCGAGCTGCTCAAAGTGCCCGTTCACAATGGGGACAGGGTCAAGCCCTAACCAGCGTTCGATCACGGTACTATACAGCCCTCGAAAGTCGTAATTCGGCGCCAGATCCCCCTGTTGCAGGTCCTCCGGTTTGAGGGACGGATACTCACTATACATGCCGCCTTTGACACGATTGCCAATCACGAACGCCGCCCCCCCGGCACCGTGATCTGTGCCGGTGCCATTATCACGTACGCGTCGGCCAAACTCGGTAAAGAGCACCATGATCAGATTATCCCCAGCGTCATGCTCCCGCAAATCGTCGAAGAACTGGGCAAGCGCTGTCGACACGTCTGTCCACAGCTTATTGTGCATGGGGACTTGGTTAAAATGGGTGTCGAAACTGCCGTGCTGCGTGTAGAAGAGCTGCGTGCCCAGGTTCGCCAGATAGACCTGGGCGATATTGCGCAGATTCTTGGCGATGGGCGTATCGGCATACTGCACGCTGGAGGTATATTGCTGCGGCGCAGTCTTGATGACATCGACGCCCTTCAGCACATCCAGCCCGGTGTGGCCAAGGTAGTCCATGACCGGCCCACTCCCCAGTGCTGGCGCGTACATGCGGGCAAAACGCTCCAGCACTTTGGCGCGTTCCTGCTCGGCGGTAATGGCCGGCACATTGGTCAGGACACCGTAGGATTCGAGATCGGCCACAGAGGTCACCGGTACCCCGCGCACCACCATGGCACGCGGCAGACCCTGCCCAAAATTCACGCCCTTGAGAACGTTTTCGCCTGTGGGATCGAGGTCGCGAATGACACGGCCCGCCCAGCCCTCAGTCCCTACGGTATCCGGCTCGCACGTATGCCAGATGTCCATAGAACGGAAGTGGGAACGCGGGGAATTCGCATAGCCAATGCCATGAATGATAGCGACCTTCCCGGTGTCGTACAGTTGTTTGAAAGGCCCCATGTTGGGGTGAAAAGCCAGCGTCTCATCAATGGGTATGACTTTGTCTGCCGGGACGCCCACGCATGGCCGGTTGTCTCGGTACAGTGGATTGGTGTAAGGAATCACCGTATTGAGATAGTCGTTCGCCCCGGTGAGTTGTAACACAACGACTACGGGATCCTGATTGGCCGTTCCCATGGTTTGTCCTCCTCTGCCAGTTGAGAGATGCCATCTCAGGCAAACTGATATTCACGCGATGCACCAATAAGGGCGAGCATCACCCCGACCCGTTGCGTCGAGGTCTTGACGTCATCTGCGGTCTCCCACGTTAACCAACCACCGTCCTCTGCCTGGGCCAGGAGCTCGCCGTAAGTCTGGGCGCTGACGTCTAGTGGGCCCAGGAGATCGAGGCAGGCATCGACAAACGCGGCAGGGGCCAGCGTTCCCTGCTCCTGCAAAGCCGTCACCATGGCTTTGATCCCCGGCAACGAGGTGTCCCCCAGGTATTTGGCAGCGAAATTGACACGCCGCACCAGCGCACCACCGTCAATCCATTCCTGACCGGTGTGCCAGCTTTCCACGCTTGGCGGGTTGAGCAGTTCCTGTCCCTGGTAGGCGCACTCAAAAGCCAACTCCTGGAAGCCCAGTCTGGGCGTCGCAAAATTACCGGCAAGCCGTACCGTGCCAATGACGAGTTCGGCAGGGCTCTTGACACGGGTAAAACGGGCTTGCTTGAAAAAATCGGACAAAAAGAGTGTGCGCAACATCGCGCGGATATCGTAGTGTGACGTCGTGTAGGCTTCAATGAGGGTCTCGATCGCCGCAGGGTCTCGGGGGGGGATAATGTTCCAACTCGGCACTTGCGACTCGTCTGCTACGAAAAAATTGTACAGATGGCGTGCCAGGAAACGCGCGGTGGCAGGCTGTTGCACGATAAGGTGAATAATATCGTCCCCGTTAAAACGACCCCGATGACCCAGAAAGGTTTTCTCGCCCTCGTCATGGTCTTCGGGCTTATACGCAAAACTCCAGTAGAAGCGCCCCAGAGGCAGGCGGGGCAGCTTGGGGCCAATAGTCCACCCGGTGAACGCCCGCGAGGCTTCCTTGATATCGTCCTCGCTGTAGTTTCCTACCCCCATAGAGAACAGCTCGAGGAGCTCTCTCCCCCAGTTCTCGTTGATGGCGCCACGATGATTACCATTATTGTCCAGCCAGAAGATCATCGCGGGGTTTTTGGCCAGCTCAATGAGCAAATGCGGAAAACTGCCCATACCGTGACGGCGGAACATGGCAATTTGTTGGAGCAGCTCTGGCGGGTTGTCGACCTTGGAGTTCCCTGTGGCAAACAGATGATGCCAGAACAGGGCCATCTTTTCTTCCAGAGGCCGCTGCGTATGAATCATCCAATAGACCCAGTTCGTCTGCGCCTGCACAGGCGCCAGCGGGCCTTCCAGGTTCGGGAAGTAACGATAGAGGATATCTTCATCCACTGCAGGGGTGCGTTCCGGGTGGAGTAAGGTTTCCACCGTGGCTTCGTAGCCTTGCGCCACACGGGCTTCGAGCTCTGCACGAGACGCGCCGAAACCTGCGCGCCGCATCAAATGGGCCATCAAGGCAAGGTCGTGGTCTCGCATGGTTCTCCCTCTCTCTCAGAGTCAGCTGTATGCTAGGCAGCACCAGACCAGAGACTGCCCCGGTCTCCAGGGCACAAAAAAAGGCGCACACAGTGGTCTCCCGGTCAGGAAGACTGTCCGTGTACGCCTTCAAGGTGCAGCGCAGCAGTAGAGTCGGCAGAATCAGGTGAGGATCGCATGGGCGTCTCAACGGTTCGGCCGGACAATCTCACGTGTATAGCATCGTAGGGGAGGGCTCTCGGCCTGTCAATGCTTTTTTACCGATCCATTCCCGATAGCCTGATGTCCTGATTTTGTGTATAGTTACGCACGTGGATATCGTTCCATGTGCTCTCTCGTCGACGGATGGTGTTGTAGGCCCTGTATGGTTCAGGTGGAGGACGCACAATGGTCGAACCTACTGCAGAGCTTCGTAGCCCGAAGCGTCTTGGTCTGTACTTGGGATGCGACCCGGCAGCGCTTGACCAGGCTCTACTCTCGCAGCAGCAATGGGCCGCGCAGGGCAGCTGGAAACGGCTCGGTGAGGTATTACTCGCCTCGCAGCTGCTCAGCCGCGAGGTCCTGTGGCAGGCACTCCAGGCGCAACGGCTCGACCGGCTCCACCAGTGTACCATCTGTGCAGGACTTGCACAGTCAGATCTGCTCTCACTTGCTGCGTTGGTCAGCGAACGCAGTATCAAAGCGGGCGAAGAATTCATTCAGCAAGATACCATAGGGGATCGGTGTTTTATCTTGGCCTCAGGACACGCCGTGGTGTTTCAACGGGGTGAAGATGGGGAAGAGATCGAGCTGGCGACCTCTGCTCCTGGGGACTGTCTCGGCGAGCTGGGCTATTTTGCAGATGGCAAGCGCTCGGCCTCTGTCCGCGCCAACACAGATATGGAAGTGTTGGAGCTCTATTATACCGATCTCCAACGCGCCCTAGATATCATTCCCCCTCTGGCGCGGAACTTACTGGCCCTGGTGACAAGACGCCTGCGCCGCACGAACTTCCACGTCAACGCGGTATCGCACCATGCTCGCGCCGTAGAGCAGTCCCTCGCGCACCTCTCGCATTTTCTCGACATGTCAGAGATCTGGAATCTCCGCATGAGTGTTGAGGGACTCATTGAGCGAGTCGTCTATACGGCCAGCAAAGTGATGCAAGCGGAACGGGCTTCGTTATTTCTCCTCGATATGTCAGCGGGGATGCTCTGGTCAAAAGTGGCTCAGGGAGTCGAAAGCTATAACCTGCGTGTGCCCCTGGGCTCGGGTCTGGTCGGCTGGGTCGCGCAGCATGACCAACTCGTGCATGTCCCAGACGCCTATGCGGATCCGCGTTTTACGCCAACGATTGATGAAATGACAGGCTACCACACCCGCTCACTCCTCTGCGGTCCGGTGAAAAACCTGGAAGGCGAAATCATTGGTGTCGTGGAGGTGATCAACAAGCAGGGGGGCGACTTCACCCGCGAAGACGAAATGCTCTTTCGGGCTTTTACGTATCAGACGGCCATTGCCGTGGAGAATTTTCGCCTCTATCAACGGATTGTCACCAGCCATGAGAAAATGGCCATTCTGCTGGACGTGGCCACGTCCATTACCCAGACCCTTAGCCTGGACGAGCTCATTGCCAAAGTGGTAGCGAAAATCTCTGAAGTCTTGCATGCGGAGCGCAGCTCATTGTTGTTGCTGGATCAACAGACTGACGAATTATGGTCCAAGCGAGCAGAAGGCACGCCAGATATTGTGATCCGTTTCCCCAGTACAGAGGGCCTCGCAGGGCATGTGGTGCGCACCGGGCACATGCTGAATGTTCATGACGTGTATGCTGACCCACGTTTTAACCCAGCCTTTGATCGCACCACGGGCTTCCGTACCCGCAATATGCTCTGTGCTCCAGTGCGGAATCGCGCTGGGACCATCATTGGCGTCACGCAGGCGATGAATAAAACAGGAGGCAGTTTCGGGCAGGAGGATGAAGATCTGCTCCAGGTGCTCTCGTCGCAGATTGCTGTCGCCCTGGAAAATGCGCAGCTCTATGAGAGCATGGTGACGCTGAATAACTACCTGGTGAGTATTGGTGAAAGCATCTCCAACGGCATCCTCACGCTGGACCAGAATTATGGCGTGGTGCGAGTGAATCGTGCCGTGCAAACCTTATTTGCCCAGCCGATGGAGGTGCTGCAACAGCGTGATATCCGCGACCTCCTGGGGCCAGCCAATGGGCAGTTTCTGCATGTGGTTGCTCAAGTCTACGGTACCCATCGGGAGGTTGTGCTGACCGATGTCGACCTCGTGCTCGATAACAAAATTGCCTCGCTGAATTTTCGTTGTTTACCGCTGCTGGATGCGAAAGACGCTTACCAGGGGCTGGTGCTGGTGTTTGAAGACATCAGTCGCGAAAAACGCGTCAAAAATACGCTGGTGCGCTACATGTCTCGTGACATCGTCGAGAAGGTCCTGGAAGATCCGACCCTGCAGGCACTCGGCGGGGTGCGCAGCAAAGCGACCATTATGTTCTCGGACATCCGTGGCTTCACGAGCATGACCGAACGGCTCAGCGCCGAGCAGACGGTCGAGTTTCTCAATGATTATTTTTCGCGCATGGTTGATGTGGTCTTCCAACACGATGGGGTCCTCGATAAATATATCGGGGATGCCATTATGGCGGTGTTTGGCGTGCCCTACACGCAACCGGATGACGCCACCCGTGCCGTTCAGGCCGCCCTGGATATGATGGGGGCGTTGGAGCGCGTGAATGTCCACCGGCATGCCGCCGGACAGACGCCAGTGCACATTGGTATTGGGATAAGTACCGGCGAGGTGATCTCCGGCAATATCGGCTCCGAAAAGCGCATGGAGTTTACCGCCATTGGCGATGACGTCAACGTAGCCTCGCGGCTCGAAAGTCTCAACAAAGTCTATGGTACGGGCATTCTCATCAGTGAGTCGACTTACAAAGAGATCGGCGAACGTTTTGTGACCCGTCCACTGGACCATGTGCTGGTGCGTGGTCGGCATCAGCCGACGCAGATCTATGAAGTCTTAGGCGAAGCAGGGTATCATCTGTCGCGTGCTGAAGCCCATTTTATTGAAGGGTTGCTGGCCTATCGCCGACGCGATTTTGTCAAAGCTGCGCAATTCTTCAACGCTGGCGCTCCCAGTGACCGACCGTGCCAGATCTTCCTGGTGCGCTGTCGTCACTTGGTGGAGCAACCCCCACCGACGGATTGGGATGGGATCTGGATCTGGGATGAGAAGCACTGAGGGAGAGGTATGACAGCGCAGGGCTTTACACTCTACGATATGTTCGTACGCAACGCACACCTCTATGGCACTCGCCCGGCCGTGCTGCACGCTGGGGGAAGCCTGACTTTTCGCGAATTCCTGAGACGCGTGGACGCTCTCGCAGCTGGCCTGGCCGCCCTCCCTGTCACCAGGGGAGAATGTATTGGCGTCCTGGCGCTCAATCATCCCGCGTATCTAGAACTGTATGGGGCGTGTGCCCGACTGGGCATCATTGCCTACCCCATTAACTGGCGCCTGACTGCTGCAGAGGTCAGCCGTATCGTGGATCGTGCTACCCCACGTCTACTGCTCGTCGACGACCAGACGCTGTCCACGGTGGCAGATTGGCCTCAGCAGCGGCAAGACATTGCCCACTGGTATACCCTCGGTCCGACCACAACGTCGGGATTTACGCCATTCGAGACCTTGTACCAGGCGCCGCCTTGCAGCACGCCCTCTGATGTCACCCCGGACGATCCGTTTGCGGTGATCTCGACTGCGGCGGTTGATATCATCCCACGCGGTGCCGTGCTCACCCATACGAACTTCCTGATCGCCAACCTCCAGACCATCGCCTGCATGGGGTTGACGGAGACCGACGTCAATCTCCTGGCCTTACCGCTGTATCATGTTGCCGCACTGGGTGCCGCGCTGGCGACGATGCACGCCGGTGGGGCCAATGTCGTGCTCAGTCGTTTTGAGGCACAGCAAGCCGTGCAACTGATCGATGCGCACCGGGTGACCTACGTGACCAGTTTTCCTCCGGTCCTCACGCAATTGTTAGATGCCGCGGTGCAATCGGGGAGTACCCTGGCGAGCCTCAAGCATGTCGCCGGCCTCGAAGGCCCGGACGTCATCGCACGCCTGCACACGCAGACTAGCGCCCAATTCTGGACGGGTTTTGGCCAGACCGAGACGAGTGGTTTTGTGACCTTACAACGGGTGGCAGAGCATCCGGGGAGTGCCGGTAAAGTCACACCGTTAACGCAGATTCGCCTGGTTGATGATGCAGACCGCGATGTCCCTGTTGGGACACCAGGGGAAATCCTGGTGCGTGGCCCAGTCGTGTTTCAAGGCTATTTCGGACAACCGGAGATCACCGCCCAGACCTTACGCGGTGGCTGGCATCACACAGGAGATGTTGGGCGCTTTGACGCGGATGGGTATTTGTACTATGTGCAGCGCAAACCAGAAAAAGCGCTCATAAAACCCGGAGGGGAAAACGTCTATCCCGCCGAAGTCGAGACCGTGATCATGGAGCTGGCAGGCGTCACCGGAGTGTGTGTGTTTGGTGTGCCAGACCCCCAGTGGGGCGAAGCCGTCAAAGCCGTGATCGAACTCTCGAGCCCGCACACTCTCAGCGTTGCCCAGGTCCGCGAGCATGTCGGCAGTCGTATTGCACGCTATAAACGACCACAATGGGTCACATTTACCACCGCCTTACCCCGGAACACGGCAGGCATGATCGATCGTGAGACCGTGCAAGCCCAATGGGGCCAGGCATCTTCATAGTTGCCTGTCTTATCGAGAGCGCAGCACTCTGGCTGGTATTCTACGCCCCAGCTGACAATGACTGTCTATGGCAGAGTACGAGAAGAACTTCTAGCGCAGGTAGTGGAAACCGTGGCGCACTATATCCTGAGCGACACAACAGGTGTCCCATGTGTGCCCCACGAGAGCAGTGAGCCTAAAGCCCCCCCAAAGCCCTTCATCGAGAAGGCGTTGGGGGGGGGTGAACACAGTGGAGGCGGCGGGAATCGAACCCGCGTCCGAAAGCCTTTAGCAACAGTCTCTACACATGCTTTTCCAGGGAAAGCATAACACCCTTCCAACCTCCCTGGCCGGGCAAAAAGGGTGTTTGCCTGGTTTGAGTTTCGCCGTTTCTTCCTCCAGGCGTGGGAAGAAGAAGGCTATCCCACATCGT
>Ga0194121_10010156_pt1 | contig 11476 bp, 10 predicted proteins | sample TA2MahCa50mmetaG_FD_148609 | JGI IMG/M metagenome (GOLD analysis project Ga0194121, IMG submission 148609) | Freshwater microbial communities from Lake Tanganyika, Tanzania - TA2015020 Mahale Deep Cast 50m | ecosystem: Environmental > Aquatic > Freshwater > Lake | place: Tanzania: Lake...
ATTGGAGGTTCGCCGGCCCGTGCTATAATCGTTGAGGTTCAACAGGATGGGGAAGGTTGATGGAACTCACTCCACTCGGCGGCGACCTCCGCACTGACATTCCGGCGCAGAAACGGCGTGGACCGGCGCCCTCCAACGAGGGGGCTCAGCCACGCGATACGTGGCTTGGGTCCGCGACCAACCGGCTCGCGACCGCCGAGGCGCCGCCCACCAGCAATGCCCCCCATGAGCAGATGGAGGGGACCCGCGAGGCGCGCCTGCGCACTTCCGGACCGGCCGTACCGGTGCCGACAGCGTTTCCGGTGGAAAAGGCCCAGCCGCTCCCGGGGGCCACGCCGCCCGGGACCCCGGTGGTACTGCACGACCAGGAATTTCTCACTCGCCCGCTGACCCTGGAAGACCTGCAGGCCGGTCGCATTCCGGGCAGTCCGCAGACCAATCGCAAGCCGACGGCGCCGAAGCCGCCCGACGCCGTCCCCCACGAAAATGGCAAGGGCCTGCTGGCCCGCGCCGGCGAAGCGGTCCTGGACGGTCTCCGCTCGGTAGCGAATTCCCTGCTGACGCTGGTGGGCATGGGCGACGATACCCTGGAGATGCGCCCCCTGCTGAGCCAGGTCAACGATTTTGACGCAAGGATGCGCGCCCTCAGCGACAATCAGCTCAAGGCGATGACTGGCGAATTCAAGGCGCGCCTGGCCGCTGGCGAGAAGGAAGACGACCTGATGCCGGAGGCGTACGCCGCCGTGCGCGAAGGGGCGCGGCGCGTGCTCGGCATGCGGCCGTTCGACGTGCAGGTGCTGGGCGGAATCGCGCTGCACCAGGGCAGGATCGCGGAGATGGGCACCGGCGAGGGCAAAACGCTGACCGCCGCCATGCCCGTGTACTTGAACGCGCTGAGCGGCAAGGGCGTCCACGTCGTGACGGTGAACGAGACGCTGGCCAAGCGCGATTGCGAGCAGATGGGCCGGCTCTTCAACTGGATGGGGCTCTCCTGCGAAGTCGCGGTCGAGGGCATGAAGCCAGACGAGAAGCGCAAGGCGTACAACGCCGACATTACCTACTGCACCAACGTAACGCTGGGCTTTGACTTCCTGCGCGACAACATGGCGCAGTCAAAGCGCGAGCAGGTTTGCCGTGACCCCCACTTCGCGCTGGTCGACGAGGTGGACGAGATCCTCATCGACGAGGCGCGCACGCCGCTCATCATTTCCGAGCTTAGCCAGCCGTCCACCAGGGACTACACGCAGATGGCCGAGGTCGTGGCCACGCTCAAGCCCGGCGAGGACTTCAAGGTCAACATGAAGGAGCGCCAGACCTGGGTGACCGAGGAAGGTCTGGCCAAGGTTGAAAAAGCGCTGGGCATTGACAACCTGTACGATGAGGCAAACCTGAACAGGGTGCACTACATGCGCGCCGCGCTCATCGCGCGCAACCTCTTCGTCAAAGACAAGGATTACGTCGTCAACGACGGCAAGGTGGACATCGTCGACGAGTTCACCGGCCGCATCATGGACGGGCGACGCTATAACGACGGCATCCACCAGGCGCTGGAGGCCAAGGAAGGCGTCGAGGTGCAGCCCGAGCAGAGGACGCTGGCCTCGATCACCTATCCCAACCTCTTCCGCCGCTACAAGAAGCTCTCCGGCATGAGCGGCACCGCAAAGACCGAAGAGAGCGAGTTTGCGAACCTGTACAACCTGGGCGTGGCGGTGATCCCGCCCAACCGCAAGTCGCAGCGCGTGGACAAGCCGGACCTCGTATACAAGACCTACCAGGAAAAGTTCAAGGCGATCGCTGATCAGGTGGAGCGCCTCTACAACGAGGGCCAGCCAGTGCTCATCGGCACGCGCAACATCGTGATCAACGAGTACCTGCACCAGATTCTCAGCCAGCGGAAGATCCCGCACCAGCTGCTCAACGCCAAGAGCGTGAAGGACAACACCGAGGCCGAGAATGCCATCATCGGACAAGCCGGCAAGGCCGGCATGGTGACGCTGGCCACCAACATGGCGGGCCGCGGCGTGGACGTTAAACCGGATTACGTCAACTACAAGAAGCTGGTGGCCGCGGCGGTGCCGTTCCTGCAAAAGGGCGAGCGGGTGGTGATCACCGTGCCCAAAGCCGAGAACGTGACCGACGTGAAGCTGTGGATGGGCGCAAACGGAATTCCGGTAGCCGACGCCAGCCCCAGGCTGTCCGAAATGCTGGCCAGCAAGACGCAGATTTTCCAGTCGGTCGCGGGGGACAAGGAAGACCCCTACGTCCAGGTCGTGGTCGACGACCGCAAGGACGATGAGAAGAAGGCGCTTCCCTTCGAGCCGGTTTCTGCGAAGCACTATACCAGCCACGCGTTCCAGGTGCTGAACGGCAGCTCTGACGAGTTCGCCACCGGCGGCCTGCACGTCATCGGCACCGAGCGGCACGAGTCGCGCCGCATCGACAACCAGCTCAAGGGCCGCGCGGCGCGCCAGGGCAACCCCGGCGAGACGCAGTTCTTCGTGTCTCTGGACGACGAGCTGATGCGGCTGTTCGGCGGCGACCGCCTGAAGAAGATTTTCGACCGCCTGGGCATCCAGCAAAACCAGGCGGTCCAGGACCACATGCTCGACAAAGCCATCGAGTCCGCCCAGAAAAAGGTGGAGTCGATGCACTTCGAGATGCGTAAGAACACCACCAAGTACGACGGCGTTCTCAACACCCAGCGCGACTTGATGTATGAGGACCGCAAGGCACTCCTCGAGGGAGCTGACCTCGGCGAATCCCTTCCCGACTGGGCGAGCGCGGTGGCCGACAAGGTGCTTGAGGACAAGGAAGTCACCCGCAAGAAGGTGACTCTAGACAAGGCCAGAGAGGTTTGGACCGAGGCGAGCACGCGGATGGGGCTGCCGGCCACGCCGGTGCCCGCCTGCCTGACCGGCGAGAAGGTCGTGGTGGCGAAGCTGCGCGACGAGATCGTGGGGCTGGTGAAAGCCCGCGCCGCCGCCCAGGAGAAGACGGTGGGCAGCGAAGTGTGGCAGGCCTACCTGCGCCGCGTCACCATGTCGGCCATGGATGAGGGCTGGTTCGAGCACCTGGAGAACATGCAGGAGCTTCAATCCGGCATCGGCCTGGTGGCCTACGGCGAGCAAGATCCCTGGATCGCCTACCAGAAGCGCGGTTACGAGATGTGGCAGGAAATGAAGTTGGCCGTCGAGGCCGAGGCGCTCAAGAACGCGCTCTCGGTGAAGTTGCAGCCAATGCCCGGAATGCTGCCCCGGCAGGCGCCTCCCATCGCCCTGAAGTAAGGCGCTGCCCCTTCCCCGGCCGGAAAATCTGCTATATTTCCGTCATTCCGGGGCTCGCGCCCATGCTCCCACCGAGGGGGGCCAGGGGCGCCGAAGGCGACGCCCCTGGATCAAGTTCCCTGAAGGCCTGCCAGAGACATGAAGCCAAAGACCCTGCTGGTCAAGTACAACGAAGACACCAACATTCGTCCGATTCCCGATCAGGCCGAGAAGACGCTCCAGGTGTATCCGGCCCTCGGCATCATGTACATTGCCGCGGTGCTGCGCCAGGAGGGCTTCCCGGTCGAGATCCTGGACGCGCACGTGTATGACCTGTACGGAGCGGACTTCCAGAAAGCGGTGGCCGACGCCAGGCCGCACATCATCGGGTTCACCTCGACGACGGTGGGCTGGCCGAACGTGGTCGAAGCGGCCCGACTGGCCCGCGAGGCGGTGCCGGAGGCGTTCATCATCGTCGGCGGGCCCCAGCTCCAGATCTACCCCAAGGAGAGCATCTCGTTCCCCTGGATTGACATGGCGGTCACCGGCGACGGCGAAGAGACCATCCTCGAGATCGTCAAGCGCTTCGACGGCGGTGGCTCGATGCAGGACATCCTGGGCACCTGCGTCAAGGTCGACGGCGAGGTGCGGTTAAACCCTCCTCGCCAGTGGACGCGCAAGCTCGATGACCTCCCCTTCCCAGCCGTCGACCTCACGCCGTGGGACAAGTACCACGCGCTCACCATCGAGAAGCCGTTCTTCAACATGATCACCACCCGCGGGTGCCCGTACAAGTGCTCGTATTGCAGCCAGGTGTACGCCGGTGACACCATCCGCTACCGCTCAGCGGAAAACGTCCTCGAAGAGATGGAAATCTACGTCAAGAAATATGGCGCGCGTGAAATCATCATGTTCGACGAGACGTTCACGGTGAAGAAAACGCGCGTGATGAAAATATGCGAGGGCATCCTGGAGCGCAAGCTCAAATTTGGCTTCGACGTCCGCACCCGGGTCGACTGCGTGGACGACGAGATGCTGCAGGCGCTCAAGGCGGCCGGCTGCAAGCGCATCCATTTCGGCATCGAGTCCGGCTCGCCGCGGATTCTCGAAGCGATGAACAAGGGAATTACCGTCGACAAGATCAAAGAGACGGTAACGCTGGCTAAAAAACGCGGATTTTCAACGCGCGGCTTCTTCATGATCGGGTATCTCGATGAAGACATGAGTACCTACAAGGAAACTCTCGACCTGTCGCAGTCGCTGCCCCTGGATTATGCCTCCTATTCCATCACGACGCCCCTGCCTCACACCGGTTTATACCGCGAGGCCATGAAGCGCGGCTACGTGGACGGCGACTACTGGCGCGACTACACGCTCCTCAAGAAGGACCGCAGCACGTTCCCGCACATCATTACCGAGCACTGGGACGAAGACAAGCTCAGGAAAATGCTGTCCAGGGCCTACAGTGGATTTTATCTGCGCCCGAAATACGTGTGGCGGCGCATTTCCTCGATTCGCTCCTGGCAGGACATCCAGGATCTGATGAGCGGTCTGAAAATCATCCGCCTACTGCAACATTAACTTTCCGGAGGCTCGGGGACGAAGCCGCGTCCCACCTGCCACAGGATGTGCGCGTAGCGCTCCCAGGTGTTCAACTCACCCCAGTAGCCGTCCATGACGTAGCCTTCGATATGACATCCGGATTGCACCATGAGCGCCAGCGTATCGGCCAGCGAGCGCGTGCTGCCCTCCGGAATGAAGTCGAAAATGCGCGGGCCGAACACGCGAATTCCACTCGGGCTGAGAAATCCGGCCTCGTCCGGCGCTTCGCCGATAAGCGCCGAGAGCGGCACCTCGGCGTCGTAGTCAAGGGGTCCGTGGTGGCGCACCCCGTGTGCCGGCCGCAGCACCAGGGTCGCGTCAGCGCCCTGCTCCTCATGATAGGCCAGGACATCCGCCAGGTCGAGGTCGGCGATGACGCAGTCGTTCATCACCACGAACGGCTCATTACCGATCACGCGGTGCGCACGCTTAAGCCCGGCCGCAATTCCGCCGAGCGTCGGCTCGTACGCATAGTGGAGGCTCACGCCGAATTTCTCGCCGTCCCCCAGACGATCTTTGATCCGGTCGGCGAGATGATGCGTGTTGATGACGACGTCCGTGATTCCGGCGCTCTTCAGCAGCATGATAGCACGATGAATGATGGGCCGCCCATTCACCGGAATCAAACACCGAGGAACGTTACGGCTCAGCGGCATCAACCGGGTGCACTTGGTCGCGGCCAGGATGAGGCCTTTCAAGCCGCGGCACGCTCGACGGGAAGGGGCATAGGCCGATGTTTTCTCCACCGTGCCTTTAATCCTCCACCGAATGGCGCCACCATCGGTGTTCCGGTCTACGAGGCGAGGTAGAGGGTGGCCACCACCCCCGCGAGCATGGCGGTGAAGCCGGCCACTTCCATAAACATGCCGACGAGGCGCTGGCGCTGGACGCCGAACGGTCCGAGCATTGCCCGCAAGTGGCGGGACAGGCGGACCACCGCTGGGGACCGGCGACGGCGCGCCGGCATCGGCGTGCGGTAGGGCATCACGGGAAGCGCGATGGGGCGGGCAATCGGGCGTGCGGGACGGGCGGGATGAATAGTGAGACTCATGAGTGAAACCTCCTTCTCAAGTCAACGATAGGGACTACGAGACGTTTAGACGTCGGCGCCACCTCCACTCCCCTGCCCCCTCCACTCGTGGTGGAGCACGCGGGCTCCAGGAAACACCGCGCGGGTGTCCTGGATGAACCGGGTGTGGTCAGACACTGGAAGGCGCCGCAAACCGCGCGCGCGATTAGGCCCCGGGCCACGCTCAGCCGCGGTGACTTCTTCAGGGCACAGGACTTCAATGGGGCCACGCTCCATAGCGTGGATGACAGGCGCGGCAGTGAGCATGAGAGCACTCCTTTGCGTGGCGCGACAGCGCGCGCATGATTGTGCGCCGAATGCGGCGGCGGGCCCGAGAAGGCAGGGCAAAGCCAGAGTGGATTGTCACACAGGGCAGGCGGAAAGACGGTCGGTATGTGGCGCCGCGTTACGGCTTGGAGAAAATCATGCCGTTCGTCGCGTAGACGATCAGTAGTGGCGAATCAGGCCGGTTACTTTGCCGTTCAGTCGAAAGTCGCTGGTGACCACGATGTCGTCATATGCTGGATTATCCGCGCGGAGCACCACGCAGTTGCGCTCGCGGAAGAAGCGCTTGACCGTTGCCTCGTCTTCGACCAGGGCCACCACCACCGCGCCATTCTCGGCGGAGGCCTGGGGACGCACCATCACCAGGTCGCCGTCCTCAATGCCAGGCGCCATGCTGTCACCTTTCACGCGCAGCATGTACAGGTCCGGGTTGCCGCGGAGCCAGTCTTCCGGCAGTGGAACCATGTCCTCGACGTTCTGCTCGGCCGTGATGGGAATCCCCGCCGCCACCCGCCCCACGATGGGCACGAGACGGGCCTTGATGGGCGGGGCGATGGGCCGGGGATAGGACCCCTCGATGTTTTCCAGGGACTGGAGCACTTCCGGTGACAGGGTGATGGCCCGGGCACCCGATTCCCGACGGAGGAAGCCCTTTTTCTGCAGGGCCGCGAGATGGCGCTGTACGCCAAACGCCGAGGCCATACCGAAATAGTCTGCAATCTCCCGTACGGTCGGAGGGTACCCCTGCTCGCGAAGCACCTCGATGATGTAGTCGAGGACCTCGCGTTGGCGCCCGGTCAGTTCGCGTGTTGACGTCCGCGGCATGCCGGTCTCCCCTTTCACCATTTGTGTTTCGCGCCCAGCCAGGCCCCATGCCCGTCGGTGCTGCCGTTCCGTCGGGTGGGGCGTGGCTGGCCCGCGAAGGTAATTGTAGTGCCTCTATGAACACTTGTCAAGGGGATCTCGCGACACCGGATGTACACTGTAATGAAGCCGTCCAGCCGGCTTTCGGAGGCACCGGTGCATCATCCGGCGGGCCTGAAGCTCATCACGCGCTGCCCGGGCCGCACCGGTTCAGTGTGTGTTCGTACACGCAGTGGCCGGGGCCGGAAAAATTATTTCAAGCCGTACTTGAGCTTAAGCGCGTCCACTGCCTTGATATAGTCGGCCATGAACTTGATGCCCCGCCGCATCAGCGCATTGGCGGACTTCATCTTCTGCACGTCGTTGGCCGCGATGGCGTCCCGTTGTCCCACGTACGCCTTCATCTGGCAGCCGGCGCCCTCCACGACCATCTTGTGGACCTTGAGCACCTCAAGGTTGGGCGTCTTGATCTTCTTGAGCGCCAGCACGAACTTCTTGTAGTCGGGAATCACCTGCTGGTCGAGCAGCCTCTCGTAGGCGTCGGCGGTCATCTTGCGGGCTTTCACCTTGCGAAGCGCCTGTTTGGCCTCTTCGGCGGCCTTGTGCTCCATGCGGGACAACTCCTGGACGTCCAGCAGGTACACCGCCACCTGCTCGGCCTCCGTGGTGGCGACCGCCGGGCCCGTCCACAACACCAGCAGGGCGATGAGAAAGCCCGCTGTCCAACGGAAGATCCGGACCTGCTCAGCCAACGTGCTGCTTGACAAAGCTGGTCAACGCCTGTTCGTTCATGTAGCCGACGTTCTTGCCCACCGGCTGGCCGTCCTTGAAGATGATGAGGGTGGGGACGCCCATGATGCCGTACTGCTGGGCGATCTGCGGGCTGTGGTCGGTGTCAAGCTTGAGGACTTTCATCTTGCCGCTCATCTCGCCCGCGATCTTGTCGACGACCGGGGCCATCATTTTGCACGGGCCACACCATTCGGCGTAGAAATCGACCAGCACCGGCAGATTGGACTTGAGAACTTCACTGTCAAAGTTTGCGTGATTGGTGGATGCGACCTGGCTCATGGGGCCTCCTTAGTATCGCCGCGCCTGACGCGGCGGGCGGGACGGCGCCCGCTCGTTCAGGGGCGCGGGTTCGTCGATTCGCGTTCCCTTTCCTGCCCGGACGCCTTTCAGGGAGGATCGTAGCTCACGGCCGCCCATCTCCCGACGGCTTCTAATCCGTCCAGCGCGGGCCGAGCACGAGCGGCCGGCCAGGATCGGCGAGATACTGGAGCAACGGCTCGGCCAGCGGCGGGTGCATGGCGATCTTGCCGAGCTCGCCTGGCGCGAGGTAGCGCGCCTCCTGCAGCCGCCCATCCGGCACGCGCACCCCCAGCGCACCCCCCACGACGCTCGCGGCGAAACACAGGTTGAGCACGTGCCGCGAGCGGTCCGGCGGGAGCGTTTCCCAGACCAGCGCCAATCCTCCGAGGATCACCTCGAGCCCGGTTTCCTCCAGGGCCTCGCGGCGCGCGGTTTCCTCAAGCGTCTCGCCGAACTCGACGCCGCCGCCCGGCAAGAGCCAGTACGAGCGGCCGTCCTTCTCATGGCGCACGAAGAGAACGCCCTGTTCGCTCTGGATCAGCAGGCTCACGCGCACGCGTACCGCGGTGGATTCAGGCACTCCGATGGCTTGGGCGCGCTCCTGATGCGTTCCTGCCGGGAACTCCTGAGCCCGCCAGGGCGGTCACCCGGTGCTTACCGTCCCCTGCCTTGCACCACGGGGCGCGCCCCACCACGCCGCCCCTTGTGCGGGTGGTGTATAATGGTTGCGCTTCGGCGCCCTCAGGCTGTTTTCGGCAGGTCATCGTCTATTGCGGCGTCCGACACGGCCGTCCTCACTATGAGCCTGACTGCCGAAACAGCGCACGCCTCCGTGACCTCTGGAAGTGATTAGCCCATGGCCTGGAAACTGATCGAAAAAGTAGACAGCCGCCTCGCCGACGAGGTGAACCTGACGCCCCCCGCGGCCGGCGGAGATGTGCGTATCGCCCTCTGCTACCCCAACACGTATTTCGTCGGCATGTCCAACCTCGGCTTCCAGGCCCTGTACGGACTGCTCAATCGGGAGCCAGGCGTGGTTTGCGAGCGCTCTTTCCTGCCCGATCCCGAGGACCTCGACGAGTACCGCCGCAGCGCCTCCTCGCTTTTCTCGCTGGAGAGCAAGACCCCGCTCCAGGAGTTCGACATCGTCGGCTTTTCGTGCAGCTACGAGCTTGACTTCGTGAACCTGCTGCGCATGCTCGACCTGGCAGGCATTCCGCTGCGCGCCGAGGATCGCGACGAGTCGTGGCCTCTCGTGCTCATGGGCGGCGCCATCTCATTCCTCAACCCGGAGCCGTTGGGCGATTTCATCGACGCGCTCGTCGTCGGTGAGGGAGAGGAGGCCGTCCGTCAGATCGTGGCGCTCTGGCGCCAGGGCGGGCGCGGTCCCCGGGCGGATCTCCTGAAGGCGCTGGCCACCCTGCCGGGCGTGTACGTTCCGTCCCTCTACAAGCACGCGTACAGCGGCAGCCGCATCGCGTCCTGCGTGATGACCGGCGGCGCGGCGCCCCACGTCAAGCGGCTGGCCGTGGAGCCCCTCGACTTTCCCACCCACACTTCAATCATCACGCCCCACACCGAGTTTTCCCGTTCGTTCTTGCTGGAGGTTTCCCGCGGCTGTCCCTATCTGTGCCGCTTTTGCGTGGTGGGCTACGTGTACACGCCCAATCGCTGGCGTGACGTGGAAATGCTCTGGAAGGCCTGCGAGGTCGGGTTGCAGCACACCAACCGGGTGGGAATGCTCGGCGCGGTGGTCAACCTCTATCCCAAGATGCCCGATCTGACCCGCCGCCTGCTGGAGCGCGGAGCCCACTGCTCGTTCGCATCGCTGCGCGCGGACAGCCTGTCCGACGCGGTGGTGGATGCGATTCAGGCAAGTGGACAGGAGACGCTGACCCTCGCGCCGGAAACCGGTGATCCGGACCTGCGCTGGTTCATCAACAAGCGGATGAAGAACGACGCCCTCTTCAAGGCGCTCGAAAAGGGCGTGACGCGGGGGGTGCGGAACTTTCGGCTGTACTTCATGATGGGCATTCCCGGCGAGGGCGAGGCAAACGTCGCGGAGACCATCCGCATCATTGATGAGTGCCATCGCATGATTCGGGAAAAGGCGAAGCCCGGCGCAACGCTGTCGGTGAGCGTCAGCCAGTTCGTGCCCAAGGCTGGCACACCGTTCCAGTGGATGCCGCTGGTGCGGGCCGAAGACGTGGGAGATCGCATGAAGCGGGTCGCCACCCGTTTCAAAGGCGCTCCGGGCCTGCGGTTGAATACGGAGAGCCCGCGCTGGTGCAAGATCCAGGGACTGCTGGCCCGCGGCGACCGTCGGCTGGGGCGGGTGATGGAGCGCGTGCTGTGGAGCAGCTCCGCTTCGCAGTGGCGGCGCGCGATGGAAGAGGAGGGGCTGGACATGGACGACATGCTGTACGGGGCCCGCAATCCGGGCGATCCGGCGCCCTGGGACGTCGTCCAGACGCCCGATTTGCGGGAGCGCATGCTCCGCGAGCTTGAGAAAGCCAACCTGTTCGCCGAATCCAGGCAACTTGTGACCGTCGGTGCCTGAGGCCGGCTCGTACTCGGCGCCTCCGAGCCCCTCGATTCGCCAACCCCTGCTGCGCATTCCCGAGCTGCACCAGGCGGAGCTGGTCAAGCGGCCCGGACACGTTCCCTATTTCACGTTCCCCTCGATCGAGGCCAGCGGGGTCGCGTTCTGCGCGTTCAGCACCCGGCTTGGCGGCGTCAGCGGCGCGCCCTTTGACAGTCTGAACCTGGGCGTCACCACTCGCGATGGCGCCGACAACGTTCGCGAGAACCGCCAGCGCTTCTCCCGCGCGCTGGGCTACAAACTGCGCGAATTCATCCGTCTGGAGCACGGCTGCCAGGTTCACGTCCTGCGCGAGGCGCGCGCCGAGCACGACGCTTTCCTGCCGGTCGCGGACGCCGTGATCACCAGACTGCGCGGAGTTCCCATCACGATCTACTATGCGGATTGCGTGCCGGTGCTGCTGGTGGATCCCATCACTCCGGCGGTCGGACTGGTGCACGCCGGCTGGCGCGGCACCGTCAATGAGGTCGTAGCGCGTACCGTCGAGGCCATGGAAGCAGCCTTTGGCAGCGACCCGGGCCGCCTGCTGGCCGGCCTCGGATCCTCCATCGGCCCGTGCTGCATGCAAGTTGACGAGGACGTCGCGACGGTGGTCCGGGAGGCCTTCCCACAATGGCAGGAGTCCATCGTTGGTCCCTTTAATAAAGGCACCGGTAAGTCGATGATAGACCTGTGGGAGTTGAATTGCCTTCAGTTAGT
>Ga0194121_10010157_pt1 | contig 11475 bp, 10 predicted proteins | sample TA2MahCa50mmetaG_FD_148609 | JGI IMG/M metagenome (GOLD analysis project Ga0194121, IMG submission 148609) | Freshwater microbial communities from Lake Tanganyika, Tanzania - TA2015020 Mahale Deep Cast 50m | ecosystem: Environmental > Aquatic > Freshwater > Lake | place: Tanzania: Lake...
GTGATCGCCTGCGCCGCGAGCAGCAGCTCGTTCGCGGCCTTGACCATGTGCTCGGCCACCTCGGGGCCGGCCTCCACGAGCGCCGCGACGAACGACTCGACCGTCGTCAGCGGGAGCTCTTCTCCCCACACCGGTTCCGCCATCGGGTGCTCCCTGCTCGTGCGGGCGTCGCGCCCACCCGCGGGTCGGCGCCAAACGCTAGCGGGCAGGGAAGTTCCGCCGGCGCGGGTAGTGCTGGTGCCGGGCGCCCCAGAGGCCCACCAGCCCGAGCGGCAGCATCGGCACCAGCACGCCGAACGGGTTGGTGGCGGCGGTCGCCACGGTGATCGCCAGGCAGACGAGGAGCGCCCCGTACAGCGACCACCGCACCCGGCCGGGTGCCCGGCCCTCGATCAGGAACAGCGTGAAGACCGAGATGTCGTCACCGTTGGCGGTGCGGACGGCCGCGGCACCCAACGCCCACGTCCAGACCACGAGCGAGACGAAGAAGAGGCCGAGGCACACCGCGATCGCCGGATCCTCCAGCGCGTCGACACCGAGGGCCGCGGGCACCGCGGTGGCCGCGAACACCAGGTTCCCTCCCCACGCGGTGCCCTCGATGACGCGTCCGCGGCCGGCGAGGGGCCGGTCCTCGGCTGTGTCGGGCGCCTCCATCACCGGCGAGGGTACAGACGCACCGGCGCAGGGCCGGCCGCCCGGGCCCGGCCGGCCCTGCGCCGGCTGCGCACCTCGACGCGCCGAGGTACCGGCCCGGAGTGCGGCCTCAGTCGAGCGGGGCGAGGACGCGCAGGTCGCCGGCCGCGAGGGGGGCGAGCCGCGCCGCCAGGGCGTCGTAGGACAGCTCCGTGGCCGCCCGGTTGCGGGCCGCGCGACCCATGGCGAGGCGGAGGGCGTCGTCGCGCAGGAGCCGGTCGAGGGCCGAGCGCACGGCGATGACGTCACGCGGCTCGACGACCAGCCCGGTCTCACCGTCGGCCACGGCCTCGTGGGAGCCGCCGCTGCACCCCGCCACGGACGGGACCCCGCAGGCCCCCGCCTCGATGAAGACGATGCCGAACCCCTCGGCCTCGAGGCCTCCCCACCGATCGCGACACAGCATGCCGAAGACGTCGGCGCACCCGTAGAGGGCGGGCAGGTCGGCGTCGGGGACCCGGCCGAGCAGATGCGCACGCGGCCCGAGGGGGGCGGCGAGCCGATCCAGCCGATCGCGGTCGCGACCGCCGCCGGCGATCGCGACCTGCACGTCGTCGTCGAGGCCCCACACCGCCTCGAGCAGCACGTCGAACCCCTTGCGGGGCACGAGGCGGCTGACCCCGAGGACCAGCGGCCGGTCGGGGTCGAGCCCGAAGCGGAGCCGGGTGGCGCGCCGGACCTCGTCGTCGACGGGGACGAACCGCTGCGGGTCGACGCCCGGAGGGACCACGAGCGTGGGCAGCGGCCGCCCGGCGACCCGGGCGGCGATCCGGGCGACGTACTCGCCGGCCGCGACCAGCCCGGCGGCACCGCGCAGCACGTCGCGGGCGACGAGATGGCTCCCCGGCATCCTGCCGTAGACCGTGATCTCCGCCCCGTGTCCGACGACGACGTGCGGCGCGGCCTCGAGGCGGCGCCCGATCCGCCCGACCGGGAGCATCGGGTCGAGGAACACGACGTCGGCGGCGAGCGCGGCCGCGCGCGCATCGACGTGGCGGGCGAGCGCGCGGGTGGGGAGCAGCACCCGCTCGGGGTACCGCTCGACCGCGAACGTCTGCCGGCCGTCGAACACCCCGGCGCCCGGGTACGTGGTGGTGAGCACGTGCGTGTCGCCCGGCGGGAGGCGGCGCCACAGCTCGTGGAGGTACGACTGGATCCCGCCGACCTTCGGCGGGAAGTCGTTGGTGACGAGGAGCGACGTCATGGCGCCTGCGCCGCGTCGGCGATCCGGGCCCGGTGCAGCCGGGGCACCACCCACTGCCAGAGGACCACGACGCCGAAGACCGTCGCGACCGAGGACGCGGCAAACGCGCCGCGGTAGCTGGTCAGCGCGGCGACGACGCCGACCAGCAGCGAGCCGAGCCCCTGGGACAGGTCGAAGCAGCTGCTGATGGTGCCCACGGCCGAGCCCCGGTCCTGCTCGGTGCTGCCCTCGAGCGCCATGAGCATCATCGCCGGGTACAGGAAGGCGGAGCCGACGGCGAAGATCACGACGCCCACGAACAGCCCGGCGACGCTCGGCCACGCCGCCATGCACAGCATCCCCACCCCCGTCGCGACGAGCGCGACGGTGCCGGCCCGGGCCCCACCGAGGATGTCGGGGAGCCGCGCACCGAAGACGCGGATGGCGAGCACGAGGAGGCCGAAGACGGTGAACACGATCGCGACGTCGTCGATCCCCACGTCGGGACCGTAGAGGGGCATGAACGCGCCGAACGCCGCGGTCGCCACCAACCCTGCGAACAGGACCGTGCCGGGGGCGAGGACACGCCGGTTGATGAGCGGCTGCGGCGGACCGTCGTGCCGCACGCGCGCGACTTCACGGGTGAAGCAGCCGAGCGCCGCGCTGGCGAACCCGAAGGCGGCGGCAAGGAGCCACAGCGTGGTGTAGCCCCACTCCCGCTGGACCGTCTCGCCGATGGCGGGCCCGAACGCGAAGCCGCTGTAGACCGCGACCGACCAGTAGGAGATCGCCTCCCCGCGCCGCTCCACCGGCGCGAGGTCGGTGATCATCGTCGCGGCGCCGACGAAGAAGGCGGCCTCACCGAGCCCGGTGACCACCCGGGCCGCGATCAACGTGAGCAACGAGTCGGCCAGTGCATAGCCGATCATCGAGACGCCGACCGTCGCCGCGCCGGTCACGATGAGGAGCTTGCGCCCGTACCGGTCGCCGATGCGCCCGGCCAGGGGTCGGAGGAGCACCGCGCCGACGAACAGCGCACCCACGGTGACGCCCACGGCCAGCGATCCGCCGTCGAGCTCGTGCTTCACGAACCGGGGGATCTCGGGGATGACGACCCCGATGGACAGGAAGTAGAAGATGCCGGCGACGACCACGAGCGCGAAGCGCGGCGTGACCAGCCGCGGCCGCTCCGTCACTGCTTCGAGAACTCGAGCGCGTCGGCGAAGGTGGCTCCGTCGACCAGGAGTCGGCGGTACTGCATCAGCACCCGGGGCCGGCTGAACGCGACCGCGCCGGTCAGCCGGTCGCCCCGGCCGAAGATCGCCACGAACTTCCGCTCGTCGAGCGAGCCGTCGACGATCTCGACGGTGTCGTCGCCGCTCACGTGACCCACCACCTGGATCTTCACGTCGTACTGGTCGGACCACACGAAGGGCACCGACGAGAACGGCACCGCCGCGTCGTCGGCGGCCAGCAGGCGCGCGGCCGCGGCGACGCCCTGCTCGCTGGCGTTGGTCCAGTGCTCGAGCCGCACGAGGTCGCCGCCCGCCGCAGGGTTGGGCCAGCGGGCGACGTCGCCGGCCGCGACCACGCCCGGCCCCGCGAGGAGGGTGGCGTCGCACACCACGCCGTTGTCGATCGTCAGCCCCGAGTCGCCCAGCCAGTCGGTCACCGGGACCGCGCCCACCCCCACCAGCACGACGTCGGCGTCGAGCGCCGAGCCGTCGGCGAGCCGCACCCGCTCGACCCGGCCGGTCCCCTCGAATCCCGCGACCCCCACGCTCGTGCGCAGGTCGACGCCACGGTCGCGGTGCAGCCCGGCCAGCGTGTCGCCGATCAGCGGACCCACCCCCCGGACCATCGGGCTCGGCAGGGCTTCCAGCACCGTCACGTCGAGGCCCCGGGTCCGGCAGGTGGCCGCGGCCTCCGCGCCGATGAAGCCCGCGCCCACCACGACCACCCGCGACGCCGACGCGAGGTCGGCCCGCAGGGCCGTGGCGTCGTCGAGGGTCCGCAGCACGTGGATCCCGGGAAGGTCCGGCTGGTCGGGGAGGCGGCGGGCGGTTGCGCCCGTGGCCACGACGAGCCCGTCGTACGGGAGGTCGCCGGCGTCGGTGGAGACGATCCGGGCCGCGGGGTCGAGGCCGGTGGCCCGCACGCCGAGCCGGAGGTCGAGGTCGAGCTCGTCGTACGGCTGGCGGCGCAAGCCGAGCGCGTCGGCGTCGGTGGTGCCCGCGAGGAAGTCCTTCGACAGCGGCGGGCGGTCGTACGGCAGGTGCGGTTCGGCGCCCACGAGGGTGAGGGTGCCCGTGAAGCCGAGGCGGCGCAGCTCCTCGGCGGCCCGCAGGCCGGCGAGCGAGGCGCCCACCACGACGATCGAGGACGGCGCGTCGGGTGTCACCGCCGCACGGTACCAACGGTCTCGCACCACTTGGCCCCAAACCTGACTGTCGTGTCATTCTTGGGCGCCCGCCGACCCGGAGTCCCGATGCCCGACCGAAGCACCCTCCCGCTCGACGTCACGGGGCGGCCGCTGCGTCTGCGCGACGTCGACCTCGACGCCTTCTTGCGCCCACGGTCGGTCGCGGTGATCGGGGCCTCCGACAAGCCGGGCAAGGGCAACACCCTGATGACGACGGCGCTGAAGGCGTTCTCCGACAAGTACGGCTCGGCCTTCTACCCGGTGCACCCCACGTCCGACGAGGTGTGCGGCACCCGGGTGTACCGGACGATCGCCGAGGTCCCGGGGCCGGTCGACCTCGTGGCGATCCTCACCGGCGCCGCGGTCGACAGCTTCGAGGAGACCCAGCGCGCCGGGGCACGGTTCGCGGTGATCTTCGCGGCCGGCTTCTCGGAGGTCGGCAAGGACGGCGAGAAGCTCGAGGCCCGGCTCCGGGCGCTCGTCGAGGGGGGCGACACCCGCCTGCTCGGGCCCAACACCAACCTCAACGCGTTCTCCGACTTCCGCGAGGACCTCGCCGGACCGGCGCTCGCGCTCATCACCCAGAGCGGCCACCAGGGCCGCCCGATCTTCCAGGGCCAGGAGATCGGGATCCGCATGTCGCACTGGGCGCCCACCGGCAACGAGGTCGACCTCGAGTACGCCGACTTCGCGCGCTACTTCGCCGACCAGCCCGAGGTCGGGGTGATCGCCGCCTACATCGAGGGCTTCAAGGACGGCCGCACCCTGATGCTCGCCGCCGACCACGCCGCGCGCCTGCGCAAGCCGCTCGTGGTCGTGAAGGTCGGCCGCACCGACGCCGGCCGGGCGATGGCCAAGGCCCACACCGGCCACCTCGCCGGCGCCGACTCCGTGGTGTCCGCCGCGTTCCGCCAGCTCGGCGTCACCCGGGTCGACGGCCTCGACGACCTGCTCGAGACCTCGATGACGTTCGCCCGCACCAAGCCGCCCACCGGCGACGGCGTCTGCATCTACTCGCCGTCGGGCGGGACCTCGGCGCACATGGCCGACATGGCCGCGGCGGCCGGGCTCCACCTCCCCACGCTGACGAAGGCCACGCAGCAACGGCTGCACGACGGCTTGATCCCGTCGTACCTGCAGGTGTCGAACCCGGTCGACTGCGGCGGACCGCCGATCGGCGACGAGCGGGGCCTGAAGATCCTCGAGGCGCTGGTGGCCGACCCGAAGGTCGCGGCGCTGATCGTGCCCGTCGCCGGCGCGGTCGACATGTTCTCCGAGGGGCTGTCACGCGACTGCGCGATCGTCGCGAAGACCACCGACAAGCCGATCTTCATGGTGTGGGGCGCGCCCCCGGGCACCGACGACCACTACTACTTCAAGATGCTCGACGGCGGGCTGCCGGTGTTCCGCACCTTCGGCAACTGCGTCGACGCCGTGAAGGCGTACTTCGACTACTGGGAGTTCGTGCGCCGGTTCGAGTCGCCCTTCGCCGACGCACCCACCACTCCCCTTCCGGCAGCCAAGAAGGCGAAGCGGATCCTGGCCGACGCACGGCGCGGCGAGGCGTGGTCGGAGCACACGTCGAAGGAGGTCCTGCGGGCGTACGGCATCAAGACCTCTCGGGACGTGCTCTGCACCAGCGCCGCCGAGGCCGTGCGCGCGGCGAAGGCGATCGGCTACCCGGTGGTGATGAAGCCGTCGTCGGCCGCGCTCTCGCACAAGAGCGACCTCGGCCTCGTGAAGGTGGGTGTCGCCTCCGACAAGGACGTGCGTGCGGCTTACACCGATCTCGACCGCCGGTCGCGCACGGCCATCGGCAGGACCGGCGAGCTCGAGGGCATCCTCGTGTGCGAGATGGTGTCGGGCGGCGTGGAGATGGTGGTCGGCGTGAGCCGCGACGAGCTGTTCGGCCCGGTCGTGATGGCGGGCCTCGGCGGTGTGTTCGTGGAGGTCCTGAAGGACGTCACCTTCCGGGTGCCGCCCTTCGGTGCCGGCGAGGCCCACCGCATGCTGCGCGAGCTGAAGGGCTACGCCATGCTCGAAGGCGCGCGCGGCGCGAAGCCCGCCGACGTCGACGCCCTCGTCGACGTGATCGTGAAGGTCGGGCGCCTCGCCCAGGACCTCGCCGACGACATCGCCGAGATCGACATCAACCCCCTGGTCGTGCGGCCCCGCGGTGCGGTGGCCCTCGACGCCCTCATCGTCACGCGCTCGTGACCCGACCGACAACGAAGAGAAGAGTGGAGGAAGCAGTGAGCGACGCACCCACCGTGGACGAGGAGCTCCTCGCGAAGATCGAGCACCAGGTCCTCTGGCTCACGCTCAACCGGCCCGACGCCGGCAACGCGATCACCCCGGCGGTCCGCAACCGCATCATCGATCATCTCGAGGACGCCAACACCAACTACGACGTGCGCGCGGTCGTCCTGACCGCGGCGGGCGAGAAGCACTTCTGCACCGGCGCCGACCTGCGCGCCGGCGGCGTGGTGCCGCCTCCGAAGCCCGAGGGTGCCCCCGAGCGGATCTCGGGGGACGGAGCCCGGATGATCCGCACCGGCATCCAGCGCCTCATCGGCTCGATCCTCGACTGCGAGAAGCCGGTGATCGCCGCGGTCAACGGCACGGCCGCGGGCGGCGGCGTGGCGATGGTGCTCGCCTGCGATCTCGTGATCGCCGCCGAGCACGCCCGGCTGATCCAGGTGTTCGTGCGTCGGGGGCTGATCCCCGACGGCGGTCCGACCTATCTGCTCCCCCGCAACGTCGGCCTCCAGAAGGCCAAGGAGCTGGTCTTCTTCGGCGACGACCTTCCCGCGGCCGAGGCCGAGCGCATCGGCCTCGTCAACCGGGTCGTGCCCGGTGGCGAGCTCGAGACCGCGGCCCGGGAGTGGGCCGAGCGGCTCGCCCAGGGCCCCACGAAGACGATCGGCTACGCCAAGCGGCTGTTGAACCGCTCGCTCGACGTCGATCGTGCCACCCTCTTCGAGGAGGAGGCCATGATCGTCGAGCTCGTGACCGGCACCGCCGACTCCGCCGAGGGCGTGGCCAGCTTCCGGGAGCGCCGCCCGACCGAGTTCAAGGGGTACTAGCCATGTCGTCCGTCACTCCGCTGAAGGACCGGACCGCGATCGTCGGCATCGGCCAGACCGCGTTCGGCAAGGGCCTGGAGGACTCCGAGCTCTCTCTCGCCTGCCAGGCCGTCTCGATGGCGCTCGACGACTGCGGCATCGCCCCGAGCGAGGTCGACGGCCTCGCGTCGTTCACGATGGAGCCCAACCGCGAGGTCGAGATCGCCCGCTCGGTGGGCCTCGGCGACATCACCTGGTTCACCCAGGTGGGCTACGGCGGCGGCGCGGGCTGCGGCGTGGTCACCCAGGCCGCGATGGCCGTGGCGACCGGCCAGGCCGAAGTCGTGGTGGCCTGGCGGGCCCGCAAGCGCGCGTCGAAGGCGAGCCGCCCGTGGGCCAACGTCGCGCAACGCATCGACGACAACGGGACGTGGAGCCGGCCGTGGGGCCTCCTGCGACCCGTCGACGAGATCGCGTTGCTCATGCGGCGCTACATGCACGAGTACGGCGCGACGCGCGATCACCTGGCCAACGTCGCGCTCGCGTTCCGGAAGCACGCGAACCAGAACCCCAACGCCACGATGTACACGAAGACGCTCAACCGGGAGCAGTACATGGAGGGGCGCTGGATCTCCGAGCCGCTGTGCCTGTTCGACAACTGCCTCGAGACCGACGGCGCGCTCGCTGCCGTGGTGGTCTCGGCCGAGCGGGCCCGGGACCTGCCGCGGGTCCCGGCCTACATCCACGCCGGTGCCCAGGGCATCCCGCCCCAGCACAACACGATGACCAACTACTTCAACGACGACCCGTTGATGGGACCGTCGTGGGCGGCGGCCAAGCAGCTGTGGAAGTACTCCGACTTCGCGCCGGCCGACGTGAAGGTCGCGCAGCTCTACGACGCGTTCAGCCCGCTGATCCCGCTCTCGCTCGAGGGCTACGGCTTCTGCGAGCGGGGTGAGGGCGCGACGTTCACCGAGGACGGCGCGCTGGAGTGGCCCCACGGCCGCCTGCCCACCAACACCGCGGGCGGCGGGATGTCGGAGGCCTACGTGCACGGGTTCAACCTCGTGCTCGAGGGCGTACGCCAGATCCGGGGCACGTCGACGGCTCAGGTGGCCGACGCCGACGTGAGCCTCGTGACGAGCGGTGAGGGCGTGCCCACGAGCGCGCTCCTCCTGCGGAAGTAGGAGATGTCTCGATGAGCGAGCACAGCGTGTCAAACGACGCCGCCGGGATGCGAGCGTGGCCCGAGCGGCCCGGCCCGACGGGCCAGGAGCGGGAGTCATGACCGACTTCCTGCTCCCCGTCGACGATGACGAGCTGACCCAGCCGTTCTGGGAGGGGTGCGCCCAGGGTGAGCTGCGGATGCAGCGGTTCACGGCCTCGGGCCGCTACTGCTGGCCGCCCCGCCCGATGGACCCCGTGTCGCGCACGCTCGACTACGAGTGGGTGCCGGTGTCGGGGACCGGCACCGTGTGGTCGGTGACGATCCCCCACCCGCCGCTGCTGCCCGCCTACTCCGAGTTCGCGCCCTACAACGTGGTGCTGGTGGAGCTCGACGAGGACCCCAACCTGCGCTTGGTCGGGAACGTGGTCGAGTCGGCCGAGGCGCCCCTCAACAGCGTCGACCCTCATTCGGTGGAGATCGGCGACCGGGTCCGGGTCGTGTTCGCCCCCGTGGGCGACATGCATCTCCCCCGCTGGGTGCGCGCGTAGCGGATCCGGATCGCGGTGGTGGGCTCAGTCCCGCCACCGGGCGGGCTCGACCGAGAACGATCGGGGTGCGTCGCCCGCGACGGCCTCGACGTGGAGCGCGCGCCCGCTGACGGGGTCGAGGTAGGTCCGGAGCGTCACCCGGGGCCCGTCGTCGCCCCAGAGGTCCTCGGTGAGCACGGGGCACCCGTCGGTCCAATGGTCGGGCGCGGCGGCGAGCACCGCGCCGCTGGCCTCGGCCACCGCATGGCGGCCGCGCTGCACGACACCGGGGTACAGCGGCAGGGTGGGGGTTCCGGGCGCCGGCCCGACTCCGGCCACCGGCCCGACTCCGGCCACCGGCGTCGGCGCCGGGGCCGCGTCGGCGAGTCGCTGCGCGCGCTGGGCCGCGCGGCGCGTCTCCGTCGCGTCGGTGTCGACGGCGCCCGTCGGATCGCGCACCACTCCGTAGACCGCCCCGGCCTCGGCGGGGTCGATCCGACCCGCCGCGACGTCGGCGACGACGGCTCCCGGGTCGCGGTCGAGCGGATCGCCGAAGCCGCCGGCGCACGGCAGCCGGATCTCGTAGCGATCGTCGGCCGCGATCCGGACCCCGGTGGTGTGGACCGGGAAGACCTCGGTGGCGCCGTCGGCGCGGTCCACGACCATCTCCGCGGTGGATCCGGGGCGCCCACCGGCGAGGCCCTGCAGCGGCAACCAGCGCCGCATGCCGAACAACGTGCCGGTCATCGCGTCGATCCCGTGGGGCCGGAAGGAGAAGTGGTTCCCCGCGCCGGCGCGGTGGCGCCCGGCGCCGTCGGCCCCCCGTCGGGTTCGACGTTCCAGCACGAGGATCGGGTACCACGACTCCAGCACCTCGATGTCGATGAAGCTGCCGTGGCTGCGCACCCCGCGCGCGAAGATCCCGAGGTCGAGGCCGTCACGCCCCTCGCTCGCGGGCGCCCCCACCCAGTTGCCGTCGAACGGGATGAACGCGTCGGTGCTGCCGTCGGGCAGCGACCACGACCAGACCTGGTTGCCCAGACCCGAGTCGCCGCCGGTGCCGCTGACGTAGGCCCGGGCCGGCGCGTCGGGTGACGCGGCGAGCGCGAGGCCGAGCGCGGTCAGGGCGACCGTCGCCGCGTTGAGACCGACGTGCATGTGCGCGGCGCCGATCGGCGCCGGTGGCGCCGCGTCGACGATCGACCCTTCCGGGCAGCGAACCTCGAACACCGCGAGCAGACCGTCGTTGTAGGGCAGGTCACTCGCCATCAGCAGCCAGAGCATGACGCCGAGCTCGCTGGCGATGATGTACGGCTTCGAGTTGAAGAAGTGCGGGGTCTGGGGCGCCGCACCCGCGAAGTCGAACACCAGCCGGTCGCCGTCGACGGTGAGCGTGCACGGGACCGCGAAGAACTCGTCGTCGAACTCGGTCCACGAGGTCCATCGGTAGGTGCCGTCGGCGATCCCGGCGACCCGCCGACGCATCTCGGTCTCGGTGAGGTCGCGGATCGCGCGCAGGCTCGCCGCGAAGGTCGCGGCACCGGCCGCGTCGACGAGCGCGCCCAGGTGCTCGGTCGCGAAGTGCGCGCCGGCCACGAGACCACGCAGGTCCATCTCCACCAGCTGGGCCATGCGGAGGTTCGTGCGGAAGATGTCCCACACCTCGGAGACCTCGACCCCCTCCCGGAACAGGCGGACCGCCGGGACCCGCAGCGCCTCCTGGTAGCACTCCGTCGCCGCGGGCGCGAACGATCCGACGACCATCCCGCCCATGTCCATCATGTGGGCCGACACCCCGACCCACCCGATGCGGTCACCGCCCGAGAAGATGGGCCGCTGGATCATCACGTCCTGGGGGTGCAGGCCACCGCCGTGGTGCGGATCGTTGGCGATGAAGACGTCGCCGTCACGGATCGTGTCGCCGTGACGGGCGATCGTCGCCCGGACCGAGTGCGACGCCGCGGCGTAGTGGTAGAGGACCGTGCCGGCGCCGACGACGAGGTCGCCGTCGGCGTCCATGAGCGTGACGGAGTAGTCCTTCGACTCGGTGACCGCGGGCGACACCGCGGTGTGCTCGATCGCGAGCGACGCCTGCTCCGCGATCGCCTCGAGCCGCGACCGCAGCACCTCGAGGGCGACCGGGTCGTCGGCCGGAGCCCGGGCGAGGTGGGCGGCGTCGGGGACGCTCATCGGCCCGGCTCCAGGTCGATCGTGAGGGTGCCGACGCCGTCGAGTTGCGCCACGGCCTCGGCCGGGACCCACACGGTGGTGTCGGGCCCGTCGACGAGTGCGGGTCCGCCCAGCCGGTGCCCCGGGAGGAGGGCGGTCAGGTCGTGGACGGCGACCTCGCGGCACGCGTCGGGGGCCCGTCCGACCCGCACCACCCGGCCCCCGACGGGCGCCGCCGCGCCCGTCGC
>Ga0194121_10010165_pt1 | contig 11470 bp, 16 predicted proteins | sample TA2MahCa50mmetaG_FD_148609 | JGI IMG/M metagenome (GOLD analysis project Ga0194121, IMG submission 148609) | Freshwater microbial communities from Lake Tanganyika, Tanzania - TA2015020 Mahale Deep Cast 50m | ecosystem: Environmental > Aquatic > Freshwater > Lake | place: Tanzania: Lake...
GATGAGCAAGGGCGGCAGAAGGTCGGCGAGATCTATACAGATTTTTCAGTATTCGAAGAAAGACCTGTTGAGCTTGATCCTTTTGCGCAGAAGCTTAGCCTCCAGGTAGACGCAGCAGAAATTGCAGGCAAGATTGATGTGTTCTGCGGGATGCCAGAAGGGGGCAGATTTCTTGCGGGACTCCAGGCCCTCTTTACTGGCAATAAGGATACTCGCCACATCTATCCTGAAAAAAAGGTGACGCACGTTGGCACCGAAACCTCTCCCGAAATATCGCACCTTGTGTGGGGCAGGCATAAGCCGGAACCAGGCGAGCAAGTAGCGCTCGTCGAAGATGCATTCAACAACTTTTCGACGACCGAGCAGGCAATTCGACTTGTGACCACAAGAGGCGCTCGGGTTGTCGCGCTCGTCGGTCTTTTCAATCGCTCGACTGACATCCGGCGCTTTTACTTCTACGAGGATCCTGCTATTGGTCAGATTCCCATCATTTGCATACTTGAATATGCGATTCCGCAGTACCTTCAGGATGATCCTCGGGTGAGGGAAGATGTCGAACGCGGCAATGTTGTTTGGAAGCCGAAATTTGAAAAAGAAAGACTCAGAGCCGCCATGCGAGCGGCGAACACGTAGAGAGGCACACGCCTCTCTTTTCTTTTTGTGCTAGGCTAGAAATATGCAAACAGCGGAAGAAATTTTGAAGCAATACCAGCAAGGGGAGCGGCCGCTCTCGAAAGATTTTTTAACAGCAATTCCGTGGCAGGAAGTAAAGAAAACCGAAGTGCCACAACAATTTATCCCAACGCTGCTGTATATGCGTGATGTAGAAAAATTTACTGAACTGTATTACGCCCAGCTTGCGCATACAACAACGATCCAAGACCCGCACATAAGAACATTTATGGACCAGTGGCAGCACGAAGAATCGCTGCATGGTGATTTGCTCAATCGTTTTTTGGAAGAATCGGGCATGCCATCTGATGAGCGGTGGTTTGAAAAAGCAAAAGAAAAAATACCAAGGCGCTATTATGTAACAAGTGCTCTTAGTTCAAAACTTATGTCGCTCCTTGGTTCAAGTGTGACCGCAGTACACATGACATGGGGGGCTATCAATGAATATTCAACTATGAATGGGTATGGGAGGCTTTCAGTGCTTGCGGGGCATCCGGTGCTTTCATATATCTTAAATGGCATCATGCGTGAAGAGGCGCGTCACGCGCGTTTTTACCGGCAGATGGCTGGGATGAAACTTGCCGAGTCACCTCGCGCGCAAAAAATCGCGCGGTTTATTGTGGAACATTTTTGGTCGCCAGTAGGGCAGGGCGCAAAACGGAAAGATGAGACCAATCACGTCATCAAATCGCTCTATCCGGGCAAGGAAGGCATGGAGCTTTTTGATGTGCAGGTAACATCACTTATCAAAAACCTTCCGGGTTTTGATGGTTTTACTACAACCACCAAGCGTGTGGCTGAGGTTGTGCGGGCATGATGTTCTCCTTCATAACTATTTTCTTCATTGCGTTTATCCTCAATTTTTTGTGGGAGGAATGGCATTCGCGCTTTTATGTGCACTATAACGGCAAGCCCATTACCCACGCCATTTTGGTGTATGCATCATCATTTGATGCATTTGTGACGGTAATTGGCGCGCTGCTTTTTGAATATGTGCCGCCTTTTCAGGAGAGATTGTGGCTCGTACTCGCGTCGCTTTTGATATTTGCAATAGGCCTTGAGATTTTTGCGCTTCGCACCAAACGCTGGGCGTACAAGCTTGCCCGCACAGGCGGGCCCTCAATGCCCATTATTCCTGGCCTTGGGGTAGGGCTTACGCCAAGCATTCAGCTTGCGTTTCTGGCCTATCTTAGCTATAGTGTAGCCGCGCGCGTGGTGACTTTTTTGCCTCTTTACGCGTTGTATAAATAAGAAGAAACAACATATATCTCCTTCATGGCCGACACACAAAAGAAAGATGATGAGATATTGCTGGAGTCACTCGACGACCCCTCGCAATTTGGCATTTTGGTAGACAAATATCAGGCGCCATTCATGCGCCTTGCCTACGGGGTAGTGCGGTCGCGCGAGGAGGCGGAAGATATTGTGCAGGAAGCATTTTGCGATATTTATCGAAACGCGCTCAAGTTTAAAAATCAGGAAGGTGCCACCTTCAAGAGCTGGGCGTACCGTGTAGTACTCAACAAGGCCATTTCGCACTATCGGAAACTCAAGAAGGAGCGCGAGCGTTACTCGTCTTTAGAACCCGAGCATTATGAGAATTTGGGGGTAAGCGAGAACCTTTCAAAAGAAGTTGATATCAAAATGACCGTCGAGCGTTTTTTGGGAAATTTACCGGAAGATTTTCAGCGAATTGTAAAAGCTTATTATCTTGAAGATAAGCCCTACGCCCTGATTGCGAAGGAGGAAAACATTACTCTTTCAACCCTCAAGATGCGTATTTTTCGAGCAAAAAAGATGCTTCGCGAACTTATTTAGCATATGGTTACTTATTCAAAAAAATTGTTACAACAGCGGACGATGCGCCATATTTACGGCATATGGTTCATGCGCCGCGTATTTCCATGGATTGTGGCGGAGTGTGCAGTGCTTGGCAGCATTGCCTATGGCGCTATGAACTATTTGTCGTTTGGGCATATTATTAACAATGCCGTAATTCGGGCAAAATATTATTCACTAGCCCATTTTGGCGAGTTTGTGGTAAGTGCGTTTTTGAATGCCGATGTGCTCACGCTGACGATGGCTGCTGGCGCAGTATTTGTAGGAGCACTCATGCTTCGTGATGCTGTTCGCACGTATCGCAGTATGCTGGTTGGTAACTTTGCCCGCCCAGCACGCGTTATCTAATATATAAAGGTCACCAAAACACATTACTAGATATCCGTTATATTTTAAAACCCCCTGATGACGGGGGTTTTAAGTTTGCCCGGATTTTTGCTATTCTGATTCCGTTAGAGGAGGCCCGCCTGAGGCGAGGCAAATGTGTGTAGTAACATTAAGGAGGCGTGGCTGAGTGGATGGAATGTGCTGGGAGCACATGACATCCGAAGGTGGCAAGCACGAAGCCAGGCACAAATAAATGTCTGAGGCTTGCCGAGACAATTTATTAAGGAGGCGTGGCTGAGTGGTTGAAAGCGCCGCTCTCGAAAAGCGGTATACGGGAAACCGTATCGGAGGTTCGAATCCTCCCGCCTCCGCCAATATTTTGTAAAAATAAATCAAACCACTTTTCTTTTTCTCCTTGCAGATGGAGATGGCTTTTCGATTGGTATCACCTTGAGACGCCGCACGCGGTAACGGGGAAGGAGGGTTGCGGCAAGCGTCAGGCCAATAAGCTCAAGTGATTCTTCAAGGGTAACAATATTTGCATACGTGTGGCTGTACACATTGCCGCCCGTAGAATATACCCACGAGCCTGTCATTTCAAGCACCAGCGCACCCGTAACATAGATGCATGCGGCAAACACGAGCCTTGTTCGAAATTGGGGTTGGAGCGCCCGAAGCCAGGATTTTGTGAGTAGTAGAACAAATATAAGAAGGCCAATGTATACAATGGTCCATGCAAAATAAAAAATTCCTTGCTCAATGCCAAACAACGTGCGAAGGGGGACAATAAGTTTTTCGTGGAGCGAAAACCACTCATCGGCCGAGAAGAAAAGAAGCAAAAAACCCAAGAAAAACCAGATGAGTGAAGAAAATCTTTTTCTATTGAATACGTGGTACCCAAGTCGCGCACAGTAAAAAGCACAAAGTACAAAAAGCACTGAGGTATAGAAGGTCGGTGCGTTGTATTCTTGATCCAAGAAGAAAAGCCGGCCAATGGGTTCGGGTATGCCCCAATTGTGCCGTCCACCAAAAAGCACGATCATATGCAAGGCAATGAGTGCGCCTGTTATCCTCCAAAGCCACGAGTGTAGCATATTCCTAGTATAGCATTTGGCTTTACAGAGCGCCCTAAAATTGGTACTTTAGGTGCAGTATGCAGAGCATTTTTCTTTGGAGCGGTCTTGGTATTGCATTACTTTTTGTAGCATTGGGTGTACGGCTTTTTATGATTGAGAAAAAGTTGCGCCGCCTTTTTGGAGGCTCCGAGGAAAAAACTGTAGCCGCTATTGTTTCAGAACACGCTGCATTACTCGAAAAAGCACGCGGGGAAATCCGCACCCTGCATCAAAAAGAAGAATATCTCGAGCAGCGTCTGCTCGATGCCGTGCAGAAGGTAGCCATGGTGCGATTTAACCCTTTTTCTGATTCGGGAGGCGATCAGAGCTTTGCTATTGCAATGCTTGATGCCAACAATACCGGAGTCGTGCTCTCAAGTCTTTTTGTCCAAAACCGGCATATGGTGTACGGGAAGCCGATCGAAAAGGGAAAATCACAGTATGCGCTTTCGTCGGAAGAGCAAAAAGTGCTTGAGCGCGCCATTGCCCAATAACATCATGAGCCATGAGTACCAAAGAACACAATATAACGCGTCATCCCATCGTTGTTATTATGGGCCATGTCGATCATGGCAAAACAACGCTTCTTGATTATATCCGCAAAACCAAAGTTGCCTCTCGCGAAGCGGGCGGCATCACGCAGCGACTGAGTGCCTACGAAATCGAATGGAAGGGAAAGAAAATAACCTTTCTTGATACGCCAGGCCATGAAACGTTTTCAGCCATGCGCTCGCGCGGCGCGCGGGTTGCTGATATTGCCGTACTGGTGGTTGCCGCCGATGATGGCGTAAAGCCGCAGACAAAGGAATCAATAGGAACCATCACGAATGCAAAAATTCCGTTTTTGGTTGCTGCAAACAAAATTGATAAAAGCACCGCTGATATTGACCGCACAAAATCCGGGCTTGCAGAGGTGGGAGTGCAGGTAGAAGGATGGGGTGGGCAAGTCCCTTTTATCCCTGTTTCGGCAAAAGAGGGTACGGGAGTTGATGATTTGCTTGAGACGATTTTGCTTCTTGCTGAAATCGCAGAGCTTCGTGCGGATCCTTCGCAACCGGCTTCTGGTGTAGTGATTGAGTCTCATATGGATTCACGCCGAGGTCCGTCAGCAACGCTTTTGATTACCGACGGGACGCTCACCAAAGGTGATTTTGTTCTTGCTGATAATGTATTTGCGCCAGTGCGCATTTTGGAAGCGTTTGATGGTTCTCCCATTGATACGGCAGGGCCTTCAAGTCCTATTATCATCGCGGGTTTCTCTGATATTCCCCCAATCGGTGCGCCGTTTCATGCGTATGCTTCAAAGGAAGAGGTTCAAAAAAATATTTTGACTCGCGAAGCCGTACTGCAGAAACAGGCCACGGCTTCTGAAATCGGTATCATGATCAAGGCAGACACCGCGGGATCCTACGAAGCATTGGCTGCTGAGATTCAAAAGAGTCTGCCACAAGATTTTGCCGTTACTTTTTTTCAGGGCGGGGTAGGTGAAATTTCTGAAAACGATGTCAAAGCCATTTCGGGGGCTCGCCATGCATTTATTCTCGGATTCTCGGTAAAAGCAAAACAACAGGCGCGTGATTTGGCAGAGCGCTTTAATGTTGAGATCGGATTATTTAATATTATTTATGAAGCAATCAGCTGGGCGCATACAAATATCAAAGAGCTTGTTCCGAAAAAAATAATGAAAGATCCGGTAGGAAAACTTTTGGTTCTCAAAACATTTAGCTCTACTACTGCCGGTAAGTTAGTCGGGGGACGCGTCAGAGAGGGAAAAATTCCCGCCGATGCGCTTTTTGATATTGTTCGACAGGGAACTCATGTTGCTCGCGGATCGGTGATAAGCCTGCAGCGAAACAAGACAAAGGTAACAGAGTTGAAGGGGGGCGAGGAAGGAGGGCTTCTGGTCCAGTCGCCAAGAGGTATTGAAGAGCGCGACGTACTTGAATTTTTCTATGAACGAGAGGCGTAGAGAACGTCTTGCATCAGCGCTTGAGGAAGATCTCCCTTCTTTTTTTCAGGAAGAATGTGAGCTTTTGCCGGGGGAGCTTGTTTCTATTTTGTACGTTGAAATTGTAGAATCGGGAGCCAAGGCGAATATATTTGTGAGTGTATTTCCTGATTCTGCTCGGGAACGGGTTGCGCGCGAGCTCAAAATGAGGGAGAATGAAGCAACTTACTTCATTCGGGGTCGTCTCGGATCAAAGTATTCCCCCGTTGTCAGGTTTCATGTTCGTTGAGAAGGGTGGCGTGGTAGCCAAGTGGTAAGGCAAGGGTCTGCAAAACCCTTATTCACGGGTTCGATTCCCGTCCACGCCTCATACACGGTGTGCTGGGGTGGCGGAATTGGTAGACGCGCTAGCCTTAGGAGCTAGTACCGCAAGGTGTGGGAGTTCGAGTCTCCCCCCCAGCACCCATTTAGTTAAGCGGTCATCGTATAATGGCTATTATGCGTCCTTGCCAAGGACGAGACGGGGGTCCGATTCCCCCTGACCGCACATTGTAATAAATGAAAATATTGGGAGACTTCCAAGAAATCGATTATCTTTACGTCTTCCTTTATGGTAAAATGAAATTGTTGTGGCGCGCAAAAGATCATGGAATGAAAAGATGCTTTTCGATGCTGTAAAGAAATCTGGAAGTTACAGGCAAGTTTTAAAAACGCTTCATCTCCGTGAGGCCGGCGGTAATTATGAGCAATTGAAAAAATATATTCGTGAATATGAGCTCGATATTAGTCATTTTCATGGGAGAGCATGGAACAAGGGGAAGAGAATCGTTAGAAAATTTATTATCCCCATAGAGCAAATCTTGGTAAAGGGAAGTGAATATCAAAGTTTCAAACTAAAAAGACGTCTTTTTTATCATGGCTTAAAGAATCCCAAGTGCGAACTATGTTCGTGGGCAACAATGTCGGTTGATGGCCGAATCCCCCTTGAGCTTGACCATATCAACGGAGATCGGCATGATAATCGTATAGAAAATTTAAGGATTCTCTGCCCAAATTGCCATAGTCTGCAACTGACGCATCGGGGTCGAAATAGGAAAAAGTTCTAAATATATTCATGAAACGGGCGAGTGGCGGAATTGGTATACGCGCAACACTTAAAATGTTGTGGCCGAAAGGCCATGCGGGTTCGACTCCCGCTTCGCCCACTAAAATTTTTACATGGAAAGACCGGGTACTCTTCACGGGAATTTTTCTTGTGGCATTTTTGTTTCGAATTCCGTTTATTGGAACGCCGGGTACGGTTATTTTTGATGAAGGCGTATATGCAACGTTTGCTTCCAACACCGTACATGGCGTACCATTTTTTGATGTTCATCCGCCTCTTGCGTCGTTGATTTTTGGCGGCATTGCCGCCACAGAAAATTTTGATCATTCAACTCCTCATGATGTTGAAGATGATTTTGATGATTTTCCATTTCTTCGCGTACGTGTTGCAACAGCGCTTGCCGGAGCGCTCGTTGCAAGCGTTCTTTATTTGGTTGCGCGAAAGCTTGGCGCACCACAGATGGGTGCTTTTCTGTCGGGTTTTTTTGTCGCCGTTGATACGGCGCTGATTTCATACTCGCGTCTTATGCTTCCTGATATTTGGATCTTGCTGTTTGGATTTTTGGGCATTCTCTGTGCGCTTGTGAGCATCAAAAAATCTTCATGGGTGCAGGTATGTTGTGCAGGAATTTTCTTTGGTCTTGCGTTGTCACTCAAGTGGTCGGGGCTCGGTTTTTTTGGATTTGGAGTCTTTTTGCTTATGCGCCAAAAACGCTACCAGCAGGCGCTTCTCGTTTTTGTGATAATGCTCGTTGTGTATACCTCGGTGTTTACTCTTTTTCTGTATCAATTTGATAAAAATTCAACTCTACCTGAGGCGTTTGATGTGGCGGGATTTGGTGCACTTCATAAAAAAATGTTTCAAGAACATGCACTTGTACCGTATCATCATCACTCATCGTATCCATATGAATGGCCGTTTGGCGCGGCATCTATCGGCTTGTGGGGGACGGGCGAGGATCGTATTGTGCTTACCGCGCATTATGCGCTCTGGATACTCGTGTACTTGGCCCTTATTGGCGCTATTGTGACCATGACAAAAGAAAAATCACGTGAAGGGGATATCCAGCGCGTGCTCATTCTTGGATATTTGATCAATTACGTGCCCTTTTTCTATGTGGCGCGAATACTCTTTTTGTATCACTATTTTCCTGCGCTTTTGTTTGGATATCTTTTGTTGCCAGTTGTTCTCGGGCGTTTTCGGGTCATGCTATTCCCGCATCTCGAAAAACAAAAAGCGTTTATGCTTTTTGTCTTCGGAATAGTTCTTATAACGGCGCTCTTGTCGCCGCTCGTATACGGATTTTGACGACCTGGATTGCCGGGCCTTAGATTTCCAGGACTTCCTTGGATTTTTAGAACAAAGCTGTGCTTATATGCCCTATAGAATGGTGGGGATGCGGGGCGTGTTATCGATATTGCCAAAGAGCCCGCGAAGGAGGAAGTTGGACACTCCCCAGATACCTACAATGAGTGCAAGGCCAATGATTGACCAGATAATGAATGAGCGAGCTTTTTTGGTTTCGTTCGGATCACCACCCGCAGCAATATATTTGATCACGCCATAGATGAAGACCAGGGTTGCGAGTGCTACAAAAACCCTGATGAGCGCATTGATGATGTCGAGTATTCTGCCACCAAGAAAGTTTTCAATATCTCGACTTTGTCCGAATACGAGAGCCGGGGCAAGCAGGCCTACAAGTCCAATAAAAGCAATAGAGCGTTTTCTCATACTTCTAATAAAACAGATTTATAACGAGTTGTACAATGCCAAATACCCCAACCATGACAAAAATTCCGAATAGTCCCCAGATCAAATGCCGCTTCCCTTTTTTACGATTTTCAGAGTTTTCAGGATTTGCCATCATCTGGATAACGCCGTAAATGAAAACAATAAAGGCAACGGCAAAGAGCAGCGTGATAAGAGGATTAAACACCTCTTCTTTGAGTGTCTGAAGAATGCTATCGAGTGTTTGAGCGTGGGCGATCATGATGAAGACGCAGAGCTTGGACGTTCGAGCGGTGGGGTAGAGGGTACGGTGTCAATATTTCCTAAAATACCCTCAGCGAGAAATCGCGCAATTCCCCATACACCGAGGATAAGCGCAAGCCCGACAATTGACCAGATGATAAATGCGCGGGCTTTTTTTATGGCTTCTGCATCCCCGCCTGCTCCCACATATCTCACCACACCGTAAATAAAGACGAGCGTGGCAAGCGCTATCAAGACGAGTATGAGCGCATTGGCGATATCAAGAAGTGTTGTGCTCACAAACTCCTTGAAGCTTTCAGGAGCGGCAAGAACGCTTACGGGTAAAAAAAATGAGAGCCCCGTGATAATTATCAAATGAGCTCTCATTTTCATTCCCAGAGTCCGGTTACCTAATTGTTGGGATGACTGGGCCTTGGGTCACGGTGCCACCAAAGAGTCCCGTGAGAAGGAAGTTCGCAACACCCCAGATACCAATGATGAGTGCAAGTCCAATGATTGACCAGATGATGAATGAACGTGCCTTCTTGGTCGCTTCTGGATCACCACCCGCAGCAATATATTTGATCACGCCATAGATGAAGACCAGGGTTGCGAGTGCTACCATGACGCGAATTGCTGCATTGAGGATACCGAGAACGGTGCCACTCAAAAAGCTTTCGACGGTCGTTTGCGCCGATACGAGTGCTGGCAACAAAAGGCCTGCAACGGTCGCAACAGAAATAAGATGTTTGGTTGATTTATTCATACCTCATTATTACGACTAATATAGTAATGATACACAATGTCCGACCTTTTGCAAAATGAAAGTTTCCACACGGTATTAAAGCTTGTCGATGAGGTTAAGGACCATTTTTGCAATAGGTCCTGCTCCAACGACAATCGCTGCGCCTACGACTGTCCAGTAAAACATACTTTTTGCACTTTCTAATTTTTGCATGTTGCCTTGCGCTGAGACGAACATGAAGCCCGATAGGATGAGAAATACTGATATAACGGGAATACCGAGTTTCGTAATAAAGTCGGTAATACTAAAAAGAATATCGCTGAACTTTTTGGATTTGGTGGGCGGCTTTTCGAACTGAAAATCGTCGCCTTGAGCAAATGCTGTATTCGTGAGCGCTAGAAAGACCGTTACTATCAGTATAGCGGCCAGAACAATTCTTTTGGATGAGCTCTTGTGGATAGCCATGTTAAAGATTTTTGAGAAATTCGTTAAAGGCAACGGCAAGTATCCATGCCCCAACTACAATAGCAAGTCCGAGGATAGTTGTCGTGAGCGTCTTTCGTGCGGTATTAATTTTTGTTTTATCTCCACCCGCAGTTACAAATAAAAACCCAGACCAGACGATAAAGAGTACTCCCACATAAAAGGCAAGATCTCGGACTCCGCGAACCAAAAGCTCAATGCATTCAGGTATTGTCTTGCAGCCGAGGCTGATGAAATTGTTGAGATCAATTGAATCACCCTCTGCGGCTTCTTGGGCGAGTATCGTAGATGCAGAAAAGCCAAGAACGATGATGAGTGCGAGTGTGATTATTTTAGAATTCAACATGGATGTGATGGATATTTCCTGGGCCTGCACAGGGGATTGCAGCACCCGATGAGCTTTCACAGGTTACTCCTGGGCCGAAGCCACTATCAATTACTATACCAGTTTCCCGAAGCGCATCTATGGTAGCGGGTGAATAACGCATATCAACAGTAGGAATGCCGGGGCCGTGCGATGCGTGTCCCGGCTCGGTGCCGCCCGTGATCATGATGCAGTTACAGTGTTCGTTGGCTTCAATGATTTTGTTGACCGCACTTGAGGGAAGATTATCAAGGCACGTTTGAGAAAGGTTTCGAGAAGGATCAATGCATGACTTGTTGATTTGCACGCCAGCTGATTCGAGTGCATTTCTTACTTCCGCATCACCCCCTGGACCTCCGCAATCAAAGGAGCAATAATTTGGTCCTGCAGGATCATTTTCTCCGGCTCCGCACATTCCATCACCGCAACCCGGTGATGGCGGCAGTCCTCCACCCCCCGTGGGTGGAGGCGGTAGCGCAGGCAAGCATTGCTCGGGCGGTCCACCACCTTGCTGACAGGTCGGCGGATCAAACCAGTCCCTAAAATTCTGCTCCCCAAACCCAATCTTGAAGGTGACCGTCGTCAAGATGACATTGAAGATACTCCAGGCAAAGAAGGCAAGCGCAAGCCCGATCACGGCATTGATCATTGCGCTTTTGCCCCGTGTGATCTTGCCGGGATTGCCAGCTGAGGTAAGCAGAAAAATACCTCCTACCAAAAAGGCTACGGCTGCAATGGGAACCGAGAGATTAAAGAGCAAAAAATCAATGATGCGACGCGCAAGTTCATAGAAATCACAGAGATTACACGGACACCCCGCCTGACAATTGGGAGGCACAAGACCCACAGGACCTGACCCTTGAGCATAGGCTGAAAGTGTGAGGAGGGCGTAGAGGAGCAT
>Ga0194121_10010166_pt1 | contig 11469 bp, 8 predicted proteins | sample TA2MahCa50mmetaG_FD_148609 | JGI IMG/M metagenome (GOLD analysis project Ga0194121, IMG submission 148609) | Freshwater microbial communities from Lake Tanganyika, Tanzania - TA2015020 Mahale Deep Cast 50m | ecosystem: Environmental > Aquatic > Freshwater > Lake | place: Tanzania: Lake...
GCTCGATCCGGCTGCAGAATTCCCGCATCTGATCGGCCGGTCCGACAGTGATACGCAAGTGGTTCGAGGCCGGGGGCTTGGTCTCGGCCCGGATCAACCATCCGGCCTCACGCAACGCGCCGGTCATGGTCTCCGCCGACAGCCGATCCGGCAGTCTCACCAGGACGGTATTGGAGTGCCGGCCATGCACCGAGCAGCCGCGGCGGACGAAGAAGGACTCCAGCACGGTCCGCCCCGCATGAACGGCGGCCACATACTCTTCCATAATCCACGGCCGCTTGAGAAAATACACGGCGATCGCGGCATTGAGATGGTTGATCTCATAGATGGGCTTTAAGGCCCTCATGGCTTTTATCGTGTGGGGCGCCGCGATCGCATAGCCGATCCGAAGCCCGGCTAGGCCGAACGCTTTCGAAAGCGTGCGCACCACGACGACGTTGTCGAATTCTTTCACAAGCGGCGCGGCCGTGATGTCGCAGAAGTGGTAATAGGCCTCATCCACCAACAGCAACGTCCCGTTCGCGGCGCACCGCTCCGCCAGACTGCGGAGCTCGTCCAGCGTATAGCAGCTTTCGATCGGCTGATTCGGGTTCACGAGCGCGAGCAGGCGCGTGCCCGGCGTGACCGACGCCAGCACCTGCCCGAACGGAAGTTCCAGCTTCTCGTTGAACGTGAGCGCCCGCATTCGTGCTCCGTACATCCGGCAATAGACCGGATACATGGCGTAGCTGGGCGACAGGACGACGACCTCCTGTCCCTCGGATACATAGGTCGCAAAGACGCGCTGGAGCCCGCCGTCGGCCCCGTCGGTGGCCAGCAGATGGTCCATCGAAAAGCCGCTCCATTCGGAGAGCGCGGCATAAAATTCGTCCATCTCCGGATAGGCGCGCAGGACGAATCCCGTGACCAGTGCTTTCAGATCCTCGATGACTTCGGGAGGGAAATCCACGGTGCGCTCGTTGCGCTCCAGCGTCACTTTCCCTGCCCGCGACTTGACGGGGTGCGCGATCCGCTCGATATCTCTCAACGGTTCTTTGGTCAGGATCATGCCGTATTCCCCCCTGGTTTCAGCTCGCCGACGCGCTCCGCCGGACCCGTTCAATAGGGAACCTTCGTCTCCGTAAACCCGTGCTGCTGAAGCCACCATTCGACGACCGGAACCTGCCAGGCCACGTCCACGTCGCCGCCGCCCGGCACCTGCTCGATGAACCGGATCCTGTTCCCCATCCATTTGAAGGGACCTTGATTTTCGTGAATCCTCGCCAGCGCCTCCCGCCGGACGAGCGTAAAAGAGTTGTCGCAGAAGTAGCAATCCTCGGACCTGTCGCGGTCGCAACTGATTGTCACAAACCGACCCAGCACCTCGCTGGGCACATAGTTCACAAGCAAGCCCGTTGCCGGATCGAGCCGACGCGCGCGGACCGGTGAAAACATGTTCAATTTGGATCCGGTCGTAACAGAATCCGCCGTTGGATCGCAGCGCAGCATGTCCGCAGCCTGACGGATGCAGTCGGGCAGCACCGTGACTGCGTTGCAGAGCAGGATCAAATACCAGTCGGCCCGCGACGCAGCCGTCTGCTCGATCGTCCGGAGCGCGTGCACGACTGCGTCTTCCAGCAGCGCGTCGTTGGTGGCCAGGTGCGCCGGCCGGTGAATCTCCTTGACACCGAAGGGCCTGGCCAGATTCAGTATCTCTCGGCTGTCCGTCGAGACATACACGTCATCCACGATCTGGGATGCACGGGCCGCCATGAGAGGATAGTGCAGGCTGGGACGGCCGAGAATGTGCTGGACGTTCTTTCCCGGCAGCGCCACGCTGCCTTCGCGGCCGAACAGAATGGCGCAGAGGCGCGGGCCTCCTGCGGAACTGCCTCTGCTTGCCCTCTCATTCATCTCGCTTTCCACCCGCCGTCCACGGTCAGATCAGATCCCGTAACGTAGGAAGACGCAGGCGAGGCGAGGAACAGGCAGGCCGTGACGATTTCGTTCGGCTCGCCGAACCGACCCAACGGAATCAGGTCGCAGAATTTCTTGTAATTCTCGGAGTCGGCCAGCACCGGCCGGTTGATCTCGGTGAGAAACGGCCCCGGCGAAATGGCATTGACGGTAATGCCATAGGGCGCCCACTCGATGGACAGCGTCTTGGTCAACTGCAGCAACGCGCCCTTGCTTGCAGCATAACTCGCACGATGCGGAAACGATCGCGAGGCGAAAATGCTGGTGACGTTGATCAATCGCCCCCAGCGCGCTCTCCGCAGGAGCGGGAAGACGCCCTTGGCAAACAGGAAGCCGCCCGTGCTGTTGGTTCGCTGGACGGACTCCCATTCATCGAGAGAGACCTTCTCGATCGGATTCCGGATATTGATGCCGGCTGAATTCACGGCAATGTTTAACGCCCCGGCGAACCGTTCCCCAACATGCTCGATGAGGCGTGCGATCGACCGCTCGTCCGCGATGTCCGCACAGAGGCCGAAGCAGCGGCCTGCAAAACGTTCGGCCATCTCCGCGGCGCGGTCTTGCACCTTGTTCTCGGAACGAGACACGATGCCGACGCGGGCGCCGTGGGTCAGCAGGCCCTCCGCCATCGCGAGGCCCAGCCCCGAGGCGCCGCCGGCCACGAGGGCGGTGGCGCCGTGAAAATCAAAGGGACCGGCCGTGGTGGCCTCCATGGATACCATCCCCTGAACTAGCCCGACAGGTATTCCTCGTCCGGCACCGGCTGCCGGAGAGGCGCATGGCGCAGGAACCGGAGGACCTCCTCGGTCGCTTCCATCTCCATCCGAGCGCGGCAGTCCTTCGTCATGGACCCCATGTGGCAGGTGAGAATGCAATTCTCCGTATTGGCCAGGGGCCCCGCATAGGGCTCCTGCTGGAATACGTCGAGGGCTGCTCCACCCAGCCGGCTAGCCCGCAGGGCCTCCGCAAGAGCCTGTTCGTTGACGATGCCGCCGCGTGAGGTGTTGATCAGGATGGCGTGCGCCTGCATCAGAGACAGCTCACGGGCGGTAACGAGATTCCGGGTCTGGGACGTTAACGGGAGGTGCAGGGTGATGAGATCGGCCTCTTTATAGATCGTGGTCTTGTCCGTCCACTGCACGTAGGGGGCGGTGTGCGCCCCGAGCGTCGGTTTCAGGTCGTTGGCCAGAATGCGGGCCTCGAACCCGGCGAGGTGCTGGATGACCCGGCCCCCCACTCGTCCGACCCCAATCACACCGACCGTCTTGCCGGCGAGCCGCGCACCGAGGTACCGGTGCCAGACGCCGTTGCGTACCCCCCGGTCGGCGTGGGGGATGGACCGCAGCGCCGACAGCATCAGGCCGATGGTCAGCTCCGCCACGGCGGGCGCCGGCGCCTCCGGCGTGTAGGAGACCAGAACGCCCCGCCGGCGCGCCGCCTGAAGATCCACACTGTCCAGCCCAATGCCGACCCGCGAGATCAGTTTCAGGCGGGGCGCTCGATCGAGAACCTTGGCGGTGATCGGCTCGGTGCCCGCGATCAGCACGTCGAAGTCGCCGATGAGCTCCGCCAGCTCCTCTTCCCGCAATTTCCGCCCGATGGGATTGATGGCATAATCCACGCCGGCCGCTTCCAGAAGCTCGAGCGGGCGGCGATTCACTTCGCCGAACGGGATCGTGGTGATCAAGACCCGGCAGCCGCTGGCCTGTTTCCGCTCAGAAGTCGGCTCGGAAGTCACGACAGGGCGGGTGGCCTGAGGTTCATAGGGCGTCTGGTCTTCCGAGAAACCCTGCCGCCGGAGCCAGTCTTCGATCGCCGGGATTTGCCAGAGATAATCCACGTCTCCGTAGCCTTCGTGGATCAGTGGAAAGACCCGCTGCGTCGAGCAGTTGACGATGCAGTTGGGCTGCACGGTCTTGAACGTTCCGTCAAACACGCGTTGCGGTCGTAGAACCCAGAACAGGGAGTCGGGGAAATAGGCGTCCTCTTGCGGCGACAACCGCGCGGCGTCATCCACCGGTGAGGCGAGCAACCCGTCCCGGTTCAGCCGGAGGACGTAGCGGGGATGGTATTCGTTGTGTCGAGAGACCGACATGACCGCATCCAGGTTGTCGTTCTTCAGCAGGACTTCAATCCCCTTGTCGATGAGGCCGCCGGTGACGGTCGGCGCATTGCACAGGAGGACCACGAGGGCCTCCGGTTCCAACCCGAGATCTTTGGTAACAGCGTCGTAACCGTGAACCAAGATCGGCTCAAGAGTAACCGAGGGACCGGTCAGCTCCGACGGCCGCTCCACGACATTTATCCCCGAGTGACGCGCCACCCGGGCGATCGCCGGAGAATCGGTTGTCACATAGACTCGGTCCACATACTGGGCGTGTTGGGCAGCCAGGATCGGATAGACCATCATGGGTCGGCCTATCAACGGAAACGTATTCCGTCCAGGAAACCGGTCATCCTCCAGACGACCACAAATTAAGGCTGCAATTCGACTCGGCATTTAAACTGACTCGACCGGTTTCCGACCGAGCACCCGCACATGGGAACTGAGGTGGTTTTTAGCCAAGAATTTCTGAAACTCCTCGTGCACGGCGGGATCGCGTTTCCGCAACAGTAGTCGAACAAATCGGTCACCATTCAACACGGACGGGTCTGCAAACCATTCGTTGCGGACGATGTCAAGATCAAGCTTTCCTGGGGTCATGACCTCAATTTCGACAAACCCCAACCGGCTGAATAAGCGTTCAAATCCCGCGACACTCAGGAAATTGAGGTGATGCGGCGGAGCAACGCTCTTGGAGCGCTCCCACAGAACCTGGATATCAAATCCCTCTACCCCCAGAGCCGTTACCAATACATATCCACCTGGTTTAGCCAAGGCAAACATGGCGCGGATGAAGTCAGCCGGTGTATGGACATGCTCGATCACTTCAAAGCAGGTGACCAAGTCCGCGGTCCCGTTCCATGCAGCAGCCTCCTCTACAGGAGCTTCCATCGTCTCGAGGCCTCTCCGACGGCACACCTCGGCTAGTTTCCGCCCTGGCTCTACCGCTCGCACGGTTGCCGAAGGAAAGCGTTTCTTGACCTCCTCCAGAAAGATCCCATACCCCGCGCCGACATCAATGACACAACGAGGCTGGAACGACCGTCGGTTGCACAGCGCAGCGATATACTCGACGCGCGGAACAAAAACCTTCTCCCGTCGGGCCTCGACCACCGTGGGCCAAAACGATTCAGCCCAGTAGGTCGCGGAAAGACTATCGGCATAGAATGCACCAAGCGCTTCTCGTGAGGGCCGAGGGGATACAAAGAGACTGCCGCATCCGACGCACTCGACATAGTGAAAGGCCGCCTTTGTAAACGCATGTTCGACCTGTTCTCCTCCACACCCCGGGCAAGGCAGGCTCTCAAACTCAGTCGGATCAGAAAAGAACACCTCTGCATCCTGCCGGCTCAGTTCAAGATAGCGCTCGAACAGGTCGGGCGGGCGGATCTCATGCTCTTTCATGAATGTTTGCCTTCCATTGACCTGCTTGCTTTAATGGCAGCAAGCCCCTGCCGACAGGTTTCGCCCAACATGAGAATGTCCAAACTGTACGCCAGAAAAGTAAATCCTTCGTCGATCTTACGGTGGATCGCCGCGGGATCAGGCCGGATGACATGAACTCCGCCCGGTACGCCGAGCGCCTTGGCCACCTCCCGAACATGTTTCAGGGATGCCAGTACCTCCGGATGATCCGGCTCTCCGGGCATGCCCATGGAGGCGGACAGATCATAGGGTCCGACCATGTACCCATCCACACCTTTCACTGAAAGAATAGCCTTCAGATTCTTCACGGCGTCGATATGCTCCACCAGGACGATGACCACGGCCTGCTGGCTCAGCCACTCTTTGTATTCCTTGAACCGCGCTCCGTAGCCTTGGGCCCTTGCTAAACCGACCCCCCGCTTGCCTGTAGTCGGGTAATATACCGCGGACACAGCCTGTTCAGCCTCGGCCTCGGACTTGACCATCGGCACGAGGACACCACAGGCCCCTGCGTCCATCACCCGCTTGATCTGAACCGGGTTGTTGGCCGATAGCCTGACCAACGGCGTCACCCCGCATAGCCCGATGATCCGGATCAGTTCCTCTGCCTCCCGGATCGTGATCACGCTGTGTTCCAGATCTACGGCCAGCCAGTCGAAGCCGGATTTGGCCATGATCTCCGCTATGGCCGGATGGGCAAGGGTGATCCAGGACCCAATCGTGACTCTTCCTGACTGCAGAGACTGCTTGAGCGAAGGTATGCCGGGCATGCTAGATCCGATGAGTCAAAGAAAAATGGCAGAATCGATCTCACCAAACGAAGGTGACACGGTTAGTTCACCCGGTTGTCGACCGATTGACTACTTGCGGCGCCGTATTTTTGGATTAACGACGTGAACGTGTTTAAAACTTGCTCATGGTGAGGATAAAACCATGCCAGATAATGATACTTTTTCCAAAGTTCTCGGTCCGTAGAAAACACGCATTGCCCCAACAGCTTTGCCTTCGACAGCGCCACCGAACCGGGAACGTACCGGTATATGGAACGTTTTAGGCTCGAGACCGATTGGCATGTTGACGTTTCATAACCCAATGGATCGGAAGCAACAGGGCCGGCTAACAGCTCCAAAATCGCGTCGCCCATCTCAAAGCAGCTGGGCCTAGTTCTGGGCCAAGAATGGTAGTCACGCAGATATGACCGTATCGATTCCATACAAGGCGAAAGCGCCAATTCGCCCTTCTCGGCTTTCAACACATACTCAACTGCCTCCTCCACGGACTTCGGTCCCCAAAAAGCTTCCGCATACGGCGCATTGTACAGTCCGCCTTCCTCGCCACCGATACGCTCTCTTAAATTTGGCATCAGGTTCCGTATGGAGATCACCGGGGTGCCTGCCAAGAGGGCTTCTACGCTGAGGCTTGAGGATTCGTCAAGGATGGCAAAGGCATTCTTGACATATTCGGGCTGTGTCATCGTCGGCTCAACAGAAACGTGAGGGATCTGACGAGTCAGAAAGTCATAGACGCTGTATTGCTCCCAGGGATCTGGCCGTAGGACCATTGAAGCGTTGCTCCGTCCGGCCAGGTTAATCATGATTTCGAACATGCAGCGTGTCCCTGCTATCGCATGCCAGACACGATCTTCATGCTGGGATCGCACCGGATATCCGACACTGATACCGCCCATTTTGTCTGCACAAGAAAAATGAAAGACTTGTTCCATGATTCGCATCGGTTGGGAGGTAACGGCATTACTTCTCAGGGTAACTCCCAGATACTTGCCTGCTCTGGTCCGGGAACTCTCTTCGCGAATCAGATACGGATCCAACCTGGGAGACCCCGCCACCACAATGCGCTCTTCTTTCATTATGCCAAGCTCTCGCAGCCATTGCGCCTGGCCTTTCCCCCAGGTCAGCACTCGTGCGCATTCCTTAGCGATCTGGGCTTTCACACCGTTCTGTCGAGTGAACGAACGCTTGAATGGTATTTCCCCCAGCTTCCCTCCCTCTTGATCCACCAGGACCAAGTGTGTCCGGCCACAGATGCCTTTCAAGAACTCCATCAACTGGCCGCCCACCAGCCAAGAAGCAAGGACGACCTGAGGCCGATAGCGCTCGTACATGGCAACGAGCGTGCCTTGGTTGCAGATATAGACTTGCGCACCCTTCGATGTCAGATAGTGAGCCACCAGGAGTTGGCTGAAAGCATCACGTGTCGCCTGATCGATCATGATCAGGACACGATTTTTCCCGATTACTGCCATACCTTCCTCAATATAAGAGACTGACGGACTTGGTTTAAGTCAATCTATGTGGTGAAGGATTAGGCATGATTGCGTCACGCCGTGTGTGAGGCGCTCACAGTAAGATGCCCATGGATAAATTCTGAGGCAATAGGGCGGAGTTGTTTACATAACCGACGAGGATGTCCGACCTTTCAGATCCGGTCTCGACATATCCAATTCGTTGTGATGGCTCTCTTCTGTAGAATCAGCGTGGTCCCGTATTGCAATCGGCCTCCGGAACAGCTTGCTTGGATAAAGCCTCATTAGAACTCTGGAGACTCCCATCACCGTCTCCCCGTAAATTCTTAGATACCTGGCGATAAAGTCCTCTTGAGATGCATCCAGTATGAATTCGTATCCCACCGGTTCGGCGTGAATGTAGCGATCGATAGAACTCGGCACCGGTTCTTTCTCGAAAGCCAAGATATCATGGCATAACATTGCATGTACCGATGTTTGTCGATCGAAAAAGATATTTTTCAACCTATGCGACGCATAGATCAACGCATCCTCCACAAAGGCGTCGGTCTTTCTACACAGCTTTCCTTCTCTGCTCAAGACCTCCCTGAATGTTTTTCCGGCAAACTCCATTAGTTCGGGAACATACTGTGTAAGGGCCATGGCTCTGTGGAGGTAGAGCACGTTATGGCCAAATTCCCCATTGATATACAGCCTAATATTTTCCTCACGATCGGCATAGGCTGCCAATGCATCAAACTCTTCCCATAACTCCGCTTTCGTTTGATGTTCGAAACTCTCGAAAAGTTCTCGAAGCCGTCCCTCTACCGGATACGAAGCCGCTGCTTCAAGCCAACGGAATGGCGAAATGCCCAGCATTTTTAGCAGTTTGGTGAGGCTCAATAGGACTGTGTCATTGTAGAAGATTCCGATGATCAGGTGGAGTTTCCGACACCAAAGGTAATCTGAGAATGAAAGAGTATTATTCGCGACACAAATCTCTTCAATTTCAGCAGCCGTGATCGAATGACCCCGCACAGTGAAGTGACCATAGCATCTGGGCAACACACGATACCGGATCACCATTTCATACCGCTCTCGAGATTCCCGTGTATGGAGCTCCGAGCCGGGCAAGAGCATCAGTTGCCAGGTCAGTATCTTCTTAAAGCTGGCGTCCACGATCTTCCGAAGCGAATCAAGGTGTGCCCGCTTCGAATCCCCTGGTAAGCCAAGAATAATTTCGCTCTGTGAGTTGGCTCCCACTTCGGCAGCCTTGATGGCAAGATCCAGAAGCTGTCCCTCAGAGATGTTGGACCGCTTGATGTTTTTCAAAACATCAGGATCCAAGGATTGCACCGAACCAGAGAGACTCAATGCGCCCTTTACCAACCGGGCGGCTTCAATGGTACGCTCTTTTTGATTCTTGCCGGTATTGCTGCTGATATACTCCGGCCACCCATACCGCTCCATTGCTGAAGCCAGTGCTCGGCACGTCTCAAGATCTTGCTTGAACATCCCGAAGTTGGAATCGGCGATGAGGAGGTCATTGCGACCACCAGTGGCCCGAAGCTCGGCCATCTTTCGTCCGACGTAGTCGATTTCGGCTTTTATCTTTTCGGCTGAGCTCGCGTACACTTTGTTGTAATAGACGAGCCCCTCCACACAGAACGTGCAATAGAATGGGCAGCCTCGGTTGGTTTGCAAGATCGGAATCAGCTTGCCGTCGAAGAACTCATCGAGATGGCCGGAAAGATACGGTGAAGGGATAACCGTCAGATCTTGGAGTCTTGGCGCGAGAGGACTGAGGACTGCCCTGCCATCTGGCCGGACCCAATGTACCGAAGGAATCTCTCCCCCTTGCTTGACCGCCTCCCCGTTATTTTCTTTCTCGATAAGCAAAGCGAGAAGGTTCAAAAAGCCGACCTCTCCCTCTTTGACCACGTAGAAATCAATGCAGGGAAAGCGTCGCAGGAAGGTTTCTTGTTCGCTCGGAGTGGTGGGATAATTAGGCCCGCCGAACACTATGGTCGTCGTTGGCTTCAGGCGCTTGACGACTTCAGCGAACTTATAGGAAAGCCGGAAGTTCCAAATATAATTGCTGAATCCAATCACATCCGGCAGTTCACTCTCGAGCGCGTCAGCCAGTTTTTCCGGATACTTGAAAAGTCGAATTCTCTCGGCAAGATGGACTTGTGCCTCCGCAAAGGTTGCGATCCCACCAATGGCCGCCGGCATCGCATCCGCTGTAATGATCTGCTGGGTATGCGTCAGGTCAGCGAGCCATACGCTAGCTCGAGGTGGTGCTTCGTTGCGGCTGCATGCCTTGCTTGTGGATATCACCGTCAGACCCGATCCCTTTCCTCGTAACGTCAGCCGCCGATCAATTCGCTTCGCTGAAAGGTCATAAAGACTCTGCTTCTATTTGAGACCCAAGGCATCGCATTTTCGGAACGTCATCATCCAAACGTCGCTATAGCCCACAGCGTATCGGCATGGCCGGACTTCACCAAGGCGGCTGCGTAGGCTTCGCTCGCTTCCTCAGTCAGCACGCCCCGATAATAGCCTTGGCCTCCTGGCTCACCGGCAAGCATCCATCGAATATGATTCGAGAGAGCATACCGTTGGATCCCTTCAATCATTCCCTTTCCTCCTGCCGCTTCTATCGTCCTGCGAAGAGTATCCGAAGAGAAATAATACAGATGGGCTCGTTGGTAATACAATTCGGCAAAGGCGGGAATGCCGTAGACAGCCAGCAAAGCGTCTGCCACATTGGGAACTTCTATCGCGATGCGTCCGCCAATATCCAGAAATTCAGCAAGCCGACGAAGAAATTCGACCGGATTGGGCACATGCTCCAACGTGTGGAACAAGGTGATGAGGTCAAAGCGCCTATTCCCGAGCTTCTCGAGACTCGGGAGGATCGTAAGGCCCTTTACCCGCCACCCCCATTCTCTATGAGCCTCATCTAGCTCAACTCCAACCGCCTCTCCGAGGAAACCTCGGATCGAACTCAAAAAAGCTCCTGAGCTTGCCCCAACATCCAGTAGCCTGGTGGTCTGATCCAGATAAGAAAGAAGTCGCTTCGTCCGGTCTCGTGCCGCGGGGAGACTTTCACAATATTTCTTTTCGGGATCAATGACTCCTAGATACTGTGCTCGATATTGAGAGGCGTAATAGGCTGTCAATTCTTCGGGCTTTGGACGCGGCCAAAGAAAAATCATCCCGCAGGTTTTGCATTGCCTCACGTTCATGTCCGGACCATGATGGACCCCACGCCTGACTTCCAGGCTCTCTGGCGCCCCGCAAAGTCCGCAACTGACATTCTGATCCATACGCACGGACGTGCCCGTCATTCCCTCGCAACATTACGAATAGGGTACCAAATCAGCCAGCCGCTCGGCAACCTGAAAATCCGCCTCGGTGTCAATGTCCCAGGCCTCGATGCTATCAACGACGTACCCCATGGGATTCCCATATTGAAAGGTCCTATGCGCCAGAACCTCTTCCACGGGAGCGCACTGCGCCCCTCCGCCGAGGCAAAATAGCTCCGGAGCGTCCTGGGTCTGAAAGTTATAGACGAGGTCCTTGGTTATCGGGTGCACCAGGCCATCGGAAGAAAGGGTCCGCAAATGATAAATTAGTTTGCCCAGAGGAGATGCGGACAGGACGTTTCGTTGAGTTTTTATCGAAAGGCTGATAATCGCATCAACCGTCCGAACCCGTCGCAGAGGACAAGTGGGAA
>Ga0194121_10010170_pt1 | contig 11464 bp, 11 predicted proteins | sample TA2MahCa50mmetaG_FD_148609 | JGI IMG/M metagenome (GOLD analysis project Ga0194121, IMG submission 148609) | Freshwater microbial communities from Lake Tanganyika, Tanzania - TA2015020 Mahale Deep Cast 50m | ecosystem: Environmental > Aquatic > Freshwater > Lake | place: Tanzania: Lake...
GGCGTGACAGACACGAGGTTCAGTCTCGGCGGTGAGGTGACGCTCTCCTCGAGGCTGGTTGGCGGCGTCCGTGTCGATCACCGCACGGGCCAAGGTCGCAATCCTGCGGTTCTGGTCTACGGAAATGGCCACCTGCCCTTCGGACCCCCGGCATTCCGCCAGGCGCTTCGACTTCAGATCGAGCAGCGGCTTCAATCGGGCAGCCATATAACGGGCCTTGCGGTGAGCCACATCTTCTGAGCCCACCGCGCCCAGCCGCCCTCGCCTGCGAGCTGACGATCCTCGTTTCACTCTTCGGTCTGGGACCCCTCAGCCGTTGACGCACGGCTCCGGTCCGCGTCGTGTTGGGAGACGGAGGGCGGTTGCCCGGTGTGGCGGCAACCGCCCTCCCTGCTTCAGTGGCAGAACGGACACGGTGGACAGCACGACCCTCCGCCGGCAACGCGTGACGCGGCAAATGCCGCCGTGCTGAACAGAGCCACAACCGTGGTTGCGAGCGCTGTGCTGGCGGAGGGCGGGGGCCGCATAAGGGGCATTTGGTCAACCACGGGCGCGAAACCCGCGTTAATGGTTCCTATCGTCTTACTTAGCTGTCTGGGATTCGATGGGACGAGAGTGGCGCGTCCCGCACTGGAATGTGGTCCTCGTAAAAATCCAGGCTGACGTGATCTGCATCCGCCCGGAATTCGTGCGTCGGATATTCCTCACACTGGCCGAACAAGTTTCTCGACGGTATAGGCAGAGTGGCTGACCTGCCCAGCCGACGATTGGAAACGATGCAGCAGCCGTTGGTTGGAAATGAGAGAGCCGCCGGAGATTGGAAATCGCAGAGAACGGTTGTTGGTCTACGGTGTTCGATTGGGTGCGGCTGCGGGCAGGCTGACCGCTGAGGATGCGCCTTGCACGGGCGTTACCGTACCAGAGAGCACGCCTAGCTGGTAGATGATGGCGACGATCGCGACGAACGAAAAAAACATGGCCGCAAAGAGGCCGAAGTACGTCAGGCGAACATTGGCGGGAAGCTGTGGGTCTTGTAGCGGCTCGAGAGTCTTTAGGTCGAGTGTCGCTCCCGAAGCGACGAGAGCAATCAGTTTGCGCCATTCATTGCACTTGTTAGCGACGTACCGCTCGATTCTTCCGCTTACATAGGCCAGAAACATATAGAGGCCAAACAGAATTCCGAAGGCTGCAAGGAGCCGAGGTTCTGGCGAAATCGTAATGCCACGCGCGTTCTGTCTCACGACGAGGGCGCCCAGGAGAACAATCGGGCCGATCCAGACCGTGAAAGCGGCCCGAAGGCGCGTGGTGATCACGTTTGTTGATAGCACCTCAATTTCTTTCGTCAGGTGCTTGATCAATTCCGCGCGGATCGGCTTGTCGTCGTCGGCCATAGAAGTCCCCGGGACAGCTGACTATTCGCGGCCCTCGGCGCCAGCCCAGCCTCGCACACAGATCGACCGTTGCCTCAAGGCATCAAGGGCCAAAGAATGCCGCTCCGTCCACGACGACACCTTCATGCAGCAATCGGGCAGTTTCCTTTTCGTTCGGGTTGTTCTCCAGTAGCGTTATCGCTATCCCTTTCACCCTGCGCTCGGTTGCTAGAGCCTCCTCATAGCGCTGAAAGCTGCCTGCAACTACGATGAACTTCTGCTCTCCTTCTATCCTGAGTACGCGAAATGGCGTCATGAGACGCACGTCACTTTTGGCTATTTCTGGGTTCTTGTTGACTGCCCCGTTAAGCCATTCGGCAGTCATAGTGGCCTTCCGAGCATCGGCGGTCGCGCCAATTACATAAAAATGATTCGCTCTGGTAACAGGGCGGCCAACAGCTGCCTTCCAGGCGTCCGAGAATCCCAGAGTGACGTCTTGTTCGCGCAACACCGGTATGTCTTCCTGTTGCTGCCCGTCCGACTGTGTTTGCGCAAATACGGTCGGCATAAACAACGCGCCTAAGGAAGGTATCGCCGCTGGCGGTTCGCCTGCAGGTTCGGTTGCAGTCCGGTTCTCAGGCGCTGTCAGCACGGCCAGCAGGATCGACGGTGCCAGCAGCCCCGACACCAGGGCACTTCTCCGCACCTTGTCGCGCGGCGCGTCGTTGTCGCTGAGGAACGCCGCGACGATTCCGCCGAGGATCAGGTACGCGACGTACGTAAAGTACGACACCATCGCCATCGTGGAGGTGACGTCAGGGTAGAAGAACCCGGCGTCGATCAGTTTCAGCAGCACGAGACAGAGGCCCCCTATTACTCCTATGGCACCTCTTTCGAGATTCGAGACTTTGTCCATGAGACGTCTCCTTTGCTAAACAGTGAGGAGGTCCCGACCGAACCGGACTGATCCGACGGGAGCGATTAGAGTCGCTCCCCTTCGTGTCGATGACGAGCGGCCAGATGTTACGCCCGTCCTGACCAGAGCCGCCGACGAAGAAGATTACGATTCACCGGGCATAAACGCAGCCGACCGCGAATCCGAACGCGACATGCGTGAACGCCGGCTTAGGATGCGTTAGTGTTCCACTGTGTCGCAAAGATTTCGTTCGATCCAACCCGCTGCTCGTCTCGCCAGTTTCTGTTGCGTCGGAAAGATAGGCCACAAGCGAGTTCCTCGATTTTCCCGAGATCAATCGCGGAACAGACGCAGGTTCATGACGGCAGCAGTGTTGCTCGGCAGCGGCCCGCAATGGAACACGACGAGCTCGAGATCAACTGCGGCTACTGCGGCAAGCGGATTGTCGTGAAGATTTCGGAGATTCGCGCGCAGCGCATTCCACGAGGTGTGCAACGAGAATTATGGAGCGAACTCTAAGCTAAGGCACCTACCCGACAAGGACGAACGCCGCCTTGGCGAATGCGCCAGGAAAATCACACACCGCCTGCGAAATCTTTCGACGACGCGGTGCGAATAAATGCCGTTCAGGCAGGTCAGTCTCCTCGCCGCGCGATTGGTCTTGGCCTGGATCTCACACTGGAGGACGTAAGGCCCAAGCCCGCATGCGAAGGCAAATCCAGCGGGAACACGCCGCCGTGCCAAGCATGACTAGAGCATTGGCCCCACAGCATGGGATTCCGAATGCGGTGGACTTAGATTCCAGGTTGCGTCATGATGGAAGCGTGAAGACCACAGTCGATATTCCTGAAGACGAGCTGCGGGATGCCATGCGCTTTACGAAGGCCAAGACAAAGCGGGAGGCCGTCGTAAAAGTCCTCGAAGATTTCAATCGCCGTCGTCGGATGGCGGAATTGGTCAAGTATGCCGGCACGTTTAGCGATTCCTACCCGACGAACGAGGAAATCGAAGCGGTAGACGAGCGCCGCGACCGGAGGCTCGGTGCCCGTTCTCGTCGATAGCTCGATGTGGGTCCATCAACTCCGCAAGAGTGGGGACCCAGTAAAGCGCCAGCGCGTGAACGCGCTGCTCGAATCTGGCGAAGCGGCGTGGTGTGCGCCGATTCGGCTGGAATTGTGGCGCGGGGTTACGAACGACTCGGAGCGGAAGACGCTGCGTCGCTATGAGGCGCTGTTGCCCGACTACGAAATCACTACGGAGACGTGGACGCGCGCGATCCAAGTGGCGGATCGTGGGCGGGCAGCCGGTCTTACCGCGCCATTGGCCGACCTCCTGATCTTCGCGTGTGCGAAGCTTAACGACCTCGAGATCGAGCATGACGACGACCACTTCGAGGCTCTGGCGAAGCTGGAGGCGTGAGTCGGCGCTGTCGAGGACGGCATTTTGAGGGAGGCAATCGAAGGAGTCAATCGAAGCGTATACTCGCGGAAGGTCGTTCTGCACCGCTCTTCGTAAGCGCGTGCGCGCTCAGCGCACGAGGTCGAGTCCACCCTCCTCGCCCCTGACTCGATCGAGGCTTTCCACTGGCATCCGGTGTGATGTGAACACAGTCGGCCCCCCGGCGTGCGGTAACACGTCCGGGAGGCCTGAACCCGTCAACCAGGAACGATCTGGCCGACGGATCTGGGCGCATTCTTCCACACCCAGGCCCGCCGACTGGACTCGGCGCCGATCGCGCCGAGGGAGGACGTCATGTCGCCACGTCGGGCGGGAGATCTCTCGCCGTTTCTTCTCGTTGTCATCGACGCGCTCGAAGCGCAGGACAGCCGCGAGCGAAGGCGCGAGGCGGAGGCGCTGCGGGCCTTCGGCGAGCTGGCGCGCATTGAGATCCCTGTGCTGGCGGAGGGCGGGGGCCGCATAAGGGGCATTCGGTCAACCACGGGCGCGAAACCCGCGTTAATGGTTCCTATCGTCTCGAGCGCGTGGTCGAACTCGGCGTACCGGTCGAGGTGTAGCGACACACTTCGGCGTCGCTCCGGTAAGAGCCAACCTCGTCGCGACCGCGCGGGCGGGTCAAGGGCGCGACCCAACGTCACCAGGGAGCGGCGAAGCGCACCCTTGACCCGCCCGCGCGGTCGCGCAGAATTGAAGGACCGGAGCGACGCCCCCTGACCGCACGCCAGCGTACGCCGGCGCACGACTTTCCCCCGGGACCGTACGTCTGCGGTGACCGCCTCGGTGTACCTGTGCATGGCGACCTTTGTGGCGCCCGCTATGCCTGCGATCTGGACCACGCCATGGACGCGATCACGTACCGTGTTTTGTACAGTCAAAACCGCGCGTATCGTCACGCGATCCGCACCGCGCTCCCAATCTGAAACGCGCTCGGCTGTGCGCTGCCAGCCGGGCTCATCATTCCTCCTGCGGCACACAGACGTGAACGACCCTTTGAACGGCGCCGAATACGTCTCAAGGGACGCCGACCGGGGTCGTTCACGTCTGTGTGCCGGCTGTGTACTGAGCCCGGCTGGTGATCGGGGCGGCACAAAACGCCGCCCCAGTTACGTGGGCGCATCCACGTGCAAGTCGTTGGCGTGATAGTGCATTGCCGCGCCCGCGGAGGCGTGCTGTCAGCTACGCACGGACTCAGAAGTGATCGAGGGCGACGTCGATCGAAGGGGTTGAGACGGTGCGGACGCTGTGTCCCCGCCCTCGACCCCCTTTCGACAGGAACGGAAGAGGCTGACCAGGGGTGCGAGGTGGCGATACGAGAGCAGCAGGATACGTGATTCGATCTTGCCTGTTCCGCGTTCCAGCGCCTCAGTGTTCGCTGGCGATCCGAGTGCCTCGAAGACGGTGTCGCCGTCGGCCAGCCATCGCCTGTAGAGCTGCTGAAATCGCGGCGACGAGAAGGCCGCTTGGTGTTGCCCGAACTCCGGGTCCTCGAACGACAACGCCCGCGGATTTGCGTGCTGCCGCGCCGGAGCGGCGTCAGTTCGTCACGAACCGCGCCCTCGAAACGCGCTGCCGAATCGGCGAGCGGCTGCGGAAGCACCAGGCGGAGCGTCCAGCCAGGCAGCGCCTTCAGTATCCCGAGGGTCGAAATCCATCTTGCTGCCCTCCTACTCTCATGGATCTACAATGCTGAAGTGCTTATCGCTCCTGGAAAGGTCATCGGTGGACGGATTGAGGTCGATGCCGACCTGCCGGAAGGCGCGTCGGTGACTGTGCTTGTCATGGACGACGACGGAACGTTCGAGGCCGATCCGGAAACCGAGAAGATGCTGCTCGAAGCGATGGCGCAGTGCCGGCGTGGAGAGGTCACGCCCCTCAAAGACTTGTTGGCGGAGATGCGCCGCCGCGAGCGAGCGTGAGTTTCTTCTTGGAGAGACGGAATGCCTGTTTTATTGGAAACAACAGAGACGCTAGCAGTTGACGTGTCGTGTTCAGACGACGAGTTGACTGTTGTACTCGACGATGGCCGCTCCGTCTCCGTGCCGCTGGAATGGTTTCCTCGTCTCGCCGCAGCCACGCCGCGGCAGCGAAAACAGTGGGAACCCATCGGCGGTGGCATCGGCGTCCACTGGGACGCCATTGACGAAGAGACATCTCCGTCGCAAGCCTGCTGCAGCCGGAGCGCTTCATGCGGATAGCGGAAGGCGCGTTGCCGTCGCCGCGGGCTCGGACGTCACGCCGGCTCACGACTCGCCCGCCGCGGGCGCGTGTGGGAGCACGGTCTTCGTCGCGTGAGTCGTAATCCCGAGGTATCCTGATCGAAGGTTCGCGATGACAATCCCCGATCGCATCGAAATCAACGCGCGCGTAATGCTCGGCAAGCCCGTAATCCGTGGGACGCGAATCCCGGTCGAACTGATCCTTCGCAAGCTGAGCGAAGGCGCGTCGGAGGCGGATCTGTTGGCCGCCTATCCGCGCCTCACGCGCGAGGACATTCAGTCGGCGATGCGCTGGAAAAGGTGAGCGCTCAAAATGGCGAAAGTGCAAGAACCCGTCGTGCACAGCGACCCTGACATCATGAGCGGGACGCCGGTCTTCGTGGGGACGCGTGTGCCTTTCCAGACACTGATCGACTACATCGAGGCAGGCCAGCCGTTGTCTGAGTTCCTCGAGGATTTCCCGACCGTATCGAAGGAACAGGCGATCGCCGCGCTGGAGCAAGCCAAGGAAGCACTCCTCGCCCGTGCGCGTCCTGCTTGACGAGTGCCTGCCTCGCAGGTTGAAACGTGAGTTGGCCGGCCACGACGCTCGGACGGGTCCGGAGATGGGCTGGGCGAGAAAACGCAAAGGACAAGCAACCGTCGTGAGAGGCCGTGACGCTGGACGACTGACAATCGACTGACAATCGGTAGCGGCTGGGGGTGGGTCCGGGTAGCCTCGGGTGTGAGAAAATCCTAGGAAAAAGCGGGCAGCGGCTCCACGCTGCCCCTGGTTGCCTCCTTTCGCCGGCCTTCTAAGCCGGGGGCCGCAGGTTCGAATCCTGCCGGGCGCGCCATCCCGCCTCGCGGGGTGGCCACGCCCCGCAGGCTTCAGGCACGCCGCATCTCGCTGTCGCTCGATGCGAGCGGACACGAATCCTGCCGGGCGCGACACCCGCTCGCGCCCGGTCGGCTGCCGGCGCACGGCCCTCGCGGAACCAGCCTTCTGGAGCCGCATCCACAGCATCCCGAAGCGCATCACGCCTCTGACGCCCCCGCCCGACCCCGTCGGACGGGATGTCACAGTCCCCTCCCGGACCGCCTCTAAACAGGGTGAACGGACCAGCAGTGACAAACCCGGAAGGAGGAGCCATGACGCAGATGACGAGCACGCACCCCCCCAGACACTCCCAGCGCCGCCTCGCTGACTCGAGCACGGCTGCGGCACCGTCTACGACTCCGCCTCATGGCCTCGGTTCCCGAGGTCTGGGCGGTCGTGGGAGACCATGCACGCCTGCCCGAGTACAGCGAAGGCATCGCGCGGGTGGAGGTGGAGGCCAGCTCGTCGTCAGCGTTTCGCGTGTGCCACTTCCATCCGATGCCAGACTCGCCCAGGTGTTTCGACGGGAGCCGCAGTGTCAGGCGCCCGTACGCGTGCTGGAGGAGCTCCGACGGGCCTGCCCCGATCTGCTGTAGCGCTGGTCATCGAGGCCGCTCTCGCGGTGGGCTTGGCCGGCCGCAGTCTGGCACGTAAGATAAGCCCACTCACATTCGCCGGGGAGTGCGAGATGCGCCACATCGCGTTCGTTGCTCTGGCTATGGTCCTCACGCCGGTGATCGCGGCGGTGCAGATCCCTTCCCGACAGGCGATCGAGGACGCGGCTCGGAAGGCGTCGCCCCACTCGGGCGACGAGGCCGTGAAATATTTCGAGGCGGAGTTCGCGCGGAAGACGGCCGAGGCGATCGCGCGCGTATACGACCCGAACGCGCCGCCTGCCCCGAATCCGCGCCGGATGCCATGGGGCGCGCCGGACCTGCGTGGCTACTACCTGACCGCAACGTATACGCCGCTCGAACGTCCGAACGAGATCACCACGCCGCTCTATACCGTCGAAGAAGCGATCGAGGCGTTCCTCGCCGCGAGCACCGCCGACGTCCGCGTCGATCCGGCCACGGTCCATTACGACTGGAAAGAATTCGGGATGGAGGCGTGGCAAAGCCCCGTTCGGCCGAACCGGCGGACGTCGCTCATCGTCGATCCGCCGGACGGACGGATCCCGCCCCTCACAGCGGAGGCAACGCAGCGACGAGCCGACGCGGCCGCGCGGGCGAGGGCCCGAAATCCCCAGACGGGCGTGCGAACCCTTGGCAATTCGGAGACGCGCTGCCTCGTGGGCGACGGGGCCGTGCCGCTCGTCCAGGGCGGGTCGCCCGGGTCGAGCTCGATCGGGTCCGAAGTGACCACGGAGATCCAGATCGTCCAGACGCCCGACCACGTGACGATCGTGCATCAGTCGATGAACACCATCCGGATCATCCCGCTGGACGGGCGGCCGCACCTGCCGCCGTCCATCCGGCTGTGGGTGGGGGACTCGCGCGGGCGGTGGGACGGCGACACGCTGGTCGTGGACACCACCAACTTCAACGACAAGAGCCCGGATACGAACTTCCAGGGATCCACACACGCCCTGGAGCTCGTCGAGCGTTTCACGGTGGTCGATGGCAACACGCTGCGCTACGAGTACACGGTGACGGATCCGCGAACGTGGACGAGACCCTGGACGGTCGAGGCGCCGCTCCCGAGAATCGGTCCGCCCATCTACGAGTTCGCGTGCCACGAGCAGAATTACGGGCTGATCAACCTCGTCACCGGCGCGCAGATCAGCGAAGCCGAAGCACGACGCGGGGTGAGCCGCCGCCGGTAGAGCCGCACGCTCGACGGGTTCGCTGCGGCGTTCGCGTTAGGGGAAGTGACCAGCGCCGTAGGTGCGTGCGCGACAAAACTTTTTGCGCGCGCGCGTCGCAATTCGCTTGACAAGCCATAGGGCGCTCACTAGAGTGCACGTTGCTGCGCACGCCGTAAGGAGACGAGCGAGCGTCGCTGGTTCGGCAGAGCGAGGCAGATGCGTTTGCGATGTGCAGTGTCATCTCGAAAGAGGGGACACGACGTCTCGCGATGCGTGATGTGCGCGTTGCCGAAGAGGAGAACACGCCGATTCTCGACCAGTAAATCTGTGGGGTGTTGCTGACTGGAGAGCATGCGCAAGCATGTTCGCCATCCGCGGTGCCACGCGGCTTGTTGAGCGAGGAGTGGGGGGTTCTCGGAACCGAAGACGTGCAAGCGTCTTCGACCAGTCCGCCGCGCGTCGCCTTCGACGTGCGCTGCGCTTGTACAGCGCCCTCCCGCCTCAGAACAGCCGCAGCTGATCCCGTCGCCGCCGTTCCCGCGCTCGGGTGGGCGGATCGTCACAGACCGTTCGACCGCCGAGCGACCCGCTCGCCATGGCACAATCGGATCTCGCCGTGACAGATCCACGACGCGCGGGCGCCCCCGTGCGGGCCCGGGCGTGCCCGCCGTTGGCGACCAGTTCACCGCGCTCGCCGACGAGGGCGCGTAGGCGAGCGGGGACCGCGCCGTCTCAATCCGTCCGCGAGCGATCCGACGGCACGCGCACGCCCCGTGTCGCGTGGCGGGGATGGAGGATGCCCTCGACCGTGTCCACGAGATAGTCGATCTGCCCATCGGTCGGCGCCCACGCCGCGGCGCCCTGCAGGCACGCAGCCACGCCGGCGCGCGTGTCGTCGGCGACGACCACGATCGGCGGCAGCCGGCGCGTTGTGAGCGTCCCCAGCCACTGGAAGCTCGGGAGGTCGGCGAGTACGGCCGCCGCGCCGTGCAGATCGGTGGCGCCGGGGCAGCGGTGGAACGCGCGTACCTGGTACCCGGCCGCGCGGAGTGCGATCTCGTGCCGCAGCCGCGCGGACGAGTCGGCTTCAATGACCAGCACCGGCGCGTCGTGGGCCAGCGGCTCGGGTCCGTCGCCCGACATCCAGTGGGGCGGCAGCATACGGCATGCCGTGGGACGGGGAATGCGTCCACGGCCGGGCTCGCCGCGGCCGGCATCGCGAGGCCGCGGCTCAGCCCGTCTGGGAGACGAACCGCCGTCTGGCGCGTTCCTGCGCCTTCCGCTGTTCTTCCTCGCGCGTGCGCGGCGCGGCGCTCGTCGACAGCGACGCCACGAGCTGGCGCGCGGCGCCCGTCACCTCATCGACGGCGCGATCGAAGACCGCCTGGTTCGCCCGCGACGGATGGTGCATGCCGCTCACCTTGCGGACGAACTGAAGTGCGGAGGCGCGGATCTCCGCCTCGGTGGCCGGCGGGTCGAAGTTCGCGAGCGTCCGGATATTGCGGCACATGACGGCATTTTCGCCTAGAATGCCCCCACCGTGGCCCTCGCTCCGTCCGCGCGCCTCGGTCCCTAGAGGCTGTGGCCCAGAGACGAGAGACCAGCGACCAGAGACGGGAGGAAGAATCATGGCAATGCGACTGTGGCTGTCATTGAGCCTCGCGGCGCTGATGGCAGTGTCGGCCCCGGCGCAGAACGCGCAGAGCGTCCTGCAGGCCGCGGCCAAGGCAATGGGCGTCGAGAACATGCGGGCCATCACCTACTCCGGCGCGGGCTGGCAGGGGATGGTCGGCCAGAACTTCGTGCCGGATCGCGACTGGCCGCGCGTCGACCTGCAGAACTACACGCGGACGATCGACTTCGACACGATGTCGTCGCGCGAGGAGTACACCCGCACCCAGGGCAACAACCCCGTGCAGGGCGGCGGCGCCGGCTTCCCGTTCCTGCAGCCGGTGAAGGTCGTCAACTTCGTCAGCGGCACTTACGCCTGGACGGTGAACGCCCAGGGGCAGGCGGTCCCGCAGCCCGACGCCGCGGAGCTCCGGCAGATCGAGATTCTCACGACGCCGTTCGGCTTCCTGAAGGGCGCGATGGCGGCGGGCGCCGGCGCGACGATGGTCACACGCCGCGAATACGACCAGCGGGTGTCGGTCGTGTCGTTCACGGCCCTGGGCAAGTACCGCATCAACGGCACCATCAACGCGGACAACATGGTGCACCGCGTGCAGACGTGGATCCCGAATCCGGTCGTCGGCGACCTCTACTACGAGAACGTCTACACGAACTACCGGAACGTCAACGGCGTGCAGGTGCCCCGCTTCCACCAGCACCAGGACTATGACGACGGCGGGCACCTGCCGAACGTGAGCGGGGGCGACCATGCCTTCGGCCTCGAGACGGTCGCGAGCGTGACGCTGAACCCGCCGAACGCCGCCGTCACCGTGCCCGACAACGTGCGGACCGCCAAGCCGCAGCCGGTGCGCGTGGAGACCACGAAGCTCGGCGAGGGGCTGCATCTCATCGCCGGCGGCAGCCACAACAGCGTCCTCGTCGAGTTCAACGACCACGTGGCGGTCATCGAGGCGCCGCTCAACGAGGCGCGGTCGATCGCGGTCATCGACGAGGTCAACCGGCTGGCGCCGAAGAAGGAGATCCGCTACCTCGTCAACACCCACCACCACTGGGACCACCTGGGCGGCATCCGCACCTACGTGCACGAGGGCGCGACCGTCGTCACGCACGAGGGCAACAAGCCGTATTACCAGGAAGTCCTCCGCGCGCGGCCGTGGGTGCTGCAGCCCGACCGGTTCGCGCTGAACCCGCCCGAGGAGTGGTCGG
>Ga0194121_10010174_pt1 | contig 11460 bp, 11 predicted proteins | sample TA2MahCa50mmetaG_FD_148609 | JGI IMG/M metagenome (GOLD analysis project Ga0194121, IMG submission 148609) | Freshwater microbial communities from Lake Tanganyika, Tanzania - TA2015020 Mahale Deep Cast 50m | ecosystem: Environmental > Aquatic > Freshwater > Lake | place: Tanzania: Lake...
AAATTATCTCCGGAAATCAGGGTGGCCAACGGTTTTCGCAATGTATTAGTGCCTGAAACGCATGACTATTCCAATTTTATGGAGAGTCTCCGATCTAGGACATGGATTTTTTCGTTCACTTTTGAATGACGAATCATATTATATTCAATTGAATCTCGTCACTCTTTATTGTTTCTTTCGATGAGTAATCCTGTTCACCGCAAGATAGCCCTTATTACCGGGGCAAGTTCTGGGATAGGGGAAGCAAGCGCCCGATGGTTCGCAACGTATGGATGGAATCTTGTGTTATGGTCTAGACGATTAGAACGATTGGAGGCGCTCAAAACCGGCCTTCTGCGTGATATAGGGAATGGCTTGGAGGTTTGGGTGGACGAAGTGGATGTGCGGCTCGAGGCCGATGTCAACAAAGCTTTTGCAGCCTTACCCCATTCCTTCCAACCGATTCATTTGTTGCTTAATAATGCGGGCTTATCACAGGGATTGAATGCCGTTCATGAATCAGATCCTCACGATGTCAATCGGGTGATTGACACCAATGTCAAAGGCTTGGTGAACGTAACCAGGGCAGTGGTTCCCGGAATGAAATCCAGAGGCCAAGGCCAGGTCATTCACGTGAGCTCTACTGCTGGTAAGGAAGTTTATTCTGGAGGGGGGATTTACTGCGCTTCCAAATTTGCCGTGGAGGCTATCGCCAAAACAATGCGGCACGAATTATTGCCCTTTGGCATCAAGGTCGGTACCGTATCGCCGGGGATGGTGGAAACAGAGTTTTCGTTGGTCCGTTTTAAGGGGGATGCCGAGCGAGCAGCCGGGACCTACGCTGGTTTAGAGCCCTTGCATCCTGAAGATGTTGCGGAGGCCATTGGTTTTATAGCAACCAGGCCTGACCATGTTCAAATCGCCGATTTGCACCTTATGCCCAGGGCGCAAGCTGGTAGTGGGGCGATTCATCGGACCTAAAAGCCAATGGCCTGCCCTGTTGGGGTGGCTCTTTCTAAAAAGTGTTACGCCACATTTGGGACGGTACAGGCTTGACGGTGCGGATGGTGTATTTGGCGTTTTTCTTGGTATGGTACAATTGCTCAATATCCCCCGCTATTTCAAAGTAAATGAGCTGACCGATGGGCATGCCAGCATAAACTCTGACTAGTTGGGTACACGAAATTTCAAGGGTCCAGGTATTGCAGAATCCAACATCGCCTTTGCCGGCGGTGGCGTGAATATCAATTCCAAGCCGCCCCACTGAAGATTTGCCTTCCAGAAAGGGAACGTGACGGTGGGTTTCGGTATACTCTTCAGTAACTCCGAGGTACAAAGTTCCGGGTTGCAGGACCAGGCCCTCGGCGGGAATGGTGAGCTCCTCAACGGGGTTATTCACTTTGGCATCCAGGATTCTGGACTTATAAATTGCAAGGTACCTGCCTAAATGGACATCGTAGGAATTGGTACCCAGACATTGTCGGTCAAAGGGCTCAATAAGAATGTGGCCTTGTTGAATGGCTTCGAGAATGCGTTGGTCCGATAAAATCATGGTAATTTGTGACGATGATTGCCCAGGAAATCGTGGACGCTAAAGATAGACCAGGGCTGTGGCGCCTGGAACATCCCTCTGGTCTTTGGGCAGCGGCAATGGTCACCGAAGAATATGCCGGCCAGTTTGCCTTGGCAGATAGCGTAAATCGATCTGAAAGCACTAACCGAGACCCCAAAACCCGTCAATGGCAAAGCTCCCGTTTCGCATTGCGGCATTTGTGGGAGACAGGTTGGCAAAAGGGACCGATGGTAGGCCTCGGATTGGATGTTCAGAAGCAGCCTTCAGGAAAACCCTATGTCTTGGACCCGGTAGGTCAAGCGTTGCCTTTGGCCTTGGCGCATACCGTAGGAATGGGGGCTGCGGCCCTTGTGCTCCAGGCAAGCATTCTGGGTATAGGGGTGGATGTGGAGCGGCTATCTGACCGATTTATCAAAGCGTGGCCTCGGATTGCAAGCGTACCGGATTGGCATCAAGTCTGTAAGGCTGGCCTTATGAATCAAGAGGCCGAGGCAGCAACTTTAATCTGGGTAATCAAAGAGGCATGCTTCAAGGCTGCTTTAGTTCAGAAATCCTTATTTGGTCAAAATCAGATTATTGAGACAATTAATATAATATCAAAGGAAGGCAACTTGCGATGGGTTGGACAAGTACTTTCTGGTGAGAAGGACCACAAGGAAATCCTGGAATTTGAGGCTGGTTGCTTAAACGGGGTGTTTGGCTCGAACTTAAACGGGGTGTTTGGCTCGAAAGGGATTAGCCCGAAGGAAATCGATAATCAAGAGGGGTTGCCCTGGTTTTGGGCAGTGGCTTGGACTAATGGGTGATGACAATGCCGGTCCGTGCGGTAATCCGCCGTTCTGCTTCTTTGAGTTCATGAATTTCACGTAAAATGACCGGGATGGAGGGATGATCAAACCCAGTGGGGGTTTGTTGTAGATCCTTGAGTTCGGCTTGTTTGAGTCGCCTATGCCGCAGGACCTTTTTGAGCAGGAGACGGTCAAAGGTGGTTTCGATTTCCCTTTTAAGATTAACTGTAGGGGGATGTATAGGAATGTCATGCATCTGATCCCAATTGGGGCTAATCTGTCGACCCTCGGTGTACCAACGGGTTGCCATAGCAGCGATGGCTTGGTCAGCATGATTTATGAGTTCATGGGAGTTCGGTAGGCAGCCCTCCTTTTGCCATCGCCCCAGGCACAGTTCCAGAAGGGTTCGGCATGCAGGGCTATCCCAAGTCAGGCTAAGCAGCGTCTCACTCATGTAATCAACCAGGGTGGTCGGAGTACCCCCTGTGGGATCGTCCATCGTTTGGTCACCGATCAAAAGTAGGAGACGCAAAATTTCAGTTTCTTGAGGCAGATCGCTTAAAGGTTGAACCTCCGGTATCGTGATATCCTGAACCTTTGGGTTCCAAGAAGGGTCGCTTAAGGAGGTAGAGGGCAGTGCTGCGGTGTTTGGATTTCCCTGGGGGAATTCGTTAGAAGATGGATTGACAGGGTTTTGGGCAGTGTACGGGTTCCGTTTGGCTCGAAGCTTGAATTGTTGCACGACCGCCTCTTGGACGGAGGAATCGGGAATGCCGGCGTCTTCTGCCAAGTGGCGGATATATACCGCGCGTAGGATGGGATCCCCAACGCAGGCAATGCTGGCGGCTACCACCTGCAAGGCATAACTGATTCGTAAGGGATCGCGACCGGCTTCTTTCAACAAAAGATTTTGTTGAAATGCCATAAAATCATGAGCATTATCAATTAAGAATTTTTTCAGGACATCACCTTGAAGACGCCTTGCCAAATTATCCGGGTCTTCATGTTCGGGCAGAGCAATCACGCGGACCCGCAAATCGTTCTCCAACAAGATGTCAATCCCTCGCAAAGCCGCTTTGATCCCGGCCTGATCGCCGTCGTAAATCAGGATCACTTCATCGGCAAAACGGTGGATTAGAGTGGCTTGTTCACGCGTTAATGCAGTCCCGCTGCTCGCCACGACATTCTCTATACCTGCCTGGCTCAAGGAAATAACATCCATGTAGCCTTCGACCAGGTAAACAAATCCTGCAGAGGCCATGGCCTTACGGGCCTGATGCAGGCCAAAAAGGGATTCGCTCTTGCGGTAAAGCGGGGTCTCTGGGGAATTGATGTATTTGGCCTCCTTGCGGTCTGATTTGAGAGTTCGACCGCCAAAGCCGATTACCTTGCTACTCAAATGGTAAATGGGGAACAGGACACGCCCTCTGAAACGGTCGTAGTATCCTCGGTGTTCACCGCTGAGTGCGAGCCCAGCCAGCTCCAATTCCTCTAGGGAATAGCCGCTTTGGGTGGCCATCTCCACCAAGGCCGAAGATTGTTCCAAACTGTACCCAAGGCCAAAACGGTGTATCGTAGCATCGCTAAGGCCTCGTTCCCGGAAATATGAAAGGCCGATGGCCATCCCTGACGGGTGATCCCAGAGCAGACGCGTGTAGTACTGTTGGGCAAAGGCCATAAGGTCCCAAAGGCGGTCCCGTTGGCTTTTCTCGGCTTGGTAGGCGGGGTCATTGTTGGCCCTTTGGTCTTCTTCAATTTCGATTTGATACCTGGCTGCCAATTGCTTGATGGCTTCAGGGTAGGTCAATTGATCATGCGCCATTAGGAATCCTACCGCATTGCCAGCCGCACCACAACCAAAGCATTTGTAGAACCCCTTGGCAGGCGTGACGGTGAATGAAGGGGTTTTCTCGTTATGGAAAGGGCACAAGCCCAGCATGTTGCCACCTCTCTTTTTGAGCACAACATAATCTCCCACGACCTCTTCAATGCGTGCGGTCTCAAAGACACGATCAATGGTGGAACGGGAGATCATAGGGATGAAAAAAGCGATGGATAACAAAAATACAAGCAATGCCAAGGAGAGCGGGTCCAGTATTTATTTTGGGTATGATAAGACCTCCGCAATTTTGTCCACAACCCCCTTCTGAAGAGGGAGATGGCGCATCGACGAGTAATTCTTTGAATTCTGGGGAGTCCTTAACGGGTTGGGATTTTGGTACCAAAGCGGTTCATGCCGGAATTTTCCCGGACCCAACAACGGGGGCCATCATGACGCCTATTTTCCAGACTTCCACCTATGTTCAAGAATATCCAGGTCAACACAAAGGCTATGCTTACGCCCGAGGCAAAAATCCGACCCGTTCCCAATTGGAAGCCGCCCTTGCCGCTCTTGAAAATGCGCAGCATGGCTTGTGTTTCTCCAGCGGGATGGGGGCGATTGATGCCGTAATCAAAAGACTCAGACCGGGGGATGAAGTCATCTGCGGAGATGATTTGTACGGAGGCTCTTACCGTCTGTTTATGCGTCTCTACGAGCCTATGGGAATGGTTTTCCATTTTGTGGATTTAACCGATTTTCAGGCTATCAAGGCTTGCCTATGCCCTCGTACCAAATTGATTTGGACCGAAACCCCGACCAATCCTTTGATGAAGGTGGCCGACATTCGGGCTTTGGCGGTGATCGCGAAGGAGTATGGTGTGATGTTGGCCGTAGATAACACTTTTGCCTCTCCTTATTTGCAGAATCCTTTGGATTTGGGGGCGGACTTGGTGATGCATTCGGCCACCAAATACCTTGGTGGTCACAGCGATGTGGTCATGGGTTTTTTGGCCACCAACAACATTGCGTTGCACGAGGAACTTGCTTTTATTCTCAATAGTTCAGGGGCCAATCCTGGTCCAATGGATTGCTATTTGGTGTTAAGAGGCATCAAGACCCTTCATTTGCGGATGATGGCTCATTGTGAAAACGGAAGACTCGTTGCCAATTATTTGAAACTGCATCCTGGGGTTTCCAGAGTCCATTGGCCCGGCTTCCCGGATCATCCAGGGCATGCCATAGCCGCATCCCAGATGAGGGATTTCGGGGGTATGATTTCCTTTGAGTTGGCCTCCGATAAGGTTGAAGATGCCATGCGATTGGCCTCTTTTACCAAGGTCTTTGCGTTGGCGGAATCCCTGGGGGGTGTTGAATCGTTGATAGGACATCCCGCCTCGATGACCCATGCAAGCATCCCTAGACCACAGCGTTTGGCCAGTGGGGTGACGGACACGCTGCTCAGGCTCAGCGTGGGCATCGAAAGTGCCAACGATTTGATCGCGGATTTGGACCAAGCCATTTGCAAGGCCCTTGGTCGCTGAGTTTCCGGATTTATCCCGTTTGGGTCCTTTCCTGCTTCGAGTAGCCAGGCATTATAATACCCATTCTTTTGTGGACCTTGATCCGATCTCGGTCCCCAGGGCCTTCCTTCGCAACGGTGTATTGGCTAAAGAAAAGGGAATAGCCTACCATCAAGCGAATGTGGAAATTGCGGCGCTCATTGCCGCTCATTTTGCTTGGGGCCGTCGGGATATTATCTTATTCAAATCCTGGGCTTTACTGCAACGTATGGATCTTGAGCCGGGGCCCTTTGTCCAAAGCGCATCTGTGTCGGAGTGGGGACGCTTGAAAGGTTTTGTGCATAGAACCTTCACGGATAGCGACGTGATGTGGATGTTAGGTCACTGGTCGGTTTACTTGGCCGAGCAGGGGAGCCTTGAGGGCATGTTTGCGGGCCAAACCGTGAAGGATGGCCTGAACAGGTATGCCTCCTTGATGAAGGAAGGTTTAGCCTATGGGGACAGGTTGCGCAAACATTTTGCATCCCCTGCGCTGGGTTCGGCATGCAAGCGTATGAATATGTTGTTACGATGGATGATTCGTCGCGATAAGGCTAGGGTGGATATGGGATTATGGAAGATTCATGCCATGAAGGACTTGCAATTGCCTTTGGATGTGCATGCTACCGCAACGGCTTCGGCATTGGGCCTGCTGCCTGCTAAAGCAACGCCGAACTGGACCACGGTGGAATATATGGGCGCTTTGGCGCGTCAAATTTGTCCGAATGATCCCGCATTGCTGGATTTTGCCCTCTTTGGGTTGGGGGAGGAGTCCCTGCGTTTGGGTATTCCGTTATCGGAAATACTTCACAACGTAGCGGAGAACCGGTGAAGCGTATCTACTTCTGGTTGGGAGGGTCTGGAAACGGGTTGAGGGAACTGATCACCCAGTCCACATCCCCTCGGAGCCACAGGGTATGTGCCAAGTTTAAAGGATTTTTAATCCATTTGAGGGCTGCTTTGCGATCCGTTTCTCCGGAATCCTCTAGGTATTCATCCAGTAAATTTTCCAAATCGGGAGGATTTAGAGGGTTAATAACCCCATACAAGCGACTTTCAGGCAACCGATATTTCCGGCATTGATCAAATACCTCGAGTTCATCGCCGAGCAAGACCACCTCTGCAATTTGATCCTCCAATACGGCTTTGGCTAATTTTATGACCTCAGGATGGGTACCTTCCACAAAGCATAGGATGGGTTCTTCCAAATTCCTAGCCCAGGAGCGTATTTTGTCGAGCTTATCCATGGATCACCGTGGCACTTAATGCCAGACTGAATGAATTACTAATGTAGGAATGCCAAGTCAATTTTCATCGTTGTTGAGCATATTTCATTTTAGATTTTTAGCATAAACGCATCATGCAATCCCCGTTATATCAATTTGAGGACACCATTGTGGCCCCGTTGAATCCGGCAGGGCAGGGGGCCGTATGCCTCGTGCGAGTTTCAGGGAAATTGAGCAAGGCCGTCGTGTCGCATTTGACCAAAAAACCGTACAATGCAGCCCTATGGCCCCCCCGCACTGCCAGTTTGGTTGCGATTTGGGATGGAGACGTCTTGTTGGATCGTGCCCTGTTCACCTCCTTTGATGCTCCGGCATCCTATACCGGAGAAGATTGTGTGGAATGGGGCCTGCATGCGTCACCCTATGTGGTCAACCGATTTTTGACTTTATGTACCGAAATTCCTGGGGTTCGGATGGCCCAGCCAGGGGAGTTCACTTGGAGGGCTTTCACCAACGGCAAAATGGATCTAAGCAGGGCGGAGGCAGTTGCAGATTTGATTGCCGCTGAAAATCCCATGGCGCATCGACTGGCGATGAATCAATTGGAAGGTGGCTTTGCGCGGAAAATTGCCGAATTACGGGAACGCATAATGGAGTTTGCCGCCTTGCTGGAATTGGAATTGGATTTCTCGCAAGAAGATGTGGAATTTGCAGACCGTTCGGCCTTGAAAGATCTGGTTTTATCCGTTCGAATGCAGGTTGTTTCCCTGAGAGATTCATTTACAGCCGGGGAGGTCATCCGCAAAGGAGTCCCCACCGTGTTGGCGGGCAGACCCAACGTGGGGAAGTCTTCTTTGCTCAACGCTTTGTTGCAGAATGCCCGGGCATTGGTTTCGGATCAACCCGGCACGACCCGGGACACCATTGAAGAGCCTTGTGCTATTAACGGAATCACATTTCGGTTAATGGACACTGCGGGGCTTCGCGAATCGACCGATGCTGTGGAACAAATGGGGGTAGCACGAACCCATCAAAAACTCACTCATGCCGGTCTTGTTTTGATGGTGGCCAGCGTCGACGAATACCCTGATGAGGCATGGATGAACCTATTGAGTTTAGCGGGAACCCAAAGCAAGGTTTTAGTAGTCTTGAACAAAGTGGACTTACCTGAAGGATATGGCCATCGTTCCGATTGGCTGCAGCGTTTTCCGGATTTGCTGGAAATATCGGCCCAAACAGGCCAGGGTATGGATTTGTTGCGCAAAAGAATGCGTGACATAGTAGACCTGGGCCGCCTCGCAGGTGATTTTGTAGCCGTAAATGCCCGGCAAAGGCATTCCCTGGATCAAGCGGCATCTGCTCTGCAGAGCATTTATAACGGACTTCACCAAAACCTAGAGACTGAGCTGCTGGCCGAAGAGATGAGGGCGGTTTTACGTTCCTTGGCTGAACTCACCGGAGATATCGCTGCCGATGACCTATTAGGAGCTATTTTTGCGAAATTTTGCATTGGAAAGTGAAGTTTTTTTCATTCCTCCCTTTAGTCAAATTTGACCGGTGTCTGCAAATGACAAGTGCTCTTTGTTGTGTCCGAGAATAATATGATCTAGTAGTTTTATTTCCATAAGGTCCAGCGTATCTCTAAGCTTTTGAGTATTCTATTCGTCCTCTTTTATTTTTTGGTATTACCACCGCTGTCCGTATAATATGAGATTACATCACTTCTTTTGTAACCTGCTAAAACGCTTCAAACACTTTGAAAAAAAATGAAAAATTCAAACAATCAATTCACTGCAGAAATGGTGAAAGCAACACTACAAGCTTGGTGTAATGCAGTTGTTGCTACCGGAAAAGTTTATTCTGACGGAGGCGATGTTAAAGCCTTTGCCAATCAAGTATTAACCGAAGCATATGACTACGATAAAGGGAAAGTGGTATTTAAACCAACCCTTACATGGGGTGAGCAAACATTTAGGCCAACAAAAGACGGCGCACTTTCTTATTTTGTTGGTAAGAACCCTTCCTATCCAAACGATCATGGATTTTTATTAGAACCATGGACAAAAGTTTGGTTTACTAACGAGGATTTCATTTTAAATGGAAATTTGGCCATTGTTCAATGCAATATCTACTTTATTTCAGCCAAAAGAGAAATTTTTGTTAATAAGAGTTTTGTTTTTAGAATGGATAACGACGGAAAAGTGAAAATTTGCTTGCACCACTCTTCGCTTCCGTACAACCCTGATTAAGTTTGAACCTAAGAATTATCAATTCAATTTTTATGTATGAACAACATGTATTTTCAAATTATTACAAAGGTTTATTTTATTGCTGATGATTAATAATTATTGAATGCGAGGGTCATTTTTAAAATTAAATTCATTAAAATGAGGAAACATATGTTTTCTGATGCTCAAACAGATGCCGTATCTGGATTAGTGGTTTTTTTAGTTGCTTTACCTCTTTGCTTGGGAATTGCAGTTGCATCTGGTGCTTCACCTTTTGCTGGAATCATAACAGGAGTAGTAGGTGGTATCGTTGTAGGATATTTAAGCAACTCTAACGTAAGTGTTTCGGGACCTGCTGCGGGCTTAATTGCTATTGTTCTGTTGGCAATTAAAGATTTAGGGGTTGAAGCATTTATTTTAGCCGTTGTATTGGCAGGTGTATTTCAGTTGATCCTTGGTTTTGCGAAAGCAGGTACTATTTCAAACTATTTCCCTTATGGGGTAATAGAAGGAATGTTGTCAGGTATTGGTATCATCATCATCAAAAAAGAATTGCCTCACGCTATTGGTTATGATAATGAACATGAAGGTGATTTTTTCAATTATAGCCTTACCGATGAAGCTGATGGTCGTGGTTTTTTTAGTGAAGTATTGCACTCTTTAAACTTTGCGCATACGGGTATTATTATAGTCGCACTCATTTCCATAGGAATTATTGTAGCTTTCAATAAAGTAGCTTTTCTTAAAAAAATAAAGGCTATTCCTGCTGCTTTGGTGGTGGTTATTGTAGGGATTATTTTGAATGAATTGTTTCGAATGTTCAAACCTGACTTTTTTATAGCAGGAAACCATTTGGTTTTTTTACCTGTTGCTGGGTCGCTTACCGAGTTTATAGGACAATTTACATTTCCTGATTTTACTGCTATCTCAAATCCAAAGGTTTGGATTACCGCTGCGACTATTGCGAGTGTTGCAAGTGTTGAAACACTATTGTGCATAGAAGCAGGCGATAAATTAGACCCTTTTAAGCGATACTCAAATACCAATACTGAATTAAAAGCACAAGGCGTAGGAAATATTTTGGCAGGTATGCTGGGTGGCTTGCCTATGACAAGCGTAATTGTTAGAACTACTGCCAATATTAATTCTGGTGCAAAAACTAAACTATCAACAATCATTCATGGTGTACTTCTATTGCTTTCGGTCATCTTAATTCCCATGCTTTTGAATAAGATTCCGATGGCTTGTTTGGCGGGGATTTTGATTATGATTGGTTTTAAATTGGCAAGCCCTAAGGGGTTTAAGCACATGTGGGACCTCGGGAAATTCCAGTTTATTCCATTTATCGTAACTGTTGTGGGCGTTGTAGGTCTAGATCTGTTGAAAGGAGTAGGGTTGGGATTATTGGTAAGTATATTTTTTATTCTTTTAGGAAATATGAAAGTGGCTTATTTTTTCAAAAAAGAAGAATACAAAGAAGGTGATGTTATCAATATGGATTTGGCACAAGAAGTTTCATTTTTGAATAAGGCGGCTATAAAACAAACACTAGCTCACTTGCCTGAAAATTCTAATGTAATTATCAGTGCTAAAAACACTGTCTATATTGATTACGATGTATTGGAATTGATAAAAGACTTTAGTAATCACGGTGCTAAAAATAAAAATATTAATGTAGAATTACGAGATTTCAAGAGCGCTTACAAAATTCAGAATAGTATAGAATGCAGTCACGTTTCATAAATACTATCAATCCATTTCCTATTTTTCTTGACTTATTAGCGTTTATATTGGCAAATGATTTATTATGTATTTCTATTTTCATTATGGAAATATTTAATTGCTATCGGTACAGTAACATTTTTCTCTCCCACTGTTTTAGCCGACAAGAATATTATCCTTGTAAGAGACTTATACGGCTCAATTCCGAAAAATTTGTTTAAAAATTCAATTACCAATATTACCTTAAATAGTGGGTGGCTTAATCTATGATATCCGCTATTTCGTTTTTGCAATTATATTTCTTCGAGGGGTATTATTAAAAGCAAACCATGTAATCTTTATGGGCTAACCAAGTTGAGACTGATATTGAAGTACAGGGGATTGCCCAGGCGATTTTCCATCACATAAGGCTCATCGCTCAAGAGGCCAAAGGCGCGGTAAATTTCTTGACCGCCGACCAAACGATCCACCTCGTAGCGGTAATTGATCCGATAACCGGCCTGTACCGATAGCCAAACAAAGTCCTTGAGGGAGAACTCGTACATGGCCCGCAAGCGAATTTC
>Ga0194121_10010178_pt1 | contig 11456 bp, 10 predicted proteins | sample TA2MahCa50mmetaG_FD_148609 | JGI IMG/M metagenome (GOLD analysis project Ga0194121, IMG submission 148609) | Freshwater microbial communities from Lake Tanganyika, Tanzania - TA2015020 Mahale Deep Cast 50m | ecosystem: Environmental > Aquatic > Freshwater > Lake | place: Tanzania: Lake...
GGGCATCTCCGGCAATCTTGCGCTGACCGTGACGATGCGGACCTCGGGCGTCAGCAGTGCCATCTCCGGCGGCACGCTGATCCTGTCGAGCGCAGACGGCGGCAAATCGTGGAGCTGCGCCGGCGGGACGATCAAGGCCAAGTACAAGCCGGCCTCCTGCCGATAGCGCAGGCCGCATGGCACGGGGCCGTCCACGGGCGGTTCTGCTTTTCCCCAACCAAGAGACCAGTGCGGGCACGATCAATGAGAACAGCATCCTGAAGGGCTTTACCGGCGCGGCAGCACTGCGGTTTCCCCGCATGGAAGGAGGTCCCTGAACCGGTTATTTGTGAGCTGCGTCAGAATGTTCGGGCGCGGTTCGACCACGGCGAGCCGACCCGCGCCAGGGTGCATCGCGTGGGACCGGCTTCAGCTGCCGAGGGTCTGTCCGGGCTTGATGGCGCCGGAGGCGAGCAAGTCCGCTGCGGCGAGCTTCTTGCCCTCGCCCAGCTTGGCGCGCAGCACTTCGATGCGGCCGCCCTGGGCGGTGACCTGGAAGCTGGCGGCGGTGCACTCGACCACCTCGCCGGTCCTGCCCTTCACCGCCCCAAACGTGCGCACCGGCAGCTTGCGGCAGTCAAAGAGCTGCAGCCTTACCCCGGCCAAGGTGGTCCATGCGCCCGGCGCCGGATTGCAGGCCCGGATCAGGTTGTGAACCACATCGACATGGTTGGCCCAGTTGATGCGGGCCTCGCCTTCGCGGAACCAGCCCTCGTAGGTCGCCTGGGACTCGTCCTGGACCAGCTCCCGGTGCCTGCCCGCCACCACCAGGTCGGCCGCCTCGAGCATCGCCTGCACGCCCATCGGGAACAGGCGGTCGAAGTACACCGTACCCAAGGTATCGTCCGGGCCGATCGCGGTTTGCTTCTGCAGGATGACCGGGCCCTCATCGAGACCGTCGGTCGGCCGGAAGATGGTGAGGCCGGTTTGGGTCTCGCCGCGCGAAATCGGCCAGTTGATCGAGCTCGGGCCGCGGTACCTGGGCAGCAGGGACGGGTGGTACTGGATCGTGCCGTGCCTCGGGATGGTCACGAACTCCTGCGGCGCGAACTGCAGCACGAAGGCCATGATGCCGATCTCGACCTCCAGGCCCTTCAGCGCCGCCTTGGCCTGGTCGTTCTTCAGGGACGGGAACTGGAACACCCGGACGCCCTTTTCCTGCGCCGCGACCTTGAGCACGTCGGGCTTCGCGCCCGGCTTCTCCGGCGCGCAGAACACCCCGGCGACCTGGTCGCCGCGCGCAAGGAACGCCTCCAGCACGGCCTTGCCGAAGTCCTGCTGTCCGACGATGGCGAGCTTCATCATGCGGCCTTCTTGGGAGGAAGCGAGAACGCGCCCGCGGCCTTCAGCGCGCCGATCTTCGCCTCGTCGTAGGCGAGCACTTCCTTGAGGATCTCCTCGGTGTGCTCGCCCAGCGTCGGCGAGCGCTTGATGAGCGCCGGCGAAGCCGACAGCTTGATCGGCATGCCCACGTTCCACCACTTGCCGCGCTGCGGGTGGTCGAGCTCGACCCACATGTCGCGGCCGCGCACGTGCTCGTCGGTGGCCAGGTCCTGCGTGCTCATGATCGGCCCGCAGGGCACATCCAGCGGGTTCAGGATCGCCATCAGCTCGCGCTTCGAGTACTTCTCGGCGAACTTGTTGATCAGGGTCCACATCAGGCTCTGGTTCTTGCGCCGCTCGCCAATCGCCGCGAGCTGGGGATTGCTCGCCATGTCCGGCATGCCGACCTCCGGGCCGATGCGCCTGGCCAGGTCTTCCCACACGGCTTCCTGCACCACGACGTAGAGCCAGTCGTTCGGGCCATGGGGCTTGCAGTGGATGGCGTTGCCCAGCTGGCCGCCGCCGGAGTCGTTTCCGGCGCGCGGCACCTCGCCCATGTTCTGATGGGTGGGCACCGAATACTCGGGCAAGCCGCCATGGTTCAGGCGCTGGTGGTCGCGGAACTTGACGCGGCACAGGTTCATGACGCCGTCCATCATTGCCACCTCGACGTACTGCCCCTGGCCGGTCCGCTCGGCCTGGCGCAGCGCCGCGAGCAGGCCGATGGCCAGGTGCAGGCCGGTGCCCGAATCGCCGATCTGCGCGCCGGTGACGAACGGCGGTCCCTCGGGCACGCCGGTGGTGCTCATGGCCCCGCCCATCGCCTGCGCCACGTTCTCGTAGGCCTTGAAATCGGCATAAGGACCGCTGGAGCCGAAGCCCTTGATCGAGCCCATCACGATCTTCGGGTTGATCTCGAGGATCCGGTCCCAGGTGAAGCCGAAGCGGTCGAGCACGCCGGGGCCGAAGTTCTCCATGATGATGTCGCTCTTCTGCAGCAGGTCGACGAACACCTGCTTGCCCTCTGCGCTCTTCATGTTCACGGTGATCGAGCGCTTGTTGCAGTTGAGCATGGTGAAGTACAGGCTGTCGGCCCTGGGCACGTCGCGCAGCTGGCCGCGGGTGGCGTCGCCCACCGGGTTCTCGAACTTGATCACGTCGGCGCCCATCCACGCCAGCAGCTGCGAGCAGGTCGGGCCCGCCTGCACATGGGTCATGTCGAGGATGCGTACGCCCTTGAGTGCTTCCATGCGTTCCTCCAGGATGCCTATTTCTTCTTCGCGGCCGGATTCAGGCCCGTGATGCGGCCGCTCTCGGTGCCGGCGGTCTGGTCGATCACCGCGTTGATGAGCGTCGGCCGGCGCGAGCGGACCGCTTCTTCCATCGCCTTGCGCAGCTCGGCCGGCGTCGTCGCGTACACGCCGACGCCGCCGAAGGCCTCCATCAGCTTCTCGTAGCGCGCATCCTTGACGAACACGGTGGGCGCGACCTCGCCGCCCCTCGGGTTGACATCAGTGCCCTTGTAGACGCCATTGTTGTTCATGATCACGACGCACACCGGCAGCTTGTAGCGGCAGATCGTCTCCACTTCCATGCCGGAGAAGCCGAACGCGCTGTCGCCCTCGATCGCGATCACCGGCTGCCCGGTCTCCACCGCCGCGGCGACGCAGTAGCCCATGCCCACGCCCATGATGCCCCAGGTGCCGACGTCGATGCGCTTCCTAGGCCGGTGCATGTCGACGATGGAGCGCGTGAAGTCGAGCGCGTTGGCGCCCTCGTTGACGAACATCGCCTCCGGGTTGGCCCTGACGATGTCGCGCACCACATTGAGCGCGCTGTGGAAGTTCATCGGCACGGGATTCTTCGCCAGGGTCTCGGCCATCCTGGCGACGTTGGCGGTCTTCTTGCCATGGACCGCGTCCAGCCACTCGGCCGGCGGCTTCGCCCAGCCCGCGCCCATGCCCGCCAGCAGCGCCGAGACGCAGGAGCCGATGTCGCCGACCAGGGGCGCGTCGATGCGCACGTTGCTGTCGGCCTCCTGCGGCGAGATGTCGACCTGGATGAATTTCTGGCCGCCCCACTCCTTGTGGCCCTTGCCGCCCCAGGTCCTGCCCTTGCCGTGCGACAGCAGCCAGTTGAGGCGGGCGCCAACCAGCATCACCACGTCCGCGCCCGGCAGGACGAACGAGCGCGCGGCCGAGGCGCACTGCTCGTGGGTGTCCGGCAGCAGCCCCTTGGCCATCGACATCGGCAGGTAGGGGATGCCCGTGCGCTCGACGAGCGCGCCGATGTCGGCGTCGGCCTGGGCGTAGGCCGCGCCCTTGCCGAGGATGATCAGCGGCCGCTTCGCGCCCCTGAGCAGGTCGAGCGCGCGCTTCACCGCGTCGGGCGCCGGGATCTGCCTGGGCGCCGGGTCGACGACCTGGATGAGCGACCTGCGGCCGGCCTCGGCATCGATGCCCTGCGCGAACAGCTTTGCTGGCAGGTCGAGATAGACGCCGCCCGGGCGACCGGACAGGGCCGCGCGAATCGCGCGCGCGATGCCCACGCCGATGTCCTCGGCGTGCAGCACGCGGAAGGCGGCCTTGGCCACCGGCTTGGCGATGGCGAGCTGGTCCATCTCCTCGTAGTCGCCCTGCTGCAGGTCCACGATCTCGCGCTCGCTCGAGCCGCTCACCAGGATCATCGGGAAGCAGTTGACGGTGGCGTGGGCGAGCGCGTTGAGGCCGTTGAGGAAGCCGGGCGCCGAAACCGTGAGGCAGACCCCGGGCTTCTGCGTCAGGAATCCGGCAATGGACGCGGCGTAGCCGGCGCTCTGCTCGTGGCGGAACGACAGCACGCGCAGCCCGTCGGCCTGCGCGCGGCGCGTGAGATCGGTGATCGGGATTCCGGGCAGGCCGTAGATCGTTTCGATGCCGTTGAGCTTGAGCGCGTCGATGACCAGCTGGAAGCCGTCGGTCGTGGGCGCTTGCGCTTGGCTGGTGGCGACTTGGGGTTCGACGGTGCCCATGGGGGACTCTCCGGGGAAGAGGGCGAAATGATAGGGAGCGCGGCCCGTCGCCAACCTTGACTGCGGTCAAGCTTTTTCAGTCTAATCAACGCCCCCCCATGACCACCATCGCCAACCACCCGCAGCGCAATACGCTGCGCATGCAGCTGCGGGAAAACCTGCTGTTGCGCGACATGACCCCTGCCCAGCGCCAGGAACTGGAGCCGCTGCTCGTGGTCTCCGAGTACCGCAAGGGCGATCCCCTGGCCCGCCAGGGCGACGAGGAGATGGTGCAGTTCTTCGTCCTCGAGGGCATGGTCAAGCGCGTGGTCTCCAACCCGGAAGGACACGAGATGATCCTGCGCTTCGCCGCCGAGACCGAAATGGACACCGCCTACGCGGCCTGGCGCCTGCGCACGCCCGTCCCCTATTCCATCGTCGCCGTGACCCGGGTGCGCGCGGCCGAGGTGCCGATGCCGCAGTGGGTGGAATTCCTCGACCGGCACCCGGAGCTGAAGCTGCGCTTCGAGCACGAGGTCATGAAGCTGATGTCGGAGGTGATGGCGCACACCATCACGCTGCACCTGCTGGATGCGCCCGGCCGGCTGTCGCGCTTTAACCGCAAGCACCCGGAACTGGCCGGCCGCATCCCGAAGAAGGAACTGGCCGCCTACCTCAACCTGACCCCGGAGACGCTGTCGCGCCTGAAGCAGAAGCTCGGGCGGACCTGAGCGGGCGGCGTCAGCCCTGCTTGCCGCGCAATTTGCCCAGCAGCGCGGAGATCATCGGCCAGCCCAGCAGCGCCAACGCCAGGGTCGTCATCGTCCCCACCAGCGCGTTGGCGAACAGGATGCCGAGGTCGCCCTGCGACATCAGCATCGCCTGGCGGAAGGCGGACTCGGCGTTGTCGCCCAGCACGATCGCGAGCACCAGGGGCGCGAGCGGATATTGCGTCTTCTTGAACAGGTACCCCAGGACCCCGAACACCACCATCATCCAGACGTCGAAGATCGCGTTCTTCACGGTGAACGAGCCGATGGCGCAGATGACGATGATCACCGGCGCGATGATCGAGAACGGGATCCGCAGGATGGCGGCGAAGAGGGGCACGCAGGTGAGCACCACGATCAGCCCGGCGATGTTGCCCAGGTACATCGAGGCGATCAGGCCCCAGACGAAATCCTTCTGCTCGACGAACAGCAGCGGCCCGGGCTGCAGGCCCCAGATCATCAGGCCGCCCAGCAGCACCGCCGCCGTGGGCGAGCCGGGCACGCCGAGGGTGATCATGGGCAGCAGGGCGGAGGTGCCGGCCGCGTGGGCCGCGGTTTCCGGCGCCACCACGCCCTCCACCTTGCCGGAGCCGAACTTGGCGCCGTCGGGGGAGAAGCGCCGCGCCACGCCATAACTCATGAACGAGGCCGGCGTGGCGCCGCCCGGGACGATCCCCATGAAGCAGCCCACCAGCGTCGAGCGGACCGAGGTCAGCCAGTAGCGCGGCAGCTCGCGCCAGGTCTCCAGCACGACCTTCGAGTTGATCTTCGCGCTGGCGCCCCGGAACGCGAGCCCTTCCTCGAGCGTGAGCAGGATCTCGCCGATGCCAAAGAGGCCGATCACCGCCACCAGGAAGTCGAAGCCGGTCAGCAGGTGCGTCGAGCCGAACGTCAGGCGCAGCGTGCCGGTCACGGTGTCGGTGCCCACCGCGGCGAGGGCGAAGCCGAGCATCATCGCCGCCAGCGTCTTGAACGGCGGCTCCTTGCTGGTGCCGACGAAGGCGCAGAAGGTGAGCAGGTAGACCGCGAAGAACTCCGGCGGCCCGAATGCCAGCGCAAACTTGGCCACCACCGGCGACAGGAACGTGATCATGACCACCGCAAGCAAGGCGCCGATGAAGGACGAGGTGAACGCCGCGGTCAGCGCCTGCCCCGCCTTGCCCTGCTGCGCCAGCGGGTAGCCGTCGAAGGTGGTCGCCACCGACCAGGGCTCGCCCGGGATGTTGAACAGGATCGAGGTGATGGCGCCGCCGAACAGGGCCCCCCAGTAGATGCAGGAGAGCAGAATGATCGCCGAGGTGGCGCCCCCGGGGGTCTGCGCCATGCCGAAGGTGAGCGGCAGCAGGATGGCGACGCCATTGGCCCCGCCCAGCCCCGGCAGCACGCCGATGATCACCCCGAGGATCACGCCCACGAACATGAGCGCGACGTTGGTCGGCGACAGCGCGACCCCGAAGCCGTGGATCAGGGAGCTGATCTCTTCCACCGCTCAGCCCAGCCCCAGCAGGTTCTCCAGCGGCCCTTTGGGCAGGGACACCTTGAACCAGTTCTCGAACACGACGAAGAACACCACGATCAGGCATCCGGGCACCGCGGCGGCCTTCCACCACGGGTACTTGCCGAGCCAGCGCATGAACAGCGCGATGTACAGGAACGAGGCGACGTAGATGCCGATCCAGCTCACCAGGCCCGCATACACCGCGGTCGGAACCAGCACGGTCAGGACCAGCCTCAACTGCCCGACCTCCACGAACGCCTTGTCCTCGGCGCGCTTGGCCAGCAGCGCGCGGGCCGCGTTGATGAGCGATGCCGCGCACATGATGAGGCCCAGGTAGAAGGGGAAATAGCCCGGTCGCGGGCCGTGCACCTCCTGCCAGCCGGTCCCCAGCCGCAGGCTGTCGGCGATCACGACGGCGCCGATGACGAAGAAGAACGCCGCCACTGCCAGTTCGGCGCTCTTCTGGCCGAATGCCGCCCGCCCTCCACCCTCCGGGCCCTCGGTCATCCCCTGGTTGCCTCCCTGGTTCCGGTTGCCGTGCCTGGCTACTGCCCGGCGATGAAGCCGGCGCCCTTCATCAGGGACACGTGCCGCGCCTCCTCGCGCGCAACCCAGTCGGCGTATTCCCTGCCCTTCAGGGCGGTGATGTTGAACGCCCCTTCCTCCATCAGTTTCTTCCACTCCGGCGTCGCCATCACCTTCGCGAACAGGCCGATGTAGTAGTTCACGTGCTCGGGCTTGACCCCGGGCGCCATGAACACGCCGCGCAGCATCAGGTAGTCGATGTCCAGGCCGCTTTCCTTGCAGGTCGGGATATCGGCCCAGGACATGGTCGCGGTGACCTTTTCCTTGTACGGCATGCGCTTCAACTCGAACACGCACAGCGGCCGCAGGTTGCCGCCCTTCCACTGCGCCACTGCCTCGATCGGGTTGTTCACCGTCGCATCGACGTGGCCGCCCACCAGCTGCGTCGCCACCGCGCCGCCGCCCTTGAACGGGATGTAGGTGAACTTGGCCCCGGTCTTCTGCTCGATCGCCGCGGTGATGATCTGGTCTTCCTGCTTGGCGCCGGTGCCGCCCATCTTCATCTTGCCCGGGCCGGCCTTCTTGACCGCGTCGATGAACTCCTTGGGCGTCTTGTAGGGCGTCTTGGCGTTCACCCACAGCACGAAGTTGTCCAGCGCCAGCATCTGCACCGGGGTGAGGTCGCGCCAGTTGAACGGCACCCCGGTCGCCAGGGGCGTGGTGAACAGGTTGGACAGCGTGATGATGATCTTGTGCGGCTCGCCGGCGGCGCTCTTGACGTCCAGGAACCCCTCCGCGCCGGCGCCGCCCGCCTTGTTGATCGGCAGGATCGACTGCTTCATCAGGCCGTGCTTGGCGACGATGCCCTGGACCGCGCGCACCATCTGGTCGGCGCCGCCGCCGGTGCCAGCGGGGATGATGAACTCCACGTTCTTGGTCGGCTCCCAGGTCTGCGCCTGCGCGCCGGTGGGCAGGACCGCCGCGAACGCGGCCGAGACTGCGAGTGCGATTCCGGTCTTCATTTTTCCCTCCTTCTGCAATTGAGGCTCCCGCCCGATTCTCGGGACGGACCCGGTGCCCTGACCTTGACTGCGGTCAAGATTTCCCGCTTAGCGGTGCACCAGCACCGGAATCCTGCTCCCGGCGAGAACTTTCCGGGTTTCGCTGCCCAGCAGCAAGCCACGCAGGCCGCGCCGACCGTGCGAGGCCATCACGATCAGGTCGCATTTCGCCTTCCTCGCCGTCTCGAGGATGGTGTCGGCCGGGAAATCGCTCTTCACGGTCACGCAGCTGCAGCGCACGCCGGCCGCCTTCGCTGCTTTCTCGATCACCGCGAGGTGCGCGGCGGCGGCGTGCGCAATCAGCACCTCGTTATGGCGCGGCGTGTCGTAGCCGGCAGGCAGGCGATTGCGGAACAGGATCGGCGTCGCCGGCGGCGCGGCGAAGACACCGGTCACGCGGGCCCCCAGCGCCTTCGCCAGCGTCACGCCCGCCTCGATGGCGCCGCGGCTGGCGCTGGAGCCGTCGGTTGGGATCAGGATGTTCTTGTACATGGTCGGACCTCCTCCTTATTTCACGTAGGGCATGACCCAGATGAGCATGCCGAGGACGTAGCAGATGAAGGAGCACAGCAGCGTGAACGGGATGCTCCAGGCGAGAAACTCACGCAGCGACACCTTGCGGCCCTCTTCCTTCTCGGCCAGGGACAGCGCGACATACAGCGCCGGCGCCCCCGCCACCGTCAGGTTGCTGCCCAGCGTCCCCGACCACAGCAGCATCCAGTACAGCGGCCAGGGCTCGATGCCGGCCTCGCCCATGTCCTTGATGGTGTAGAGGAACGTCAGGATGTAGGCGTCGTGCTCGACCAGGCCCACGATCGGGATCGTCACCCAGTACAGCAGGCTCGCGCCCAGGGCGTAGCTCTCGGCGAACACCGGCTTCATGGCCTCAGCGAGCTTGTCCAGGATGTGCGCCTTTTCCAGGCCGCCCACCAGTGCGAACAGCGCGATGTAGAAGAAGATCGCCCGCCAGTCCAGCTCCTGCACCATCTCCTCGAAGCTGGGCGCCTCCTTGACCTTGTCGCCTAGGAAATGCAGCACCAGCACCAGCGACAGCGCGCCACTGAGGGCGATGAAGCCCAGCTTGACGCCGATGTGCTCGCGCATCGACATCGCGATCACGGTGCCCAGGAACCAGACCACCACCACGGTGGCGAGCAGGGGGTTGGGGATCCTGGCGTCTACGCCCAGGGAACCGATGTCGGTCACGCGCGGGCGGCCGCGAAAACCGTACAGATACATCCCACCCAGCGTCAGGAGGAAGGTGACCATCAGGATCGGGAAGGATGAGGGCCGGCCGAACTGCCAGATGAAGTCGAAGAACTCGGCGCCCGCGACGCTGTGCAGCATCTGCGGCGGCAGGTCGCCGATGATGAGCGCGGTGCCCATGAAGTTGGCGCCGAAGCCGATCATCAGGATCATCGGCGCTGCCGGGATCTTCATCACCCGGGCGAGGGGCAGCGCCACCGGGGCCATCATCAGGATGGTGACCACGTTGTCGACGAACATCGAGATCACGCCGGCCAGGAACGTGAGGATCATCACCAGGTACCCGGGCCGCCCGCCGGAGAGCTTGAGCGCCTGCACCGATAGCCAGCTGGGCACCCCCGACTTGCCGAAATAGCCGGCGATCAGCCAGATGCTGACCAGGATCGCCATCACGTTCCAGTCCACGTACTTGAAGGCGTCGTCCTCGCTCATGACGCCGAACCAGATCATGACCGCGACCCCGATCATGCCGGCCAGCGTGCTGTCGATCTTGTTGGAGACGACGACGAGGATCGTGATCGCGAAGATCGCGAGTGTCAGCCACTGCATTGAATCCATGTGTTCTCCCTGAAAGACCTTGCCCGTGCGGCAAAGGGTCTCGCCTGCAAGCGGCGCTTGCCGGCAGGACCGGGGGCGAGGACTTTTAGCATGCGCATGGAGCGCGGGTCAACATCCCGGAGCAGGTAAGATCGCGGCCCCTGCACCGAAAGAACCACGGAATCGCCAGATGGAACTCCTGCTCGACCCCCAGGCCTGGATCGCCTTCGCGACGCTGACCGCGCTCGAGCTGGTGCTCGGCATCGACAACATCGTCTTCATCTCGATTCTGGTGGACCGCCTGCCGCCGGAGCGCCGCGAGGTGGCGCGCCGCATCGGCCTGTTCCTGGCGATGTTCATGCGCATCGCGCTGCTGCTGACGCTGGCCTGGATCATCGGCCTTACCGCGCCGATCTTCACCGTGCTGGGCAACGAAATCTCGGGCCGCGACCTGATCCTGCTCGCCGGCGGGGTGTTCCTGATCTGGAAGGCGACCGGCGAGATCCACGAGATGTACGAGGACCACGCCGAGCACAAGGCGCCGGGGGCTGCCGAGGCGGTGCGCGCCACCTTCGGCGCCATCATCGGCCAGATCATCGTCATCGACCTGGTGTTCTCCCTGGACTCCATCATCACCGCGGTGGGCATGGTGGACGAGGTCGAGGTGATGATCGCCGCGGTGATCGCCTCGGTGGCCCTGATGCTGGTGGCCGCCGGGCCGATCGGCCGCTTCGTCTCGCGCCATCCCACGGTGAAGATGCTGGCGCTCGCCTTCCTGATCATGATCGGCATGGCGCTGGTGGCCGACGGCCTGGACTTCCACGTGCCCAAGGGCTACATCTACTTCGCCATGGCGTTCTCGGTCGGCGTGGAGATGCTGAACCTGAGGCTGCGCCGCCGCCCGAGCTAGAACAACCCGACCACCTTGCCCTCCACCAGGTCGATCTTCTCGGCCGAGGGGACCTTGGGCAGGCCAGGCATGGTCATGATGTCGCCGCAGACCATGACCACGAACTCCGCGCCCGCCGCCAGGCGCACCTCGCGCACGTTCACCACGTGGTCGCTGGGCGCGCCGCGGGTGGCGGCGTTGGTGCTGAACGAGGACTGGGTCTTGGCCACGCACACCGGGTAGCGGCCGTAGCCGTCCTCCTGCAGCTTCTCGATCTGCGCCTTCACCTTGGCGTCCGCGGTCACCGAGCCGGCGCGGTACACCTTCTTCGCGATCTTGTTGATCTTCTCCCAGAGCGGATCGGCATCGTCGTAGACGAAAGTCGGCTCCGAGGGCTTGTCGCATAGTCCGACCACGACCTTCGCCAACTCCGCGGCGCCCTTGCCGCCCTCGCCCCAGTGCGCGGCCAGCACCACCTCGGCGCCCAGCTTCTTCATGCGCCCGGTGACCAGCCGGATCTCGGCCTCGGTGTCGAAGGTGAACTTGTTGATCGACACCA
>Ga0194121_10010181_pt1 | contig 11456 bp, 10 predicted proteins | sample TA2MahCa50mmetaG_FD_148609 | JGI IMG/M metagenome (GOLD analysis project Ga0194121, IMG submission 148609) | Freshwater microbial communities from Lake Tanganyika, Tanzania - TA2015020 Mahale Deep Cast 50m | ecosystem: Environmental > Aquatic > Freshwater > Lake | place: Tanzania: Lake...
CCGCGGCGTGCAGCCGGCGGCGCACGGAAGGCGGCGGAGGCATAGCCTGGTCTTTCGTCTCTCGTCTTTCGTCTGTGGTCGGGATCAGTGACGAGCGACGAGGGACGCGAGACCAGAGACCAGAGACCAGAAATCTTGATCCACATCATCGGCGGCGGCCTGGCTGGCGCCGAGGCCGCCTGGCAGGCGGCCTCGCTGGGCGTGCGCGTCACGATTCACGAGATGCGGCCCCTTCGCGCCACGGCCGTTCACAAGACCGATCGGCTCGCCGAGCTCGTCTGCTCCAACTCGTTCCGGGGCGACAAGCTCGACAACGCCGTCGGGCTCCTCAAGGAAGAGATGCGGCGGCTCGGGTCGCTGGTGATGCGCGCCGCCGACGCGCATCGCGTGCCCGCCGGCGCGGCGCTGGCGGTCGACCGCGAGCGCTTCGCGCAGGCCGTGACCGACGCGATCGCCGCGCACCCGCTCGTCACGGTGTCGCGCGACGAGGTGGCGCGCCTGCCGCACGATGCCGCGATGTACCCGCTCATCGTCGCCACCGGGCCGCTGACCTCCGCGTCGCTGTCGGCCGACATCGCCGCATTCGTCGGCAGCGATCACCTCTATTTCTACGACGCCATCAGCCCGATCGTGCTCGCTGAGACGATCGATCCGGGCAGGGTGTTCCGCGCCTCGCGTTGGGACCGAAGCCTCGGCTCCGCAGGGGAGAGCGAGGGGGACTACCTGAACTGCCCGCTCACCGACGCCGAGTACGATCGCTTCTACGACGCGATCGTCGGCGCCGAGTCGGCGACCGTCCATGACTTCGACAACGAGAGGTTCTTCGAGGGGTGCCTGCCCATCGAGGTGATGGCGCATCGCGGCCGCGACACGCTGCGGTTCGGCCCGATGAAGCCGGTCGGCCTCGTCGATCCGCGGACGGGCCGGACCCCGCACGCGGTGGTCCAGCTCCGGCAGGACAACCTCGCGGGCGATCACTACAGCCTCGTCGGCTTCCAGACCCAGCTCAAGTGGGGCGAGCAGGCCAGGGTGCTGCGCCTCATTCCCGGCCTCGAGCAGGCCGAATTCGTGCGCTTCGGCATGGTGCACCGCAACACGTACATCAACGGCCCGCGCGTGCTGCGCGAGACGGGGCAGACGCGCGCGCGTCCCGATCTCTTTTTTGCGGGACAGATCTCCGGCGTCGAGGGGTACGTCGAGTCGGCCGCGTCGGGGCTCCTGGCCGGCCGCAACGCCGCGGCGCTCGTGCGCGGCGAGGAGCCGCGCGTCCCGCCGCGCACGACGGCCATCGGCGCGCTGGCCTACTACGTGTCGCATGCCGACCCGCGCAATTATCAGCCGACGAACGTCACGTTCGGGATCATGGCGGCGCCCGATCCCGGGTCGCGCCGGGCGCGCGAGCGGAAGATGGCGATGGCCGAGCGCGCGCTCCGCGCGCTCGACGAGTGGATCGCCGGATGCGTACCGAGCTCCGCGACTTTCTCGACCACCTCCGCCTGAATCGCAACACGTCGGCCCACACCGTGGCGGCCTACGGGAGCGATCTCTCGCAGTTTCTCGCCTTCGCGGCCGACCACCTTGGCACCGCGGCCGCGCGCCTGCGCCCGCGACAGGTCGACCTGGCCGTCATCCGCGCCTTCCTGGCCGACCTGCACCGCCGCGGGCAGTCGCGGGCGTCGGCGGCGCGCAAGCTGTCGGCGCTCAGGAGCTTCACGCGCTACCTGCGCCGAGAAGGGCGGCTCGAGACCGATCCGGCGGCGCTCGCCGTGACGCCTCGACGGGAACGGCGGGTGCCTGCCCACCTGTCGGTCGACGAGATGACGCGGCTGCTCGAGGCGCCCGACACCGGCCGTCCCCTCGGCCGGCGCGACCGCGCCATCCTCGAGCTGTTCTACGCGTCGGGGCTGCGGTTGAGCGAGCTGGTCGCGCTCGACCTCGATGACCTGAATCTGTCGGAGCGGATCGTGCGCGTGGCGGGCAAGGGAGGGAAGGAGCGGCTCGTGCCGTTCAACCGGGCTGCGCAGAAGGCGCTCCGGAAATGGTACGCGGACCGGACGGCGCTGCGCGCGTCCGCATCCACCCCCCCGCGCCGCCGGTCCCGAGCCTCCCGTGCGACGTCCGAGGGCGAACGCGGGTGCGGCGATCCGGTGTTCGTCAACGCGCGGGGCGGCCGGCTCACCGGCCGCAGCGTCCAGCGGCTCGTGTCGCGCTATGTCTCGGGCTGCAGCACCCGCTTCGGCATCAGTCCCCATGCCCTCCGACATTCCTTCGCGACCCACCTGCTGCAGCGCGGCGCCGACCTGCGCGCCATTCAGGAGCTGCTCGGCCACGTCCAGCTGTCGACCACGCAGCGCTACACCCACGTGAACGCGGCGCAGCTGCTGGAGGTGTACCGTAAGGCCCATCCGCGCGCTAGGCGCGGAACCTAGCCCCGAAAGGAGTCGACGCGATCGATGGGACAGCCTGAAGCCTGGCTTCGCGGGCCCGTGCCGGGAATCCCCGATCCGCTCCAGCCGGTGGCGCACGCGCTCATCGCCGCACGCGAGGATGTGCGTCCGGCGGTCGAGAGCCTCGCGCCCGGCCAGCTCTGGCTGCCGCCCGGCGGCGCCGCGTCGGTCGGCTACCACCTGCTCCACCTGGCGGGGAGCACGGACCGGCTGTTCACCTACGCCCGCGGCGGACCGCTGAGCGCAGCACAGAAGGCGACCCTTGCCGCCGAGCGGACGCTTCCCGAGCCGCGCCCGCCGGCATACGATCTGCTGAGCCGATGGGAGGAGGTCGTCGATCGCGCGCTGGCGCAGTTGTCGGAGACGGATGAGCGCACGGTGCACGCGCCGCGGCTCGTCGGCCGGGCGCAGCTCCCGTCGAGCGTACTTGGCCTGCTGGCCCATGCGGCCGATCACGCCACGCGGCACGTCGGGCAGATCATCACGACGGCGAAGATCCTCCACGGACTGAGCGTGGGCGTATGACACACGACGTCACGCGGCGGCGTGTCCGCGGCCCGCTGACCGCGGGCGCCGGCGCGCACACCACATGCGCCGGCGGTCGGCGGGGGGGCTGTGTGGGAGACGCCGGAGCGTGCGCCCGTGGGCGGCGAGCCCGGCATCAGGAGGCGTCATGAGAGGCAGAGGCGTGTTCGTCCCGGTGGCGGTCGCGTGGCTGACCGCCGCGGCGCTGCCGGCCGCGGCGCAGGAGCTCGGTCCGCAGATCCGGAGGATCGCGGACGGCATCTACGTGCAGTCGGCGCGCGAAGTGAACTCCACCGTGGGCATCGTCCTCACGAGTGAGGGCGTCGTACTCATCGATACCGGACAGACGCCCGTCGACACGCGCCAGGTGCAGGAGGCGGTCCGGACGCTGACGCCTCTGCCGGTTCGATACGTCATCAACACGGAGGTCCACCCGGACCACACGAGCGGCAACTTCGTCTTCTCGCCGCCTGCGGTCGTGATCAACCATGCCGGCGCCGGCGCCGCGATGCGGCAGGCCGACAATCCGCGTCGGTTTGCGAACGCCGCGCCCGACGTCCAGGCGGCCGCCCAGGGGTATCGGCTGGTCACGCCGCAGATCGAGTACCACGAGACGATGACCCTGCGCGTGGGCGAGCGGACGTTCGAGCTGCGGCGTCTGACGAACGCGCACAGCGAAGCCGACACGGCCGTCTGGCTGCCGCGGGAGCGCGTGCTGTTTGCGGCCTCGGTGGCGATTCCCGAGAGCCTGAACAACATCCGACCGTTCGTCACCCTGGCGGACATGCTCGCCGCGATCCGCATGATGCGGGCGCTCGGCCCGGAGGTGGTCGTGCCGGGACACGGTTCGCCAGGCACGACGAAGATCTTCGACGACAACGAGCGCTACTTCGAGCTGCTGATCGAGCGGGTTCAGGCGCTCGTGCGTCAGGGGCGAACCCTCGAGGAGATCCAGAACGCGCTGCGCATGCCCGAGTACGCCCATTGGGCGTACCAGGAGCGGATGCCCACCAACATCGATGCCGCCTATCGGGCGGTCACTCGGAAGTAACCTCGCGGTGGCGCGCGCCTGCCTCGTCCTCGTGCTGCTCGCGGCGCTCGGGTGCGGACCCGGCGAGCGTTCGGCCTCCAGCACCACGCCCGCCGGCGATCCCGCTACGGTCATGTTTTCCGAGAGCGACGCCTACGAACGGTTCATGGGACGGTGGAGCCGCCGGCTCGCGGAGCCCTTCGTCGCCTTTGCCGGCGTCGACGAGGGCGAGACCGTCCTCGACGTCGGATCGGGCACGGGCTCGCTCAGCGCCGCGATTCTTCAACGAACGGCGTCGACGCGCGTCGTCGGGATCGACCCGTCGAAGGCGTACGTCGCGGCCGCGGCGGCGCGCGTGGGCGCGGCGCGTGCCGCCTTCGAGGTTGGCGACGCGCAGCGCCTGCGGTACGCCGATGCGTCCTTCGACAGGGTGTTGTCGCTGCTGGTCGTGAACTTCATTCCCGATCGCGACGCCGCGCTGCGCGAGATGGTGCGCGTCACGCGCCCCGGCGGGACGGTGGCCGCGGCCGTGTGGGATTACGGCGGGCGCATGGAGATGCTCCGCATCTTCTGGGACGAGGCGGTCGCGCTCGACCCGGCGGTCGAGCCGCGCGACGAGCGGCACATGCCGCTGTCGCGGCAGGGAGATCTCGCGGCCTTCTGGGCGGCGCATGGCCTGCGCGACGTCACCGAGGCCCCGCTCGACGTCACGCTGGTGTTCGAGTCGTTCGACGACTACTGGAAGCCGTTTCTGGAAGGGCAGGGACCGGCCGGCGCGTATGCCGCCGGGCTGGCCGACGCGCCGCGCGCCGCGCTCGAGGCCCGGCTGCGGCAGCGGCTGCTGCAGGGGAAGGCCGACGGCCTGGTGACGCTGACCGCCCGCGCGTGGACTGTCAAGGGCGTGGTGCCTCCGCGGTAGCGACGCGCCTACACGACGGCGGGGGCTTCGGCGCGCTGCTCGCTCTCGCGCTGGGCGGCCGCGCGGCGGCCGCGCGGAAACTCGATCCCGAGCACCTTGATCTTGTAGTTCATCACCCGCGGGCTGATCGCGAGCAGCTCGGCGGCGTCCTTCTGCACCCAGTTCGACATCTTCAGCGCCTCGATGAGCGCCAGCCGCTCGATGTCCTCGAGCGGAATCCCCGTCGGCGGGATCTTGAGGATGGAGGAGGAATCGCGCGGCGCGCCGAGCGCGCCGGTGTCGCCGAGCCGCAGATCGTCCATCGCGATGAGCGTGCCCTCGGCCAGCAGCATCGCCCGCTCGATGGCGTTCTCGAGCTCGCGGATGTTGCCCGGCCAGTGGTAGCGCATGAGGAGCTTCAGCGCCTCGGACTCCAGCCCCTCGATCTTCTTCTTCAGCTCCCCGGCGAAGCGGCGGATGAAGAAGGTCGCGAGCGCCGCGACGTCCTCCTTGCGCTCGCGGAGCGGCGGCATCTCGATCGTGACGACGTTCAGGCGGTAGAAGAGATCCTCGCGGAAGAGCCCCGCGCCGACCATCGTCGTCAGATCGCGGTTGGTGGCCGCGATGAGGCGCACGTCGACCTTGATCGTGCGGGTGCCGCCGAGCCGCTCGAACTCGTGCTCCTGCAGCACGCGCAGAATCTTGGCCTGCGTGTTGGCGCTCATGTCGCCGATCTCGTCGAGGAACAGCGTGCCGCCGTCGGCCTGCTCGAAGCGGCCGATCCGCTGCTTGTCGGCGCCCGTGAACGCGCCCTTCTCGTGGCCGAAGAGCTCCGATTCGAGCAGGTTCTCCTGCAGGGCGGCGCAGTTGACCTTCACGAAGTTTCGCGAGGCGCGGTGCGAGTTGTGGTGGATGGCGCCGGCGATCAGCTCCTTGCCGGTGCCGGTCTCGCCGCGGACCAGCACGGTCGTGTTGCTCCGGGCAACCTTGCGGACCACGCCGAGCACCTTCTCGAGCGCCCCGCTCGATCCGATGATGCGATCGAAGTCGTAGATGTCGCCCTGGGCGTGGCGGAGGTAGTCGATCTGATGCTGCATCCGGCGCATCTCGATCGCCTTCTCGATCTTCACCTCCATCTCCTCGATCTCGAAGGGCTTCTGCACGTAGTCGAAGGCCCCCGCCTTCATCGCCTCGACCGCGGTGGACACCGACCCGAAGGCGGTCATGAGAATGACCGCGCACGACGGGTGCAGCGTCTTGGCGGTCTTGAGCACGTCGAGCCCGCTGCTGCCGCCCATCTTGAGATCGCTCAGCACGACGTCGAAGAAGCCCTCGTGGAGCTTCTCGATGGCGGCGTTGCCGTTGGGCGCTTCCTCGACGTCGTGCGCCGCGCCGGCCAGCGCCTGCGCGAGCCCGCGGCGGAGAGAATCGTGGTCGTCGGCGATCAGAATGCGGCCCATGACTACTGTTCCTCGTGAAGTGCCGTTACCGGCAGTGTGATGCGAATCGTCGTGCCCCGCCCGGGCGCGGTCTGCAGATCGATGCCGCCATCGTGGGCGTCGACGATCTTCCGCACGATGGCGAGCCCGAGGCCCGACCCCTGGGGTTTGGTCGTGAAGAACGGCTTGAAGACGCGCTCGGCGAGCTCCGGCGACATACCCGGCCCCTCGTCGGCGACCTCGACGAGCACGGCCTCCCGCCCATCGGCGCCGTCGTCGATCGAAACGTCGGCCGCCGTGATCGTGATGTGGCCGCGCCCCTCCATCGCTTCGTACGCGTTCGTCAGCAGATTCGTGAACAACTGCGTCAGCTGATACCGATCGCCCTGGATGAGCGGCAGCCCCGCGGGCACGCGGACCTCGACCCCGATGTCGCCGCGCCTCGCCTTGGTATCGGCCAGTTGGACGGCCGCCTGCACCGCCTCGGGGACCGCCGTGTACTCGACCTGCAGCCGGATCGGCCGCACGAACTCGAGCACCTCCTGGACGATGGCATTGGCCATCTTGGCCTCGGCGATGATGTCGGTCAGCAACGCCTGGGCGTCCGGCAGGTCGGCGATCTTCCGCCGCAGCAGTCCGGCCATGACCTCGATGCCGGCCAGCGGATTCTTCACCTCGTGCGCGATCGCGGCGGCCATCTCGCCGACCGCCGCCAGCCGATCGCGCAGCCGTTCGCGTTCCTCGAGCTGCTCGACGCGCGTCAGATCCTTGAAGTACATCGACGCGCCGACCACGTCCCCCGAGTCGTCGCGGACCAGGCCGAGCGTGTACCCGATGACCTTGCCCGACGGCCGCAGCCGCAGCTCCGCGCGGTTCGGCAGCAGGTGCAGATCGAAGACGCCGTTCAGGACGCGCACCACCTCCGGATGCTGCCGCAGCAGCTCCGCGACCGGCCGTCCCGGATCGCCGGGCTGCGGCGTCAGATCGAAGATCCGGTACGCCTCGTCGTTGATGAGCGTGAGCCGCCCCTCGCGCGTGAACGCGAGCACGCCGTTCCGCATGCCGGCCACCAAATACCGGAAGAACGCCTCGTCGGGCTCGCGTGGGACCTCCCCGCGCCGGCGTGGGCCCACGCTGGCTGGCCGGCGAGGGGTGGCGTGCCTCGAGCGGCGGCGGCCGTTCGTCATGTGGAAACGCTCCATGGCGGATACGGCCGAGGCGGCAAACGGCGTGCCCAACAAACGGAGAACGAAAGTGCTCGTAAGAGGCGCATTCCGGGGCCGACGGCGCCTCCCAGCGCGCCCGCCGATTACATTATTATAATTTTACCCCAATTCCGGTAGCTTCGGCGGGTCCTGCTTACGATTCGGACGCGTGTTCGGCGGCGTGCTCCTGCAGCGCCTCCCACTGCGCCATGAGGTCCCCGACCTCCCACATCAGCGCCTGATGCCGGTCGATGAGGGTGGCCGCTGCCGCCCGGTCGTCGTAGAACCCCTCGGCCGCCATGGCGGCTTCGATGTCCTTCACCTCCGCCTCGCGGGCCGCGATGCGCGATTCGAGGTCGGCGATGCGCTTCTGGAGCGACTCGCGTGCGCGTTGCTTCTTGCGCCGCTCGGCCTCCTCGCGCTTGCGCGCGTCGCGCGAAGCCGCGGGCTTCGGGCTTCGAGCGTTGCGCGTCGGGCTTTCGCCGGTCGGCCTGGGGGCCGGGGTCTGCGGCCTGAGGCCCGGGGGCTGCGGCGGAGTCGCCGCCTCCTTGTGCCAGAGAAACTCCCGGTAGGTTCCCGGGTACCCGATCGCCTCCCCGTGGCCGACGTCGATGATCTTGGTGGCCAGCCGTTCCACGAAGTACCGATCGTGCGACACGATGATGAGTGTGCCCCCGTAGTCCTCGAGGGCGTCGAGCAGCACGTCTTTGGAGTCGAGGTCGAGATGGTTGGTGGGTTCGTCGAGCAGCAGGGTATTCGACGGCCTGAGCAGCATGCGCGCCACCGCCAGCCGCGTGCGCTCGCCTCCCGAGAGGACGGCGACCTTCTTGTAGATGTCGTCGCCCGAGAAGAGGAAGCCGCCCAGGATGTTGCGGATCGCCGGCACCATGTCGGTCGGTGAGCCGGCCTCGAGTGTTTCGTAGACGGTGAGCGCCGGGTCGAGGCGGACCGCCTCGTCTTGCGCGAAGTACTCCGTGATCACCTGGTGTCCCATGGTCCGCGTGCCGTGGTCGGGCGCCTCCTCGCCCGACAGCATGCGCATCAGCGTGGACTTGCCGGCGCCGTTCGGGCCCACCAGCGCGATGCGATCGCCGCGCTCGACGTGCACGCTGACGTCGCCAAAGACGACGAGGCGGCCGTAGGCCTTGCGCGCGTGCGTCAGCTCGAGCACCGTGCGGCCGCTCTTGGCGCACGGCGGAAACTTGAAATGAATGCGCCTGCGCTCCGGCGGCACCTCGATCGGCACGACTTTCTCGAGCATCTTGACCCGGCTCTGCACCTGCGCCGCCTTCGTCGCCTGGTACCGGAACCGGTCGATGAACAGCTTGACGCGCGCGATCTCCTCGTCCTGCTCGCGCTTGGCCTGGCGCAGCCGCTCGAGCATCGCGTCGCGCTGCTCGACGTAGGTGCTGTAGTTGCCGACGTAGTCGGTGAGCTTCCGGAGGTTGAGGTCGGTGATGCGCGTCACGACCGCGTCGAGGAAGTAGCGGTCATGTGAGACGAGGATCACCGCGTACGGATACGCCGTCAGGTACTCTTCGAGCCAGTTGCGGGCGTCGAGGTCGAGATGGTTCGTGGGCTCGTCGAGCAGCAGCAGGTTCGGCCGGCCGAGCAGCAGCTTCGCCAGCGCGATGCGCATCTGCCATCCACCGGAGAACGTATCCGCGGGGCGACCGGCGTCCTCGTCGCTGAACCCGAGGCCGCGCAGCACCGTGGCGATCCGCAGGTCCATGTTGTAGCCGTCGGCCAGCCGGAAGCGGTCCTGCAGCTCGCTGTAGCGGACGAGCATCGCCTCGTGCTCCTCGGGCGGCACGGACGCGTCGCCGAGGCGGTGCTCGATGTCGTGCATCTCGGCCTTCAGATCGAGCAGCGGCTGGAAGGCGCTGCTGGCCTCCTCGAACACGGTCCGGCCCGTGTGCGTGAGTCCGTCCTGCGGCAGGTAGCCAATCGTGAGCGTCGCCGGCTTGACGATGGCGCCCGAGTCGGTCTCCTCGAGACCGGCGAGCATCTTCAGCAGCGTGGTCTTGCCGGCGCCGTTCGGACCGCAGAGGCCGACGCGATCGCCATCGTCGATCTGCCAGGTGACACGATCGAACAGGACCCGATCGCCGAACGACTTGGTGAGCTCGGAAAGCTGAATCACGGGGGGCCCCACGCGCGGCATGCGCGCGTCGGGGTGCTCGTTATGCGGCGGGCACGCCCAGCGCTTTCGCGGCGGCGGCCAGCACTTCAGGCACCCGGAACGGCTTGCGCAGATAGCCGGCGACGCCCAGATTGACCGCCTCGATGGCGCTGGCCTCGCTCGAATAGCCGGTGATGATGATGATGGGCAGCTCGGCCCGGATGCGCTTGCTCTGGCGGATCAGGGTCAGTCCGTCCATGCCGGGCATCCGGAGGTCCGCCATCAGCAGGTCGTACGGCACGGCGCGGAGGCGCGTCAGCGCCGTCGCCGCGTCAGGCGCGGTTTCGACCTCGTAATCCGCGAGCGCCAGCGTCTTGGAGAGCAGATCCCGGATGCTCGCCTCGTCATCCACGACCAGGATGCGGGGCCGCCGCGGAGCCGCCGGCACAGCGGCCGGAGCCGTCCCCCCGCCGGCGCTCCGCTGGCCGTCGAGCCAGGCGTCGATATCCCGCTTGCGGAAGCGCCATTGCCGGCCGACGCGGACGGCCGGGATCTTCCCGGCCTTGATGAGCCGATAAACGGTCCGGAGGTTCACTTGGAGGTATTCGAGGACCTCTTCGGTCGTCAAGAAGACTTCGTCGGTCGGCAGGTTCAGGGACAAGACGCAGCCATTCTAACGCCTCCGGCTCGGACGCGTCTAAGGCTCTCGCACCTAAGCACTTCTCGTTCGGCGGCCGGCGTATGATCGAATCATCCAAGCCACCCGGTGGCCACGGCCGTCTTAACCCATAGGCCACAGGCCTCAGGCCCAAGGCCTCCGACGGAGGTCCCAGACCCTGGGCGTGAGCGAGCGTTGTGGCCTGAGGCCTGGGGCCTGAGGCCTGTTGATGACGTGGACTGACGAGGACCTCGTCGCCCGCTCGAGGGGCGGCGATGTCGACAGCTTCAACCAGCTCATCCTGCGATGGGAGCGGCCGATCTACGCCCTCGCCTACCGCGTCATCGGTCGGGAGGAGGACGCCCGCGACGTCTGCCAGGAGACGTTCCTGCGCGCCTTCCGGGCGCTGCCGGGGTTCAAGGGGCAGGCGAAGTTTTCGTCGTGGCTGTATCGGATTGCGCTCAATCTCTGCCGCGACTGGGTACGGCGCCAGCGGCGCGCGCCGATCGTCGAGACGCCGGACGGGGTCGACCCCCTCAGTCTGGCCGCCGCGCGCGAGCCGGTCGAGTCGATCGAGGAGCTCGTCGCCCGGCGTGAGCTGAGCGAGGTCGTCGCCGACGCCATGGCGCTGCTGCCGGAGGAGCAGCGGACGGCGATCATCCTGAAGGAGTACCACGGGATGACGTTTCAGGAGATTGCGGAGCTGCAGGGTTGTCCGCTGAGCACGGTGAAGACCCGCCTCTACCAGGGGCTGACCGTGCTGCGGCGCCATCTGGAGCGGCAGGGCGTTGCGCCCGTTGCGAGGAAGCTATGAAGACCCCCTATCAATGCGGAGACCACACGGCGCTCGTCGGCTACCTGTACGACGAGTGCGAACCGGACGAGCGCGCCTCGATCGTCGCGCACGTCGCGTCGTGCGCCGCCTGCGCGGCGGAGCTGGCGGCCCTCCAGTCGACGCGCATCCAGCTCGCGTCCTGGTCGCCGCCGGACGCGGAGCTGGGCTTCGTGATTGCGCGCGCGGCGCCGTCGGCGCCGCCCGAGCCCCGGCGTCGGTGGGCGTGGTTCGTGCAGCCGCTGCCCGCCTGGGCGCAGCTCGCGGCCGCGGCCGCGATCTTTGCCGCGGGCGTGTCGC
>Ga0194121_10010183_pt1 | contig 11455 bp, 12 predicted proteins | sample TA2MahCa50mmetaG_FD_148609 | JGI IMG/M metagenome (GOLD analysis project Ga0194121, IMG submission 148609) | Freshwater microbial communities from Lake Tanganyika, Tanzania - TA2015020 Mahale Deep Cast 50m | ecosystem: Environmental > Aquatic > Freshwater > Lake | place: Tanzania: Lake...
GGGCCTCGGCAATGTTCTTCTCAGTGATAGCGGCATACAGCTTGCCAGTTTTCGTGGCCTTTCGTGCGAAGCTGACCGTCTTCCCCGAAACCGCAGCAATCATGCTCTGCTTGTTCTGCATCTCCTGCTGCTTCTCTATAGCACGCTTGCGAATCTGCTCAGCATAACGCTTGCGAACTGTAGGAGTGGCAACAAGGGCCTTTCTCTTCGGGAGAAGGCAATTCAATGCATAACCGTCTCCGACCATGAGCAGGTCGTTCTTCTTTCCGATGCCGGGGATGTCTTCGAGGAGTAAAACTTCCATGGGAAAAACAGCCCGAAAATTCTAGAGATTTGAGCATCCTCCGTCAAGGGTAAAGCAAACTTGACCGTATTCGCCGTCAATGGGGCATTTCTCGCTAAAATCTGCGGAAAAGCCACGGGAAGAACGAAAACCACGACTTCCCGGGACGGAAAATGCGCTCATCGCGTACGTACCAGTCATGCAGCGTCAGAAACCTGTCAGAGTGCAAGGAAAGTGAAGAGATCTTCACCCCATGGAGATCGCTGTGGTGGGCTAAAGCGTATTGCGGAGAGTAGAGAAAGATTGCAGGAACATCTGTCTTGAGGATTTCCTTGAGCTGCTGAAGGGCATCCAGCCTCTCCTTGTCGTCATTCGTAGCTCGGATAACCTCCAGGAGCCCGTCCGCCTGGAGCGAGGAATACTGCGATAAGTTGTAGGCATCGAGGCGGAAATCAAACTTGCTGCCGGAGAGCTTCTGAATTCCGGAACTATGCCAGTACGGGTATGCATCGAGGTTGTCGATGAGAGACTGGCCGAAGAGAACAATGTCGTATTCGCGCGCGAGGAGCTTATCCTCAAATCCTCTCCTCGTCGGCGGTACAACAACTTCGACATGCACGCCGAGATCTTTCCACTGCTCAGCTACAAGTCCGGCAATCTTCTGGTACTGAGGAGGAGACGGGCTGGTCAGAAGTGTGAGTGTGAGACGTCTGCCCTGATCATTCACGCGAACATCCCGCGGATCACTCGGAAGGCGCTTGCGAAGCATCCCGTTTTCAAGATAGAGGTCCGTTACGGTGATGCGATCGTCCGCAGGAACGCTCGCGGGCCTGTCGCGACTCTGTACGAACTGCTCAACGAGATCCTGTTCGGAGAGGGCTCTGCGGTACTCCTTTGCACTCGATGTTCTCCAAACGTAGGCGGAGTCCAGGACAGCACCATTCTTTGATGTCAAACGGATCAAATTCAGCCCTTCGAGCAACGAACCCGAGGATCCATCGGAAGGGAGGCTGACGACCCAGCTCCCACTCGACGAAGGATGCGGCCTGACAGGAACTCCATGGAGCGAAGAACCACTCGCGGCATCCACGTACGAGCCGGTCACTGTGAGCAGCGCTCCGGTGTCGAGTAGAACAACAGGCTGCAGTGACAGTGCACCCACGCGATTCGCCTCGCGCAACTCCAGCATCTTCTGCAATCGTACCTTCTCAGGAAGATGCCAGCTCGATGCGAAAAGGGCGCCCTGCGCAGCAGCGGAGTCGAAAGTGTAGCGCCAGTCTTTCCTATCGATCTCCAGGAGGGGAGTATCGACGATCAGGGATTCATGAATGGAACTGAGGAGCTTTTGCTTGTCAGTGCCCAGCTGCAAACCGAGACGTAGTTTTGGATCGGAAACGATGGCTTGATCGAGGTTGAAAAATAGTGCGACGTACTGGGGAAGCGAATACTGAATCGCCGTAAAGTGTCGGGGGATGATGTGATTACCGTCGGTATTGCGCGGAACCAGCCGGATGCCATGCAAATTCCGGATGTCCGAAAGGAGCGAGTTGTAGTCAGGGAAGATTCTGAAAATGATTCTCTCGAGCTTGTAGTCCGGGGTGAGCGGGCGCTCAAAGCGCTCAAGGGTTATTTCCGTCGAGAGCTCTGTCGGAACAACACTCTTGAACTTGTATGGCCCGGCGCCGACCGGTGCGAAGGCAAAGTCCAGTGCCTGATCAAATTTCCCCGGAGGCACACCTTCGAAGTTCCTCGCAGGAATGAGACCGAGGGTCAGATTGCTTGCGAAGAAACTGTACGGCTCCTCCAATTGAAACCTGACGGTGCGGTCGTCGATTTTCTCCATGGTGACGCCAATGAAGTTCTGACGAAGAATCGGGTTTACAAAAGCCGGGTCCTGTATGGAGCCAAAGGTGAAGAGGATGTCCTCCGCTGTCACGGGATGCGGATTTTCCGAAGTGGAATCATGCCAGAAGAGGTTCTCCTTGAGTTTCAGCGTGTAGTTTCTCCCCTCATCACTGATGAGCAGTGTCGCGAGGTCATCCTTGATTTTCCGGCTCTCAGGGTCGTACTTCAGGAGCCCAGAAAAGACGAGCGAGACGATGTCCCTGTTGACGTCGTTTTCAACAGTGAACCATGGCACGAGTGCGTGAAGTTCACCGACAGATCCCTCGATGTACGTCCCGCCCTGCGTGGGAACGAGAACGCTGTTTTCGGCATAGAACTGACGAAGGAGGAATGAGAGGGAGACGACGAAAACGGCAACTAGGAAGGGGAGTAGTGCCCTGCGTGCGCGCCGGAGTCCGAATGGCATAGGAAAAGAAAGTCCCATCATGGATCCACTGCAGTATAGCGAGCGATCAGTAAACGTACCAACGAACGATGGATAGCGCGAAGAAGATCACGCTGAGCCAAATGGTTGCGTTGAAAATGAGGCGTTCAGCGCCACGCCGCTGGACGACCAGAGATGCTCCGGAACCGCCGAAAGTGCTGCTCAAGCCGGATGCACGGTGCTGAACCGTGATACAGATAATGAGCAGGATTGCACAGATGACCTGGAGTACTTCGAGGATATTCATGCAATGATGGTATATGTAGACGCCTGCTGGATGCAAAGTATTCTCCTTCAGATTCTCCACTGCTTTCCTGTACCATGATGGAGCGGGCGCATAGCTCAGTTGGTTAGAGCGGCGAGCTTACACCTCGTAGGTCGGGGGTTCGAATCCCTCTGCGCCCACCAGTGAGACTGGTTACGTACGCTGCCACCGTTTGCGAGACTATTCGTAAAGCAAAGTTCCACACATCTGAAATCGCCTATCGCATAATTTATCCGATCCATCAGTTAGCCGCACATTTTCACTGAAGCGTAGAATAAATTGACACTTCTGTGATTTATACTTATTGTACTATTACAGTCACTGGTGCTATTTGGCTTCTGATGTTCAGATGTCGCATCAAGATTGCACGTCCTTTCAAAACACAGTCACAGAGGAGAGTGACTCCCCCGACGAGGGCATCGTCTTCCTGTCCTATCTTTGTGAGAATGGACAGGCCGGTATTATGGTGGGCGGTCTTTTACCCTCCTACCAAGAATCAAGCACAGGAGAACTAGTAATGAGTCCATCTGACAAGTTGCTCGAAGAAGCGAGGCGGCTCGGTATCAATACCAGCAACCCCGCTGTGTTGGCTACGTTCGTTAGCGGCGACATCGACGCGGCGGTGACCATGAGCAAGCCTGGAGGGATCCGTGCCGGCGAAGCTGCCGGAGCGTCTGCCATGCTGGCGAGTAACAACCTGCCCAAGAAGGGTCTCGTCGAGTACCGAGAGACCCTCGAGCAGATCGGGTTCGTGTTCGGTGACGAGATCGACAAGGTGCTCATCTCCGTCCAGCTGCCTGAGGGGTGGCGCAAGGAGCGCGAGTGGTTCTTCGCTCCATGGAGTTCCTGTCAGGCCGCATCCTTCGTCGAGTGGGAGCACAGCAAGCTCGTCGACGGCAAAGGCCGAAAGAGGGCTCACGTGTTCCTCAAGGTGACGTCCTACGACTACACCGGATACGTGAATTGGCACTCTCGATTCAATGTCAACGTCATCTTCGCAGACGGTCGTGACGGGTACGCCCTCGATAATGACGAAGAAGCCCTGTTGGTCGGCGTGGTCATGGATGGCTCGACGGAAATCCACCGCACCGAGCCTCAGACCGCGACGCGGCGCAACTACAAGGTCGAAGAGCACCTTCGCAACGACGCCTATGAGTGGCTGGTGGCGAAGTACCCCGACGCCGAAAAGCCCTTCGCGCACTGGGATGACTGTGACACGTGAAAGGATTCGCGCCCGCAATCGCAAGATTGCGGGCGCTTTGAATATGATGTAATAGAGCAATTCATTCGCCGGGTCGTCGCTCGGTAGTACTTCGTCCAGTAGAAGCCACCACAGAATCATCGGTAAAACACCACTTTTGGCTATTTTCAAAGCACATTTTGATACTTGACAAAAAATAATAAGATCATTATAGTACTCGCCTTTTGTTTACCCACCTCACCGATGGAAACCGTTCACTGTAACCGCACACGGATTCTCGCCGCTCTCACAACCGGCACGTTCCTGGTGATCACACTGCACTCCCTCGTCATGGGTGTCCCTGCACAAACTGCAGGAGCAGTCTTCACGGAATGCGCTGATGGGATCGACAATGACAGTGACGGCTTGATCGACTATCCGCAGGATGTTCAGTGCCTCTCCCTCCATGACGATTCCGAAGGTCCGACAGGGCGCGGCCTTTTCCTCAGTCTCAGTGATGGATTGGATACCGTGTTACCGAACGGTAACGTGACGTACACGATCACGCTCAAAACAGAGCGCGACGGCGGAAAGGAAGTCGATGTCTACTTCCAAATGCCGCATCAGACGAACTTGATTTCAGCATCCGCCGGAGGTTACCAGCAGGATGAAATGATCGTCTGGAAGAATGTTTCTGTCTTTAAGGGAAGCACAACGAAACTGTATATCAACGTCGCAGTCAGCCCATATGCGAAGGAGGACCTACTCCTCGTTGCACAGGCAACATCTGAGGGGGAAAAGGACTCTGATACGACACGCGTCACGGGTGCATCTGATGTTCCGTACAATGCTGCCGATCAAATCAATGTCTCCGTCACGGACGGCAAAAAGTACGCGCAGCGCGGAGAGCTTCTGAACTACACCATTTCCGTTCGCAATCCTTCCAGAGACGAAAAGACTTTCACACTCCGCCTGGAAATCCCGACGGAGACGATGGTCGAATACGTTGGCGGTGACCACAGTAAGACCCGCCAGGCTATAACGTGGGCAGACCAGAAAATCGGCCCGGATCGCGCCCGCGATTACAAAGTGTCTGTTCGCATTACGGATGATGCAAAGGAGTTCTACAACATCCGTACTCGTGCATCCGTTGCAGCAGCCTCTGCAACAGACACCACGACGGTTCACACCGGCGTGCTTCCCGACGCCCTTGTGGTATCGACAACGGATGGCCTCACACAGGCATCTCCGGGATCCCTCGTCACATACAACGTCATCGTTGAAAACACGACGGAGAAACTCGCGACGGAGATCGACGTCAACAATATGCTTCCAACCTTCATGGAATTCGTCGATGCTTCCGAAGGGGGATACTGGACAGGGAAGAATGTTCGCTGGAACGGCCTGACAGTCAGTCCTTACGGAACCAGGAACCTCCGAGTCACGGGCCGCGTTCGCAGCGATGCTCCAAAAGGAGAGCGCCTCCGCAATACCGTCTCCGTGAAAGGCTACGAGTCCGTCGACTATACGGAAATTGCATCCATTGCGTCCGGAAAGGGAGTGCAGAGAGATATCCAGAACGTACTTGTGAACAAACGCGCGAATAAGTCCGAGGTCCGTCCCGGCGAGTCCGTGACATACACGGTCACGCTTCTGAACGTCACTGACCACGCACTCCGCAATGTTATGGTGGATGACCGTATGGACTCTCCGTACGTCCGCATTGTCTCTGCAGACAACGGTAAGACAGACGGCTCCTCCATTCACTGGAATATCAATGAACTCGCTCCAGGTCAGCAGTGGGCGGTTCGCTACACGGTGCAGATCGACCCTCGCGCTCCTCACGGAGTCGAAGTCCCGAACATCGTGACGGTCAGCGGAGACGGTATGGAGCAGCTTGCGTTGACGGAGCGGATCTATACGTCGAACATTGAGGTTGTCAGCAACCTGCCCCCGACGGGCGCACCGTTCGATGCCATCTTCCTTGGTGTGACGGGCCTCGCAGGCGCTGCGCAGACTCTCGCACAACGCAGGAAGCTCTTCCGAAGAGCCTGAAGCGTATCTATGCGCACAATAGAAGCCGGAGTACCCGGCTTTTTTTGCGTCTACGTTACTGAAGCGACCCTAAAATTTCGGACATCAGGCCAACGATCATCGAGAAGCTTAGGTCGAAGGGGATGTCTAAGAGGCGTGCAAGGAATGCAACGACGAAGAAGGCGATGAATGCGACAAACAAACCGATGATTGAGAAGCGGATGGTGTGTACTGCCTTCTTAATTTTCTCTTCGTTGCCTGCGGAGAGAATGAACGTGATGCCTCCGATAATGATATACACAAGACAGAGAATAGAAGCAGCAATGAGACCCAGAGCAACTAATGTCGCAACGATTTCAATGGCGCTTGCATTTTCCAGAAGATCTCTCAGCATACAGATGAGGGGAAATTATGAGGAAGGTTCGAGGACCTTCAAATTGACACGCTGGTTTGCATTGCCTCCAATGATCCGCAGAAGCGTACGGAGAGCCTTGATGGTCTGACCGCCTTTACCGATGAGCTTGCCCATATCCGTATCACTGACGGAAACGGTGAGGAGAACACCAAGATCATCGACCTGCCCCTCGATACGCAGTTGATCCGCATCATCGACGATATTTTCCAGAACGTACTTCAGAAAGGAGTACCCCGGTAGCTTTGCCGCATCTAATGCGTCAGTTGTCATGCGTCACGCAGTGTAGAGCGGTTACTTCGCCGTGTCACCACCTTCTTTTCCATCCGCCTGACTTGCAGGAACTTCCGCACTGGGTTTCTCAGCAGCTGGTGCAGTTGCACCTTCCGGCTGGGCCTTCTTGCTTCTCTTCTTCGTGTAGCGCTTTACGTATTTCTCCATGCCCTTCACGCCCTGCTTGACAAGCAAACGAGCCATGGTGTCAGTAGGAATTGCACCAACGGAAATCCAGTGGGTAACTCTCTCCGCATCCACCTCTACCTTCACCGGCTTACCCGCCGGAAGGAAGTGACCGAGAATCTCCAAATGACGGCCTTTTGCTGCATCGGAACTCTGTGCAACCACGATCCGGTAGGACGGGTTGTTGGTTGTGCCGGTGCGCTGGAGACGAATTCGAAGCATGCTGGAAGCACTCCGTATGGGGTCAGGAGTGAGCGGAGTGTAGGCAAAGGGCATGCTCCGCGCAAGCGATCTCAGCGGAATTTCGTCGATCAATGGGCCTGAATGACCGAGATTTCCCGGATTCCGGCCTGAGGACATTCCTCCTGGAGGGCAGAGAGAAGGGATTCGCGGAGAATGGTACATTCCTGGGCTGCAATGGAGTTCTGAGCCTCCAGAACGAGAGTGGAATCCCGGAGACCTTTGACCGAAAGAACAGACGTACAGTGCGGCAGTGCACGTACAATCCATGCTTTTGCGCAATGCAATGCATGGGAGGAAGACGCTTCTGTGAAAAGGCCTCTTTTTCGCAGAACGTTGGCGAGAAGGGAATTCACCTTATCCATCGAAATCAGCTGTGAAGGACACGCTGCAGTATAGCATGGGTGGATGCTCCGGCAGATGCCCATGAGAAAATGTTCTCCGGAGGGCTACTAGACGTAGGAGGGTGACGAATTGCCTCCGTCAGGGATGGAAGATCCGGAGCGATGAGTTTGGCATCCGGACCGGCGACCTCAGGAAGAGCAGACAGATCGAATGCGATGACGGGACATCCGCACGCCCGGGCTTCCAGTGAGGGGAGGCAGAAGCCCTCTTCAAGTGAAGCTGTCACGAAGCACGATGCCGCACTGTAGAGGCATCGCAAGGTGGCATCCGATACATTCCCGAAGATACGCACTCGGCGGCTGTCGATCGTCAGATGCGTCAGGTCATCATCACTAACAATGACGAGATGTGGCGCTTCCGGAACGGCACGGTGAGCCTCGAGGAGCATCGCAAGATTCTTATGCTGCTTCGCATTGCCCACGTAGAGCAAAAAGCCTCTCACCAGTCCGAGTCTGTCGAGCACGGAAGTCGTTTCTGCGTCATTCGAACGGTGAAATTCTGCACTGAATCCTTCGTAGACGACCGATACTTTTTTTCGCATTGCCGGGCCGTAGTATGCTCCGATCTGCGATGCGGTGTATTCACTCACCGCAATAACGGCAGATGCTTTTCTCAGTGTCCTCCAGACAAGCACTCTGTACATGCAGCGTTTCAGGAAAGAAGCGTTGCCGGGAAACCGATGGAGGATGAGATCGTGAATGGTCGCGACAAAGGGGACTGGACAGAAGAAGGGGACTGTAAAGTGCGGAGAGAAGAACAGCGAAATTCCGGAGTCCCTCATCGCACGCCGCAATTCACGGTGCTCGGAAATAGTGTAGTGCGGTGCAGCTACAGTCTGCGACTTCCATGAGCCAACGGGGAGACTTGCAAGCCACTGATTTGTCTGCGGATCATCGTGTACAAATACAACCCACGAACACGGCCCATCGACGGATAGCAGGGAACGAACTATCTCCCGGGTGTACGTGCCCAGACCCGCTCTGCGGGAAGCAAACCGACAATCGATACCGACAAGAGGCATGTTCGTCAGTATCATACCTGCGTGACTCTCGACGAAGCATGCAAATCATCGGGTATAGATAGACTGGAAGCCGAAGTGCTCCTTGCCGATCTTCTCGGTAAAGACCGTACGTGGCTGTTGGCACACGGATCGGAGGATATCGGCACACATGCCGATCAGGCACTGCAGAGATTCCGAGACCGTAAAACAGGCATGCCTGTTGCCTACATCACTGGAAAAAAGGAGTTTTGCGGAAGAATGTTTGCCGTTTCCCCGGGTATCCTCATTCCACGGGAATCAACGGAGAATTTGCTCAATCTCGCGTGGGATGTTCTCCATGGATCAACGGGAGACTGCATTCGTACACTCGATGATGGCATTGCTGGTGTAGTGCGAATCTTTCGACCTCAGCTTCAGCCCGAACTACTTGTCGACGTGGGGACAGGATCCGGTTGCATAGGCATAACACTCTCACTCGAAACATCCATGCCGGTGATCGCTACGGACAGTTCCATGGACGCAGTCGCCGCCGCAAAACAGAATGCAGTGCGGCTCGGTGCGGAAATCACCGTCGAGCATGGTGACTGCCTGAATCCGTTACGAGAGATTCGGAAGCCCTTTCTCGTCGTTTCGAATCCGCCGTACATTCCCGAAGGCACAGTACTTTCTTCCGAAGTCGTAGACTTCGAGCCGCGCAGCGCGCTGTTCAGCGGGGAGGATGGAAGTGAGGTGCTGCGGAAGATACTTCAGCAGGCTGAGGAACACCCCTGCTGCGTCGGCGTCGTTTTGGAGTGCGGAGAAAAGCAGGCTGCTCTCTGTTTTCCATCCGCGCAAACGTCTACACTATGAGCGTGAAGAGCTACAGAAAGACATTCGGCCCCGTCTGCGGCGTCATCGGCGCGCAGTGGGGTGATGAGGGGAAGGGGAAGATCGTTGATATTCTTGCCGAGGAGTACGACATCGTTGCCCGTGCCAATGGAGGAGCAAATGCTGGACACACGATTGTCGTCGACGGAGTGAAACATGTGTTTCGCATTCTCCCTTCCGGCTCGCTGCATGAGTCAGCACACATTGTGCTTGGAAGTGGCATGGTGATGCACCTGCCAACACTACTGGAGGAAATCGCATTGCTGCGTAAGCACGGCATCGACGTTGTAGAGCGCCTGCACATCTCCCGTGAGGCGCATATTCTCTTTGATTTTCACAAGGAGATTGATGCGGCAATGGAGGAGCGTCGGTCGAAAGCATCAGGAGAGGGGATTGGCACGACGAAGCGAGGTATCGGCCCCGCGTACATGGACAAGGCGGCACGCACAGGACTCCGCATGGAGAGTCTCGGATCGGACGTCAAAGCTGCGCTGCAGCAACGGTCATCATGGGTGAAGGACGCTTTCGGAGTCAGCATCGACGTGGAAAACGAGGTTCGCCAGCTGGTGGAGGCGCAGAACATTCTCGAATCGTGCGTGACGGATACTGTCGGATATCTCCACGGCGCTCTCGATCAGAGGAAGTCGGTCATCATTGAAGGTGCGCAGGCGACGTTGCTCGATATCGATCATGGTACCTATCCATACGTTACGAGTAGCTCGACGACTCTTGCAGGTGCGCTTCAGGGACTCGGGATTGCACCGAAGTGCGTGACATCGTGCATCGGTGTGGCAAAGGCGTACTGCACGCGCGTCGGCTCGGGGCCTTTCCCGGCAGAGGCTGATGTGAAAACCGCGGAGCGACTTCGGGAGCGGGGAGGGGAATACGGTTCCGTCACCAAGCGTCCGCGCAGGACCGGCTGGCTTTCGATTGATGACCTCAACTTCTCCGCAAGACTCAACGGCATTACGCATTGGAACATCACGAAGCTCGACGTACTGGATACGGAGAAGGTGATACCCGTCTGGGTGAATGGTGAGCGAGCAGAGATGTCAGGCTGGGATACATCGACACACGGTATCACTGATTGGAAAGCACTCCCTGAGCAAGCCAGAGCCTACGTCGAGAGCATCGCAAAGCAAACGGGTATTCCGGTGAGCTTCGTGGGAACGGGGCAGGGGAGGGATGAGATGGTTGTCTGTTCTTGATTTTTGATGTGCAGTGCCGTACTACATGTACTGCGACTATTCCACACGCTCCCCCCACTTCAACTTGCTGCGTAGTGTCGCGAAGAACGTGTCCTGCTTTTTCCGAAGGAACCGAATGCAGCGTTCATCATTGACGATGCGAACGGTATCACCGCGCTTCAACTGAACGTACACTTGTCCGTCCAGCGTGAGATTCACGTCACTGTCACCGTACTTGTTGCCTTTGGTCTGCACCTCTATATCAACGACGGCATCGCTCCGGATGACGACGGGCTTCTGGCTGAAGCTGTGCGGGTTGATCGGGGTCAGAATAGTGGCTCGCAGTGTCGGATGAACAATAGGGCCTCCTGCCGAGAGGTTGTACGCAGTTGAACCTGTGGGTGTAGAAACGATGAGACCGTCTGCATGAAAGGTCGTCAGCGGCTCGCCATTGACGACGGTCTTGAGATCGACAAGCCGTGCAATGGTTCCCTGTGCAATAACGGCTTCGTTAAGCGCAATACCGGAGAGTAATTCTTCCTTCCCTCTGTAGGCAACAACATTCAGGACACTCCGTTCGTCGATGAGCCCTTCTCCGCCAAGTATCTTTGGCAATTCCGTTTCCATTTCACTGAATTCCAGCTCGGAAAGGAAACCGACTGTACCTCGATTGATACTCAGAACAGGAACAGAGCACTGATGCAGTTCACGAACAGCACGCAGAATCGTGCCATCTCCTCCGAGAACCAGGAGCAAATCAATATCACTCTCCGATGCATACGACGGAAGATGAG
>Ga0194121_10010187_pt1 | contig 11453 bp, 16 predicted proteins | sample TA2MahCa50mmetaG_FD_148609 | JGI IMG/M metagenome (GOLD analysis project Ga0194121, IMG submission 148609) | Freshwater microbial communities from Lake Tanganyika, Tanzania - TA2015020 Mahale Deep Cast 50m | ecosystem: Environmental > Aquatic > Freshwater > Lake | place: Tanzania: Lake...
CCAAGCCGCACTGGACGCAGGAGCAACAAAGAGGGAGTGCATTAGTAGATGGAGTATTTGGCGTTGAGGTAATTTTCGATGGTCTGCACCTGCGCCAAGGTGAGCGCGGAAGTGGAGACGATGACTTCCGCGAGGTCGTTGTTCGGGAATGCCACGCCCGTCCGTCCGCCGAGCTGGTCGCGGGTGTTGCCACCGGCAAAGGCGTTCTGAGTCAAGCCAAACGACGCTCCATTCTTACGCAGCCCGAGCGTCCGGTTGTACACACCCAGCGTCACATCGCCGTCAGAATCCCAGTCGGAGCTGGAATAATCATCCTGCGTGCTGTTAGCGAAGTAAACCTTTCGCGCCGTGACGGCATAGAAGTCATAGGCATTGCCATCCAGGCAAAGCACTGGGCCGCCCACATTATGTTGCCGGCGCATGACCACGAAGACCGTGTAGGTGCTCCCGAAGTCAAGGGCGGCGCGCGTCAGGATGTCGTCCACACCGTCAAACCTCACCACCGGTTGGCCGTTGATTTCGTTGGTCTGGAACGTGGGTTGTGCGCTGCCAGTGGCCTGCGTCCAGTGGTAGCCGTTCCCGCTCATGTCATCCCATTGCGAGATGCTGTCCCCATCGCTCTTGCCAGAAATCTGCGAGGCGTCCAGCCAGAGCAGCAGGTTGGGGAGCGTCAGGACAGGGCTCCACTTGGCTAGAAGATAGGACTCTGTAGCCTCCACCTGGGCGAGCGTCAGGTCCGACGTGGAGACCACCACCTCGGCAATACTGATAGGCCACCAAGCGACAGGGTTGCTCCCCAAGTAGCTGCGGAGGTTATTGCCGGCAAACGATGCGCCCGTCAAACTCGCCGCGGTGCCGTTCTTCCTGAGCTGCTGCCGTTTGTAGGAGAAGACCGCCGGGGCCATCAAAGGAAGCAGGGCCGCGCTTACCGCATTCTCGTCGCGGGATGAGTTGGCAAAGTTCAGCAACCCAGTGTCGAGCGAGAAGTCATAACCACCACCACTGGAGAACAGCAATGAGCTTTCGCCCGAGGCGTCACGCCGGAACACCACAAAGACCGTGTAGGTGCTGCCAAAGTCCAGCGCCGTGCGGGTGAGCACATCGTCCACACCGTCAAACTGCACGACCGGCTTGCCGCCGATTTCGTTGGTCTGATACGTGGGCTGCTCGCTGCCCGTTGCTTGCGTCCAGTGATTGCCATTCCCGCTCAAGTCGCTCCACTGCGAGATGGCATCGCCATCCGACTTGCCAGAAATCTGCGAGGCGTCCAACCAAAGGAGCAGCCCTGGCAGCCGGGCCGGGGTGAACGGACCCGGGCCGCCGCTCATCACGGCGCTTTGGATGCGTCGGCGCAGCGGGTTCATGGCTTACAACTCGATGCCGTAGAGGGTGCCGGTGACGTTGGCGGCGGCGGAGCTGGTGGCTTTCAACACGTTGTCCACCGCGCTCAAGGCCACGCCGTTGCCGAGGTCGAAAGTGTAGGGCGTGTCGGCAGCGAGCGTGGGCGTGCGGAACACAAAGTTGCCGGCACCCGCGCTGTTGTCCTCGAACAGCACGTTGCACGCGGCAGAGACGGAGATGGTCAGGCCCATGAACACGACGCGCTTGCCGCTGGTGGGCGTCCAGACCGTGACGATGCTGCCGGCGGCCACGGCGTCGGCATCCTTAAAAATGTCCGGCGTCCGCAAACCCTCGATCTTGGGCGTGGCGGCGGCGTTGCCGGTTGTGGCTCCGGTGGACTTAAACACTTTAATGGCTACATTTTGGCTCATAGGCTGCTGTGGTATGCCCCGCTTACGGCGAGGCGTTGATACTGCGGTTGGAGGTCGTGAAGTTTCTGCAATTCGTCGGCCAAATACTCGTCGGCGATGCGATTTTGCGCGGCGGCCTTGTCCATTTGGCCGTCCATAATGAGGAAGTCCGCAAAGGCACCCGTGACCAGGTAGGGTTGGAATAGGTAAGGAATCTCGATGAGGCTCCACTTGGCGGCCGCCGTGTTCGGGCTTTCGCCGGCACTGGTCGCGGTGACGCAGGAGTAGAAATTCTTTACGCTTCCCGAGCTGTTAAAGAGAATCTGATCCCCGACCGCGTAGGTGGCGGTGGCGGAGTAGTCATCGCCAAGCAGCGGCGTGAACCGCGTGCGGAACTCCAGCCACACAATCGCTGGTCCGTCCGGCACTTGCACGCCGTTGCGCGAGAGCGTCCAGTTAGCAGTCGAGAAAAGGCGATCAACTTGCGGATCCGTGGTTAATACGTCGCGCACTTCGCCAATGGCCGTCTGGCCCGCTTGTTCGTAAGCGATGTATTTGTCAAAAGGCGTCAGGATGCCAAACTTGGTTGCGTCAAACGTGGCACCGCTTGTGTGCGCCGTGTGGCAGGAGTAGTAACGATTGTTGTCGGGGTAACGTACCACGGTACCAACCGTGTAAACCGTATTTGTGGCCCAATCGGTGCCGGAGTAGCTTGCTTGCGCGTTATACCAGTAAGCGGTGTTCGTTGTGTAAGTGCCGCCGGAGAGCGTGGCCGGGGCGTGGCCGCTGCCGCCAAGGATGACTTGGTAGTAGCTTTTGGTTGGCGGGTAAAAGACCTCCGTGCTAGTGGTGGTGGTGGGCGCGGCGTAAGTCGTGCCGCTGGCGTAATCGCTACGATAATGCCGCTCCTGCACGCGCGTCAGCTCAGGCCAATAATCGCATTCCCAAATACTACGAAACCGGCGGCTGATGTGACCGCGCAAACGCATTAGCGTCTGGCTGGCGGTGGTTGCATAGGTAAACCCCGCCAGCTCGCAGACCAGTTGCAGCACCTCGCTGTAATTAACCGCCCTCATGCGTAAGTTTTGCGAAAGCGGCGCGGAGCCACGCCGTCATCGTCTTTCTGGTAGCTGTAATCAACCGTGGGACTAAAGCCCACGCGCGCGGTGGTGGTGCCGCAGTCCTTCACGCCGATCTCGATTCCGTCGCGTTTGAGCAGCCGGACCATCGTGGGGTCGGTGAGGGCTTCCTGATGCACCGTGCCGTCCGCATCGGCGGCCACCTGTTTGATGGTGTGCGCGAGAAACGGGTCCAGTTCCATGACGGGCGCGCCCACGCCGTTAAGCGCCCGGCGGTCTATGCCCAGCTTCTTTTGAATGTATTTCTGTCGCTCCAGCGCTCCGCGCAACTCCTTAAAGTGCTCATCGCGCACCAAATCGCGCACCAGTCCGAATAGTTGCTCGTCGCTGATTTGGGGCGCATTATGAGGAACTGAGACGTGCATGGTGCTAGGTGCCTTTCTGCGCTGGGAAGGGTGGCGGCCGGGAAAGGCGACCGGCCACCACCCTTGAATGGGCTGCGGAATTACGCCGCAACCGGGAGCTGGGTGAGGTCAACGAGCTGCAAGCCGATGGTGCATTTGCCGGCGGTAGCCGCCGTGCCCGCCACCGCCAACGTCACAACCAGAAACTGCGAGGCGGCTGTTATTACTGCGCCCGTGTTATACAGATAATAACGCGAGCCAGCAGCCAGCAGGTTTTGCGCGTTGATATACACCGTGGCAGAGGCGGTGGTACCAACTGAAATTGCGGCGCTAGTGCCGGAGTTCCAGGCGGTAGAGACGCCTACTGAAACGCGCCCAACCACGCTGCCAGCCGGCAACGCAATCAGAGTGCTTTGCGTAACGTCGTTGTAATCAACGGTAACGGCGTGCGTCAAACCACTGGCCGCCCGCTCTTCGATGCTGAGAGGAATGATAGTCATAATGGTGAGTAAGTAAGGTTGCTGCTTAATTATGGCTGAAACTTGCCCATGCCTTTTGGCGTGTCGCACTGCAAACCAGCAATCGCGCGCACCAAACGACGATCACCACCACCCAGATTAGGCAGCGGAGTTACGTCGGGCCGTTGGTTGTAACGCAATCGCAGTTTGCTCATGTCGAGCAAATAGCCGCGGTCAGTGTCGGGCGAGCCGGAGCTAAACCCTATCCACGATGACGGCGTAACCGTAAACGAGCCGAAGTCACCTCTAAACACTGTCGTCGTAGAGGTAATGGTTTGTTCAGCCAACGGACCGTTGAACGTGCGAACGCGCACGGCGGCCGCCGTTGATTCCGTGTCAGTGCGCGTCATCTCGGTGATGCGGGCGCGCAAGATGGAGCCGGCGAGCAGCATATACTCAGAGCTGACCATGCCAACGGCATCAAAGATGGCGCGCAAAATGCCCTGCATATCTACGACCTCATCCAGGGAGGCAGTGGCAGTAGTGATAACCTGAGCAGATGCGGGCCGCTGATTAGACGGAACGCTGGCAACCGTGGGGCCGCCAGTGGAAATCCACAGGCCAAGGCCGCAGGATTTGTACGGCACTGCGCCCGTGTCCACCTGAGCGTCGTTGCTTGACAGGAAGGTGCACTCCATGTCGCGTTTGATTTCGACAAGCGCTTTGGCGGTCGCAGCTTGAATGGGATTGGCCGCACCCGGCATATCCGATGCTTCTTGGGTCAAGGTCGAAACCTTGGGCGCACGCTGGAAGATTTGGACATAGTTGTAGAGCTTGCCGCGATTGGCAAACTCGTCGTCAAAATCTGTGACATCTAATCCGTCCACGTACCCATCGGTACCGGGAGCGGCGTAAGCGTCGGCAGTCCAATCAAAGCGCGGATTGGTAGCGGCGCTGCTTTTGTTTACTGCCGAGGTGAACGGCAGGGCTTTAGCGTCAACCAACGCAAGCAGGTCAGAATAATCTTCCTTCTTCGTAGTGACGTCTTTTACTAATGTACCGGCCATAACTGTATCTTTCTCCGGGGGTTAGCCCGGCATTAAGGCAGCCAAGTCTTGCTCACTTGCACTTTGCTCGAAACGGCTTCGGGCGGCGCTGTTAGCGGCGGGGCGCGGGGTCGCGCTGCGGGAAGGTTGCTTGGGCGGTTCGGCCGCTGCTTTGGCAGCGACGGGAGCCGCTTTGGCTTTGGCCGCGCGGCGGGCGATCAGGGATTTGTGTCCCTCAATCTGCACCGCCACAATCGCTGGCCAATCTGGCCCAAGCAGCTTTACCTCGGGACGATTCTTGACGACGTGCTCAAACAATTTCCAATCGTCGCCCTGTCGAGATTTAAGCCAGGGGTAATCAGCCGCAGCAGCCTCATACGCCTGCGCTTCTAGCTTTAGACGCTCCCGACGCTTGGGGGCTGCTTCCAGAACCGGCGCGGTATCTTCAACCGCTTCCTCCGCGGCCATCTTGATTTGCATAAGCTGGGTCGCCACCGCCTTGCGGTCGTATTCGACCTCGTAGCCTCGGCGCTTCAGCTCCGCATGCACACTGTCGAGGTCCCCAGGGATGTCCAAGTCGGGGTCTCCCCGGAGCTTCTCGCGCAGTGCGTTCACCAGCTTGCCCACTCGCACACCAAGGTCGTGCCTGTCTCGGCTTTTGGCCTCGACCGTCTCCAGCTCGCGCAGGTCCGTCACTTGCTCCAACCGGTTGTCAATGACCACCGGGGCGCTCGCGTTGGTCTGCGCTGTCACTTCGGGCTGCTTCGCCCTCAGCGTGGCCAGCTCCGCTTCAAGCGTGGCCTTATCCGCTTCGAGCGCCTTGTTGCGCGCCGTCAGCGTGTCAATCCGTTTGCGGGCGCGGCGGGGCAGTCCTTCGACCAGTTCGTCGTCCGTCTTCTCGCCATCGCTTTGCGCTGTCTCTTCCGCACTCGCTTCTGTCTCGGTCTCCTCCGTTGCCGGTGAGTCCGAGGTTGCGCCGTCGGAAGCCGTTTCAAGTTGTGAAAGAACTGCGACCTGGCCAGCCTCGGGTTGTGAGTTTTGCTCAGTGTCGGCATCTGCCGACTCCGGGCTGGTTGATTCTTTGGCCAACTCCCCAAAGCCCATCAGGGCGGCGAGGCTGCTGGCCGTTTCTGTCGTTGCTGCATCCGCGCCTTGAGTCGTCGTCGGAGTCGCGTTACCCGACACAGTTGTGGCTGTCATTTGTCACCGACCGTTTAAGGTGGGTCGTCCACCGTTACCGCACTGCCTGCTTTGGCCTTCGGCCCAGCGCACGCATCAAGCTGACAATGGGTAAAAAACAAAACCGCCACTGAATGCCAAGGGCACACGTGGCGGTTTGCGACGCTTTGAGACAGTTTGAGACAATAAAAGGAATTACTTAGGCTGCACCAGCGGGCGCAGGTCTTCGCGGCGATAGCGGTGATGCCCGCCCGGCGTCTCATTTACGGGCTTGATCTGGCCCACGCGCTCATATTTGTAGAATGTGTTTTTGGCCCAGCCCGTCACTTCCAAAATGTGACGGCGGGACACAATGAGCGGGAGCTTGTCAAATTCGGCAAGGGTCATACAGATGACACAGCATCGTTTTCGGTTAGAACGCTTTTAACGGTTACGTCACCATATACAACTTGCGATGCGTGATTTGGCCCCATCGCTACGCCAGTGTAATCAGCAGCTACGCAATGTGGCGCAACGCCATTCAACCAATGTTGCACTGACATAAACACCCCGCCAGATGGGCCAAAAACGCCGCCATGTTTATCGTGGGGGCGCACCCGGATTATTTGCCCTCGAAACGGCGAACACGCGCCATTTTCATGGTGATTATCCCAATTCGTAACAAATTGACCATTATGCGAAAATTTAATTTGCCCGCCCACATAAACTTCAAACGAATCTACGTTTGGGTGCGTGTGTTCGGGGATAATATAATTGGGCGGAACGACAAATAATTGAACTTGAAAGGGACCGCTGCGATACCACAAGACACTTGTTACCCCCTCAATAAAATTGACTGCGCCGTTCATCGGCACTGCGCCAACCCACAAACGCTGTTTTGCAAACCAGTCAAAAAACATTTCTAAATAGTCAACATGTGCTTGCATAACATTAACGAAATGCTGCTATTTGCTAGGTGCTGTGCGCCACGCTTCCATTCGCACTCGCACCGCGCGAATGCCACCCAGCCGGCCCGCAAGTTTGTGGCCCTCTTCACCCACCACAGCGGGCACTTCCAAGTCTTGCGATACTTCCTCGACTAAATCCTCAATAATGGTCGCTATCGCGCGCAGCACCAGGCTGTCTGGTGGCAACGCTTGCAACGCCCGCACCAAGTCAGCGCGCTCAATTTGTCGTTGCTCGTCGCTTAAGTTACTCATGCCTTTGCCTTTCGCTTGGTCTTGCGTTCCAGCGACTCCTCGTAGTCGGCCATAAATTCAGCCGCGCATTTCGGCTTGAACCCCGCTCGCCCGTGCCGGTTCTTGAGCACCCGGCAGCCCGGTGTCATAAACTTGCTGCACACCACCACCAGCTCGTGCTCGGCCGTGTCAACGCGGCCCTTGCGCTCCACATCGGCCAGCTTGACCGTGCGCCAGTTCTTAACGCCTTCAATCAACAATGCTTTCATATTTTGCTGTGATTAACTTCTACCCATCATGGATGCCAAACTGTCTGCGACATTCTGGCCTTTCTGTTTCTTGTTTTTGTCGTATGCCGCAACGCCGTAGCCACAGTTGATGCAGTGCCCAGTGACCTCTAGTAGCCGGCCGAAGAACCAGTAAGGCGGGTCAGCCAGTTTCCCTTGGGGCGTTGCCTCATCGCCACACAAGATGCACCTCCAGTCTGGCCGCTTTGCCTTCATGCCTTTCTCTTGGTCTTCCTAACCACGCTCACAAACACAACCACTCTGGCGTCGAGCGTGCGATTCAAGATTTCCTTCTTCTTCATGCCTTTCTCTCAACTCTCAACTTCCCACCGGCTTCACGCCGGTCCTGCCCGTCACCACATTCTGCCCGAGCTGCATCTCCGATTGCTTGAGGCTCTTGGCGTAATTATCCATCAGCTCGCGGAACCGCTCATCCGTGGCGAGCGCCTGCTGATACTTCGGATTCCCCTGCACAATCACTTGCATGAACTGTTGCTTCATCGCCGCCGTCGGGTCGTTCTGCGGGTATTGCGGTTCGTTGCCCAGCGCCATAAACGCCACGTCTTTGTTCACTTGCTCAAACACTTTGGCCGCTGCGCCGCTTTGATCTTGCAACACGGTTTGCGCCAGCGAGGCGTCAATGCCCGCCAAGGCCAGCGCAGTAAGTTTGGCGTAGTCAATCGTGCCGCCGCGATCATTTGGCACCACCAGCTTGCTGATGGCGTCGAGCTTCTTAAACGTGTATTCCATGTCGAGGTCGCGCGCGTCGAAAACAAGTTGGAAATCATATTCGCCCGCAATGTCCGCCGCGGTCGTGGGGAAGCCGGGCAAGCCACCGCCGATGCGGGCCAGCTCCTCGTCCGTGAGATACTGCTGGGCAAGCTGCAAAGTCTGCGTGCAAACCTCTTCTTCGGCGGCGAGGAAATTCTCGACCGCTTGCTGAAGCCGCGCCTGCCATTTGGCTGGTGGCACTTCACCGTGCGGCAAGCCCCAATACTCGGCCGTGCGCCTAAGCACCATGTTAATGACTTCAAAAGCAAGTTGCGGATTGCCAGAAGGCGGTTGCAAGTATTCGAGTCCGCGCTGGGCGCCAAGCTGCTTCTCCACCTTGATGCCCGGTCCGATGCGATATTTCTGGCCAAACTTAGTGGGCGGCACAAGCAGCGTGGGGTTGACCTCCAGCGTGCAGCGGTCTTCTAGCATGTCGCATTGAGTTTTAATCTCATCTTGCCAGGTGGCAGAAATCTCAGGCACGCCGCGCGAATCAATAAGCCGACGGCTCACGCGCTCTTGCTGGCCTTCTACAAACGGATATTTGCCGTGCTCATAACCGCACGGGCCATGCTTGGCATAGATTTCTTTACCCTGCGAATTGCGCGGCGCGTTTGGACAAATTATTGTGCAGCAAACTTCTGGCACATCGTCTTTGTCCACGGTTCGCACGTAAGCCCAGACCACTTCTACAAGATCGTCCTTGGTGTCGGCGCGGGCCGCGTTCACATACGTGTCGCCTTCATGAATAAGCAGACCCGGCGAATCCCAGGTCATCACTTGGCCGCGAGTCTTGATAGCGGCTTCCGCCCATTCAGCATCCCAACCATCGGTCAGGACGTTTTCTCGAATCTCGGTCTCGGTAAGAAAATCGCGCACAAAGATGCAGCGCGCCCGTTGCAAATCCGTGGTGGCCGGCGGGAAGAAGATGTCCTCGTTTACTTTGCGCGCGGTCCACGACGGACCATGATATGTGACGTAAGGAGTGGGCACCTCTGCCTTGGCCTCGTTGCGAAGTGAAATTACAACGCGGCGTGCTTGGGTGCGTGAAAGGGTTTTAAGCAAGGCTTGAGCGGCGTCTACCGCCACTTCCTCTTGCGTGGGGTCGAGCACCAGCGATATGAGCATGGGGCCGTTGGGAAACTCGTCCGCGATTTGCGTTAGCGTAATCGTCGTGCGCTCGTAAGTAACTGTCCGCTCCCACCCCACTTGCCACACGGCCAGACCGTAGCTAAGGAGATAGTTAGCAAACAACTCGCGCTCGCGGCCCAATTCGCGCCGCCGTTGCTGGCGAAAATGATTGACCAGCTTGGTGACTTGCGCGGCCTTAGCTTCGTTGATTGCCGCGCTGGGCAACGCTTTGACCTGCGCTCGCGCTCCAGCCGTGCAAAGCACGCTGGTTAAATCCTTGACGATTGTATCAACTAACGGCTGGCGCGTGTCGGCGGCGTTATCCCACGGGAGACACGCATCGCCAAGCAGCTCGCGTTTCTTTCGGCCAGAATAATGCTGGCCATCCCAGCGCGTAAAACGGGCTTTGTCTGCCAACTCCGCGCGCCATTGTCGCCCCAGATAACCGCCAGCCTGTTCAAACTCCTTAATCAACAAATCAACGTCAGGCCGCCGCGTTGTTTGCAACAAAACATCCTCGTTTTGCTCGGCAGTATAAGTTTGCATGGGCTTTAAGTTAAGCCCAGCCGATGCGCCGGGTAGGTTCGGATACCCGACGCACCGTCAAGCAATCATTTTAAGCTCGGGAAGTCAAGGGGAGTTCGTTGTTCTTGGTTCTTGGTGCTTGGTTGGAGATGGGGTTGCGCTGCGTTTGAGCAGCCAGACGGTTGCAGCGCCCAAGCACTGCTCCGCTTCATACACTCGTTCCGCCCACTCGGCTTGGTGGTGGCTGGCGTAGAGAGCGCCTAAGTCCACTCGGATGTCCATGAGCCGGTTCAGCACGCCGGCCTCGGTGATGGGGTCGGCGGCCCAGCCACACAGCGCGCAACGATAGAAGTTGGTGCCTTCACCCTTGCCGCTCGATTCCACCTTCAGCGGCCGCAGGCAGCAGTGGGACAACATGATTGGATTCATACGTAACTCACTTCCCTTTCCGGGTTACTTCTTGACCGGCTGCGGGTTGGCCTTCTCGACCTTTACATCCTCAAGCTGGATGAACTGCATGTTGGCCTGCTTGCCCACCGACTTGGCATACTCCAGTTCCATCTTGATGGTCGTGAGGATTTTGCCGGTCGCGTTCACAATCGCGTTCACGTTGGCCGGCGTGGTCTTCTTCTCCCGCAGCGCATCAATCTCTTCGCAGAGGATGTTGCGGATTTCATTCATGGTTTTCATTTTGTTTTGCCTTTCTGATTTCTCGTTTGAGTTTTACCAACTGTCGTTTGACCTCCAAAACTTCCGGCGGGACGTCGCCGACCAACTGGCGCACATACCTGTCCCCGAGCGTTGCCCGCACGTGGGAATCAGCAATTTTTCGTCTTCTCGAAATCTCGTCCCGATGGTTCAACCGATACGCCACCTGCTGCGCCCGCGCCCGCTCCGGGTTGGCCACTTTCCATGCCCTCAACCGGGCACGCACCCGCTCCAGATTTCGCGCTCGATACGCCACCTGCTGCGCCCGCGCCCGCTCCGGGTTGGCCACTTTCCATGCCCGCCTTAACTCCCGCATCCGCTCCCGGTTGGCTGCATACCACGCCCGATTCTGCTCCCGCCTTCGCTCCCGGTTGGCTGCGCGATACGCCTTATCCCGCGCCCGCTCCTTGTTGCGCTTCTCTTCCTCACACATAACTCACCTCCCGTTTCGGGTCCAAATACTGCAAGTCCGCCATCACCATGTAGCCGAGCAGGTCGGCGAAGTCTTTCCAGGCGTGCTTCTCTCCGCCCACGGGACCGGGCCAGTGGGTAAAGGTGCCGATGACTTGCTGCGCGGCGGCGCTCACGAAGAGGCGCGGGCAGTTCGCCACCATGTCGAGCGGTTGCGAGTCTTCCCAATGCAGCAGCCGGTTCACGGCCGCAATGCGCGTTTCCTGCTCGGTGCCGCTGGCCGTCACAAAGTCCATTGCCTCGCCGTCCTCGCCTTCCTCGGGCATGGCAAACTGGTCAATCAGGCAGGTGCCGCCGTGCTCGTCGGCGTGCGGGTTGCGCCCGGCTCGCGGGTCAATAAAACGCACCGCCGGGTCGAGGCCCAGCTCGCGCTCCACGGCCCGCCACACGCGCTTGAGCTGCGCGGTGCCAAAGCCCAGCGAGTTTTGCGCGGGACCGGCCTTGTAGAGCTTGCCCACCACGTCG
>Ga0194121_10010188_pt1 | contig 11453 bp, 7 predicted proteins | sample TA2MahCa50mmetaG_FD_148609 | JGI IMG/M metagenome (GOLD analysis project Ga0194121, IMG submission 148609) | Freshwater microbial communities from Lake Tanganyika, Tanzania - TA2015020 Mahale Deep Cast 50m | ecosystem: Environmental > Aquatic > Freshwater > Lake | place: Tanzania: Lake...
CGTCTCCACCCAGGCGTCGCTGCGCTCCGATGGGGTGGCAGCTCTCGTCTGGAATGGGTGGCAGGATTCCTCCGGATGGCCTGGCAGGATTCCTCCGGACTGGGTGGCAGAAATCACCGGAATACGCAGACAGAGTGGTGTCGGAGGCGGCAGTGCCCAAGCTTTCCAAGGAACTGCTCCCGGGAGTACCAGTGAGCCAGGGGCACCCTCTGGGGCTTTGACGAGGGTGTAGCCCAGTATCTTGGCTCGCCGGGTCAAGTTCTTCACGGTCCGGTCGTAGTACTGCGGCTCATACTCGTCCATACCCTGACGCACGTAGGCTGTCCCGTGTTTGAGCACGGCGAAGCCATCACTTTTACCCAGCGAGAGTTACTCAACGACTTTCCTGATAGCCACCATGGAACAATCGCGGACTCTTTCCTGTCTCCACTCCCTGAGAGAGCTACGCTAAGCCCAGTGCCGAGTTCTCGAAGAGGGTTCCGTTACCGCATCTTCCCTGGCATGGAGGCAGGATGGATCGATCGGACCAAGGCTGATAACATTACGTCGTTGCACGCATGGATTCAGATGCGAGCCCACATCCTAGTACCTGGATCATCCAGCGGCCCCCTCCCGCCTCCCCCAGCCAGGGGGAGGCGAGAGAGCGTCTTTAGGCAATGCGGCGGCGCAGTTTATTGCTCAAATAATCCGTGACAATATATTCCCCCAGATGTCCTGGTGACGAATAGAAGGCACGGCCACGATTGATCTTGGTGATTTCCTGCACAAAGCGCATCAAATAGGGATCTTGCTCCATCATAAACGTATTGATGATGATCCCTTCCTTGGTGCAGCGCTTCACTTCCATTAACGTCTGGTCAATAGTGCGCCAGGTCGGCGGATAATTGAAATACGAGATACCCTGTTCGAGATGCGCCGTGGGCTCGCCGTCGGTGATCATGAGGACCTGGCGCGTGCCATAGCGCTGCTTGCCGAGCAAACGGCGAGCAATCATCAGGGCATGATGCATGTTGGTACCTGGATAGTAACTGCCCCAGGACGAAGCCGGGATATCCTCGTGCTTCAACTCGTGGGCGTATTCAGCAAAACCAATGATATACAGACGATCACGCGGATACTGCATTTTAATGAGGCTGTGGAGAGCCAGGGCGACTTTCTTGGCAGCCTCAAAGCAGCCGTTGAGCCCCATGGAACGGCTCTGATCGAGCATCAAGACGGTGGAACACTGGTTCAGATTCTCAGTGCGGAACACCTCGAAATCTTCCGGGGTCATGCGTACTGGTGTGCCCTGCCCACTCCGCTGCACCGCATTCATGACGCTGCGCTGCAGATCGAGATTAAACGGATCACCGTACTCATAGAGTTTCGTATCGTGGGTTGCCTCAATCCCCAGGCCGCGCCGGTCCGCCCGGTGCCCGCCGTGCCGTCCAATTTTGAGGCGATTAAAGATGTCGTTGAGCGCTTTCTGGCCAATCTTACGCACCCCCTTGGGGGTCAATTCAAGGCGATCCCCTTTACGCTTCAAATACCCCGCCTCTTCCAGGCGTCGCTCCAGCTCTCGCAGCTTCTCCAGCTCCCGACGCCCTTCTGGCCCCAGGACTTTTTCCAGCGCCTCAGCATCGACATCCTGTAAAGAGCCCTGCCGGCCGACGTTTTCGAGCTGCTCCTGCAGTTTATCGACCTTTTGGAGTTCATCCATCAGCCGCATGGCCTGCTCTAAGGGTACCCCTTCAGCCCCAGAGAACTCATAGGATTTCCGCTCATCAGAGCCCAAAAAGTCGAGATTCGCCTGCAACTCGGCGAGCTGCGCCGCCAGGTCCTCATCCTCAAAAGCTGCGCTCAGCATCTCCTGGAGTTCCTGCCGTACATCATCGGGGAGGCTGTTAAAGAGCGACTGCATCTGGGCAATCTGCGAGGCCAATTGTTGCACCAGTTCGTCCAAATTCTGCGGCGGATTGGGGCCAAACATGTCGCCATACTGCTGCATAAAATTGGCAAAATCTGGTTTTTCGCCCCAGACCTGCTGATCCATCATGTGATTCAGCTCAGTCAGCATGTCCTTCAGGCGCTGCATGTCCTCAGGCGTCATATTCGCCATACGCTGCGCCATGTCGCGGAACATATTGCCCATCGCCTGTTGCTTCAACATCTCGAGCAGTGCATCGAACGCCTGCTGCGCTTCCGGATTGGCAAAATCATAATTATTTAACGCTTTGATCTGACCAGGGAAATCTCCCGGTAAGCCGTCGAGAAACTGCATGCGTTGCTGCCGGTCTCCCCCACCCGCCTGCCCCTGCTGGCCCTGTTGCCCCTGTTGGCCAGCCTGCTGCCCGGATGCGCCAGGCTGCTGTCCCCCATCCTGTGGTGCTCCGGCAGGTTGCCCAGCGCCTTCCTGGCCATCCGCGTCTTGCCCCTGTTGGGGATCCAGCGCCTCGCGCTCCATCCGGACAATATCGTCCAGACGTTTTTTCAGCTCATCGACGAGAGACGCCAGGTTGTAACGCTCCTGACGTTCACGGCTTTGCTGTTTGAGACGCTCAATGAGGTCACGAATGCCTTCAAACCCACTCCCCATATTGCCCTGCATGCCCCGCCGCATGAGATTGCGTAACGCCTGATTCAGGTCCCCGTGCGACGCCAGTTCATCCGCCATCGCGTCCATCAGGTCATCGGCGTCCACCGCTGAGATATCTTGTGTCCCATCCCAATCCGAATAGCGGAAAGTCTTCATCACGCCTCCTAGAATGACCAGCCCTGAGGCTCACGGCGGCTACTCATTTAGATGAAGTCACGCGGAGGTGCCACGCAACCTGACTGGGCAATATCAGGGCCAGGGACTCCCGTACGCTTTTATAATTGTACCGCCTAGCGACGGAGGAAACGAGCCCACCATGCTCGCATCCCTTGCCATCGGCTATGCAATGATGGCATGATACCTGCGCTAGAGCAACTGCTTTTCGTAGAAAGGAGCTCGGAGCCATGGGGTTGGGTCTATGGGGAGAAGTCGTCCTGGTGTTACTTTCGGTGCTGGTCTATGGCATGTTGGATGGCATGGAAGTGGCCCTACGCGCAGCCCAGAAAAGCCGGTTAGTGCAATGGAAAGAGGAAAAGCAGTACGGGGCAGCAGTAGCCCTGGGCATCCGTGAAACACCAGAGCAGTTTATTATGACCCTGCATATTGGCATGACCTGCGCGGCCATGGTCGCGGCGATGTGCGTGGGCGCTCTCACCGTGGGCCAAGGGTTGCCATGGCTGCTCAGCCGCTGGCCAATGCTCGGTGGGTGGAGTGGCACTCTGGCGCTTGGTCTGGCGGTGCTTTTCCTCACCTATATTGTGCTGGTGTTTGGACAGCTCATTCCCCGGGCGATCGCGCAGCAACACCCGGAGCGGGTCGTGTGCAGCCTGGCACCTTTGCTGCGCCTGCTGACGCGCCTCTGCAAAGTGGTGCGGACGGGACTCACGGCTTCGTCGTCAGGTGTGTTATGGCTGTTTGGCCAGAGCCGCCCACTGACGTTTACCACCCTCGCACCGATTACCGAAGAGGACGTGACGAGCATGGTGCGTGCAGGGGCCGAGCAAGGTATTTTTGAGACTGTTGAGCACGAGCTCATCGCGGGGGTCTTTGAGTTTACGGACACCGCAGCCCGAGAAATTATGATCCCACGGGTACGCATCCAGGCCCTGGACGTCAATACGCCCACAGATGAGGTGGTGCAGCGCCTGGCCGAACTGGGCTATTCACGGATACCCGTCTACGAGGGGGATCTCGATCACGTGGTGGGGGTGCTCTATTTTAAGGATGTCATGCGCGCCGTCAGCGCGGGTCGCCTCTGGGAGATGCGTCGTCTCTTACACCCACCGTTGTATGTCCCGGAAATGATACAGATCAGTCGTCTTCTGCGCATGCTCCAGCAACGGCGTCTGCACATGGCGATTGTGGTGGATGAACACGGTGGGGTGGCAGGACTCATTACCACAGAGGATCTCCTGGAGCAGCTGGTCGGCGATATTCGGGATGAGGGCGAGCCAGAAGCCGATGCGCTGGTGACGCTGCTACCGGATGGTGCCATGGTCGCACTCGGCAGTGCTCCCTTATGGGAATTACGGGAGCGCTATCAACTCCCGCTCGCAGAGTCAGCGCAATACCACACCCTGGCGGGGTTGCTGCTGGCCCGTCTTGGGCATATTCCACAGGGAGGAGAAGCGATTCACGAACAAGGCTATACCGTCACGGTCGTGGACATGGAGGGCCCCCGTATTGCCCGCGTGAAGCTGGAACGGCGCAGCGCGGAGGAACCCGAGGGCACTGTCGATATGTCAGCCTCTGGGCCCAATGCCCATAGCATCTCTGGCTGACGCCTGGCGGAGAAGGGCACACCATGTTACACCGCTGGCTAAATGCGTTGATTCTCCTGCCTGACCGCTATTGCTACCAAACGCCAGAGGACCTCGGACTGCACGCGGAAGCGGTCGCCTTGCCAAACGCAGCTGGCCATCTCTTACGGGGGTTTTGGTTTCGCCCCTTGGGAGACAACACGGCCCCAACAGTGCTCTTTTGCCCTGGCACGTCTGGCAATTTGTCCTCCCATCTCTATTATGTAGAGCTGCTGTGCCGAGCGGGCTACACGGTCCTGAGTGTCGATTATACCGGCTTTGGCCAGAGTGCTGGGCGGGCCTCTTTGCACACGCTGGTGTCAGACATGCTCTGTGCGAGCGACTTTCTGCTACAACACAAGCAGATCACCTCGTTGGGGATTTTTGGGGTGTCACTCGGCGCGAACCTGGCGCTGCAGGTGGCAGCCCAACGTCCAGCCATACGGGCGGTCGCGGTAGAAGGGCTGGCGTTATACGGTGAGATCACGCGTGGTGTATTGACTGAGGGTGTCATGGGGCCACGCGTGGTCACCACGGTGACCTATGATGATCGCGTCCCGGTAGCGCGGCGACAACACATCCTGAATCGGCATCGGGTGAACCGCCGGCTGGCAGCCTTGCTGGCCTGGATCGGCATGCGCTGCTTCCCTTTTGTGGCCAAAGATCCACGCATACCCGCACGTCAGCTCGCCAACACCCCCGTCCTCTGTATCCATGGCATCGACGATCCGCTCCTCCCATTTGAGGGGACCATGCAGGTCTATGATGTTCTCCCAGGTCCGAAATATCTCTGGCTCATCCCGGATGTAGGCCATCCCCAGGAAGCTGCTCTGGCTCAGGACGGAGAGTACGTCGCGCAGCTCCAGCATTTCTTTCACCACGCCCTGCAAGGTCAACCGTCGGTCACGGCACCGTCTCTGCATGCCCAGCTCGTACCACAAGGCCCCCAGAAGTATACGCTGCATCTACGCAATGATGGCCCGTCGGGCCTGGCCCTGGCCACGGTGATCTCCGACCACGCCATCGTCTGTAAAACTGTCTGGCTGCAGCAGGATGCGGCGTTCCCGGTGTATGCCACGGGTCGGCAGCCCGCCGTGCATTGTCAACGTCTCCTCGCCGTAGAGGGCGAGGGACATACCACACGACCGCACGACACGCTGCGTGGACAGCGCTATCGCCTGGTCTTTCGTCCACTGGTCCGTGCGCTCAGCCAGCTCCTGCACGAACGGCGCTTTACGGAGCTGGAGGACCTCCTGCAGCGCTTGCCACACGAACGCCCAGAGCCGCCCTTCGATTTTTTGCTCGGGGTCTATTGTGTGCAGATTATGCAACGGACCCGCCAGCGCCTACCCCACATTGCCCAGGCGGCCGCCAAAGTGTTTCGACGCTACTGGCATTACGGCCCATCGACCGTATCGGCGGGGCCACCAACGCTCTACACCCTGGCAGCAGACGTGCTCGGACAGCAGGAGCAGCCATCCCAAGGCATCCCGGCAGGGCACTCGTGATGCCCTGGCGTAGCACCCTATGGCGCTGGCTGTCCGGTATGTTGGGGCTCTGCATGCTGTCGTGTACTACCTACCAGCCCGTCACCCCATCACCGTTACCGCAGCTCGGAGCCCTTGAGGCTACCGCCCGTGCCCACGTCGTCCAAGCCAGGACCACCAGCGTGCAGACCCTGGCGGCGCTCCTCGGGGTCTCCTATCGCATCGGGCCGCAGCAGGGCACGTTTGATTTGATTGTCAACTACGCAGCCCCGGACCGCCTCCGCTTTACGGCCGTGAAGGATACTGTTCTGAGTACGCAGATCCTCTTTGACCTGCAATTCATCGGCACGACGTATCGTTTGTACCGATACGAGGACAGCGGCCCCCAGGTTGCCGCAGGAACGGTCGATGATTTTGTCGAACGCTACCCCAATTTCCGCACGTTTTTCCTGGTGGGAGAAGCCTTTTTTTTGCCTGGGATACAGTATCTTGGAGGACTCCCGCACGTCAACACGGCAGGCACCCGTCTTACCACCAGTCTGCGCAGTGGTGCCCGCGCGCGCTGGCACAGCCGGGCGGACACCCTGGAAATTACGCGGGGCTGTATCACAGCGCAGACGCTTGCAGGACGCCTCCCGCTCACGCTGGACTACCAGGATTATCGTCTGGTCGACAGCTTGTACCTCCCGCACCGTGTGGTGTTGTCTGATCCACGCTTAGGGTTCACAGCCCTCTCCCTGGTCAAGCAGGTCGAAGTCAATGTCCCCCTGGCCCCAGACGCCTTTGCGAGTACACCATGAGCCCCTGTGCAAGCCCCTACACCAGCGAGGCACGCTGATGCTGACCCGCTGCTTCGACTGGATCGGACACTTTGCAGTCTCCCGCCCACGCCTGGTCTTGGCTGGCTATGTCGTTATCCTGTTGGCGATCGTGCCGCTCCTGGGGCGCTTGCACCTCGACGTGGATGTACGGGGTAGCTTGCCGCCGGACATGGCACAGGCACTGGAACGCCAGCAAGCGCTCTTTGGCACAGCGGATCTCGCCTTTGTGTTGGTGCAAGGCCCGCCCGGAAGTCGTGCAGCCCTCCTGGCCTTCGCCGCAGCATGGCAGGAACGCCTTGCCTCTGAGCCGCTCATCCAGAGTATGCAATATGGCTATCCCCCCACTTTGCTCACCATGTTAGACCGCTTGAGCCTGGAGTACGCCCCGCTGTTTGTGCCCCCGGCACAGCTTGAAGAGTGGCAAGCGCTCTTGACGCCGGAGGGCATACAGAGCCAGATTTACAAAACCATGCTGCAACTGAGCACCCTCAGTACCGGGCTCCAGGAGCAGTGGCTTCTCACAGATCCGTTGCAACTGCGTCGTTTTGCTCTGGCACGTCTCGCGGCCCTACGGGGGACGTTCCGTTTCGATCCCACGTCACCGTATTTCCTTACGCCCGACGGCACTGCGCTGCTCGTGAAAATGACCGGGACACGCTCTGTCCATGATATGGCCGGGGCCAAAGCCACCGTCGCGCTCATTCAGGACACCAGCGCCGCCCTCCGGGGGCAAGCGGCGTTTCAGCATCTGAGCGTCGAAGCCACCGGCGGCTACTTCTTTGCCGCAGAGAGCGAACGGGTGATTCGAGGCGACATCACCATGAGCGTGCACTTGACCATGGTGAGCATTGCCACTTTGCTCGCCTGGTCGCTGCGACGCTGGGGTATCTTGCTGTATGGTCTGCTCCCCACAATCGTTGCCCTGATCATCGCGCTGGGCATGTTTGCGGTGTTTCGCTCCACCCTCAATGCCTTGACGTTAGGCTGCCTGGCAAGCTTGATTGGTTTTGGCATGGACTATACTCTGCATGTCTTACAACGCGCCTTCACCGAGCAGGCCCAGGGGCTGGAACGCACGGCGGCCTTACGTCTGGCCATTCGCGACACTGGTGGTGCGCTCCTCCTTGCCACGACGACCACGATGGCCTGTTATCTCGCGTTTCTCGTCGCGCATCAGCCCTTTCTGCATGACCTGGGTTTGCTCGCCGCGCTGGGCATGGGCCTGAGCTGCGTGCTCAGCGTGACCTTTCTCCCAGCGCTGCTGGTGCTCCTGCCACAGCCGGGGCCACCACGGCTCCCCCGCACGCTTGGCCTCCCGCGCTTGAGCGCCACGGTGGCACGCTATCCACGCAGCATCCTGGCCCTCTCGCTGTTGCTGTCGCTTGTCGCCGCGGGCGCCCTGTGGCTCTGGCCACCACGTTTTGAGACCGATCTCCGTAACATTCATGCCGCGAACTCACCCACCCTGCAGGTGCAAGCGCGCATTGCCACGCTGTTTGGTGGTTCGCACGAGCCGTTGATGTTACTGGTGGAGCAGAGCACAGAGGCACAAGTACTGCAAGATTTGCAACGCCTCCAGCCCACCCTGCAGGCGATGATCCAGGACGGGCTGCTGGCCGCGGTGACGTCGCCAGCCATGCTCTACCCTGAGCATGCTGCGCAGCACGCAGCGGTGCAGCCATTGCACACCCGGGATATACCACAGCTCCTCGCCGTGCTCCGCAGCACGCTCGCAAACGCTGGCTTTGACGAGCGTGCTATACACGACTACAGCATGCGTGTACAGCACGCCCTGAGTCACCGGGAGAGTATTGACCTCGCGACGTTTCGCCGCCTTGGTTTTGATACCTTGCTGCAACCCCTCCTGGCCCATGACGCGCGCGGGGCCGTCGGGGTGGCGATGCTCTTTCCCACCAACGACCTCTGGACCCATGCCACCCGTGACGCCATGAGCCAGCGCCTGACGACGACGCTGGCCACCGAGGGTATCCAGGGGACCCTGAGTGGCCTCTATACGATCTCAGCCGCCTCCGCCACCCTGCTCAGCGGTGATTTTCTGCGGATCACAGTAGCGGCCTTCCTCGGCGTGATTGGCCTGGTGATCTTGCACGTGCGGCGTCCCTGGTCGATTAGCATGGTGCTGCTTCCCATCGGCTGCGGCATCTTATGGACTGCCGGGGTATGCGCGCTGGGCGGTTTTACCCTCAACTTTATGAATATCTGTATCCTGCCCATGCTCCTGGGCACTGGGAGTGACTACGGTGTCTACATTGTGCACCGTTTCACCTCTTCTCAACGCGCCGATATGCCCGACACCCTGCGTATCGCCGGACTCGGCGTGCTCCTGAGTGCATTGACCACATTAGAAGGCTTTGGTACACTGGCTCTTTCAGTGAATCGTGGTCTTGCCTCCGTAGGACTGCTCTCATGTGTGGGGATCACTGCCTGTATTCTGGCAGCCTTAACTACATTGCCAGCAGTGTTGCAACTCTGGAGTCAACCGCCTCCACGGGAAGAAGCGGGGTCATGCGTGTGTGGTTAGTGCTGGTGTTCACCTGGCTGATCAGCCTGGGGATGGTTGCTGCCGAGGACCTCGGTCGTCCCGTCACCGACGATGCCAAAACGGCTTTTTTGACGACCTGGGGCACGCGCTGGCGTGGTATGCGGACGCTATACATGGCCTTCCATCAGGAAAAGCACCTGCGCATGCTCCGTCAACCCTTGCGAGCTCAGGGGGAATTGTGGCTGCGAGGGGAGACGTTGTTGTATGTTCTCACGAACACCAAGGGGGAGCGTGAGCTTGCCGTACGCCTCGATCCACAGCAACTGCGGGCTTACTACCCTCTCCTGCATACCGTCGAAGAAATCGATATCCAGAGTACAGGGGCCCTACCACAGTCACTGCGCGTATGGCAGGATGGCCCGGAGGCATTAACGCGGGAGTATACGGTTGACCTCTTTGAGGCTGCAGGGCTCCATACACTCCGTCTGGTGCCACGTGAAGCGCACCTGCCGTTACAAGAAATGCGCCTGATCCTTCAGGATTTTCAGCCGCAGGAAGTCGTGCAGATCGATAAAAACGGCACGCGCCTCCGCCTGGCCATTACGGCGTTTACCATCAATCCGGATCTGCGCGAGACGCAGCTGGAGCTCCATATCCCTCCAGGGACCCGGGTGACCCGTCCCTTACCGTAACTGACGCGAGGAAGGCCACGGCAGTATGGCGCACCTGGAAACCAGGACGGCATGATGCGGATTTGTGATCTCACGACCTTATACATCGATGGTGGCGCCGGTGGCGTGAATACATATGTCCTGGAGAAAGCACGCTACCTGGCGGACTACGGTGGCGTGCAGCAGCACACGATTATCGTGCCAGGAGCCAGCAATGCCAGGCATAAGCTCTTTGACTCCACGTTATATACCGTCAAAAGTCCGCGCTTTTTCTATAACCCGCACCATCGGATTCTGGCGCATTATGGCCAGATCAAACGGCTGCTCACGGACATAAGCCCGGATCTCGTAGAAGTCGATTGCTGCTACCTGCTCGGACGATGGGCCAGGGCTGCCCTGAGCCCGCGCCAGGTGCCGCTGGTTGGCTTTTATCACACCCATTTGCCCAGTTTTTATGCCCGTCCGCTCACCCAACGCTTTGGCAATACCATTGCCCGGCTGACAGAGGCCTGTGCCTGGCAGTACATGGCCTATTGTATGGCACCACTCGATAAGGTTCTGGTGGCCTCGCAAGACATTTATGCACGGCTCGTCACCAGACTCCCCACGAAAGTAGAGCAGGTGCCACTGGGTGTGAATATGGCCTTGTTTAGACCCCATGCTGCGTGCCCTGCGGCGGTTATGCCGGCCCGCCCCCGCATTCTGTATGTCGGACGGTTGAGTCAGGAAAAAGATCTCACCGTACTCTTTGAGGCGTTTCGCCTCTTAAATCAGCAGGGCACCTATGAACTCTGCATTATCGGTGATGGTCCGCTACGCCCCCAGACCGAGCGTTTTGTCCATAACACAGCCCATACGGTCTATGCCGGCATGATTCCCTACGGAGAGCGTCTAGCCGAGTTTTACGCGACTGCCGATGTGCTCGCTCTTCCGAGTCGCAATGAAACGTTTGGCCTCACCATTCTGGAAGCCCTGGCCTCAGGGCTGCCTGTAGTAGCCATCAAGCAGGGCGGTCCGATGGATTTGCTGCATGACGGTGTAGGAGCCCTGGCAGCCCCTGGAGATCCGATCGATTTTGCCCATAAACTGGCCGCTGTCCTCGCCCGGCAACCACTCGCTCAGCAGTGCCGCGCCTATGTAGCAGAAGCCTTCTCGTGGCAGAAAACGTTCAGCAAATTGCTCACAATTTACGACACCCTCCTGGCACGTGGTATCCAGCCGGCCGCACCATAAGAGCCTCTGGCCCCGAGAGCATGGGCGCCTCGCCTTATGGCACACTCATCGCCAGGCGAAAGCCATGCGTGCCGTAGACATACCCTGGCGCATCATAGCTACGATCGGCAGACCGGCAGCGGATGGCGCCGTAGCCCCAGCCTCCGCCACGATACCCCCGCGCGGTACCGGTGCTTGGTCCCGGCGGATCAATGACCGCTTCTGCCGCATAAGGACCGCGCCAATCCTGCACCCATTCCCAGACATTGCCGTGCATGTCATGTAGGCCCCAGGCATTCGGCTTGAGTTGGCCCACAGGGTGTGTCGTCTTTTTGTCATTTTTGTTGTACCAGGCATACTGGTCCAGCAGGGCATCATCGTCACC
>Ga0194121_10010193_pt1 | contig 11449 bp, 12 predicted proteins | sample TA2MahCa50mmetaG_FD_148609 | JGI IMG/M metagenome (GOLD analysis project Ga0194121, IMG submission 148609) | Freshwater microbial communities from Lake Tanganyika, Tanzania - TA2015020 Mahale Deep Cast 50m | ecosystem: Environmental > Aquatic > Freshwater > Lake | place: Tanzania: Lake...
CAGGTGCCGTAGACGTAATTCACGCCCCAACGGCCGTACCACGCGCCGTCCTGCTCCTGCTCGGACTGCAGGAACGCGATGGCCTTCTGCACGTGCGGATCGTGCGGCGACGCCCCGAAGCGGGCCAGCGACTCCAGCACCCGCGCGGTGATGTCCGCGGTCGGGGGATCGAGCATCGCGTTGTGATCCGCGAAGGGGACCGTGGTGAAAATCTCGCGATCGTTGTCCACGTCGAACGCGGCCCAACCGCCGTTCTGGCTCTGCATGGCGGTCATCCAGGCCACACCGCGCTCAATGGCGGCCTTGCGCGCCTCGTCGTCGTCGCCCGGGAAGCGCACGCCGTCGAGCGCCATCAACACCATCGAGGTGTCGTCCACGTCGGGATAATATGCGTTGGCGAATTCAAAATACCATCCGCCGACCGGCACGTTGGGCCGATAGCGGTGGATGTCCGCCTGTTTGCGCACCTCGCGGCCCAGCAGCCATTTCGCGGCGCGCAGCATGACCGGATCGTCGGGCGAAAGCCCGCTTCCCTGCAGGCACACCAGCGTCAGCGCGGTATCCCACACCGGCGAGAAGCACGGCTGCATGCGCAGCGCGCCGTCTTCCACGATCTCTAACGCGTAGACTTCCTTCCAGGCCCGCTGCAAGCGGGGATCGTTATCCGGATATCCCAGGCAGCGCATCGCCATGATGGTGTTGAGTATGGGCGGGAAAATCGCGCCCACGCCGCCGCTGTCTTCCTGGTGCTCGAGCATCCAGGCTTCGCAGCGGCGCAAGGCCTCGGCGCGGAAGGGTTTGGGACCCTGAGCTTCCATGACCTTGAGCGCCTTGTCAGCGGCCAGGAAGAAATTCCGCCAGGAAACCAGCTTGGAGTCGAACGACATGTGCATTCGCTTCGGATTCCTGCCGCCGACGAACAACTCATCGAGGCGGGCGTGCGGCGGAACCGGCACCACCGGCTTGAAATTCCAGATAATCGCCATGGTGATCACCATGGCTCGCGACCACGAGGAAATCGCGTAAATATTGAAATACGCCGAGGTGGGCAGCAGGATCAACTCCGGCGGGATCGCGGGCACCGCCTGCCAATCGTACTGCCCGATCATCGCAAGATTGAACTTGGTGAACGAGTTGACCGCGGTGATGCCGCCGTACTCGAGGATGGCGTTGCGCGCTCTTGCCATGTGCGGCGCGTCGGGGTCGTCGCCGACCAGTTTCAAGACGAAATACGCCTTTACCGACGCCGAGACTTCCACCGGGCCGCCGGGATAGATGTTCCAGCCGCCGACCTCCATCTGCTTGCGGCGGATCTGCTCGGCAAGCAGACGGGTCTTCTCCGAGACCCGGTGCTCCATGAAGTAGAGCATCATCGCATACTCGGATTCCAGGATGGTATCGCCCTCCAGCTCGGCCACCCAGTACCCGTCCGGGTGCTGGACGCGGGCGAGCCATTCGCGGGCGTGCTGGACGGCCTGCTGGCTCTCAGCCAGAAGTGGTGGCGTCTGAGTGGCGGTGGAGGCTGAAAGGGACATGACGCTCCTTTCGGGGCGCGCGCGGATGATCGCGACTCGGGATGACAGCGCCGATTTTCGGAGAATCTGGCGCAAAACTTTCAATTTTATTCGCCCGCAGCCCCTGACGCTCCTGCCCCGGGGCGGGGACGAGCCATTTTAACACGCGAGGTCAACCACCTTCTTTGGCACGGGTCGCACAGCCGACGCCTTTCCGGGGTTGATCGTCCTGGCGGACTCAGCGGGAAGGAAATGGGTCTGGCGGCCCGAAGCCCGCCGCTTCACCATGCCCGTGAGGAACGTCGATCCGCCGCTCTCGCTGGAGGCCTCGTATCACCTGTGCGACGGCATCGCGCGCGAGAAGGCCCGCAATTTCTACTACGGATTCCGCCTGCTGGAACGCCCGCGGCGGCTCGCGCTTTCCGCGGTGTACGCCTTCTTCCGCGCGGTCGACGACGTGGCCGACGGCGAGGCCTCCGCGGCCATCCGCGCCCGCGGCCTCAACGGCTGGCGCGACCGCCTGGACGCCGCGCTGCGCGAGGATCCGTACGCGCTGGCCGCCGCGCCCGAGCTCCCGGCTCTGTGCGACGCCGTTCGCCGCTACGCCATCCCGGTGAAGTGTTTCCACGACCTGCTCGACGGCGCCATCATGGATCTCGAGGTCGACCGCTACGAGACCTTCGAGGATCTCTACGGCTACTGCTATCGCGTGGCCTCGACGGTTGGACTGGTGTGCGTGCACGTGTTCGGCTTCGACGGCTCCGACGAGGCGCTGCAAATGGCCGAGTGGTGCGGCATCGCGTTTCAGCTCACCAACATCATGCGGGACGTCGAGGAGGACGCGCTCCTGGGCCGCGTCTACCTGCCCCAGGAAGACCTGCGCCGTTTCGGCCTGCGCGGGGATGACCTCACCGGGATGCAAGCCGGCTTGATGGACAAATTTCGCGGCGTCATGGCCCTCGAGGGCGCCCGCGCGCGCAGCTTTTATTTGAGGTCCGCGCCTCTCGTGGATCGTATCATCCCGCAATCGCGCGGCGCGTTCGAGGCCATGGCGGGAATCTACCGCGGCCTCCTCGACAAGATCGAGCGCGAGCGCTACGCCGTCTTTGGCCGCCGCGTCAGCCTCAGCAAGGCGGCCAAGATCGGCCTGCTGCTAAAGGGGCTGCTGCGATGAGCCCGACAGGGCGAAGCAGGCCGTCAAGACCGAGAGGACGTCGGCCGTGCCCATGAGTCCACTCTTCGTGAAGACCATCGTGCTCACGCTGGTGGCGGTCATGGGGACCACTTTCGGCGAGACGTTCTTATCCATCGGAATGCGCAAGATCGGCGAGGCGCCGCCGCTGGCCGGAGACTGGCGCCCCCTGTTCGCCTTTTACGTGAAGGCGTTCATGAGCCCGTGGGTCATCGGAGGCATCTTCTGCCTCGCGCTCTATTTCTTCGTCTTTCTGCAACTGGTGTCGTGGGCGGATCTTTCCCTGGTACTGCCCATGACCGCGCTCACCTTCGTGCTCGCCACCATCCTGGCGAAATTCTGGATCGGGGAGCACGTGAGCCTGATGCGCTGGGTGGGAACGTTCATCATCGTGCTGGGCGTGGTCATCGTGGCCACCACTGGCGTGCACGACGTAAACTCCGTCCCGGAGAGCAAGTTTCAGTAAGGCCCCGGTCTACTTCTTTTTCCCGTTGCCGCGCCGCGCTGGGCCCTTACGGCGCGCGGATTTCACCTTCGGCAGCGCGGCGGGCACCGGCGTCGGATCAACGGGCGTGGGCTCGCCCTCGTCCTCTCCCTTGATGCCTTTCAGGTACTGTTGCAGCGTAACCCCCGGTGAATAGCGGGCCAGCCCCAGCGTGGTCCACTGCAATTGCGCGCCCGCCGACACCGCGCCCGGGGGCAGCGCCAGCAAGCGCCGGTTGACGAGCTGCAGCCACTCCACCGTGTCTGGCCCGAGCGGCATCCCCTCCTGGCGAAACGGCTCCACGAAGCTGTCCTTCAGGGTGCGCACTTCGCGATCGGTCAATTCGTAGTCGCGCGCGATACCCTCCAGCCCGCGCTCCAACGACTGCAGGCTGGCCGGGTCCGGCGGCGCCACCACCGAGATGAACAGGTTCAGAGGGATGCTGAACAGGCCGTGCATGAGTTCCGCCCTCTTCGTGGGCAGGGGGATGTATCCCTGGCGCTCGAAGTCCGCGTCACAATGACCTGTCCCCGCTGTGCCGGCACCGGCGTGTGCGCCGAGTGCAAAGGCGAAGGCAGCCTGAAATGTCCCAACTGCGAAGGCTCCGGTCGGAGCACGCGAACCAGCGGGGGAACGATTTCCTGCAGCCGCTGCAAGGGCTCCGGACGGGAAGCCTGCAATCCCCGCTGCGACTCGTGCCTGGGCAGCGGCGAGATCACCACCGAGCAGCAGAAGGACATTGCCGAGAAGTACGCCCTCAAGGGCGCGCCCATCGCCGAGCGCGTCTCCTTTGGCGCCACCCAGACGCTGGTCGCGATCCTGTTGCTGGTGTTCGTGCTGCAAGGGCAGTTTCCGGAAATTGGCAAGATGGGCGCGTTCTACGGCCCGCTCGCGTTCCACGGGGAATGGTGGCGCCTGGTGACCGCGCAGTTCATCCACGGGGGATTCATCCACGTCGGGATGAACGCGTGGTTTCTGTTCACCACGGGTCCGGCGCTGGAAGGCATGATCGGCTCGACCCGCTTCGTGGCCGTTTTCTTGCTGTGCGGAATCGTGGGATTTCTATTTTCCGGCTGGTTTGGCCACAATCCGTCCGTGGGCGCGTCGGGCGCCCTGTTCGGCATCGGGGGGATGCTGGTCGGGCTGCACTGGCGCTGGCATCTCTTCACCAACGACAGCATCCGCCCGTTCTTCATCTGGATGGTGGTGTGGATGGCCTACGGCTTCCTGGCGCCGGGCATGCGCATCGACAACTGGGCGCACCTCGGCGGCGGGCTGAGCGGGCTGTCGATCGCTTACCTGATTCCCCGGGGGTGGATCAGTTCAGCATGAGATGGAGGCGGCGCAGGCGCTCCAGATCGCGCTCGATCGCCTCCGCGTCCTCCGGCCGCTGCGGGGATTTCTCCAGATAGGCGCGCAGATCCGAGCGCGCCGCCGGGTAGTGCGCGAGCTGCGCGTTGATCAACCCGCGGTCGCGCAGCTCGCGGGGATCGTCCGGGGCCAGCATCACCAGCAGATCTTGCACCCAGAGCGCCTTTTCGAAATTGGTGTCGCGCAGGTAGATGCCCTTGAGATTATTCAGCACGCGCACCATGATTCGATCGGCCGACCAGGGGACGAGAAACTCCGCGCGCCAGGGCAGCCGCCCGCCGTGCAATTTCTCCACCATGCGCTGGCAGTCCGCCGCGCTCATCGGGCGGCCCTCGTGGAAAGGATCCACGTACACCTGCTCGCCGGCCCGCTGCAAGCCCACCACGAAATGGCCGGGCAGTCCGATGCCACGCGCGCTCGCGCCGGCCCCGGTGGCCACGTGCATGTAAATTAGTGAAAGCGTGATGGGAATTCCGCAGCGCCGATCGATCACCTCGTTGAGAAATGAATTCCGCGGATCGTAATAATCCTCGTCGTTGCCGCGCAGGCCGGCATCCCCGAAAAGGATGTCGTTGACGACGTCCACCACGTCGGACAGCGGGCCGCCGCCCTCGGCCATGCGGCGCCCCGCCTGCAGGGCCCAGGCGCCGAGCTGCTCGTGGTAAGCCTCGAGATCGAGCTCGGGATATTCCTCGCAGGCGAGCAGCAAGGCAGCGCGCGTGATGTCGGCTCCGTCACGCGCGTCGGCCACGAGCTGCTGAAGTCGGCCGCGCCGCTCCAGGATGGTGTGATCCAAGGAACCCTCCCCGACGCCAAAAAAGGGCGCCGTGGAGCCCTTTTCGGCCCATGCGGGAGGGATCCCTCCGGACAGCGCGGAAAGCGGCGCCCCGTGAGCCCCCTCGAAGAGTCCGGCGTCCTCTCGGTAGGCGAAGGATATCCCATCAAGAAGGCCGTCAACCGGGCGATTCGCGTGCTGCGCGAGGGCGGGGTGATCGTGTACCCCACGGACACGACGTACGGCATCGGCTGCGACCTGTTCAACAAGCCAGCCATCGAGCGCGTGTACTCAATAAAAGGAATTCGACGCGCCAAGCCGCTCTCGTTCATCTGCGCGGACCTCAAGGACATTGCGAAGTACGCCAAAGTGAGCAACTACGCCTACCAGACCATGCGGCGCCTGCTCCCGGGCCCCTACACGTTCATCCTACCGGCCACGAAGCTGGTGCCCGACCTGATGGTCACGAAACGCAAGACCGTGGGCATCCGCGTGCCGGACAACGAGGTCTGCCTGGCCATCGTCACCGAGCTGGGCAATCCCATCATCAGCACCAGCGCGTCGGTGATGGACGAAGAAGTGATCAGCGACCCCGAGGAGATCGAGCGCACTTTCGGACACGGCGTGGACCTGGTGATCGAGACCGGCCCGCTCGCCTCGCTGCAATCAAGCGTGATCGACCTGGTGGACGACAACCCGGTCATCGTCCGCGAGGGCGTGGGCGACGTCTCGATGTTTCGTTAAGGGCGGACTTTCGCGGCGCGTAGCGCCACGCCGTCGACTCCATCGCGGGCTGCGTGGCAAGCAGCCCGAACCTCAGGATCTCATGGACGCCACCACCATGGACTGTGTGTGAAAGTTCCCGGGTAGGATTGAAGTCAGACCATGGTGGGAATACTTTACTCTGGGAAATAGGTGCTTCGCCGTCAGGCTTACGCCTTTTGAACAATTGTCCGTGCTGGTTGGAAGGATTATCATAATACGAGACAACCGCGAGACGGGCCAGGAGGGCCCTGATGGGGAGCGATGCCAGGAATGGCCAGGATACTGGTGGTTGAAGACGATCGACAGGTCCTCATGCTGCTGAAGCGGGTCATTGCCACCGTCCCGGGGCAGCACGAAGTAATGGAGGCGGCCAACGTCTACGATGCGCTGGAGTGGGTGAAGGCCCGCAAGCCAGACCTCATCATGCTGGACTGCCTGCTGTCGAAGGCCACCACGGGCAATGGCTTCATGATGTATTACCAGCACATGGTAAAGGCCGGCGCCCTGCGCGAAGTCCCATCATCATGGTGAGCGGCATGCCCCTCAAGCAACTCGAGGGCCTCAAGGCCGCCTATGGCGCCATCAAGCAGGTTTTCCAGAAGCCATTCGACATCGAAGACCTTCGCCAGGCACTGATGAACTGGCTGCCCGAGCAACCTGCCCCCCAGGAGATGCTCGTTCAGGCCTAGCGCGCACGCGGAGCCTGGAGTAAACAAACAGACGTTCGGTTTGCGAACGTCTGTTTGTTTCAGCGCTCCAGGCGCTCTACGACCGGCTGCAACTTCTGAATCCTCGCCCTGGCCGGCGGGTGAGACGCAACGAGGCGCTCCAGCAACTGGGGCTTGCTGTGCTCCATCTTGTCGAAGAATTCCAGGACCCGGAGCAGCCCCTTCGGGTCGTACCCCGCGCGGTTCGAGAAGCCCACGCCGATGCGATCCGCCTCGTATTCGAGCTGGCGGCCCAGGCCGCTGCCGCTGAGCACTTCCAGGACCTGGGTGGCCGCGTTGTCCTGCTCCTGGCCGGTCAGCTTGACCTGCGCGCGCCGCAGCATCCTCAGCATGAAAAGCCTCTTGAACGCGTGGCTCTGGGTGGCGTGCACCAGCTCGTGGCCCAGCACGCCGGCCAGCTCGTCGTCGTCGGGCTCGCACTCCATCAGGCCACGGAACACGTACACGTATCCGCCCGGAAAAGTGATCGCGTTGATGGCGTCGTTGTCGACCAGCTTGAAGGTGAACGGAAGATCCGTCCGGCCGGTGGCGCCGGCGACCTTGCGCCCGATGCGCTGGATGCGTGCCAGTTGGGGACCGCCCATCATGTGCTGGCTGGACTCGAATCGCTCGGCTGCCTTGCGTCCCACGTTGATCTCTTCCTGGACGGGGAAGTTCAGCAGGCCGGCGTCGACCGGCATCACCAGGGCAATGAGCAGGAGCAATACAGCCAAGCCAGCCGGGACAAAGCGACGTGGGCTCATGTTGCGACCCTTTCGCGGCCCAGGGTGCGGGCCCTTTAGAGAGGTCAACCCTCTGTTGTGTGGTTTGTGTGGTGATTTTGGGTGTGACGCCGGTTAGACCCCAAAAGTGTCCAAAGGTTGGCGGGCGTAATCTTCTACACCTCAGACCTCTGAAAGTTAACGAAAGTTTTACACGCAGTTTACAAACCGTTCACAATGTTACAGAAAGACTACCTTTTACTCGACCCCCGAATGTTGTGAGATGAACGTAGGGAGGACGCAGACGGCTGCGTCCTGGAGAGCTTGCAGATGAGGGTTACAGGCGTTGCAACCAGTGGAAACCACCGACTGGATTGAGCGGCCGACCTTGGAAGTCACCGTTCGGGCGGACTGGAGGACGAAGCTTCGGATCGCCTCAAAGCGGCTCGAGGCGGCGCTTCGCCGCTTGTTCTCCCGCGCAGCGAAGCCCGTCACGCCGCATTTGTACGTTGCCAGACCGTCGGAAGGCCCCGCGGCCCAGCTTATCGGCACCTGGCGCGTGCTCGACGTTCTGGCCAGCGGCACCAGCGCCACCGTGTATCGCGTGGTCCCGGCCTGGGCGCCAAACTCCACCGAGCACTTCGCGCTCAAGCTGCACTCCGATCGCCTTGCCTCCGAACAGGACGCGCGCAGCCGCTTCCGCCGCGAGATCCGCATCTTGAAGGGCTTCAAGCACCGCAACGTGGTGGGGATGATCGAGGCCGGCGAACACCAGGGCCGCCTCTTCATCGTGATGGAGCTGGTCGAGGGCCGCAATCTCCGCCAGGCGCTGGAGCGCCAGAAGCCGCAGCTCACCGGCAAGCTCGACTGGAGCATCCAGATCACGCGCGCGCTCTCCGCGGTGCACCGCCGCGGCATCGTGCACCGCGATTTGAAGCCGGAGAACATCCTCACCACCCGCGTCGGCGTCATCAAGCTGGCCGACTTCGGGCTGGCGGTGCAAGACAAGCTCCAGCAGGTGACGCGCACCGGTCTGCTGGTGGGAACGCCCGCCTACATGGCGCCCGAGACCCTGCTGGGCGGCGAGCCCGACAAGCGCAGCGACCTGTACAGCCTGGGCGTGCTGCTCCACGAGATCTTCACCGGCCGCATGCCGTTCGAGGCGAGCACGGTCAGCCAGTTCATCGACGCACACCTGTTCGCACGACCGATTTCCCCGCAGCGCGTCTGCCCGGGGATGCCGAAAGGCCTTTCGGACGTCATCCTCAAGCTCCTCGAAAAGAGCCCCGAAGATCGCTACCAGACCGCGGACGAGGTCCGCGAGGCCCTGGAACCCGTGCTCGCCGCCGTGGTCGGCGTCCCCGACCCCCGCGGACACCGCACGGGGATCGTGGCGTAAGCGGCGTTTGGCTAAAGGCTCGCTTTTTTCCGCGCGGAAAACGAACAATCTTTCGCATCCGCACCAGTCAACCCATGCGCGTTACTCACACAGGATGTCAACCCTCGTCGTCGCGGTCGTCCTTGCGCATCTCGCCCGGGGCGTGCCAGCGAGAGGCACCCAGGATCCACGACATGATGAGCACGTACACGATGCTGTGGTTGTAGGTAAACCATCCCGGCAATAGAAACGCCGCCGCGTTCAGCTTGACGTAGCCGACCAGCAGCCAGTACAGCGGCAGGAAGATGCACCCCAGGCCCAGGGTCACCACCACCCAGGTGGCCCAGACGAACGCCGCAATCTCGCCCATCACCACAATGACCAGGGCGACCACCGCGGCGTCTACGATCAGGCCGACCTGCGGATCCGCCACCAGGTGCCGCTTGTCGCTCAGGTGGATCCAGCCCAGCCAGTTAAAGAGCAGCACCCACAGGCCGCCGAACAGAAAGTTAAGAATGAAGCGCATGTAGCGCAGTTCCCGGCGCTCAGGTCTTACTCCTTCGGGAACCAGGGGGTGTCGACAATCACCGCACTACTGCGGACGCCACTCTGGGCCGACCTCTTGGTCCTCCGCGACTGCGCTCCTCAACGTACCCGAAAGTACGCCTACGGTGCTCGCTTGTGCGGACCGGCGACTTCGACTCCAGCCTGACGTCCTCGCTACGAGCCGCGAATGTCAACACCCCCTGGTCCGATCGAACGAGCGGAATCCTATTCTTCAGGCCATTTCCATCACGTGATAAGGCCGCGGCTTCATTGATGCGTGGAAGACGCCGTGCTATAATTGCGACACTGGTCAGGCCGCCTCGCGAATGGCGATCGATGGGTCGCCCGGTGAATACATATCGAGCAACCATCGGGGGCGGCACCCAATCCTGCTGAAAAAGGTGATCGCCATCCGCAGCCAGAGGCTGTTTGCCGCGCTAGTCCTTCTGTTCGTCGCGGTTCTGGTGCCCTCCACGCGCACCCACGCCCAATCCGCCCCACCGGTCAACGTCGCGCTCTTTGATTCCTACGTCGATCTGGTGTACCGCGAGTCCTTGCTGGAGCCCAGCAAGGAGATTCTCGTGCAGGGCGCCGCTCAGGGCATCCGCGCCTACGTCGCCAAGAAAGGCTTCGACGCCTCGCTTGCGCCGCTGCCCAGCGACGTGGAAGCCCTCAAGAAGGAGTACCTGGACGCCCTCGCCGCGCATCCGGAGCTGAACAGCCACGAGATGTTCTACGTCGCCATGAAGGCGATGCTGCTGCCCCTCAAGGAGCAGTACACGCGGTTCCTGACCCCTGTCGAGTACAGGCACTTGCAGGCCCGCGTGGAAGGCACCGACGAGTCCAACCTGGGCTTCCGCGTCGAGGCCGACAGCCAGGCCAACCAGGCCATCACCGTCGCGGAAGTCTTTGACGACACGCCCGCCGCGCAAAACGACGTCCGTGCCGGGGACCGTCTCACCGAAATCGAGGGACAGCCCACCGAGGGGATGGCGCTGGGACGCGCCAAGGAACTGCTTTGCGGCCCGACCGGCTCAAGCGTGAAGCTCGCGTTCTCCCGTGACGAGAAGGTGAGCCGCGTGGTCCTGACCCGCACCGCGGTCAACGCGCCCACCGTGATCTACCAGAAGCTTTCCAGCCAGGTCGGCTACATCCGCGTCCACGCGTTCGCCCAGAACGTGGGAATCGAGCTGGACAAAGCGCTGTCGGCCCTCGAGGGACACGGCGTGAGCGCCTACGTGGTGGATCTGCGTGACAACCGCGGCGGCTACGTATCCTCCGCGGTGGACGTGGCCAGCCGCTTCCTGCCGGCCGGCACGCGCATCATGTCGCTGGCCCAGCGCAAGCGCTCGCCGCTCAACTACACGGCCTACCCCACACAGCGCGGCCGCAAGCCGGTGGTGGTGCTGGTCAACGAGCGCACCGCCAGCGCCTCGGAGATCGTGGCCGGCGCCCTGCAGGATCACCAGATTGCCACCATCATGGGCTGCCGAAGCTTCGGCAAGGCGCTCGTGCAGAAGGTGGTGCCGCTGCCCGACGGATGCGCGTTCACCATCTCCACCGGGCGCTACCTCACCCCCAAGGGCCGCGACATCCACAAGCACGGCATCACGCCCGACGTGGCGCTGCGGATGTCGTCGTTCGCGCCAGTCGCCGCTGACACCGACATTCAGCGCGCGGTGGCGCTCCTGGAGTCGCGGCTCGGCGCATTGACGCCCTAAGCTGGGACTGTTGTAATGGTCCGGCGCGAGGGCGCGCCCTCCAGCACGTTCGTGTGAACGCCGCCGAAGGAACCCGCCTCGAGCCTGACAATCCCGCCGGACATGGTGTTTGCCGACCCTAACCATCGGCACGCCATAGAAAGGAAAGGGCCATGGCTGCCACCATCTGGAAGGGACATCTCGCCTTCGGATTGATTTCGGTCCCGGTCCGCCTCCACGCGGCGGCGCGCAAGACGACCATCTCGTTCAACATGCTGCACAAGGAGTGCGGATC
>Ga0194121_10010198_pt1 | contig 11446 bp, 11 predicted proteins | sample TA2MahCa50mmetaG_FD_148609 | JGI IMG/M metagenome (GOLD analysis project Ga0194121, IMG submission 148609) | Freshwater microbial communities from Lake Tanganyika, Tanzania - TA2015020 Mahale Deep Cast 50m | ecosystem: Environmental > Aquatic > Freshwater > Lake | place: Tanzania: Lake...
TCCTTGTCGGCCGTCGTCTTGAGGCCGGTGAACAGCCGGCCGAATTTGATGTGCGTCGCCATCCGAGTCTCTCCCTTGCAATCCGCCGGTTCGGTAGCAGCGGCGCGATCACCCGCGCTTGATGCAGATTAGACCCGATCGGCGGGCGATGGGAAAGGGCGGCAGCGGACAGGCCCTGTTCACTCGCTGACCTTCCGCCAGCGCATCTTGAAGGTCTCTCTTCCGTAACCGAGCCCCTCGGAAAGGACTTCGTGCGGGCCGACGTTCAAGAACTTCCATTCCATCGGCCACCCGACCGCGGGACGTCCTTTCTGGCCGGGTCCGTCGTAGCGCGTGTAGCGACCTTTTAGGAGGGCACGACACCCCTCGGTCTTCTCGACCACGCCGGCCGCAGCCGCCGGCGACTTGTCGCCCCAACGATCGCTCGACGCTCCAGCAACGCGCTCGAAGTCCCAGCGATAGGACCCGCCGTCGCGGCGAATCGTCATCGTCTGGAACTCGCCGCGCCAAGTCCCGAAGAGCAAATGTTTGCCATCGGCCTGATCGCACCCGGCACTTCGAGCTTCGAACGCCGCCGTCACAAGCACGGCGATGATGGCTAGAACGCGAACTGGGATTCGCATGAGTGTCCCTCGATCCGAGCAACGGCTCGCATCCCGAAGGGTGCGGTGAAACGCTTAACGCATCCTTACCGGTCGCGTACCCGGCGGGGCGCCGGCTAGGGTTCGACGTCGCCTTTCGCGCGGCGTCCCTTGCGCTTGTAGGCGCGCTTCCCCTTCTTCGCTTTGACGACGCGCTGCCGGAACAGCGGGCTCGCCAGCCGCTTGTGAGCCGGGCTCGAACGGTAGCGCTTCTTGGCCTTGCGTTTCACGCCCGCTTATCGCGCGGTGCTTCCCACCCGTAGCTATCGGGGCCGTTGATTTTTTCCCACACCAGCTTGTTGAAGTGATGGACGCCGTGCTCGCTCGCCCAGGTGCGCTCGGCATCGACGATCAACCGGCCTTGCGCATAGCCGCGCGAGCGGACGCCGCGCTGCTGGCTTTCCATCGCGCTCACGTCTTGCGCCTGGATATTGTCGCGGAAATTGTCGACGTTCGAGATATCGGCCGCGGTGAACGGCTCGAGCAGGAAGTTGTCGACCGTCTCCCACGTCCACTCCAGCCCGTCCGGCATCGCGAACAGTATCTTCATGTTCGGGTTGCCCATGTGGCAGGTGAGGTAAATGTTGGGCCAGATCCACCAGATCCAGACGTCCATGATCGGCGGATTGGGCTGGAGGTCGTAGGCGATCGAGCCCTGGATCTCGCGGTTGATCACGGCCGGGTTGCCGCGAATGATGTGGGTCTGCCAGAGGCCGTGATCCGTGACCTCGAAGCTCTGCTGATAGTAGGCATCGCGCCCCATCGCCTGCGGGTGCAGCGACGGGCAGTGGTAGCACTCCATCGCGTCGAACACGAACTTCCAGTTCGACTTGAAGCGGTAGGGGTCGGCACGAAAGAATTTGAGATTGTCGTAGCCCGGCAAGACTTGGCGCACTTCGGCTTCAAGCCCGGGATAGACGTCGGCGACCGGCTTGGCCTTCGGATCCAAATTAACGAACACCATGTTGAGAAGGGTGTCGACCCGGACCGGCGACAACCCGAATTCGTCGAATGCGAAGCCTTTGACGTTCTCGGCGTTGCCGGCGGCCTTGAGCTTGCCTTCGGCGTCGTATGACCACGCGTGATAGGGGCAGGTGAAGATCAGCTTCTTGCCCTTGCCCTTCACGAGCTCGTGGCCGCGGTGCATGCAGACGTTGTGGAACGCGCGGAGCTTCATGTCCTTGCCGCGCACGACCAGGATGGTCTGATCCAGAAAGTCGCGGGTGATGTAGCTGCCCGGCTCGGCGAGCTCGTGCGTGTAGCCCGCCATGATCCACGACTTGAACCAGATCGTCTCGACCTCACGCGCGTAGACATCGGGGTCGTAGTAGTAGAACCCAGGGAGCGTGTAAGAGAGCTCGGCGTCGGGATGAAACTTGTTCTTGGTAAAGTTGGGCGGTGGCGTGCCGAGCATCGTTATCCTCGTGTGCTGACGTCATAGTGGGGACCGCGCACGGCCTCCCAGCAGAGCTTGTTGAAATGGTGGACGCCGTGTTCGCTCCGCCAGGTGCGCTCGCCGTCGACCATGAGCCGCCCTTGGGTATAGCCGGTCGACTTGACCCCGCGATGTTGGCTTTCCATCGGCGGGATGTCCTGCGGCTGCACCAGGTCGCGGAAGTTGTTCATGTTGGAGACGTCGACCGGATCCGGCGGGTCCTTCAAAAAGAAATTATCGACCGTCTCCCAACTCGAGCCTTCGTCCTTCGGCATGCCGTAGAGCACTTTGAAGTTCGCGTTACCCTGGTGGATGACGAGATAGATGTTGGGCCACATCCACCAAATGTAGGTGTCCAGGTATTTCTGGTCCGGCCTCAAATCGTAGGGGACCGAGCCCTCGACTTTCTTGCTGATGACGTCGCGGTTGCCGCGGATGAAGTGGAGCGCCCAGTACTTGTGCGCGGTGATCTCGAAGGAAAGTTCGACGTAGGTGTTCTCGCCCATCACCGTCGGGTGGATCACCGGGCAGTGGTAACACTCCATCGCATCGAAGATGAACTTCCAGTTGGCGTTGAAGGCGTACGGGTCGGTGCGGACGAGCTTCAGATCGTCGAACTCGGCCATCACGCCGCGAATTTCCGCTTCGAGGCCGTCGTAGACCTCGTGGATCGGCTTGGCGTTCGGATCCAAATTGACGAACACCATGTTGAGGAGCGTCTCGACCCGGACCGGGGCGAGCGCCAGCGCGTCATAATCGAAGTTCTTGACCGCCTCGGCGTTGGGCGCGGCCTTGAGCGCACCGGTCGCGTCGTACGACCATGCGTGATAGGGGCAGGTGAAGATAAGCTTGCGCCCCCTGCCCTTGGCGAGCTCGTGACCGCGATGCTGGCAGACGTTGTAGACGGCGCGGAGCTTGCCGTCCTTGCCCTTGACGATCAACACCTGCTGATCGAGCAGGTCGCGCACCAGATAGTCGCCCGGCTCCTTGAAGTCGTGGAGGTAGCCGGCGAGCTGCCAGGTCTTGAAGAAGATCTCTTCCTTTTCCTTCGCGAACACCGCCGGGTCGAAGTAGAAATAACCGGGGAGCGTGTAGGAAAGCTCCGGGTCGGGGTGGAACTTGGCCCGGTAGTGCCGCACCTGGGTCATCGACCGTTCTCCTCGCCTAGTAGTTCGGGCCGTTCAGCGCTTCCCACACCATCTTGTCGAAATGGTGGACCGAATGCTCGCTCCGCCACGATCGCTCCTTGTCGACCATCAGCCGGCCGCGCTGGTAGCCGCGGGCATGGAGCCCGGTCTGCTGCTTTTCCATCGCCTCGAGGTCCTGGCCCTGCACCACGGTCGCGAACCGCTCGATGTTGGCCTGGTCGTCCGCGGTCGGCGGATCAAGCGTGAAGCAATAGAGCGTTTCGACCGAACTTTCGACCCCGGTCGGCAGGAAGTGGAGGATCTTGAAGTTGGTCGGCGCCTGATGGGTGACGAAGATCAAGTTGGGCCACAGGTACCAGATGAAGGCCTCGTTCTGCCATTTGTCGGGATCGTGCGGCGCTTTGAGCGCGGCCAGGCGCGCCTGGGTCACGTCGTCGTTGGCGCGGATCAGATGGGTCGACCAGATCGCGTGTTCGGTCGTGATCCACGCCGCCGGCCCGCCTTGGACGGTGGTGACGCCGGCGTGAATCGCCGGGCAGTGGTAGCACTCGTTCTGATCCGCGATCAGCTTCCAGTTGCACTTGACCTGGTAATCCTGGCGGTGACGGAGCGTCAGCCGATCGAAATACTTGACGTTGGCGCGCCAGTGCTCGGCGAGGCCGGTGGCCTGGGGGCCGATCGCGGCCGCCTCGGGGTCGAGATTGACGAGGACGAGCGGGCCCAACGTCTCGACCTTGATCTCGGCCAACCCGAAGTCCTCGAGCCGGAAGCCCTGCACGTTCTCGGCGTTGCCGGCAGCCTTGAGTGCGCCGGTCGCATCGTAGGACCAGGCGTGGAACGGGCAGGTGAAGATCGCCTTGTTGCCTTTGCCCTCGGCCAGGATGTGGCCGCGGTGCATGCAGACGTTGTAGAAGGCGCGGAGCCTCTTGTCCTTGCCACGCGTGACCAGGATTTTCTGGTCGAGAATGTCAGCGGTGATGTAGTCGCCCGGATTGGCGAGGTCGAAGGCGAAGCCGACGAACTGCCAGGTCTTGAAGAAAATCGCTTCCTTCTCGCGCTCGTAAATCGCCGGATCGATGTAATAGCGCGCCGGCAACGTCGCCGAGCGGTCGGGATCGGGTCGGAACTTGAGCGCCGTCGTCATCGCCGCAGCTCCTTCGCTGGTCCGAGCTTAGGGCCGTCCCTGGCTCGGTGTCCGTAACAGTAGCCTAAACACCTTGGGGAGGCGGAAACCGGCGCGGTCGATGACGCCGTCCGGCCGCCATAGCATGAACGCGATGTAGAGCAGCCCGTAGAGCACGGTCTTGGTCTCGGGCTCGGTGATATTGAGGATGTGCGGGCCGAAGATGATGACGAAGGCGCCGATGAAGACACCGTAGAAGCGGGTGTAGCCGCCGATGATCGGCGCCAGCAACACCAGGACCGAGAACTGGACCTGAAAATTGTCAGGCCGAATGATGCCGATATTGTGCGCGAACAGGGCGCCGCCGATCCCCGAGATCCCGCCGCCCACCGTCCACGCCAGCAGCTTGATGTAGCGGAGGTTGACGCCCATCGCCTCGGCGATACGCTCGTCATCGAACGTCGCGCGGAACGCGCGGCCGAGAAAGGACTTCTCGAACCGCCACAAGAAGAACGAGACCACCGCGATCACCGCCGCGACCAGCGGCAGGCTGGTGACGATCGGGATGCCGACGATGCCGAGGGTACCGCCGATAAACTCGATATTGCGATAAACGACCGCCAGGCCTTCGGCGAAGGCGAAGGTCGCGATCGCCAGGTACATGCCGACCAGGCGATAAGCGACGACGTAGGTCATGAAGAGGCCGCCGAGCGCGCCGGCGACCATGCCGGCCACGACCCCGAGCCATACCGGCAGTCCGAGCTCGACCGTGATCACGGCGGTGGCGTAGGCGCCGAGCGAGGCGAGCGCGCCGTGCGCCATCGAGAGCTGCCCGGCCATCATCGTCACGTAGCAGCCGAGCGCGATGATCAGGAACACACCGTACTCGAGCAGAATGTCGAGGACGTAGAGGTAGAGGAGGTCGAGCGCCATGCCCTACACCTTGAACGCGACCTGCGCCCGCTCGCCGAACAGGCCCGAGGGGCGGAAGATCAGGATCAGAAGGAGCGCGGAGTAGGCGACGAAGTCGCGGAGCGCCGAATCGATGTAGCCGATCGCGAACGCTTCGAGCACGCCGAGCAGAATGCCGACCACGAGCGAACCGGGGATGTTGCCCGAGCCGGCGACCACGATCACCACCAAACCCTTCAAACCGAGGAACTGGCTGCCGACGTGGATGTAGATGGTCTGGTAGTAGATCGCATAGAGGATGCCGACCATGCCGCCGACCGCCGAGGCGACGATGAAGCACACCACCGCGACCTTGGTAAGATCGATGCCGAGCGTTTCGGCGATGTAGGGGCTTTGCGCCACGGCGCGGATCGCCATCCCCATCTTGGTGCGGTAGACGAACAGCACCAGCCCCGTCATCAGTACGACACCGACTCCGAGCATGAAAATCTGAATCATGGCGATGCGAGCATCGCCGAAGATCGTGATGTAGCTCTGTTCGAACGGCACCGGGAACGGCACCGGCAACGCCGGTACGTGCTTGTAGTGCCGCATCAGGTTCTCGATCACGATCGCCGCGCCGAACGTCGCGATCACCACGGCCCAGCCGTTGTCGCGAATCGGACGCACGGTGGTGCGCTCGATGATCAAACCGACCACCACCGATACGATCACCCCCATCGCCATGGCGACGTAGTAGTTGACCCCGAACTTGGTGGTCAGGATCAACATCGAGTAGGCGCCCATCACGACGACCGTGCCGTGGGCGAAGGTGAATACGTTTAGGACGCCGAAGATGAGGTTGTAGCCGAGCGCAATCAGCGCATAGATCGCGCCGAGCGACACGCCGTTGATGGACTGCTGGACAAAGGCCTCCATCGGCCGCTCGTCCCTCCTCCCCTAAGCTCCTCCCGAGAGCGTCGCTTTCTTACGTCGCCCGGCCGGGTATGGAAAGCAAAAAAAGGGCCGGACGATCGCCCGGCCCTTCCCTCGTTCGGACGCGATGCCGTTACGAGCCGGCGCCCCAATAGCTCTCGGGAACGCGCACCAGATTCTCTCCCTTGTCGTACATCTGGATCAGGACGCCCTCGCGGAGCGCTTCGCCCGATCCTTTCCACGACACCTTGCCGGTGAAGGTCTGAACGCCCGACGCCGCCGACCACGCCTGGCGGATCGATTCGCGATCGAGTTTCTTCGCCTGGTTCATGACGTGGGCGACGATGAAGGCGGCGTCGGCCGCGATCGCCTCGAACGGTCCCGGTTCCTTGCCGGTCTCCTTCTTGAACCGCGCCAGGTAGTCCTGGAGGTAGGGCGCGGGGTCGGTCGGATCGTAGATGCCGTAGGTATAGGCGGTGCCGATCTTGCCTTTGTTCAGCTCCTTGAAGTGCTTGTCGGTCAACTCGATGCCGCCGACCAGCGGTTGGTTGAGGCCGCCCTCGCGCGCTTGGCGCATGAACTGGGCCGCGTCCTCGGGCTGCATTGACGTGATCAGAAGATCGACATTCTCGCCCTTGAGCTTGGTCACCTGGGCGCGGTACTCGGCCTCCTTGAGCTGGCCGCTCACGTCGACGATCTTCAGATTGAACTGCTTGGCGAGGTCGCGATAGACCTTAGCGTTGGCGACCGGCGCTTCGTCGTTGTTGGTGAACGCCATGCCGACCGACTTGATGTTGTGCTTCTTCACGACCTTCGGCAGCAGCACCGGCATCGCGGTCGCGACTTGCGGCAGCAAGCGGAACGTCCACTCATTGAACGCCGGCTTGCGCCAGTGGCCGGCCGAGGAGAAGCCGAAGCAGGGGAGCTTGGCTTCGCCCATCACGTCGTGCGCCGCCGCGACCACGGTGGTCGCGCCGCCGCAATCGAACACGATCAACGTGTTGGGATCGCGCGCGACCTTCTTCACGGTCGTCATCGCGTTCGGCATATTGTCGTAGGGTGCGTCCTCCGGGTAGAACTCGATCGGACGGCCGTGCACGCCGCCTTTCTCGTTCACCATTTGCGCGGCGATCTGCGCCGCCTTGAGCATGGTCTCGCCCCAACTTGCGGCGGCACCTGAGAACGTCGTCAGGTGCGGAAGCCGAATGGGCTCGCCTTTCGCCTGGGCGAACGCCCCATCGGCGGAGCCGACGGCCAGACTCAACGCGGCCGCGGCGATTAACCAACGAAACTTCATGTATTGCCTCCCATCAATAACCTTGATCTTGCCGTTTCCCGGCACGACCAATCTAACCGAAAAGCGGTACTGGCAACACCTCAAGGGTCCGTAACGGTCAAAAAAATGGGGCCGCCGCAGCGACCCCATTTCTAAATAGGCTAGATAGATCAGTAACTTACGACCCGGTACCCCAGTAGGAGTCGGGCACGTTCACGATATTTTCGTCCTTGTCGTACATCTGGATGAGAAGCCCCTGACGCAACGCTTCGCCCGAGCCGTTCCAGCCGACGTTACCGGTGAAGGTCTGGATCGATGTCGTCGCCGCCCACGCCTTGCGGATCGACTCGCGGTCGAGCTTCTCGGCCTTGTTCATGATCTCGGCGACGATGAACGCGGCGTCGCCCGCGATCGCCTCAAACGGGCCCGGATCCTTGCCGACTTCCTTCTTAAAGCGAGCGACGAAGTTCTGGACGTACGGCCGCGGATCGGTCGGATCGTAGATACCGTGCGTATAGGCCAAACCGATCCGGCCCTTGGCGCCAGCCTTGACGTTGCGATCGGTCAGCGAGGCTTCGCCGAGCAGCGGTTGATTCATGCCACCTTCACGGGCTTGACGGATGAACTGCGCGATGTCCTCGGGCTGCATCGACATGATGATCAGCTCGACGTTCTCGCTCTTGAGCTTGGTCACCTGAGCACGGTACTCGGGCTCCTTGAGCTGACCCGAAACCTCGACCAGCTTGACGCCGAACTTGGCCGCGAGCTCGCGGTAGATGCGGGCGTTGGCGACCGGGGCTTCGTCGTTGTTGGTGAACGCGAGACCGGCGGTCTTGATGTTGTGCTTCTTCAACACCTTGGGCATCAACACCGGCATCGACGTCGCGACCTGCGGCAGCAGGCGGAAGACGTACGGGTTGAACTCGGCGCGGCGCCAGTGGCCGGCCGACGAGAACCCGAAGCAGGGCAATTTCGCCTCACCCATGACGTCGTGCGCCGCCGCGACCACCGTGGTCGCGCCGCCGCAATCGAACACCAGCAACGTGTTCGGATCGCGCGCCACCTTTTTCACCGTGGTCATCGCGTTCGGCATGTTGTCGTAGGGCGCATCCTCGGCGTAGAACTCGATCGGCCGGCCCTTGACGCCGCCTTTCTCGTTGACCATCGCGGCGGCGATCTGCGCCGCCTTGAGCATGGTCTCGCCCCAACTCGCGGCTGAGCCGCTAAAGGTTGTCATGTGCGGAATGCGGATCGGGTCGCCTTTCGCTTGCGCGAGCGCACCGTCCGCCAAGCCGGCGCCGCCGGCCGCGAGGCCGACGACCGCCGCTAAAGCGGTCAACATACGTAACTTCATCGCAGTACCTCCCCTTGGTGAGATAGACACCATCGCACGGCCGTGTGCCGACGATTGATGCCGCGCACCATACAGGAATTTCCACTTGCCGCAAAACCGCCCCGCGGCCGGGTCAGCGCGCGTCGCGAAAAAAAAGGGCAGCCCGTAGGCTGCCCTCGACGCGGTCAGGAGGACTGGTTACGACCCGGCGCCCCAGTAGCCATCCGGTACGTTCACGATATTTTCGTCCTTGTCGTACATCTGGATAAGGACGCTTTCGCGGATGGCATCGCCCGAGCCGTTCCAGCCGACGTTACCGGTGAAGGTCTGGATCGTCTTGGTTTCGGCCCACGCCGCGCGGATCGACTCGCGGTCGACCTTCTTCGCTTTGTTCATGATCGAGGCCAGGATAAAGACGGCGTCGCCCGTGATCGCCTCGAACGCGCCAGGATCGCGACCGACTTCCTTGCGGAACCGGCCCAGGAATTCCTGCACGTAGGCGCGCGAATCCTTGGGGTCGAAGATGCCGTAGGTGTAGGCGGTGCCGATCTTGCCCTGGGCGAACTGCTTCATGTGCTTGTCGGTGATCTCGACGCCACCCAGAATCGGCTGGTTGAGACCGCCTTCGCGCGCCTGACGTACGAACTGGCCGGCATCCTCGGGTTGCATCGAGGTGATGATGAGGTCGATCCCCTCGGACTTGAGCTTGGTCACTTGAGCGCGGTACTCCGGTTCTTTGAGCTGCCCCGACACCTCGACCAGTTTGAGATTGAATTGCTTGGCGAGGTCGCGATAGACGCGGGCGTTGGCGACCGGGGCTTCGTCATTGTTGGTGAACGCCATGCCGACGGTCTTGACGTTATGCTTCTTGATCACTTTGGGCATCAACACCGGCATCGCGGTATAGACTTGCGGCAGCAGGCGGAACAGGTACGGGTTGAACTTGCCGACCCGCCAATGCCCGGCCGAAGAGAACGCAAAGCACGGGACCTTGTTCTCGGCCAGAAGGTCGTGCGCCGCCAGCACGACGGTGGTGGCGCCGCCGCAATCCAAGATGAACTGCACGCTGGGATCGCGGACGACCTTTTTGATCGTCACCATCGCGTTCGGCATATTGTCGTAGGGCGCGTCTTCTTTATAGAACTCGAGCGGACGGCCATGAACGCCGCCTTTCTCGTTGATCATGGCCGCGGCGATTTGCGCGGCCTTGCTCATGGTCTCGCCCCACCCGGCCGAGGGGCCGCTGTAGGTGGTGACGTGGGGGATGCGGACCGGCTCGCCCTTCGCCGCTTGGGCGAGAGCATCGCCGGCAAAGCCGACCGCGAGTGCGACCGCCGCGGCCGCGGCATAGACAACGCGCATGGACATGGGGCCTCCCTTTCGCCGCTGCGAACGGCACAGCGCGAACCGGAGTCTAGCGCGATTCGAGCGATGCGGGCAGAGCCTGCACAGGTGGGCTAGTGCTTGACACCCGGCACGGCGGTCGCGCCGGCGACGCTCCATCCGCCGTCGACCTGAATGATCAGCCCGGTCAACCAGTTCGCCTTGTCCGAAACGAGATAGGCGACGAGTTCGGAGACATCCTCGGGCTCGCCGGCGCGTCCGAGCGGGTAGAGCGTTCCGGCCCATTTCAAAAGCTGCTCGTAGGCCTTCTTGTCCATCATGCCGCCCTGGAAATAGGCCTCGCTGCGGACCAGCGCCGGGCTCACGCAATTGACGCGAATCTTCCAGGGTGCGAGCTCGAATGCCATCGACCTGGTGAACGCCTCGACCCCGCCCTTGGACGCGGCATAGATCGAGACCCCGCGCGAGGGTTTGGACGCGATCGAGGAGGAGAAATTGATCACCGAGCCCTTGGTCCGGCGCAACGCCGCCATGCAGGCATAGGTCATGTTCATGGTGCCGGCGAGATTCACCGCGAGCAGCGAGGCGACATCCTCGGGCTTGATCTTGTCGACGTCGATGCGAGCGACGATCGCAGCGCAGTTGATGAGCACGTCGATGCGGCCGAAGTCGGCCGTGATCTGCTTGACCAGCCGCTTGACCTGAACGGGATCGCCGATATCGCCAGGATAGGGATAGAGCCTCTCGCCGCGCCCGGGCTTCAGTCGGCTCGCACGCCGGCCGATGATGCAAACGTCGTAACCCTCGCGCGTCAGCGTGTTGGCGCAGTGGCGTCCCAGGCCGGTGCCGCCGCCGGTGACGATCACGACCTTGCGCTGCTTCGATTTTCGTTTTGCCGCCACGGTACTACCTCTCGGAAAATGCCCTTACGATCGACTCGTCGAACCGTGTGGGCCGTGAACGTGCTGCCGCGCCCTTCGACCGGCCAGGATGAGTTCCTGCGACCGGCTCAGGACGAGTTTCTTCGACCGCTTCGGGATGGCGATCAGTAATTTTCGCCGTTCAGCGCGACCCACACCATGTGGTCGATCTTGTGGGTGCCGTGCTCGCTTCGCCAGGTCACGTCGGAGTCGCACATCAACCGGCCCTGCTTGAAGCCGCGCGACTTCATACCGTCCTGCTGCTTCTCCATCGCCGGGATGTCCTGCGGCAGCACGACGTCGCGGTAGTTGTTCATGGTGACGATGTCGTGTTCGGTCGGCGGGCTGTTGATGCAGAAATTGTCGATCGTCTGGAACGTGGCTTCGGGCCCGGTCGGC
>Ga0194121_10010199_pt1 | contig 11446 bp, 12 predicted proteins | sample TA2MahCa50mmetaG_FD_148609 | JGI IMG/M metagenome (GOLD analysis project Ga0194121, IMG submission 148609) | Freshwater microbial communities from Lake Tanganyika, Tanzania - TA2015020 Mahale Deep Cast 50m | ecosystem: Environmental > Aquatic > Freshwater > Lake | place: Tanzania: Lake...
CGCCCGGCGCGCTCTCGCCCGTCTCGGAGGACGGGAGCACGGCGCTCACCTTCGTCAGGACCTCCGCGACCGAGTCCGAGGTGATCCAGGAGACGGTCGGCGCGCTGCGCGAGATCACCCCCCCGCCCGACGCCGGCGAGGGAGAGCTGAACGCCTACGTGAGCGGGCCGGCCGGCTTCATCACCGACGCGACGGAGGCCTTCGAGGAGATCGACGGCACCCTGCTGACGGTCACGATCGCGCTCGTGCTGATCCTGCTGCTGCTGATCTACCGCTCCCCGGTGATCGCCTTCGTCCCTCTGTTCGTCGTCGGGATCGCCTACACGATCGTCGCCGCCGGGATCTACGGCATCGTCGAGGCCGGCGTCTTCGACGTCAACGGCCAGACGACCGGGATCCTGATCGTGCTCATGTTCGGGGCGGGGACCGACTACTGCCTGCTGATCGTCTCGAGATACCGCGAGGAGCTGCGGCGCTACGAGGACAAGCACGAGGCGATGGCCCACGCGACCGAGCGCACCGCGCCCGCGATCGTCTCGGCGGGCGCCACCGTGTTCGCCGCGATGCTGGTGCTGCTGCTCGCCGACCTCAAGTCCACCCAGAGCATGGGACCGGTGCTGGCGATCGGGATCGCGGTGACGCTGCTCGCGGGGCTGACGCTGTTGCCCGCGGTGCTGGCGGCGCTCGGCCGCCGCGCATTCTGGCCGGCGGTGCCCCGGGTCGGCTCCGAGCAGCGACAGCCGCTCGGCGTTTGGCGACGAGTCGGCAACCTCGTCCACGAGCGCGCGCCGATCGCGACGGTGGTCTGCATCGGCGTGCTCGCGCTCGGTGCGCTCGGCAACCTCACCGAGCGCGGCACCCTCGACTTCGGCGAGGGCTTCCGCAACGACCCCGAGTCCTCGCAGGGCCAGGAGGTGATCGACGAGCAGCTCTCGGCGGGCCAGGTGGCGGTCACGAACGTGATCGTCGATGACTCCGGCGCGACCGTCGAGGAGGTCACCGCCGCGCTCAACGATTCGGATGACGTGGACAGCGCGCAGCCGGTATCGGTCTCCGACGACGGCGAGCTCGCGCGCATCGACGTCACCCTGGCCCAGGACCCGTTCACCGACGCGGCCTCGGACTCCATCCCCGGCCTGCGCGAGACGGTCGAGGAGTCGGCCGGCGGCGGCACCGCCCTGGTCGGCGGGCTCACCGCCGAGAACCACGACACCGAGCAGACGCTGGCGAGCGACGCGAAGCTGATCGTGCCGCTGATCCTGATCCTGATCCTGCTGATCCTGATCGCGCTGCTGCGGGCCGTGGTCGCGCCGCTCTACCTGGTCGCGACGGTGGTGCTCTCGTTCGCCTTCGCGCTGGGGGTGAGCCAGTGGCTGTTCACCAACGTCTTCGACCAGCCCGACGGCGAGCCGGGGCTCGCGACCTTCAGCTTCCTGTTCCTGGTGGCGCTGGGCGTCGACTACAACATCTTCCTGATCAGCCGGATCCGCGAGGAGTCGGCCAAGCTCGGCAACAAGGAGGGCGTGATCGCGGGCCTCGAGAAGACCGGCGGCGTGATCACGAGCGCGGGCTTGATCCTGGCGGGCACCTTCTCGGCGCTGATGGCGCTGCCGCTGGAGACGCTGTTCCAGCTCGGCTTCACCGTCGCGCTCGGCCTGCTCGTGGACACCTTCCTGGTGCGGGCGATCCTGGTTCCCTCGATCGCCTTCCAGCTGGGCGACCGCAACTGGTGGCCGGGCCGCACCGATCAGTCGATGCTCGGGCACGGCGGCGAATGAACCTCGGCGCGCCCCTGGCTGACCAGCCAGTCAACCTTTCGGTACGCTTCGATCCGGCGGCTCCGGCGCTTCGGGGCCGCGACAAACCACTTCGGACGGAGGCCAGCGCATGGCGCAGAACGGCAACGGGAGCTTCAGCGGCCACGAGGTCGTGATCGTGGAGGCGGCGCGCACGCCGATCGGCCGCGGCCACGAGGAGAAGGGCTACTACAAGGACACCCATCCCTCGACGCTGCTGGCCAAGAGCTACAGCGAGGTCATCGACCGCGCGGGCATCGAGGCCTCGGAGGTCGAGGACGTGGTCGCCGGCTGCGTGCAGCAGTTCGGCGAGCAGGGCATCAACATCGCCCGCAACGCGTGGCTCGAGGCAGGGCTGCCGATCGAGACCCCCGCGACGACCGTGGACCGTCAGTGCGGCTCCGGCCAGCAGGCCGTCAACTTCGGCGCGGCGATGATCGCCTCCGGCGTCCACGACGTGATGATCGGCGGCGGCGTCGAGCACATGGGCCACATCTCCTTCGCCGACTCCTTCTCGGTGATGGAGGAGCACGGGCTGGCCTTCAGCCCCGAGCTGATGAAGCTCTACAACCTGGTGCCGCAGGGCATCAGCGCCGAGATGATCGCCGACAAGTGGGAGATCCCCCGCTCCGAGCTGGACGAGCTGGCGCTGCGCTCCCACCAGAAGGCCCACGAGGCGACCGAGGAGGGCCGCTTCGAGCGCGAGATCATCCCTTGGCGCAGCAACGGCGACAGCTACGTCACCGATCAGGGCATCCGCCCGCCCGACGAGGGCTCGGCCGAGAAGCTGGCCTCGCTGAAGCCGGCCTTCAAGGAGGACGGCAAGGTCACCGCCGGCAACTCCTCGCAGGTCTCCGACGGCGCCGCCGCGGTGCTGCTGATGAGCGCTGAGAAGGCGAAGGAGCTGGGGCTGACCCCGCGCGCCAAGATCGTCGACCAGACCACGGTCGGCGTCGACCCGGTGATGATGCTGACCGGCCCGATCCCCGCGACCCAGAAGATCCTGGAGCGCAACGGGATGCAGATGGACGACATCGACCTGGTCGAGATCAACGAGGCCTTCGCCTCGGTCGTCGCCGCCTGGCGCCGCGAGCTGGAGCCCGACATGGACCGCGTCAACGTCAACGGCGGCGCGATCGCGCTCGGGCACCCGCTCGGCTCGACCGGAGCCCGCCTGCTGACCACGCTGCTGCACGAGCTCGAGCGCTCCGACAAGGAGACCGGCCTCGTGACGATGTGCTGCGGCGGCGGCCTCGGCACGGGGACGTTGATCCAGCGGGTCTAGGGTTCGCGCCCATGCGGGCGCTGATGAAGATTCGAGCGAGGGTCGGCGTGATCTCTGCCTTCGCCGTCACGGCCCTGCTGGGATGCGGCGGCGGCGGCGAGACGATCAAGGTCGAGACCGTGGACGCGGCTCCGAGCAAGCGCGACTACATCGTCGCGGCCGACACGATCTGCATCAACTCCGAGCAGGGCATCCGCACCGAGGCCGAGATCCGCTTCAAGCTCGGCGCCGATGACTTCACCATCAGCCCCACGGGCGAGGTCTCCTTCAAGCCCGGCCGGCGCCCGAGCGACGCCGAGATCCAGCGCTTCGGCGAGCGCGTCGTGGTCCCGGCCTTCCGCGGCCAGGTCGCCGATCTGCGCGGGCTGACGCCGCCGGAGGGGGACCGGGCGGCCGTGGAGGCGATCTACGCGGCGGCAGAGCGCGGCATCGACGAGCTCGAGGCCGACTCCGCTCTCTTCCTCGACTCGGCCGCCGTGCGCGAGCGGCTGTCGGAGGCGCGCAGGCTGGGCCGGCGCTACGGCTTCTTCAACTGCGGGACATACTCAGCCCCGTGAGCGCCGGAGGCCCCGAATGGAGCGACGGCGAGCGCGAGCTGATGGCCACCGACAAGAGGCTCGCGAAGCTGATGAAGGAGTACGGGCCGATCGAGCCCGAGCGCGACCGCCGCGGCAGCCGCGAGGACGCCTACCAGGCGCTCGCCCAGGCGATCTGCGGCCAGCAGCTCTCGACCAAGGCCGCGTCGACGATCTGGGGGCGAATCGAGGAGCTGTTCGGGGGCGGCGTCCCCAGGCCCGAGGACGTGGTCGCGGCCGACCCACAGGAGCTGCGCGACGCCGGGCTCTCCTGGGCGAAGGTCTCCTACTTCCGCGATCTGGCCGAGCGCGTGCTGGACGGCGAGATCGACCTGGAGCGGCTGCCGGAGCTGCCGGACGAGGAGGTGATCGAGGAGCTGACGGCGATCAAGGGCATCGGCCGCTGGACGGCGGAGATGTTCCTGATCTTCCACCTCGGCCGGCCCGACGTGCTCTCGACCGGCGACCTCGGCATCCGCAAGGGCGCCCAGCTCGCCTACGGGCTCGAGGAGATGCCGGCGCCCGACGAGCTCGAGCGGATGGGAGAGAGGTGGCGCCCGCACCGCACGATCGCCTGCCTCTACTTCTGGCGCGCGCTCGACAACACGCCCGGCTAGCGACCAGTACACGCGGCCGCAAGCACGAACCCGAATCGGCCCGTACTGACGGTGACGTGTACGAGGGTGGCGCCTGCACGAGGGGGCTACCGAAAGGAAGAGATGAAGGGGAACCTGAAGCTGTTGACACTGTTCGCCCTGGCCGCCGGCCTGATCGCCGCCGGCTGCGGCGACGACGACGGGTCGAGCGATCTGACGCACGAGGAGTTCGTGACCCAGGCGAACGCGATCTGCAAGGAGGGCAACGCCGAGATCGACGCCGCCGCTGAGGAGACGTTCGAAAAGAACGGCCAGCCCACCCAGGCCGAGTCGGACGCGTTCGTCACGGACACGATCGTGCCGAACGTCCAGGGCCAGATCTCCGACATCCGCGATCTGGGCATCCCCGAGGAGGACGAGGACCTCAACGGGACCCTCGACGAGGCCGAGGAGATCACCGACGGCCTCACGGATGATCCCGCCTCGTTCACCCAGGGCGATCCGTACGCCCCGATCAACGATGAGCTCAGGGCGGCCGGCCTGACGGAGTGCGCCGACGGCTGAGCCCGAAGCATGTCAGCGCTCGAGCGCGTCCAGATAGCGGCCATCGGCGACAGCGCCGATGAGTTCGCGCAGCATGCCCAGGCGGCCGAGGCCGCCGGCATCGACTGCGTTTGGACGCCCGAGCTGTTTCGCAGCAGCGTGACCCAGGCGACCTGGCTGGCGGCGAAGACCGAGAAGGTCGGCGTCGCCACCGGGATCGCCTGGGCCTTCACGCGCAGCGCCTTCATCCTCGCCGTCAGCGCGCTCGACATCGACGAGATGTCGGGCGGGCGCTTTCGGCTCGGGCTCGGCGCCGGCGTCAAGCGCCTGAACGAGACCTGGCACAACGCCGACTACGGCAAGCCCGCTCCGCACCTGCGCGAGACGATCGAGGCGACCCGGCTGATCATGCAGCAGGCCTCGAGCGGCGAGCCGATCCGCTACGAGGGCGAATACGTGGACATCGACATCAAGGGCTGGATCCGCCCGCACAAGCCGGCGCGCGAGAGCGTCCCGATCTACACGGCGGCGATGCAGGAGGGCATGTGCCGGATGGCGGGCGACGTCGCCGACGGCCTTATCGGCCACCCGATGTGCCCGCTGAGCTGGGTCGAGCAGGTGATGATCCCGAGCTTCGAGACCGGCCTCGCGCGCTCGCGTCGCGAGCGCTCGGACCTGGACTTCCTGCCGACCGTCTGCTGCGCGATCGACGACGACGAGAAGCGCGCGATCGACGCCGCACGCCGCACGATCGCCTTCTACGCCACGGTCCGCACCTACCGGCCGCTGTGGGGGATGCACGGCTTCGCCGATGCCGCCGAGGCCGCCGGCGACGCCTTCCGCAAGGGCGATCTGGCCGGGGTCCCGGCCGCCATTCCCGACGAGATGGTCGAGGTCTACACCGCCGCCGGCCCACTCGACAAGGTCCGCGCCCGCGTCGAGGCGATGGCCGAGGTCGGCGACGGCCTCTGGCTCACCCCGCCGACCTACTTCATCCCGCCCGAGCAGCTGCTCGAGTACCAGTCGAAGATCGTCGAGGCGTTCGGCACGGCATGAGGCCGCCTCCCCCGCTTCGCGTCCGGGGGCGGTCCGGCGCAGGTCTCAGGCGCCGACGCGGCCGGCGAGCTCCTCGATCGCGGCGCTGCCGCGGATCGCGGGGCCGTGGCCGGGGAGGGTGAGCTCGGGGCGCAGCTCGGCGAGCTTGCGGATCGAGCGGCGGTTCTCGGCGACGTCGAGGGTGAAGATGTCGGGCGGCTCGCGCACTCCGGCGAGGGTGGTCAGGTAGCTCATGTTGCGGACCACGTCGCCGCAGATCGCGACGCGGTCGGCCTCGCGCCAGAAGATCACCTCGCCGCGCTGGTGGCCCGGCGCGTGGATCACCTCGAAGCCTGCGACTCGTCGCCGTGGGTGAACGGGCGCTCCACCTTGTACGGGGGACCCTCCCAGATCCGCTTGATCAGCTTGTTGCGGAGGTCGCCGGGGGCGGCCTCCTGCACGGGCCGTCGTCCTTCCATCGCGTCGACGTCGTCCTCGTGGCAGGCGAGCGGAATGCCCCGCTCCTCGCAGATCGGCTTGGCGGCGCCCTGGTGGTCGGGGTGGACGTGGGTGAGAGCGATCATCGACAGCTCGCGGCCGGCGGTCTGCTTGCGGATCCGCCCCTCGTCCCAGCGCCGCCCGGCGTCGATCAGGACGTCGCCGGCGAGGTAGATATTGATCGTCGGGCGCGGCTGCTCGGCGAGCCGCCAGACGCCCTCGGCGAGCTGCTTCACCGCGGCCCTCCCGCTCGCATGACGCTCACGGCTCGCCCGCGATGCGGCCCTCGTCGTGCTGCATCGCCTCGTCGCCCGGCCCGAGGCCGCGCGGGTCGCCGCTGTGCTTGGAGAGCTGCTCGAGCTTCGCGATCTGGCGCTCGCCCTCGGCCCGGGCCGGGTCGTCGTCGGCGAGCGGCTCGATCAGCTTGCGGATGCGGTTGCGTACCTGGAGCGAGAAGTGCGGCGTCGCGGGGCCCGCGAGTGCGCGGATGTCGTCGGCGGTGACCGGGCGCTGCAGGCGGTCGGGGCGCTCGGCCTCGCTCACGGCTGGTCACCCGTCTCGCCGCCCTCGATCACCGGACCGCCGGCGCCGGGGCCGACCTCGGTCAGCTCGGCGAGCTCGTCCACCTCGGCCTGGACCTCGGCCCCGACCGCGCTCGAGTCGCCGATCACCCAGACGTGGTTGTAGAGCGCGCGGGTCGGGTCGTCCTCGAAGCCGGGCTTGATGTCGAGCAGGAAGCTGCGCACGTCGGCTGGCAGCCTATCGGTGTCCTCGACCAACAGCAGCGGCCCCCAGCGGCTGCTCGCCGAGAGCGGCGCGGCGGCGGCCGCATCGAGCGGCCTGGTCGCGCTGGCCAGCACCAGTCCGTGGCCCGGGTCGTTGATGTTCCAGCCGAATCCGGAGCCCGCATAGCGGGCGAAGGCGACCGAGTTGGCGCTCGCTCCCGGGTCCCCGATCCGCTCGACGCCCGCTGAGATGCGCTCGATCTCGCGCACGACCTCGGGCCCGATAACGTCCTCGGGCCCGAGCACGTAGACGGGCGTCTCGGGGTGCCTGCGCAGCGCCCGCGCCGTCGCCTCGGGGAGCCGCTCGCGCTCAGCGAACAGCACGGGATCTCCGGAGCGGGCCGCCCAGCCCGCCGCGGGCATCGCGTAGGGCGCCTGCTCGGAGCTGGCGACCAGCAGGTGGGCGGGGTCGGCTCCCAGCAGCCGCCCGCGCAGCACGTCGATCGCGTCGGCGACCTCGGCGGGGGAGCCGCCGGCGATGCGCTCGGTCTCGAAGCCGGGCGGGCTCGCGACAGCGCCGACGGCGTAGACCGCCGCGTCGGACGGGCCGGAGCCACCCCGAGGGTCGAGCGTCGCCAGCGCGTCGGCGGTGACGTCGGGAACCGAGTCCGGCTCCCCGATCAGGATCGGGGCGCGCACCGGCGGGCCGGCGAGCACCGATGCGGCGATCCCCGCCTGCCAGTCCTCGCTGCCGACGATGACGGCCGCCTCGACCGGCGGTGCGTTGGGAGCGGGAGGATGGGTGGCGAGCGCGATCGCGGCGGCGTCGGTGGCCGGGTCGATGCCGCCAACCCTGGTGGTGTTCCGCGTCGCGACCAGGGGGTAGCCGAGCGGCCCGACCGGGGCGGTGGCGGCGTCGTCGGTCTCGAAGGAGACGGTGACGACGCGGTCGCCGCCCGCCCCGTCGCCGCCCGCCAGCGGCCCGGCCGCCACGGCCCAGGCGAGCGCGGCGATCGCGAGCCCGCCGAGGCCTGCGGCAGCCCACTGGGCGCGGCGATCGCCTCGCAGCCACTCGAGGGCGTTCTCGATCGGGGTCGGAAGGCGCAAGGGCGCCAACGCTATCCGCAGCGCCCCCTCGCCGCGCGCGGGCGTCGCGGTGGGTGACGCGTTCTGCCCCGGGCGTCTGGTCTAAACTGGCTGACTGACCAGTCAATCTGTTCCGGGCGGGGCTTCCAGGAGCAGGTGATCACGACCGACGGAGGCTCGAACGCATGGATTTCGCTCTCAACGACGAGCAGCGGGAGTTCAAGGACCACTGCCGGCGCTTCGCCGAGGAGGTCATCCGACCGGCGGCTCCCGGGCACGACGCCGACGAGAGCACGCCCTGGGAGGTGATCGCCGAGGCGCGCAGGTGGGGCCTCAACGGCCTCGACCACCTGCAGCGCACCGGCGCCGATCCCGACGGCCAGCTCGGGATCCTCGCCGCCGAGGAGCTGCACTGGGGCTGCGCGGGCATCGCCCTCGCGATCAACGGCTCGGGCCTCGCCGCGGCCGGCATCGCCGCCTCCGGCACGCCCGAGCAGATCGCGCGGTGGGTGCCGCAGTGCTTCGGCACCGACGAGGAGATCAACCTCGGCGCCTACGCCGTGACCGAGGCCCAGGCCGGCTCGGACGTGAAGAGCCTCCGCACCACCGCCAAGCTCGACGGCGACGAGTGGGTCCTGAACGGGACCAAGGTCTTCATCACCAACGGCGGCATCGCCGACGTGCACGTGGTCGTCGCCACCGTCGACCCCGAGCTCGGCCATCGCGGCCAGGCCTCGTTCGTGATCGGCAAGGGCACGCCCGGCCTGGAGCAGGGAAAGAAGGAGGCCAAGATCGGGATCCGCGCCAGCCACACCGCCGAGGTCGTGCTGGAGGACTGCCGGATCCCGGCCGAGCAGCTGCTGGGCGGCATGGACAAGCTCAACAGGAAGCTCGAGCGCGCCCGCTCGGGCCAGAAGTCGGGCGCCTCGAACGCGCTCGCGACCTTCGAGATGACGCGGCCGATCGTCAGCGCCTCCGCGCTCGGCATCGCCCAGGCCGCGTATGAGTGGACCCTCGAGTACCTGGACGGCGAGACGATCGAGGGCCGCCCGGCCCTCTCCGAGCAGCGCATCCAGCAGGTGCTGGCAGACGTCGCGACCGAGATCGACTCGGCGCGGCTGCTGGTCCAGCGGGCCTCCTGGATGGGCCGCAACGGCATGCCGATGACCGGCGGCCAGGGCTCGATGTCGAAGCTGAAGGCCGGCGACGTGACCATGTGGGCCACCAGCACCCTGATGGACCTGGTCGGCCCCTACGCGCAGAGCACCGACTGCCCGCTCGAGAAGTGGTTCCGCGACGCCAAGATCTACCAGCTGTTCGAGGGCACGGCCCAGGTCCAGCGCCTGGTGATCTCCCGGATGCAGGCCAAGGAGTACCGCGAGCGCCTGGAGTGGGCCGGCGAGCTCGCCTCCGAGGCGACGGCTGCAACGCCGGTTTCAGCCGCGGCATAGCCCAGCGGCCAAGCTGTGGGTGCGGCGGGGTGACCCGTCGCGCCCTATGATCAGACGCGAGACCACACGCCGAGTTCCCGCGCGCCGAGCGCGCGGGGATCGGGGGACCCAACAGGTGCGACGCCTGCTGCGCACGAGCGCGGGAGGCGGGGAGCACCGGGGGCGAAGGGCCGACCGAGGCCCGGCGCGACTCACACCGCGCCAGCCCGACAGCTAACCCCGTAGGCGTCAGGTGAGCCGGATGACGATTCGACGAGACATTGCCTCAACGAGGCGCCCGGGCCGCCTGCCGAGCGCGCTCTGCTGCGCGGCGCTCGCGATCGCCGCCGGAGCCCTCGGTGCCGGCTCGGTCCCCGCCCAGAGCCTGCAGGACCGGCTCAGCGAGACCGAGCAGAGGCTCTCGGAGGTCGACCGCCGCGAGGCTGTGCTGACGACCGACATCTCGCGCGCCTCGGCGGAGATCTCGCAGCTTCAGTCCCAGGTGGCCGACCTGCGAAACCGGGAGGCGACGCTGGCCGCGGAGCTCGCCCGCAAGCAGGCCGAGCTGGAGCAGGCCCAGGCGCGGTTGGAGGAGCTGCGCGACCGGCTGCGGCGAGCGATCGACATCCTCGAGGACCGCCTGGTCGCGATCTACAAGTCGGGCGAGCCCGACCTGATCAGCGTCATCCTGCAGTCCGACGGCTTCGACGATCTGCTCGAGCGCACCGAGTACCTGCAGCGGCTGGAGAGCCAGGACTCGGCGATCGTGGGGCGCGTGCGCGAGCTGCGCGACGAGATGCGGCGCACGGTCGAGACCGTCAAGGCCGCGCGCGACTCGATCGCCGAGCGCAAGCAGGAGCTGGAGGCGCTGCGCGGGCAGCTCGAGCAGCGCAGCGCCGAGCTCAGCGCCGCGCGCGAACGCCAGCAGCAGGCGCTCGCCGGGGTCCGCGAGCAGCAGCAGCAGCTGGAGGGCGATCTCTCCGACATCTCGGCCCAGATCGAGAAGCAGCTCGGCTCGCTCGGCGGCGCCACCCTGCCCGCGGGGCCGATCCGCGGCGGGCAGGGCGGCTTCATCTGGCCCGTCAACGGCCCAGTCACCTCGGGCTTCGGCTGGCGCTGGGGCCGCATGCACGAGGGCATCGACATCGGCGTGCCCTCGGGGACGCCGATTCGCGCCGCCAAGTCGGGGACGATCGTGCTGGCCTCGGCCTACGGCGGTTACGGCAACTACACCTGCATCAGCCACGGCGGCGGCCTCTCCACGTGCTACGCGCACCAGTCGCGCTTCGCCCGCACCTCGGGCTCGATCAGCCAGGGCTCGATCCTCGGCTACGTCGGCTGCACCGGGCACTGCTTCGGCGACCACCTGCATTTCGAGGTCCGGATCAACGGCTCGGCCGTCGATCCGCTCGGTTACCTCTAGTCATCCAGACTGGGCCGAGCGCTGAAGCGGGTGTGGGGCCGTGCCCGGCCCGGGCACGAAATCCGCTCCTAGAGCGAAAATTACGTACAAGAGGCCAGACGGTCGGGGCGAGGCTCTGGAGTTGCTGCCGGTCCTGACGAGGAAGACAGGGGACGATGTTCGCACGGACGCAACACGGTCCCGACGGGGCCAACGGCAACGGCAAGATCGCCCAGAGCTACATCGCGGGCATCGGCGCCAGCGGCGTCCTGCTCGCGGGCGCTGTCGTCACCTTCGTGTTCCTGGTCGGCGCCGTCCCCTTCCAGGCATGGCACGGCGGCTCGGGCAGCTCCGGCGGCTCCGACCACACGCAGCGCGGCAACTCCCGCGGCCGCTAGATGAGTGATTCCACGACCACGCACGCCTGAGGCCCCGCATGGCGCATCGCATCCCGGCGTCCTCGGGCCTGCCCTTG
>Ga0194121_10010214_pt1 | contig 11436 bp, 8 predicted proteins | sample TA2MahCa50mmetaG_FD_148609 | JGI IMG/M metagenome (GOLD analysis project Ga0194121, IMG submission 148609) | Freshwater microbial communities from Lake Tanganyika, Tanzania - TA2015020 Mahale Deep Cast 50m | ecosystem: Environmental > Aquatic > Freshwater > Lake | place: Tanzania: Lake...
GAACTCAACACAAAAAACCAGTCAGGCCAACCCCGAGTTCGTTCTCGACCCGGCCGCCACGCAATCGTTGCGTGCGCAGTTGCGAGCGCAGCCCACTGCCCCGCTGCCCTTGATCGACCGCGGCGCCGGGCACGAAAAAATGCTGCGCGGCGAATTCAACAAGTCACCCAGCCACTAGAAAACATCCATGGCCATCGAAGTCGCAAAAGTCGTCTTGAAGAGCGTGCAGGATGCCTCGGGCCTCGCCGAGTGCATCGCCAAGGGGCAGTTCACTGCCGACGAAGTCATCGCGGTGATCGGCAAGACCGAAGGCAACGGCGGGGTCAACGACTTCACGCGCATCCTCTCCGACCAGGCCTTTCGTGTCGTATTGACGCAAAAGGGAACCCGTGATGCCGCTGCGGTCAAGGCCATTCCGATGGTCTGGTCCGGCGGCTGCGACGGCGTGATCGCCCCGCACGCGACCATCTTCGCCCGCAACGCCAGGACCGGCCCGACCGCCAAGGCGCGGCTCGCCATCGGCGCGGCCATGAGCCCGAAGATCCTGCCCGAGGACATCGGCCGCGTCGCCATGGTCGAGAAGATCGCCGTGGGCGTGCGCCTGGCCATGCAGGACGCCGGCATCGACGACGTCAAAGACGTGCACTACGTGCAGACCAAGACGCCGCTCCTCACCATCGATGCGGTGCGCGACGCCGCGAGCCGCGGGCAGACCGTGGCCTGCGAGGTGCACGACTCGATGGGCGTGTCCAACGGCACCACGGCGCTCGGCATCGGGGTAGCGCTGGGCGAGATCAAGATGCCGCGGCCCGAGCAGATTTGCAAGGATCTGGACATCTACTCCTCAGTCGCGTCCTGCTCCTCGGGGGTCGAGCTTGACGCCGGGCAGATCGTCGTGCTCGGCAACAAGGCCGGCGCCGGCGGCCGCTACGCGATCGGGCACGCGATAATGAAGGACGCGCTGGACATCGACGGCATCTATGCGGCGATCCGCAACGCTGGGCTCGACCTGCCCGAGCGCGCGCGTGCCGAGGACCTCAAGGGACGGCTCGTCAACTGCTTCCTCAAGTGCGAGGCCGATCACCGTGCTCTGCTGCGCGGCCGGCGCCAGATCATGCTCGACGACTCCGACGTGCACCACCACCGTCATTCCAAGGGCGCCGTCGGTGGCGTGGCGGCAGCGGCCATCGGAGATCCGGCGGTGTTCGTGTCCGTCGACGCGATGCACCAGGGGCCGCACGGCGGCGGACCGGTGATCGCCGTTGTCGACCTGGGTGAATAGGCAACTCGCGCTCGGTCGCAACCGATGCCCACTTATATCCACTACCTGCCCAAGGTGTACCGCGACTCGGTCGAGCTGATGCAGTTGTCGGCGTCCCTCAAGTCCATCGCCGGGGTTGAAGAAGCCTCGGCTATCATGGCTACAGCCGGCAACATCGCCCTCTTGGCCGAAGTCGGACTCATCGCCACGATCACCGAGCCGCGGCCGAGCGACTTGCTTGTCGTTGTGCGCGTACGTGCCGAGAAGGCTGCCAAGGCCGCGTTTGTGGCCTTTGAGAGGGCCCTGCGCACCCGGGCGACGAATGCGGTTGCGGACGGTGAAGTCGTCGCCGCGCCGCGCTCGCTGGCCATGGCACAGGCGGCAGCGCCGAACACGAACCTTGCCTTGATCTCGGTGCCCGGAGACTACGCTGCCGCCGAGGGCCGCAAAGCGCTGGCGTTGGGCTTGAACGTCATGCTCTTTTCCGACAACATGAGTCTCGTAGACGAGATCGCTCTCAAGCGCGACGCGCAGGAGCGGGGTCTCATGGTCATGGGGCCGGACTGCGGCACGGCGATTGTCGACGGTGTGCCGCTGGGCTTTGCGAATCGCGTCGCGCGCGGCTCCGTCGGCTGCATTGGCGCCTCGGGCACGGGACTGCAGGAAGTCACGGTCTTGATCGACCGATTCGGCGGCGGCGTGTCGCAGGCCGTCGGCACCGGCGGGCGCGACCTTGCGGCCGAGGTCGGTGGCCTTTGCATGCAGGCCGGGATACGCGCCTTGGCTGCCGACCGCGACACGCGAGTCATCGTGCTCATCTCCAAGCCGCCTGCGCCGGAGGTGGCGCGCGCAGTCTTGGCCGCGGCGGCCAAGGCAAGGAAGCCGGTCGTGGTCTGCTTCATCGGCGCCGACGCGGAGACGATCCGCGGCAGGAATCTGCATGCAGCGGGATCGCTCGAGGATGCGGCGCGTGCCGCCGTCGCACTGGCGAACGGCAAGGCGCCCCCGACGCGTCCAAGAAAGCCTGCTCCAGTCGTCATCCCGAAGCTCGCGCGCGGCCAGCGCCATGTGCGCGGCCTCTTTTCCGGCGGCACCTTCTGCTACGAAGCATCGCTGCTATTGGGCGCGGCGCTGGGGCGGGTCTGGTCCAACGCGCCGGTACGCAAGGAAGACTCGATCGCCGATGCCTTCGCGAGCCGCGAGCACACGCTCATCGACCTGGGCGACGATGTCTTCACGCGCGGCCGGCCGCACCCCATGATCGACCACGGGCTGCGCAACGCGCGCCTCAAGCGCGAAGCCGCCGACCCGGAGGTCGCGGTCATCCTCTTCGATGTCGTGCTCGGCCACGGCAGCCATCCGGATCCGGCCGCCGCGATGCTGCCGACGCTCGCTGCCATCCGCAAAGCGAAGCGGCGACCGATCATGGTGGCCGCCATCTGCGGGACGAACGCCGACCCGCAAAACCGTGCGCGGCAACTCGCCGCCTTCGCCAGGGCTGGTGTGCTCATCGCTGAGAGCAACGCGCAGGCCGCGCGCCTCGCCGCGAGCATCGTCAAGGGAGTCAAGGCATGAGCGCGCTTTTTGGCAAACCGCTATCGGTCGCTAACGTTGGCCTGTCCTCGTTCGCTGACGCGATCGCCGGCGCGGGCGCCCCCGTTGCCCGCATCGACTGGGCACCGTCTGGCGGCACCCCGCAGTCCGCGCTGGCCGTCGCGCAACTCATGACCGATCCCGCGGTGGACGCGGCCAACCGCAAGGCCTTCGACGCCTATCTATCGGCCGATCCGGTGCTCGAGGGCGTCGGCATCGCGCGCGAAGTGCTGCCCGGTATGGGCGAACGCATGCTTTTGCATTCCGGCCCGCCGATCACCTGGGAGGCGATGGGTGGTGCCATGCAGGGCGCGGTCATCGGCGCCTGCCTGCTCGAGGGCTGGGCCCGCGAGGCCGAGTCCGCTCGTGCGATGGCCGCCGCGGGCGAAATCGTCTTCGACCCCTGCCACCACCACGCCGCGGTGGGGCCGATGGCCGGCATCACCAGTCCCTCGATGCCAGTGTGGATGCTGCGCAATCGCACACAGGGCAACGTCTCGTTCTCCAACCTCAACGAAGGCATGGGCAAGGTCCTGCGCTACGGCGCCCACAGCCCCGAGGTGCTGGAGCGCCTGCGCTGGATGGGTACGACCCTCGGTCCGGTACTGACCGCGGCGCTCAGGCAACTCGGCCTGATCGAACTCAAGCCGCTCATGGCTCGCGCGCTGCACATGGGCGACGAGATGCACAATCGCAACGTCGCTGCCACCGGCCTCCTCTACAAGCGCATCGTCGCTGGTGCCTTGCGTTCCGACCGGCCGGTGCCCGATATCGCCGCGGCGCTGGACTTCATGAACGGCAACGATTTCTTTTTCCTCAATGTGGGCATGGCCGCCTGCAAGGGAATGCTCGACGCGGCGCACGGCGTGCCGCGATCGACCATGGTGACGACCATGGCGCGTAACGGCACTGAGTTCGGCATCCGCGTCAGCGGCGCTGGGGATCGATGGTTTACCACGTCGGCGCCGGTGGTGAGCGGCCTGTTCTTTGCGGGCTACGGGCGTGGCGATGCCGGACGCGACATCGGCGACTCTGCCATCACCGAGACAGCCGGCATCGGCGGCTTTGCGATGGCTGCGGCGCCAGCGATCGTGCAGTTCGTCGGCGGTACCCCGCGCGAGGCGCTCGGCAACTCGCAGCGCATGGCGCACATCACCCTCGGGCGCAACAACGCCTTCACCCTGCCGATGCTGGATTTCGCCGGCACACCGGCCGGCATCGACGTGTGCCGTGTCGTCGACACCGGCATCGAGCCCATCATCAACACCGGCATTGCGCATCGCGAGGCCGGCGTCGGGCAGATCGGCGCGGGCATCACCCATGCGCCGATGGCATGCTTCACCCAGGCGTTGGCGGTGCTGGCGCAATAGGACGCGATCGTAAACCGCTGGCAAAGACAACGCGCATTTCCGGCGCCGCTTCGTGACAGGTACCTGGGAACCAGCGACCCTCGACTCGGTGCGCGCTAGGAGAATAGACGCGACACCCAAGTAGCGCAGGACTGCCGGATTTCGTCGCCGCTCCCGATCGCGACACGCAGCGTTTGCACCGACTCTTCGAGTCCCGGCGCCGAATCGGCCGACAGGTCGCGAATCTTGGCCAGCACTCGTTCGGCATCCAGCGGCCGCGCCGGGCTGCCCAGCGCCGCCTCGCAGGCAGCCACGAGTCGGGTGCCGTCCTTGAGGGTCAGGGTGACGCGCGCAGGGCGATCGAGCGGCCAGGGTTTGACTGTAGGCAGCTGGCGCATCGCGATGCGCTTGCGCAATTCGATGATGGCTTCGTCCCGCAGGCTCTCGTCGAGGAAGTTGCCCGGGGCGCCGGCGCCGTGGGCGAGTGTCGCGGCGACCGCGTGCGGGATCGAGAACTTGGCGCCGAGCGTGGTTTCGGGCGCGGCGTTGTCGAAGTTCATCGCCATGGCCGAACCTTCGACCAGGACCTCCGCGACTTCCCTGCCACCACGCAGGTCGGGGCGCTCCGCGACCAGTGACTCGATGGCCTCCATCGCGGCGTGTGAGTGGTGGCAGGCGCCGAAGAGCTTGTGGTAGCCGTCGCAGATGGTCCAGTCCTGCCCCAGGCCCGCGCTGAGTTCTTCGGGCTTGGACGGAGCACCCAGGCCGTTGGAGTAGATGTCGTGTGTGCCGTCGGCGGTGCCGGCTACGCCTAGGCGCGCCATGTCGCAGGCGAAGAGCCCCAGCCATGCGCCAGCGGCCGGCCAGGCGTTGCGCACCAGCGCGCCTTGGATCGGGTGGTTGTAGGGGCCGGGCGAGACCATGGTCGACGCCGCGGTCAGCGCGCGCATCAGCCCGTCAGCGTCGAATTTGTGCAGCAAGGCCATGCCGGCCGCTGCACACACCGCGTTGTAGACGCCATGCGGATGCAATCGCGGCAGAGTGCCGGGCCAGGTGCGCGCGAAGCGCGTGCCGATCTCGTAGGCGCCGATGGTCGCGGTGAGCGCCTCGGCCATGGAGAGTTTGCCGGCCTCGGCCGCGGCCAGAATCAGCGGCTGCGAGAGTGCACCCGGGTGCACCGCGGTGCGCGTGTAACCGTCGTCGAGTTCATTCCAGGTTACGGCCAGCCCGTTGCCGACCGCCGCGTCGATCATGTTCACGCGCGGCGCGCCGCGGCGTAGCAGCGTCGCTTCCTTGGCCGTGCGCCGAGCGATCAATTGCTCGTGGTAGGCGCGCACTTCGGGCTCGTCGCCGGCCGACAGTGTGGCCGCGATGTTGTCGCCCAGGATCAGGACGGCCTGCGTAGCGACTCGTTGCGGGATCGCTTCGTACTTGAGCCCGGCGGCCCAGGTGCACAGTTGCGCGAGGCCGGCGGCGACCTGTTGCGCTGTGTGGTCGACGTTCTTGCCCATCCGGCGACCTTAAGCTGCCGCCCGCGCCGGGCTTGCCTCGCGAATCGCCTGCCAGACGCGGCAGTGGGTGAAAGGCATCTCCAGTCCCTTGACGCCGATGGGCGCGAGCGCGTTCTTCATGGCACTCGTGATCGCGGCCGGCGCGCCGATGGTGCCCGACTCACCGCAGCCCTTGGCACCCAGGGGATTGTGGGTGCAGGGCTGGCTTTCGTCGGTTTCGGTGACGAACATGGGCAGGAAGTGTGCGCGCGGCATGGCGTAGTCCATGAACGAGCCGGAATAAAGCTGGCCGCTTGCGCGATCGTAGGCGGCAGCTTCGTAGAGTGCCTGGCCGATGCCCTGCGCGATGGCGCCGTGCACCTGGCCTTCGACAACCATCGGGTTGATGACCGTGCCGACGTCGTCGACGACGACGTAGCTCATGAGGCGTGTCACACCGGTGGCCGGGTCAATCTCGACTTCGCAGGCCTGCGCGCCGTTGGACCAGGTGAGGTTGGGAGGATCGAAAAAGGCGTTCTCGTGCAGCACCGGCTCCATGCCTGGGGGTAGGCTGTGGGCGTAGGTGACCGCACGCGCGACCTCGGGCCATCCGACCTTGCGGTCGGTGCCCGCGACGCGAAACTCCCCCATGCCCTCGACGACGCGGTGCTCGATGTCCGGCGGGGCGGCCTCCAGCATGTGCGCGGCCACCTGCTTGGCCTTGGCCAGGAGCTTGTCGGCCGCCATGATGATGGCGGACCCGGCGATGACCATCGAGCGCGAGCCGAAAGTGCCAGTGCCGTAGGGGACACGGCCGGTGTCGCCTTCGACCAGCTCGATCATGGAAAGGGGAACGCCGATCCTGCCGGCCAGCACCTGCGGAAACGTCGTCGCGTGCGCCTGGCCGTGGCTGTGCGTGCCGCACATGACGAGCAGGCTGCCGTCGGCGGCGACGCGAATGTCGGCCGAGTCGAAAAATCCCGCGCGCGCGCCGAAGGTGCCGGCGTACTTCGACGGTGCGACGCCCGAGCTTTCGACGAAATAGCAGGCGCCGAAGCCGCGCAACAGGCCCTTTCTCTCCGCTTCAGCGCGCCGGGTCGGGAAACCGGCGTAGTCGGCCAGCACTAGGAGGCGGTCGAAAAGACGCCGGAAGTCGCCGGTGTCGTAGGTCGGCCCGACCGGCGTCGAATAGGGCATGGCGGACGCCGGGATGAAGTTGCGCCGCCGTAGTTCAAAGCGGTCGAACCCCAAGCGCGCGGAAGCCTCCTCAACCAGGCGCTCGAGCACATAGCAGGCCTCGGGCCGGCCTGCACCGCGATAGGCGTCGGTCGGCACCGTATTGGTGAAAAGCGCCTTGACCTCGGCGTGGATCGCGGGGATGCGATAAGGCCCGGAGAGCACCGCGGTATAGACGGTGGTCGGCACGGCGGCGCCGACAGTTGAGACGTAGGCGCCGACGGCCGCCAGCGTGGACACGCGCACGCTCAGGAAGCGCCCTTCGGCGTCGAGCGCGAGTTCGGCGCGGGTGACGTGGTCGCGCGCGTGGTAATCGCTGACGAAGGCTTCGCTGCGCGTAGAAACCCACTTGAGAGGACGCTGGAGCTTGATGGCCGCCCAGGCCAGGATGATCTCCTCGGGGTAGTGCTTGCCCTTGGTGCCGAAGCCGCCGCCGACGTCCGGGGCGATGACGCGCACCGCGTTCTCGGGCAACTCCAGTTGTTCGGCGACGAACTTGCGGATGTGGTGCGGCACCTGGGTGGCCGACCAGATCGTCACCGCATGACCGTCGAGGCCGCGGGTGGCCGAGGCGAAGGCGACAACCGCGCGCGGTTCTAGCGCCGCGCAGATGATGCGGTGGTTGACGATGTCGACTTCGACTTTGTGCGCAGCCGTGGCAAAGGCGGCGTCGACCGTCTCCTTGATACCGCGCTCGAAGCGCACGCACAGGTTGCCCGGCGCCTCCGGGTGCAGCTGCGGAGCGTCGGGCTTGACCGCGTCGAGCAGATCGACGGTCGCAGGCATTACTTCGTATTCGACCGCGACTGCTTCGGCAGCGTCCAGCGCCTGGTGGCGAGTCGCGGCGATGACGACTGCGATGGCCTCGCCGACGTGGCGCACCGTGCCGCGCGAGAGCGCCCAGCGCGGCGGCTCGTTCATGCGGTGGCCGTCGGCGCCAGGGATCTGCCAGAGGGGAATCATCGGCCCGACGCCGTCATCGGCCATGTCTGTTCCGGTGTAGACAGCGACGACCCCGGGCATCGCGAGCGCTGCGCCGACGTCGATGCCATGGACACGCGCGTGCGCGTGCGGCGAGCGCAGGAAAGCGCAGTAGAGTTGCCCTTCGAGGAGCATGTCGGCTACGAACTGGCCGCGGCCGGTGAGAAAACGCTGGTCTTCCCGGCGCGGGACGGAGGCGCCAATTCCTTCAGGATGCATCGTCATCTCCAGTTAGGGCGCGACGCGGGCCCATGAACATGGCCCGGAAGTTGCTCACCGCAATTGGCAGGAACGGGTCCGGACCGACGGCGAACCACGCGAGGGGACCCTCGCCAAAGCTTGACGGACACGCAAAACCCTATAGTATCTTTTGTCCGGACATAGATCCGGAGTATGCCTCAAGCCGACACTCTCATGGAAAGGAACCCCATGCGCCACCTGCGCCGTTTCGCCGTCGTCGCGCTTGCTGCCCTTAGCGCGTTTTCATCCGCCACGTATGCGCAAGAGAAGGTCAAGATGGGGCTTTTCATCGCCTCTTCTGCGATGCCTTACTTTATCGCTCGCGAGCGCGGCTATTTCGCCGCTGAGAACCTCGATGTCGAAGGCATCCCGCTGGCCACCCACCCCTTGATCGTCCAGGGCCTGGTCAAGGGCGACCTCGACACGGCCTCAAACCTGCTCTCGCTCGAAGGCGTCAACATCAACGCTTTGCGCCCCAACACGCTGCAGTACTTCTCGATCAACTGCCAGAACCAGAAGTATCAGCTCGAGGCCTTCGTCGTGCCGGCCGCCAACACCAGCATCAAGACCCTGGCCGACCTGCGCGGCAAGCGCATCATGTCGGCGCCCGGGCCGGGCAACCTCTTCGTCGCGCGCGGCGTGCTTAAGGCCGTCGGCCTGGAGGAGAAGGACTACAGCATGCAGGAGCAGCAGATGAACGTGCACATCGGCGGCCTGCAAGGGGGGCAGTTCGATGCAGCCTACACTCTGGAGCCGATCGTCAGCATGATGGTGGCCCAAGGCATCGGGCGCAAGCTCGAGTCCGGAGTGATCGCCAGGTACATGCTCGGGCGCGGCGATGCCTGCGCGGTCCTGGCCGGCGGCGTGATGAGCGTGAAGTTCATGCAGGAGCGGCCGCAGGTGGCCGAGCGCCTGGCGCGGGCGTGGGCAAAGGCGCTCAACGACGGCAACAACGACCCCAAGGCGCGCGACCTCCTGGCCAAGCACATGAACACCGCGCCCTCGATCGCGCCGACCGTGCCGCTGTCCTACTACAACATGGTGCGCTACCTGAAGCCCGCCGAGATCGCCGACTTCCAGAACCTGGTCGACCAGGCTACTGCCGCGGGCCTGGTCAAGTCCAAGGTCGACGTGCGCAGCATGCTCAAGACATACTGACCCCAGCGCTTCCTTGAAGGAGTTTCTGGCAGGCCGCGTGGCCAACGCACTCACGCCCGTCCTGGGCGTGTTCGCGTTCCTGTTCGCCTGGTGGTTCCTCACCTGGCTCAAGTGGATCGACCCCGTGCTCCTGCCCTCGCCGCAGGCATCGGCAAAGGCGATCTGGGACGGCTTCGCTAGCGGCAACCTCACCAAGGATCTTCTGATCACGATCCGTCGCACCCTGCTGGCGTTCGCGGTCGCGGTTGGCGTCTGCGTGCCGCTGGGGCTGATGCTCGGCTCTTCGGTGCGACTCTACCGATCGCTGGAATTCGTGATCGACTTCTTCCGCTCGACCCCGGCCTCGGCGCTCTTCCCGCTCTTTCTCGTCATCCTGGGCGTGGGCGAGAACACCAAGGTTGCCGTTGCCGCGTTTGGCGCGGGCCTGCTCATCCTCTTCAATACCGCCTACGGCGTCATGAATGCGAGGAAGACCCGCCAGGCCGCCGCGCGCGTCATGGGCGCTTCGCCCGTGCGCGTGATGACCGGTGTGACCCTGCTGGAGTCACTGCCGCAGACCTTCGTCGGCATGCGCTCCGGCGTGTCGTTTTCCCTGGTGATCGTAATCGTGGCCGAGATGTTCATAGGCTCGACCGACGGCCTGGGCCAGCGCGTGATCAACGCGCAGAGCATCTTCAACATGCCCGAGATGTACGCGACCATCTTCGCCGCCGGCGCCCTGGGCTACGCGCTCAATCTCATTTTCATCGTCATCGAGCGGCGCTTCATCCACTGGGGCGGCAAGTGAACTTGAGCGTCGAACCCATCGCCGCCGCCGTTCCGGACACGCACATCACCATCCGCGGGCTGACCAAGAGCTTCGCCGGGCAGCCGCTCTACACCAACTTCGACCTCGACGTCCCTAAGGCGCGCATCACCTCGATCTTCGGGCCCAACGGTTGCGGTAAGTCGACCATGATCAACATGGTTGCCGGCCTCCTCGACATGGACGCCGGCGAGGCGCGTTTCGACGGCAAGACCCTGGCCGAGACCAAGATCGGCTACGTCTTCCAGAACTACCGCGACGCGCTTTTCCCCTGGAAGCGGGCGATCGACAACATCAAGTACCCCTTGCGCATCGCCGGACGCTCGCGGGCTGAGTGCGACGCCCGCGCCGAGGAGCTGCTGCGCTCCTTCGACATCCGCTTCGACCTGAACCGCTACCCCTACGAACTCTCCGGCGGGCAGCAGCAATTGGTCTCGATCATGCGCGCCCTGGCGCCGCACCCCGAAGTGCTGTTCCTGGACGAACCCTTCTCGGCGCTGGACTACGAGATGACGCTCTTCATGCGCGACAAGCTGCAGGACATCTTCGAGGCGACCCGAACGACCATGATCCTGGTCTCGCACGACCTCGAAGAGGCGGTCTACCTGGCCGATCAGGTGCTCATGCTCACGCGGCGGCCGACACGCATCGCGGAGGTCGTGCGCTTCGACGCGCCGCGCCCCCGCCACCCCGAGACCCTGACCTTGGAGGCCTTCATCCGCGCCAAGGCGCAGTGCCTGGAGGTGTTCCAGCGCGAGGTGCGCGTGCGCGCCTAGTCGTCGACGAGATCGCCCGTCACTTGCGAAAGCCGAGGATGCCGCCGCGGCGAGCCGACGCTCCTCGGCTATGACGCGGTCGGCGTTCCGATCTACGGACCGTTCGGCTACCCCGAGCCGCAGCGCGCCGCGGGCGAGCTGGTCGAGCTGCGCTCGGGTTATCGCTTGAGACTCGGCGCCCGCGCAGGCGGTCCCGGCGGCGCGCACGACGGCACGTTCGTCGAGGACTGGGAGCAAGCCCCAGGCCTGGGCGATCTCGATTTCTGCAACGGGCACGAAGGCGTGACGCCCGAGTATCCGCAGGACACGTACCACTACGTGATTAACTCGAATTTTCCATTCATCCCACGCTGCTTCGCGGGCGCGCCGGACGCGAGCTTCAGCCGGCGCGCGTTGGGGGGGGCAAGCCTCCTCCGCGCAAGCCCCAGGGCGTTCCACCCTGGCATCTAGACTGCGTATATCGAACCCGGCAGCCCTTGGCAAAACGGTTACTGTGAAAGCTTCAACACAAGGGTTGAGAAAAGCCACCAGAGCTAAACGCCCTCGG
>Ga0194121_10010215_pt1 | contig 11436 bp, 8 predicted proteins | sample TA2MahCa50mmetaG_FD_148609 | JGI IMG/M metagenome (GOLD analysis project Ga0194121, IMG submission 148609) | Freshwater microbial communities from Lake Tanganyika, Tanzania - TA2015020 Mahale Deep Cast 50m | ecosystem: Environmental > Aquatic > Freshwater > Lake | place: Tanzania: Lake...
CGAGGCGGCGCCGAGGACCGCGTCGAGCCGCCCGCGCACGGCCGCGGTCGCCGCGCGCTCGAGCTCGGCCTGCGCCGGCGTGTCGATCCCCGCGTCCTGGGGAAACAGCACGCGCACCTTGAAGGCCTCCGGCAGGACATGACAGGCAATGAGCGGCGCCCCGAGAGTGGCGGCCAGAGCGTGCCCCTCGCGCAGGGCCGCATCGGCGGCGTCCGACAGATCCGTGGCGACCAGAATCGGCCCGTGAAGCCCCACCCGTGTCCCTCCTCGCGCAGGTGCGCGCGCTCATGTTACCGCCCGCCGCGATGGCGGCCTCGCCCGGCGCACCACCCCGATCAGCCCGCGGCGACCGCGTCCCGGCCGCTCGGCGTCCGCTGCACGAGCGTGCGGATCGGGAACGGAATCGTGATCCGCTCCTGCTCGAAGCGGGCGTGCAGCCGCTTGATGAACTCGTGCTTGATCAGAAACTGGTCCACGAACTCCCGCCCGCGCAGGATGGCCGTGAAGTTGATGCTCGAGTCGCTGAACGTGTGATACCGGATGAACGGCGCGAACTCCGGCACGCCGCCCGGCACCTGCGTCATGACCTCGCGCCCCACGTCGATGACGACCCGCTCGACGTGCCGCAGATCGCTCGCATAGTCGACTCCGACTTCCACCAGCACCGCCAGATCCTGCGCGGGCAGATGATGGTTGATCACGACGGCCTGCGAGAGCTTGGCGTTCGGCACGAGCACCAGATTGTTCGCCAGCATCCGGAGCCGCGTGGATCGCCAGCCGAAGTCGACGACGTAGCCTTCGTGCCCCGAATCGAGCTTGACGTAGTCGCCGACGCGGATCTGCCCGGCCAGCGCGATGAACAGCCCCGCGAAGAAGTTCGCGAGCGGCTCCTGCAGCGCGAGGGCGACCGCGAGGCCGCCGATGCCGAGGGCGGTCAGCATCGGGGTAATCGACAGGCCGAGCCCGTTGAGGACGACGAGTACGCCGAGGACGGCCACGAGCGACCAGGCGAGGTTGCGGGTCAGGCTGCTGACGGGCAGCGCCGGTGCGATGACCGCGCCGTAGGCGTCGACCATGCGGACGGCGATGGCGGCCCCGGCGAACGTCACCGACAGCACCCCGACGACGAACACGGCCCGGCCGACGAGCACCCGGGCTTCGGGCGTCAGCGGCCAGTAGCCGGCGGCCAGCCAGACGCCGACGAGCAGCGCCCACCACGGCACCCGCCGCTTGATCAGCTGCAGCGCCGATCGCGCCAGGTCCTGCTGCGTCGCCGGCAGCAGCCGCGGCAGCCGCGCCATGACGACGGCGCCGAGGACGTAGCCGGCGCCCCAGCTCACGAGCAGCGTCACCAGCGTCCAGGCAAGCGGCGATCCCCAGTCGCGCCAGCTCGTGACATCAGACATCGCCCGTTCCTCCCTTCTTCCGCCGCCGGCGGCCGGCTGTGGGCGCGTGCTCGGCGGGCTGCAGCTGCGCGGCGAGACGCTCGAGCACGCGTCGGGTGGCGGCGCGATCGCGCGGCGCGACCTGCTCGAGCGCCTTCGCGACGGCGGCTTCGACCGTGCCGCGGCGGACGGCGTTGATGCGGCCGCCCCGCGGCGTGAGACGCAGGATCGCCCGGCGGCGGTCGCGGGGATCGTCGCGGCGCACGAGGAGGCGCTGCGCCACGAGGCGCTGGAGCACGCCCGTGAGCGTGCTCGGGTGGACGTGCAGAATCGACGCCAGGTCGCCGGCCGAGAGCCCGGGGTAGAGGCCGGCGACGCGCAGCACGAGGCGCTGCGGGCCCGTCACCCCGATTTCGCCGGTCATCCGCTTCGACGCACGCTCCAGGCCGTGGGCGACGCCCCAGAGCAGCTGCATGAACTGGAGCACGTCCGGCAGCACGGGTGCGGCGGCGCCGCTCTCCATGCGCGCGCCGGCGGCGGACATATATTTTGTGTTCAAAGTATTTGATGGTATCATGCCGGGTGCCCTCGAATCGGCTCCTGATCGTCTCGAATCGACTGCCCGTGACCGCGCGCCTCGCGGGCGGCCGCGTCCACCTCAGGCCGGCGACCGGGGGCCTGGCAACCGGCCTCGGGCCGTGGCACGAGCAGTCGAACGGCCTCTGGATCGGCTGGCCGGGCGACGCGCCGCGGCTGGCCGACGAGCAGCGGGCCGCCCTCGATCGACGACTCGGCGAAAGCGGGATCGCACCGGTGCCCCTGTCGCCGGATCACGTCCACGGGTTTTATCACGGCTTCTCGAACCGCGTCCTCTGGCCGCTCTTTCACTATCTGATCGATCGCGTGCCGGTCGACGCGAGCGGGTGGGACGCCTATCAGGGCGCCAATCGAGCCTTCGCCGATGCGGTGGTGCGGGCGTATCGGCCCGGCGACCGCATCTGCGTGCACGACTACCAGTTGATGCCCGTGCCCGGGTGCTGCGCGCCGCGCTCCCCGAGGCCCGAATCGGATGCTTTCTGCACATCCCCTTCCCCTCGTCCGAGGTGTTCCGCATCCTCCCCTGGCGCCGGGAGATCCTCGCCGGCCTGCTCGGCGCGGACCTGCTCGGGTTTCACACCTTCGCCTACATGCGCCACTTCGTCGCGTCGCTGCTCCACGTCGAAGGGGTGGAGGTCGACATCGATCGCCTGGTCGTGGGCGATCGCGAGGTGAGGCTCGGGGCGTTTCCCATGGGCGTCGATGCGGAGGGGCTCGACGCGCTCGCGCGCGATCCGGGCGTCGACTCCTACCAGCGCTTCCGGCGCCAGGTGGAGGAAGGCGTCGGTCACATCAACGGCGCGTACGGCACGCTGCGATCGACGCCGGTGCACTACTTGCACCGCTCGGTGTCGCGCGAGCGGCTCGTCGCGCTGTATTGCGCCGCCGACGTCATGCTCGTCACGCCGCTGCGCGACGGCATGAACCTGGTTGCGAAGGAGTTCGTGGCCTCCCGCGTGAACGACGACGACGTGCTGCTGCTGAGCGAGTTCGCCGGAGCCTCGGCCGAGCTGGACGGGGCCGTCGTGGTGAATCCCTACGACGTGGACGCGGTTGCCGAGTCGCTCCACCGCGCGCTCTCGAAGGCGGCGCCGGAGCGCCGGACGCGGATGCAGGGGCTCCGCCGCCGCGTCCAGGAGCACGACGTGCACGCCTGGGCACGCGGCTTCATCGACGCGCTCGAGCGCGCGCGGCCCTTCGCGCGCCGGCCGCTCCCGGTGTCCGACGCGGAGCTCCACGCCGTGCTCGTGGAGGCGCGGCGAACGGCGCCGGTCCGTCTGCTGCTCGACTACGACGGCACGCTCGTCCCGTTTGCGCAATCGCCGGAGCTGGCTGCCCCTGACGAGGACGTCATTGCGCTCCTGCGAGCCCTCGCGGCGCGACCGGACGTCGCCGTCGACATCGTGAGCGGCCGCCCGCCCGATACGCTCGACGCGTGGTTCGGCGATCTCGCGATCTCGCTCTGGGCCGAGCACGGGTTCTGGCATCGACCGCTGGCGGAGCGCCGGTGGGAAGCGGCCGCGCCGTCCTCGCAGGACTGGATCGCGCGCGTCCGCCCGATCCTGACGCAATTCACGACCAGCACGCCCGGCTCCCGGATCGAAGAGAAGACGGCCTCGATCGCGTGGCACTATCGCGGCGCACCGCGGGAGTTCGGCGCGCGCCAGGCCCACGAGCTCCGGATGCTGCTCGACGCACTCGACGCCGGCTCGAACCTGGATCCGCCCGCGTCGCTGTCTGCGTGAAAAACCGCAGTGTACGCGTGAAAACTCCTGCCGACCTGATTGGGGCTCCACTCGACTGGTACGGTACCTGCCCCCCTCCGGGTGAGATGGCAGACGCACTGCACGCCATCGGCCAGCTCGTGTCTCCGTGGTGGTCACTGGCGCGGTTCTACGCCGGCGCCGGGAGCCGGGCCTCTGCGGCAAGCCGCGCCCTGCGCGGCCGGGCGCCGTCGCGGACGCGGTTCTCGGTCACTCCGGTCAGGAAGGCCTGGCTGCGGGAGCACGCGAAGGCGTCGAGCAAGCAAGGGGAGCATCCATGACGCCGGGCCGCGCGCAGGTCGGGGCGCGCCTGGCGTCGAGAACCGCGGCGACGCTCGGCCTGGTGCTGGCGCTGACAGCGGGCACGACCGAGGGCCGGGATCTCCCGCACGATCTCTCGGGTGTGTACATCTGCGAGGGCACGGCGGCGGAAGGGGCCGCCTATCGCGGCTTCGTGCGGATTACCCTCCATGACGACATCTACGTCGTGCGCTGGCTGTTCGCCCGCGGCGACGCGTACACGGGGATCGGTGTCGTCAACGGCAATGCCTTCGCCGTGACCTACGTCGGATCCACGACGGGTGTGGCCGTCTACACCATCGAAGACGCCACTCGCCTGGTCGGCACCTGGACGGTCGCAGGCGCCGGGGGGCGGGCCTTTTCCGAGACGCTGACCAAAGTCGTCGGCAACGAGCCCGATGGGACCGACCCGCCGTCCGATCCTGACCAGCCGCGCCCGCAGACGCCGCCGCCCGGGGCGCTGACGATTTGATCCATTCGATCGACAGACCATCGGCTTGACCGGCTGACTGCCCGCTGCCGCCCACAGCGGGCGCGCGTTCCCGCGACGATTCGGCTCCAGTCAACCAGCAGGGAGCCGGACCACCTGCCCAATCGAAAATGCGCCGCTCGTGATCTGTGAGTGGGGAAGCCTGAGAGTGGGACGAGCGTGTGTGGAGGCCGCAACGGATCGGCGGGAGCACCGACTTCCGTGCGCGGCGCTCGATGAAGCTCCGAACGACCAGTGCGCCTGCACGACCCCCGCCGATCCAACGCATGTCATAGCAAGCAGCCTGCCAATCACAGGTGGCGCCCCGCTCGCAGTTCGTTCGCATCCGCGCGTCTCTCGAAGCGGACAATAGCCCCTCGTCGTCATCCGCTCTCGATATGCCGTCAGATCCGGCGCCGCGCGCGTCGGAGGTCGAGAATGGTTTGAGTACAGAGTATTTTCGCGAATGGCGTCGATCTCGCCTATGTGGCAGAGATGTATCTCCACGATTGGGATGTGACGGCCGCACCGCCGCGTCACGCACACAGGCGACACGCCTGACGTCGACTGGAGACCACGTCGACTGACCAGCAAGAAGGAGGTTCCGATGCAGGCTCTCGTCGAGAACGTCAAGAACACGATCATCGGCACCATCAAGGGGACCGGCGAGATCGTGAACGCCGTCACCGAGACCGTGAGCGATACGCTCGCGACGGCAGTGAAGGGGACCGGATCGGTGGGCAAGGCGATGACCGGCGCCGTCGCAGACGTGTCGAGCGGCGTCATTCAGGGAACGAGCCAGGTTGGCGGCGATCTGGGCAAGGCGACCAAGGGCGCCGTCATCGGGGTGCTGAAGGGCACGAAGGAAGTCGGCGGGGAGGCGGTCGAGACCATCGGATCGACCGTCCGAAGCCTCGTGCACACCGCGGCGCAGGTCGGCGGCGACGTCGGCACCGTCGCGCGGCAGGCGATGGAAGGCGCGGTCGAGGGCGCGAGTCGAACCGGCGTCAAGGCGGTCGATGCCATCTCGGCGGCGGCGGCTGGGGCCATTCAGGCGCCGGGGGCGTGGGGAAAGCGGCCACCGACACCACCGCTCAGATCGACTGCCGAGGCCGCATCCGCCGCGGCAGCGTCGTCAAAGCCACGGCGGAGGTTGGTGGCGACGTGGCGACGGGACTGTACGAATCGATGGCGATGGACCGCTGGACGGCGCGAGCACGAACCCATCTCTCCGGGATGTCCCCTTGATACATCGAATCGATGGGTTACGTCGGAAGTGTGGTGGACCTGACCGGGATCGAACCGGTGACCTCCTGAATGCCATTCAGGCGCGCTCCCAACTGCGCTACAGGCCCTCGTCTGCGGTGAGCGTCGAACCCCATGCTAACACGACGATTCGGAGCGGGCGGGGACCCGCCGTCCGGTGACCCGGGCTGTCACGCCCCCCGGCTAAACTCCCGTCGAGGTCGTCTCTCTAGGGGACGACGTATGGCGGCGATGTGCCAGGGTGAGCCAGGCGGTGAGCTGGCGGGCAGCCTCGTCGGGCGTGTGCCCGTAGAAGGGCATCATGGCGCTCGGCACGCCGGGGCTCCGCAGCAGCTGCGCGCGCCAGCGGTCGCTGACGGCCCGCACCTCGATCAGGTACGCGCGCCCGCCAATGGTCTCTTCGTACCGATGAATCGTCACGCTGCTCTGGGAGATAAATGGCCCGGCTCGCCGAAGGCGGACCGACGGAGGATTCTACGTATCAGGCGATTCGGATCAAGCGAAGCGCAACGCGAAGGCGCCGTCCACACCGGCGTTCGACGCGAGGTGTCGAGGCGCCGCCACGAAAAAATAATTTCGCGCGCAGGTTCTCAACAGCTTTTGCACCGATCGTCCACAGGATTTCCACATTACAATGAGGCACCGCCCTGTCGAACGGTGATCGCCCGACTCGTTTCGCTCGCCGTGCTCTGTCTCGCGGCGCCGGCCGCCGCCGCGACCGACGCGATGCTCTTCCGTCTCTATCTGGCGGACGGCACGAGCATCGTGAGCTTCGGCGAGTTCGCCCGCGTTGACGACCGCGTTGTCTTCTCCATGGTGCTTGGCGGCGGCTCCGAGCCCCGCCTGCACGCGGCCACGCTTCCCGTGCGTCTCATCGACTGGACGCGCACCGACGCGCACGCGATTTCCACGCGTTATCAGTGGTACGCGCGCTCGCGCGGCGAGGCGGACTTCCAGCGGTTGAGCGACGAGGTGGCTGCGGTGCTGAATACGATGCTGCAGACGCGCGATCGCGCGCGCGCGCTGGCCATCGCGGGGCAGGCCCGCGCCACGCTCGCCCAGTGGCCGCAGCAGCACTTCGGCTACCGCCAGCGCGACGTGCGCGAGGTCCTGGCCGTCCTCGACGAAGCGATCGTCGGCCTGCGGGCGGCGGCGGGCCTGGAGTCCTTCGCGCTGACGCTGGTCGCGCCGGCCCCGGAGATTGCCGTTGAGCCCCTCGCCATGGCCCCCTCCGTCCGCGAGCAGATCGACCAGGCCCTGCACGTGGCGGCGCTGACCGATCGCCCCCCCGAGCGTCTGGCGCTCCTGCAGGCGACGCTCCTCCTGCTGAACGCGGAAGGGACCACCTTGCCGGCGCCCGACGCGCTGCGGCTGCGCCGGACCGTCCAGACCCGGATTCGCGACGAACAGCGAGTCGACGCGCGGTACGGCGATCTGACCCGGCGCCTCATGACGGAGGCGCGGCGGCACGCGGCCCGGGCGCGCATCGGCGACATCCAGCGGATGCTCGACCGAATCGGGCGCGAGGACGCGCGCCTGGGACGGCGTCGGCCCGAGCTGGTCCAGGCGCTGCAGCTCTCGGTGCAGGGGCAGCTCGATGCGGCTCGCCACCTCCGGCTGCTGCGCGATCGGTGGGCGATCCGGCGCTCCCTTTACAGCGAGTACCAGCGATCGGTCGGCGCGCAGCTCCTTCAGCTCGTGAAGGCGCAGCCGGCGCTCGACGCGATTCGCCGGCTCGACGGCCCGCCGCCCGACCTGCTCCTGACGCTCCAGTCGCAGCTCCAGGGCGGGGCCGAACGCCTCGAGCGGGTGCGGCCGCCCGTGGACCTGCGCGCCGTGCACGACCTGCTGCTCGGCTCCTGGCGGTTCGCGGAGAACGCGGTGGCCGGCCGCTATCAGGCGGCGCGCGCGGGCAGCGTGTCTGGCGCCTGGGAGGCCTCGTCCGCGGCGGCCGGCGCGCTGCTGCTGCTCTCGCGCGCCCAGCAGGAGTTGCGCACGCTGCTCGAGCCCCCGCGGCTGCCGTGATCACGGCTCGCACGACTCGGCTCGTGCGAGTGCCCGATCTGCAGACGTTCCGCCGGACGGTCGCCGCGCTCGGCTGCGGCGGCACCCTCGCCGACATCCGGCATCGCCTCGTCGTGGTCCCGACGCGCGCCGCGGCCGCCTACCTCACGACGGCGATCGAGCGGGCCCTGCCGCCCGACGGCGCCGTGGGGCTGCCCGACTTCGTCACGCGCGACGACCTCTCCGCCCGGCTCGGCGAGCGATTGCCGGTGCGTCCGGCCCCGCTGTGCGGGGCCGAGCGGGAGGTGCTCATGGGGGTGGCGTGCCGGGTCGCCGTTGCCGGGGGCGCCGAGCCGCCGTTCCGGCTGCGCCCCGCGCTCGTGGCCGACATCCTCGGGTTCTACGACACGCTCCGGCGCAACCTCCGGCAGGTGGACACGTTCGAGCGGCTGGCGCTCGGGATGCTGGAGCCGGGCGCGGTCGACGATCGGGGCGCCGAGCGGCTGGCGCAGCAGACGCGGTTTCTGGCCGCCGCGTTCCGCGCGTTCGAGCGGCTGACCGAGGCGTCCGGCGACGCCGACGAGCATCGGCTCCGCCGGCAGCTCGTCGCCGAGGCCGCGCCCACTCCGTGGCGCCATGTCGTGGTGGCCGTCGGCGATCGGGCGTCCGACGCGTACGGGTTGTGGCCGGCCGACTGGGATCTGCTGGCCCGCGTGCCCGACCTCGAGCGGCTCGACATCGTGGCCACGGACGCGACCGTCGCCGGCGTCCTGCACGAGCGGATCCACCAGATGCTGCCGGGAATCCAGGAAATTCGCGCTCCTTCGGACCGTTCGGACCGTTCGACGAAGAGCACCCCGAACGCGAACGCCCCGAACGCGAACGCCCCGAACCCGAACGATCCGAACGGCCCGAACATTCCGAACGTCCCGAACGATCTCCCGATCGTCTTCGTTCCGTCCGACGCCTCCCCCGCGCACGTCGTTCGCGACCGCGAGGAGGAGGTCGGCTTGTTCGCGCGCGTGGTGCGCGAGCAGCGGCGCCCGCTCGATCGCGCCGCGCTGGTCGTGCGGCAGCCGCTGCCGTACGTGTATCTGGCGCGCGAAGTGCTGCGGTCGGCCGGCATTCCGTGCCAGATGTTCGATGCGCTGCCCCTCGCGGCCGAGCCGTTTGCCGCCGCGCTCGATCTGGTCCTCACGGCGGTGACGGCGGGGTTCGCCCGCGGGCCCGCGGTGGCGCTGCTCCGGTCTCCGCATTTCGAATTTCACGAGGGCCGGCTGGAGCCGGCCGCTGCCGACGAGGATGTGGCCGCGCGGACGCCGCCCGCTACGGACGAGGATGTGGCCGCGCTCGATCGCGTCCTGGCGGAAGCGGGCTACCTCGGCGGCCTCGATGCGCTGGAGCGGACGGTCACGGCCTGGGACGCCGGCCCGGGTCCCGCGCCGGGCGTGCGGCGTGCCGCGCACCGGCTGCTGGCGATCGGCCGCGAGCTCGGGCCGCTGGGCCAGCCGGCGCCCGCCGCCGCGCACCTCGACCGGGTGCTCGCGTTTCTCGTGCGACACGCGCGCCTGCCGAACGCCGCCGATCCGCTCGGTCGACGGTTGCTGCGGGCACGCGCGGCCGTGCTCGAAGGGTTGACCGCGCTGCGCGACGCGCACGCGCGCTTCGACCCGGCGCCGGTCGACCTCGACGCGATCGCGCTCGTCGCCCGGCGCTGGATCGAAGGACGCACCTTTGCGCCGTACGTCGGCGAGGGCGGGGTGCACCTCGTCGACGCCGAGAGCGCCCGATTCGGCGATTTCGATCTCGTGCATGTGGCGGGACTGGTCGACGGCGAGTGGCCCGAACCGCCGCGGCGCAACATCTTTTATCCGCCGGCGGTGCTGCGGGAGCTCGGATGGCCCGCGGAGGCCGAGCGCCTCGACGGCATCCGCGCCGCGTTCGGCGACCTGCTTCGCCTGCCCGCCTCGGTGCTGCTCGCCTCGACGTTCACCCTCGAAGACGACGTCCGCGTGCACGCGTCGCCGTTCGTCGTCGGGCTCGCATCGGCCGGACTGGAGATGGTCGAGTGGACGCCGCCGGCCGTGCGCGTCTTCGAACACGAGGCGCTCGCGCTCGAGCCGGTCGAGACGCGCTATTTGATCGACGTCGCCCGTGCGGCGGCCCTGCAACGCCTCGCGGCCGCCGCGCAGCCGCGCGAGCGGCCCGGCACGACCTCCGGCCACGTGCCGGCGGCCTATTCGCTCAGCGCGCTCGAGCGGTACCAGGATTGTCCCTTCAAGTTCTTCGCCGCCAACGTCCTCCGGCTCGAGGAGCCGCTCGACGACGACCCGAGCCGATCGCCCCGGGCGCGCGGGCGCTTCATCCATGAGGTGTTCCAGCATTTCTTCGAGGCGTGGGAGGCGCGCGGCGGCGGCACGATCACGGTCGATCGCCTGGACGAGGCACGCGCGCTCTTCCAGGCGATCGCCGAGCCGCTGCTGGCGCGGCTCCCCGAGGCCGATGCCGCGCTCGAGCGCGCACGGCTGTTCGGCTCCGCCGTGTCGATGGGGATGGCCGATGTGGTACTCGAGCTGGAAGCGGCGCATCCGGAGGACGTCCGCGAGCGCTGGATCGAGCGCGAGCTCAGGGGCACGTTCTCGCTCGGATCGTCCGACGGGCGGCGGGTGGCGATCCGAGGCGTGGCCGATCGGATCGACCTGCTGGCCGGCCGCCGGCTGCGGGTCGTCGACTACAAGTCGGGGTATCCACCGGATCCGAAGCGCGCGCTGCAGGCGCCGGTGTATGCGCTCTGCGCGCGGGAGCAGCTGGCCGCCACCGACGGCGTCTGGTCGATCGACGAGGCGGCGTACGTGGCGTTCCGGGGCGCGCGCACCGTGGTGCCCGTCGTCCGCAGCGGCACGCCGGCTTCGGATGTCGAGGCGGTCCTGGCGCGGGCGCGGGGCCGGGTGTTCGAGGCGGTGGACGGCATCGAGCGGGGCGAGTTTCCGCCGCGGCCCTACGAGCTGCGGCTCTGCGCGACCTGCGCGTTTCCGTCGGTCTGCCGAAAGGACTACGTTGGCGACGAGTAACGCGACGCTGCCGTTCGACGAGGCGCCGGGCGCGCTCGACGCGCGCCTGCTGGCGCGCGACCGCGCGGCGCGGGAGCGGGCGGTCGATCCGCGCTTCAACGTCGCGCTCGAGGCGTCGGCTGGCACGGGCAAGACGCGCGTGCTCGTCGATCGCTACATCAACCTGCTGCGCGCGGGCGTCGATCCCGCGAACATCCTGGCGATCACGTTCACGCGGAAGGCCGCAGCCGAAATGCGCGAGCGCATTCTGGCCACGCTCGGCGCCGCGGCCGCGCGCGGCGAGCTGCCGCCGCGACGCTGGCGGGAGCTGCGCGACCGCACGTCGGATATCGCCATCGGCACCATCGACGCCTTCTGTCTGTCGCTGCTGCGCGAGTTTCCGCTCGAGGCCGACGTCGATCCGGGTTTTCAGGTCGCTGACCAGACCGAGCTGCCGCGGCTCGTCGACGAGGCGCTCGACCGCGCGCTGCGCATCGGCCGCGCGGCCGCGCGCGGCGATGACGCCGCGGCGCTCGTCTTCGCGCATCTCGGCGAGCGGAAGGCCCGCGCGGCGCTGGCCGCGCTCGTCGAGCGCCGCCTCA
>Ga0194121_10010217_pt1 | contig 11435 bp, 10 predicted proteins | sample TA2MahCa50mmetaG_FD_148609 | JGI IMG/M metagenome (GOLD analysis project Ga0194121, IMG submission 148609) | Freshwater microbial communities from Lake Tanganyika, Tanzania - TA2015020 Mahale Deep Cast 50m | ecosystem: Environmental > Aquatic > Freshwater > Lake | place: Tanzania: Lake...
TTTCGCCTGTTGGGGGTTGGGAGCCATGTTGAACCTATTTTTTAAGTCAGCTTTTGCTTTTTCAAGATCGTAAGACTCCAACGTTTTCCAATAATCTTCATGGGTGATCAAGCCCGAAAATAAGTACCCTGTTTTTGGATTGCCAATAAGAAAGTCCTTGCCTATCGAACGCTTGGTAACCTGTATGTCCGCATTACCGCATATATTGACTTTACGAATCTTGTGCTCCCGCAAAGTATCAGCCCATTTGAATTCTCCAAGGTTGATATTCTTGCTAGCTGAGAATGCTATAGCTGGATAGATGACAGACACAATAGAGCCGATTACGGTCGATGCCACCAAAGTCAGCGCCCATGAATACAAAGAAGCGACGAGTTTCATTTCCATCTCCTCAACTAAAGAATTCAGTGACCCTAACAGATAACACGAATAGTTTCAGTGAATTCTCTTGATAGGTAAGTGCCAATTAACCAAGAAAGTTTGATCTTTTCAGCTAGCAGTATTAACTACCCAAAAAAAGATACCTGCACCCTTTGAATAAGCTTTTTAAGAGGCTGGTCCGAACTATTTTTTCTAAAATTGCAAAGACTTATAGAGGACCAAGGTTATAAGATTTGATAAATTTTTCTTGGAGTTTCATTTGATAATTCACCTCGTCGTCAAACGGCCGATAAATTGCGCGCCTCAAACCAACTTCATGGCCGTTTGAACCTCTTAAAAAGCCCATTCAAAGGGTGCAGGTATCTTTGAATAAGCTTTTTAAGAGGCTGGTCCGAACTATTTTTTCCAAAATTGCAAAGACTTATAGAGGACCAAGGTTATAAGATTTGATAAATTTTTCTTGGAGTTTCATTTGATAATTCACCTCATCGTCAAACGGCCAATAAACTGCGCGCCTCAAACCAACTTCATGGCCGTTTGAACCTCTTAAAAAGCCCATTCAAAGGGTGCAGGTATCTTTGAATACGCTTTTTAAGAGGCTGGTCCGAACTATTTTTTCTAAAATTGCAAAGACTTATAGAGGACCAAGGTTATAAGATTTGATAAATTTTTCTTGGAGTTTCATTTGATAATTCACCGTACAGGTATGAAACAGTACGCACGGTTGGCGTTTACTCTAAGATAAAGAATTCAACTCGGCGATTCTCTCTTCGACCTGCTTCTGTAGCGTTAGAGGCCATGGGTTTTCGTTTCCCGTAGCCTTGAGTCGTTAAAATTTCTTCACCTACTCCTTGTGAAATTAAGTAGCTTTTTACAGCATTGGCTCGGGCTAAGGATAATCTTAAATTAAAGTCTTCATTGGCGGTTGAATCGGTGTGACCTGCAATTAATAGTTTTTTGACTTCATTCTTTTTGATGACATCGGCAATTTCATCTAACAAAGCATAACTTGAGGAAAGAAGATCGGCTTTTCCCACTTTGAAATTAATTCGCTTCTTAATTACAAACTTTCTATCTACGACATTCACATCCTTGGTGGTGTAGTAGTGTTTCCTCTCGGTGGTGTGAAGTCCAAAGGTGTAGCTGACTTGACCGATGACTTGATAGCCAGGAGAGAAGGGAACTCCAGAAGTGACCGATCGATTAATCCCCACATCCGCCCCTAACAAAACGGCTAAACTTTTGTTGTTTAGGGGGGTTATTCTAGCTCCGACAGTTAGTTTTGATGGGGAGCGGCCAAATCCGAGAGTGGAGTTGGTGTGCGCAGTATGGATGAACTCCATGAAGGGAATAAAGTTTTGAATTTTAAATTCGACTCCGAGTCCCAAAGTGAATGTGTGATATCGACTGAAGTTAAAGTAGGCCTCCGGATCTAATGGGCCGGATTTCGTCGTTCTAAGCTGAGGCATATGGTAGAGAACGTTCGCATGAAGAAAAAGAGGCAGATTTGACGATTTAAAGAAACCCAATGTCGATGCTACTCCCAGACCAGCGCTGAGTGTGGTTCCTGACGGGGCAAGATCGTTAAAGTTTGATGCGATTAAGAAATTTCCTATCGGAGAAAGTGTTAAATCCGGAGTTACTTCTAGAGAATAGAGAGCGGAAAAGTTAAAATCTCCTAAAGAGGAAATGAGTCTTTGCGGCTCACCGAATGTTGTCGACGAGTTACGACGTTGAACCGAGAGGGTCAATTTAGGTGTCGGGGCATAGCCTACGAAAAGATTTTCAGCAATAGTATTGGCTTTGAGATTGCCATACCCAAAATTAGGGGCATCTGAAATTGAATAAAACTCACCCCCAATCCCAAAAGCAAGTGCCCCTTCAGGCAAGCTTTCAGCAGAACGGATGCGGAAAAGTCCTGCTTGTCCCCAGTTGGAAGGATAGATGAAATCAGACCTTCGTGAGATTTCGACCGTTGTACTTTCAGTTTCACCTTCCTCAGTTGTAGAAACCTCAATCGGTTTTTCTGAAGGGGTGGGCGTGTTCTGCAGTTTATCTAACTCCGATGGGTTGGCTGATTCGGTGGTTTCAGGGCGCGCCTTAGGTGTTTTGGGCTTTTTACGAGGAGCTCCATAACCTAGAGAACAGAGGAGGAGAATTGTGATGAAAATTGTATATTTTGTAGTCACAGATTGAAGTGGGATTAGTTATTGGATTTCTTTCCTTATTTTAGCACAGGTGTCCTATTTCAAGAGGGATCAATTTGGGAAATTTGGCCACAAAAGAACGCGGCGCATTATTTCGCGGTATAATCAAGACATGAAACAGAGAATTTTAAATAAAGCGGTATTGGCTTTAACTCTCATTACCCTGGGTTGGGGAACATTCACCTTATGGAAGTTTAAAAAATCGGTGGACGGTCTAAAAACTCTCCCTGACCTCTATGGAGCCCATCATGAGACCTCAAAGGAACATGTAGGAGGGCATGGAGAGGCAAGTCCGGCTAAAGGAGAACACGGGGAGGCGAAAAAAACTGAAGGGGGGCACGGTTCGAGTGAAACAGAAAGAACCCCGGCGAGTGTCGTTTCAAAAGGGATTCCGCTTTTTAGTGTTGACGAGCTTTATGTCAACGTGAACTCCGAGAAAGGGGCCCATCTCATGGCCGTGAAGTTGGAGTTAGAGTTATTCGAAGATTCCGAGAGGGGTTTGATTAAAAGAAACCAGTCAGGAATTAAAGATCGGATTATTGAGCTCTCTAGGGGCTTTGAATATGAACGGTTGAATAGTTTAGGGGGAAAACTCTACTTTAAAGAATTGGTGGTTTCGGAAATCAATAAATTTTTGGGGCAGGCTCTGATCAAGAACGCACACATTAGTTCTTTCTATCTTCAATAATACGGCGTTATTGCCGTAGAGGTGTTTCTGAGAGTATGATTTCCTATTATGCTAGGTTCGTACCGAAGAACAAAAATTGTAGGCACTGTTGGGCCGGCCGTTAGTTCAAAAGAATGGCTGGAAAAGTTAATTGTTGAGGGGGTAGACGTCGTTCGCCTTAATTTTTCCCACGGAAATCATAACGAATTTTCTCGAATTATCAGTGACATTAGGGAGATTGAAAAAGTGGTGGGCCGTCCCATTGGTATTATGGCTGATATTCAAGGCCCCAAATTGCGGATTGGAAGGCTCGAAAATGGGGAAATCGAATTAAAAGTGGGTAGTCAGGTTATTATTACTTCGGAAAACATCACCGGATCGATCGACCCCAAAACAGGGATAGCTCTGGTTCCTACTAGCTACAAGGAATTTAATCGAGACGTTTTGCCTGGTCATATGATTTTATTGGATGATGGTCTAATGACTTTAAAGGCTTTAGAGAAGACTCCAAAAGGGCTGCTATGCTCAGTAATCAACGGGGGCATCCTAAAGCAAAACAAAGGAATCAATTCTCCCGAAGCCTCTTTTTCGGCTAGAGCGATAACTGAGAAAGATTATGCGGATATTCTTTTTTGCGTTGAGCGAGGAGTAGAGTTTATCGCACTTTCGTTTGTTCGCAGCGCTCAAGAAGTCAGACACTTGAAGAATTTTATCACCGAACGAGGTAAGAAAATTTTGGTGATATCTAAAATTGAAAAGAGAGAAGCTTTAGCTAATTTAGATGAAATCATCGATGCTTCGGACGGTATTTTGGTGGCTAGGGGCGATTTGGCCGTCGAGGTTGGAAACGAGAGAGTTCCGGTTCTGCAGAAAAAGATCGTTCGTCGGTGTAATCTAAGAGGAAAATCGGTCATTATCGCGACCCAAATGCTCATGTCGATGGTCGACAACCCTCGCCCGACTCGAGCTGAGGCCTCTGACGTGGCCAACGGAATTGTCGACGAAACAGATGCTTTGATGTTGTCCAATGAAACCGCTGTCGGAAAGTATCCGGTTGAATCGGTTCATATGATGAAAAGAATTATTGAAGAAATGGAGTGTGAGCCCTTTCCGCAACCCATTCTTTACAATGAGTGGTTATTGCCGCCCGAAGGACAATTAGCGGTTGCATTATTGCAAAGCGCAGTGCGATTAGCCTCTATCGTAAAGGCAAGATTAATTGTTGTTGTGACTCAATCGGGTCAGTCTGCATTATTAACCTCCAAGTGTCGTCCCAACAATCGAGTTTTGGCTATCACCGGAAATATTGAAACCTACCGACAACTTTCCATGAAATGGGGAGTTGAAGGGTTATTTATGGAGGACATGGCGACTTTGATGACCCAAACCTCCATGTTTGAAGCGATTGGTCAGAGGCTTCTCGCTAAGGGGCTTTGTAACACGGGTGATAAACTTGTTATTACTGCAGGGCTTCCAAGAGCTGCTCACGGATCCACCAATACTATAAAAGTTCATCAAGTTTAAAAGAGAACAAAATTGAGACGGTCGTTAATTCGGGCTATAATGAAATTCAGGTCAGAGTTTTCCCATCTGAATCTGTTTCGTTTTCCTTCTAATTTTCTCAAATTAACTTTAGGTGTTATGAACTCTCAATATCGCCTTTTTGTGCGTTTGCCTCTTTGGGTTTGTCTTGGTTTATTATGTTTCATGGGGACTTTTTCCAAACGAGGTTTGTTGGATTGGCGTCGCATGATCGAGCAAAACGATAAGCTGGAACAAAAAATTTCCGAAATGGCCCAGCAAAGGGTTTTCATCGAGAGACAAATTGAAAGTTTTAAAAGTAGCAAAGACGAGCAAGAACGAGTTGTTCGTCAAGTTTTAGGGTATATTAAGCCCCATGAAACCGTCATTGAGTTTCAATAATCTATTGGCATTTATATGAGTTCTCTAAAGTTTGTCGTTTCAGCTCCAACTAGAGCCGATCTTGCCGGCGGGACTTTAGACCTTTGGCCTCTTCACTGTGTTTTCGGAAATACTAAAACCATTAATGTTTCCATCGACCTTAAAGCCGTTTGTCATTTTGAGTTTACAGAGGCTGCCACCAGGCTCGTTGAAGTTCAAAAATCCCAAGGGTCGGCCTATACTTTTACCGATCCGCAATTAGGAAATGAGCTGGAAAATGTTCCCAAAGAGGTTAAATTTCCTGTGGCTATCGTTAGCAGGTTCTTGTCTCAATATCCCATTCAGCGAGACTTCCATTTAAAGATCAAGTTTGATACCCAAGCTCCGGTAGGAAGCGGGTTAGGAGGGTCCTCTACTTTGTGTGTGGCCTTACTTAAAGGATTAGGTCATTTAGTCGGACAATTTAAACATGAAGGTTGGCAATGGGACATGATGGCGTGGGCGAGAGATATTGAAGCCGAATATCTCAAAACCCCCACGGGAACTCAGGACTATCTGGGTGCTCTTTTTGGAAGTCTAAGTTGTTTTAATTATCAGATAGGCCAAATCAAGCATCAAACCTACTCCGAAAAGGTTGTTCAGGAATTAGAGTCTCGCATGTTAGTTCTCTTCTCAGGGGAAATGCATCACAGTGGTCTAAGTAATTGGGAAGTTTTCAAAAAGGCTTTAGAAGGAGACTCCCGAGTTCTCTTAGGCCTTAAAGCGATTAGAGAGATTGCCGAGACTCTAGATGAAGAGCTTAAAAAAACTTCTGTCGATTGGAAGAGGGTTGGCTTTTTACTGAGTGAAGAGTGGAGAACGAGGAAAGAGACTTTGGGAGTTGATACCGAAAGACTTGATCAAATCATCAAATTTCTTACTTCTCAAAAAGTTGATGGAGTGAAAGTGTGCGGAGCGGCTCAAGGGGGAAGTTTGTTAGTTTTGGTCGACCCTTCCTTAAAAAGATCCCTCACCGAGGCTTGTACAGCTCAGAAAATTCAAGTTTTGCCGACTAGAATCTCATTGGTCGGAGTCGATCTAAAAGCTCTTCCTCGCTAGGTAAATCAGTTGAATCTTGAGTCTTCTTTTGCCAGACTCACCTTCATGGCCAATTACGATGTGATTGTTTTAGGGTTGGGTGCGATGGGGAGTAGTACATCCTACCAATTAGCTAAGCAGGGTCTTCATGTTTTGGGCATCGAGCAGTTTAGTGAAGCTCATGCTTTGGGTTCCTCCCATGGAAAAACACGTCTCATTCGTAAAGCGTATTTTGAACATCCCGATTATGTTCCGCTTCTTCAAAAAAGTTATGAGCTTTGGCATGAGATCGAAGAGTTCTCCCAGGAAAAACTCCTGCACATTACCGGTTTAACTGTTTTTGGAAATCCAGATAGTCAAATCATCAAGGGGATTAAATCTTCTAGAGACGCTTTTAATTTACCTGTGAATGAAATTTCCTCTGCGGAAGCACAAAGATGGAATAAGACATTTATGGTTCCTCAAGGTTTTGTAGGGCTTGAAGAGCCCGGTGCCGGATTTCTTGAAGTCGAAAAGTGTATCGTTGCCTATTTGAAAGTGGCTCGTCGATTAGGAGCGAAACTCAAGTTTCAAGAGCCTTGTTTAAGTTGGGGGGCTGACTCTTCAGGAGTTTGGGTTCAAACGGCCAAAGAAAAGTATTCAGCTAAGAAATTGGTGATAGCTGTCGGAGCTTGGACATCTCAAGTCATTGAGGAGCTAAAACTGAAGCTTGAAATTCGCCGTGTGCCCCAATTTTGGTTTCAAGGAAAAAATTCTTTTGATGTGAGTGAAATTCAAACCTGTTTTGCGTTTGATATGCCTTATGGATTCATTTATGGGTTCCCCCGATTTTCCAATTCAAGGGACATTAAAGTAGCTATTCACAAACCTGGAGCCAGAGTTTCGGATCCCAATCAAATAGATCGTCAATTGACTTCATTGGATCATCAATGGGTAAGTCAGTTTTTAGCTGACGTTTTACCGGACTTGGATCCGATACCCACGGAAGGCTCGGTTTGCATGTACACCATGACCCCGGATGAGCACTTTGTCATCGATCAACACCCTAGATTTGATCATGTTTTTCTCGCTGCAGGTTTTTCAGGCCACGGATTTAAGTTTGCTCCTGTGGTAGGAAAGATGGCTTCAGATTGGGCAGTTGGCTCTAAGGATCTAGAATTAAAGCGCTTTCTTCGATTTAGACCAAATCTTTTTTAAGATCGTCCTAACCAAACCCTAACAGTTTCCCAATTGAAAATGCGCACTAATAGTATTAAAAAATTTTTTAAGCAATTACGCGCGTTGGAGGGATCTTATGTTTGGCGGTTTTATTCCTAAAGAAGGTCGGTTCTTCGAACTTTTTAAAAATCAGTCTAAACTAATCACTGAAGCTGCAGGGGAGTTTAGAGCGTTGCTGGCCCATTTAGATGAAGTAGAAAAAAGGGTGAGAAATATAAAAGATATTGAGCATAAGGGGGATGAAATTATCCATGCTACTATGGATCTTCTCCATAAGACCTTTATCACTCCTTTAGACCGAGAAGACATTCGCGAGCTCTCTAGCAAACTGGATGATGTTCTTGATTTTATTGATGCTGCTGCTCAACGGGTACTCTTATACGAAATTAAGCAAATGCCGAACGAGGGGCGAGAGTTAGCAGAGGTTTGTGTTCAGGCGGTTCAAAAAGTTGAAACAGCTGTCGGTTATCTCGATAATTTGAAAGATCCCAATGCAATAAAAAAGATTTGTGTCGAGATTAATCGTCTTGAGAATGAAGCTGATTATATTTTGAGAGCTGCTGTGGCGAAGTTATTCAGAGATGAAAACGATATTAAAAACTTAATTAAGTTTAAAGAGGTTTACGAAATTTTAGAAACGGTGACAGATCGCTGTGAAGATGTAGCTAATATTATCGACGGCATCGTTTTGGAGTACGCTTAATAGAAAGTGAGTCTTTTGTGGGAACTCTAGTCATTGTTACCATTGTTCTGGCTCTAATTTTTGATTTTATTAATGGCTTTCATGACGCCGCAAACTCCATTGCGACAGTTGTTTCAACAAGAGTTCTAAAACCTCAATGGGCTGTTGCTTGGGCGGCTTTTTTTAACTTTATTGCATTCGCGCTTTTCGATGTACATGTGGCTAAGACCATCGGCAAAGGAGTCATCAACCCCGCTATTGTGGACCCGATGCTTATTTTTGCAGCTCTTTTAGGAGCGATTATTTGGAATCTTATCACTTGGTACTATGGGCTTCCCTCAAGTTCCTCTCACGCTTTGATAGGTGGGTTAAGCGGTGCTGCTGTGGCTAAAGTGGGAGTCTCCGGAGTTATCGCCTCCGGATTTTTTAAAATTGGATCTTCGATTGTTTTGTCGCCGATGCTGGGAATGTTACTTGGCTTTGTTTTTATGGCTTTAGTTTCAAGGGCTCTTTTTAGAGCGGCTCCAAGAAAAGTGGATGGTTGGTTTAGAAAATTACAATTGGTTTCGGCTTCCTTATACAGCATTGGTCACGGGGGAAATGACGCACAAAAGACGATGGGGATTATTGCTGTTCTTCTGTTTTCTGTAGGAAAACTGGGTACCGGAGATAAGTTTGAAATTCCTCTTTGGATTGTATTGACTTGTCATGCGGCTATGGGGCTTGGCACTCTATTTGGGGGATGGCGAATTGTGGAAACTATGGGGATGAAAATAACCAAGCTTCGACCTGTAGGGGGCTTTTGCGCCGAAACAGCCGGAGCCATTACTCTGTTTTTCGCCACCGGACTTGGGATACCGGTTTCTACGACTCATACAATCACGGGATCTATTATTGGTGTAGGAGCGGTTAATAAAGTTTCGGCCGTTCGTTGGGGAATCGCTGAGAAAATCATTTGGGCTTGGATTTTGACTATTCCTGCTTCGGGTTTTGTGGCTGCAATGACATTTTGGATTGGAATTCATTTTTCGAGATAGGTGAAACTCCCACTCGATTGATTCGCTCGATCTTATAAAATTAAAATATAGCTGGTGAAAGTCGTTTGTCTTATTCGAACCCCCATTTATTACGTTGCGTAGCAAGATAGCTGAGGTAAGAAAATGGAACCAACCAGTCTTTCTTTAACGGGGCGTAGCGCAGTTGGCTAGCGCATCTGCTTTGGGAGCAGAGGGTCGTGGGTTCAAGTCCCGCCGCCCCGACCAGTTTTTACGGGTCCAGCCCAGATACATAGACATCCTTGCGAATTTTTCGTGGAGTTGCCTGTCTGTAATTCGGCTTGGGATATCCAGGATAGTGTTAAACCAAAACCCAAAAGAGCTATTCTAATAAACTTGTGCAAACTTCCCCCTGACCTGCACTTGAGGTTGGGTTACAACAATGGTGACTCATTGGATCAATCAAAGGATTGACGAGCCGAAACTAATATTTTTTCGAGTGATTTCAGATGTTTTGGTGATGAAATGAAGCCTCTGGGGTTTTCATGGGACGTAAAACCGCAACGAACCTCTTGTGGTATAATAAAATAATCGATCACTTTCTAGTTTAATGCGACCTAAAACAATTACTTATGCAAATTCAAATAGATTACGCCATTTTCCCGAACTGGATGGTATTCGGGGAATCGCGATTTTATTAGTTCTCTTTTATCATCTATTTTGGTTTACATCGCCTGGGGCAAGTTGGAGCGGAATTCCTTGGTGTCTTTGGAAGGTTTCTCAAATAGGTTGGGTGGGAGTCAATCTGTTCTTTGTATTATCCGGTTTTTTGATCACTCGGATTCTGATCCACCAAAAAGGACAGGTTCAATATTTTCAGCGTTTCTATTTTAGACGCGCTCTAAGAATTTTACCCCTTTTTATTTTGACTCTTATCTTCATTTATTTTCACTATGAAAACTCAGGCCCTTTTGTTTGGTTGAATATTTTCTTCTTGGCCAATGTTCCTTCTTTTTTTGGAGTTGTGTCTTGTTATCCGGGATTATGGTCTCTGTCGATGGAGGAACAGTTCTATTTAATCTGGCCGCAATTGGTTAAGCGAATAACATTGAAAACATTGGGATGTGTTGCTTGCGGTATATGTTTATTAAGTCCTTGCTTGCGAGCTTTTACTTTTTTGGGGCCTGCTTTGGCTCCGTTCGCTAATTTTCTTGGCGGCTTTGATGGTTTTGCTTATGGAGCAATATTAGTTTTGGCCTGTGAAAGTTCTCAGTTTTCTGAGCAAAGTCTGAAAAAGTATTCGATATGGTGTGTACTGCTTGCAATAGTTTTTTTGGTTTTCGGATTTAAATTTGGAATCACCACCAGACAGCGTTTAATTGGAGAGATGTTTTTACCATCGATTATCTATTTGATCACAAGCGCTCTTATTGGACTGTCCCTATCTAAATCGGGCTCTAAGCGATTTAAAATTTTGTCTAGAGGATTTTTACCGCACTGGGGTAAATTAAGCTACGCTGCCTATTTGAGTCACTATCCTATTCCAGAAGTGGTTAATAAAATATTTAGTTGGTATCCCCAAATCTACTCCTATTATTTTTCTTTCGGATTTGCGTGCCTCCAATTTGGTTTGGCTTTGCTGGGAACCTACATAGTCTCATGGTTTCTACATCGGTACATTGAACTGCCTTTTTTAAAATTGAAAAATAAAAACACTATTCTATTTGAGACAGCTATTCATCCGCAATATTAAGTAGCCCCTTTTTTAGCTCCTCCGTTGGTGGGTTTTTCCCAATCCAAGTAGAGAGTAAGGCCTTTCCCCAGTTTCCCCCCGGCATACTTCCTCGAGTGATTCGATTCAGTTTAAATTCAGTTTTATCTTTTGAAAAAAGATACTCGAAAAGATCGCCTTCTTTAGCATTCGGCATTATAGCTTTCAGCTGGGAGAGTTCGACTTTGAACTGCGAAGAATTGCTTTCAAAGGCTTTATCCCAGGCTTCGTTGATTTGTTCCTTAGAGACATCCCTAACAAACTTCATCATTAAAGTCTTGGGCCCCTTTGAGCTGAGAATTTTATCCGGATCTTTCGCAATTTCATTTAGATAAAGAGCCGCCGCATATACTTTTACTTTAAAAACGGTAGCTTTGCGAAGACCTAGTCCATTGAGCTTCAGAGTTTGGTTATCGAGTAATACTGAATCTGGAAATTCAATACCTTCAGTTTTTACTCCCAGACTTTGTCCATTCGAGATTAAGTTAAGAATCAATCCTAAGTTTAAAATAAGTAACTTCATGCACCACCTTTT
>Ga0194121_10010226_pt1 | contig 11431 bp, 11 predicted proteins | sample TA2MahCa50mmetaG_FD_148609 | JGI IMG/M metagenome (GOLD analysis project Ga0194121, IMG submission 148609) | Freshwater microbial communities from Lake Tanganyika, Tanzania - TA2015020 Mahale Deep Cast 50m | ecosystem: Environmental > Aquatic > Freshwater > Lake | place: Tanzania: Lake...
GCGTGGCTCTGCATTTTTGGAACAAATAAGCGGTACTGATTTCCAAATAATCTAGTTTCTCAGTGAGCTCTTTCATTGAAAACCTTTTCGCTGTATGCGCATATCTGGTCTTTTGTTATTTGTTTTACATCTTGGCTTCTGAGAAATCCCCCGTACCAATCGGCAGTCCAATTCAAGCATTCATCGAGAGAAAGCAATTTACCCCTCAGCGTCTTCAGAGTGGTGGTCCCAAGGCCCTGGCGCCCGGAAACCCCTGACGCTCTACCGTACCCCATCTTGACCTGCATGTCCAGACCCCGCAAAGCCCCGCCCCGCTTTGCTGCGAGCTGCTTTCGCCGGCGTCCGCCGCGGGCGGGGGCCGCGGCGGGGCGCAAAAGTGGCTTTGTATTTCCTATCCCCCAAGCGGTATACCTCACAAGTCTGGCGAGTTTGCGGCTGGTGACACGAGTATTGGTTTTGGGCCTCCCTTCGTGGTGCGATCTGGCTTCACCGTACCCCCAGGGCATCTAAGGTGACTTCATCCAGCTCCCCGGTGGCTCGTAAGCCTTTCGCATTCTGAAACCAGCGGAGGGCATCGCGTGTCTGTGGTCCCATGGCGCCATCGATGGCCCCAGGATTGAAGCCAACCGCCTTGAGCCGCTCTTGCACCTGACGGATAAGGTCGTGGCGTGGTGATGTTGGTCGGACCAGGTGCGGCAGCACAGTGGCCGCCGGTGAAGGCTCTACAGGTGTCATGGGGCTCTGTCTACGGGGCTGCCAGGTACGGGCTATCTCCTGAGCGCGGGCGAGTTGGGCGGGAGTGAGCTTTGCAGCCACGACATCACGGGCGCGAGCGGCCCTGGTGTAGTCCTCGCCAGGTGGCATACGTGCGGCGGCAAGGTTCAGCCAGGAATAGGCAAGCGTGTAATCCTGTGGCACGCCCTGGCCTTGAAGATACATGACGCCGAGATTATTTTGAGCGTCGGCCTGGCCCTGCTCCGCAGCCTGGCGGTACCACTTCGCGGCTTCCGTGTAGTTCTGGGGCACGCCCCAGCCGTTGTCATACATGACGCCGAGATTAAACTGGGCGCTGGCATCGCCCTGCTCCGCCAGCAGCCCCACGACCAGCAGCACAAGCCCCCAGCCTTGTAGCCCGTGAGTCGGGTGCATGAGGTATCCTCCCACTACAGCAAGTCCTCTACCTCCCATAATGTCGGCGAGACAGCCCCAGCGCCCAGAAAATGGCTGTCGTACGCGTCCTCGCATGTAGGCTCGGCTCAAAGCAGGGAAAACCCACAACATATCGAAATAGCCTACATGCTGCACGTACCTCCTCTGGATGAATAGCGTGTGCGCGAGCCCCCCGCCGACCCCCTCCCCCCCCTGCCTTGCATCAGGCAGGCCCTACGCCACAGGGGCGGCCTTGCGGGGCCGCTGGCGCTTGGGCTGTGGCGTGTCCTGGGGCTCCTCACGCGGCCTGGTGGTGCTGGGGGCGGCCTGGGTATCCTCGTGCAGCCCTACGAGGTCATCCATGCTTACTCCAAGGACACGCGCAATCCCAATAATGCGGGACACCCCAGGGTCAGGCGTCTTCCCGGATTCAATCTGATTGAGTGCTGTGCCGCTAATGCCAATACGGCGCGCCAACTCCGCTTGACTCATCCCGTAGCGTTCTCGTGCCTCACGTATACGGCTGCCTAGTGTCTCTGTCATAGCGTATCCTCCTTACACGTCAGTATAAAATTATCTTAAAAGAATGTCAAATTTGCCTTGCATGTATATAAGTTATCTTATATAATATATACCAGATAGAGCGACAACGCCACCGGGCAAGCGAGAATCCCCGGGACGGTGGCCAATAGCAAAGGGGGCTAGGGCGATGACCCTCAGATGAGGCGAGCGCAAACGAGAGAGTAGGTCGCTGCACAAACACAACGGCCGCTGAGGAGCTAGCGACTCCCCAACGGCCAGGTACATCAACCTCCAGTCTGAGTGGAGATCGTATCATGGTAGCAGTAAAAGAGATCACCTGGGAAGAGGCCATGTCCCCGGACTTCGGCAACCCGGCACGGATCGCCTGGCGTGAAGCCGTGGCAGAGATCGCCGCCAAGGCGCACGACAAGCTGCCCGAGTGCAACGGCCGCGTGGACAGCGCGGTCACGATGGTCCTGGCGGGCGATGTCGAGCTGTTGCCCGATGGCACCGCGCGCGTGGCGTCGCAGTCCAATGGCCAGACGGTCTACCACGTCGTCAACGGCCACTGTGACTGCCGCGACTATGAGAAGGCGCCACACCACTTCTGCAAGCACCGGTTGAGCGCAGCTATTGCCAGGCGGGCACAGGAGCTGGTCAAAGCGAGGGTGGACGCGGCCACACCGGTCAGCCAGCCAACGCAGCCACCAGCACCTACAACGCCACTCCCTGAGGCACCGGCCAGCGTCAACGTCCACCTTGAGCTGGCGGGCCGCCAGGTGCAACTGACCCTTCGCGACAGTGACGAAGGCCGGTTGCTGGCACGGCTGGAAGCAGTCCTCCAGCGCTTCCCCCTGGTCGTGAAGCCCACCGACACGCCGGCACAGCGGGAAGGCTGGTGCAGCAAGCACGGGGTGCAGATGCGCCAGAACCACAAAGACGGCCGCTCCTGGTGGTCACACAAGACGGCTGACGGCTGGTGCAAGGGCAAGTAGCGCTAACCAGGGGCAGGGCACACGCTCTGCCCCATCGCCCACGGGGAGCACACACAATGCGGATTGCACGCTACGGCAAAACGCGGTACTGGGCGGTGTACGATGGCGCTACGCTCGTCTGCGTCTGCCTGTACAAGAAGGGCGCCCTAGAGGTCGTCCAGCGCTTGCAGGGCCTTGATGCCGCCCAGCAGTGGCAGAATACCAACGGACCAGCCGACAGCGGGCAGGACGCCGGCGCAACCGGGGCCTGCGAGCTGTTCTAGTTTCGTGTCCCCCAGGTCCTCACCCGGGCCTGGGGGCTTTTTTTGTGCCTGCGGTCGATACGGCGCCGCGACCACCGGGAGCACCACAGAGCCAGGGGTAGGGGGGCTGATTTGTGTTCAGGGTGTATACAACAGGTGGGAGCACCACAGAGCCAGGGGGAGGGGGCCAAGAAAGGCATCTCTTACCGGGGGTAGTGGAACGCGGGTAGGTGTATGAAGACACCCGCGTGCGCCCTCCCCAGGGGCCAACGTTAGAACTTTCCACTTTCTGCACCCCATACGGTCCAGCCGTCGCGCTTTTCGCGGGCGAATATCTCCAGCTTGCTCCCCGGACAGAGCGCCTCGACCATCGCGTAGAACGCATCTGGCTTGCGCGAATGTTCCCTGCCATCCGCCTGGAGCACCGTCGTCTGGGTGGTGAGCGTGACGGTGGGTTTCCCTTTGACGGCGAAAATACAGTGCTCCGTCTTCCCCCGCAGCCAATCGCCGAGTCCCATTTTGTTTTTGACCCAGGTGAGGATCGTCTTTTCCTGAAAGCCCCATGCGTCGAGGCATTGGAAGGCGTCGCGCATAAACGCGTTCGTGGTCCAGAGCCACAGGATCGCGTCCGTGTGCGCGGCATCGCCCACGGGCATCTGGCATATCGCATCCGTCGTCATGTCCGGGTAGGTAAGCCGCCCCCTGTGCGTCTGATCCTCGGCCCTCGTGCCGTATTGCCACGGCGGGTCGATCACGATCACGCGGAAGGGGCCGGTGGGCATCGGCTCGGGCTCAGCTTGGATACGCTCGGCCACCTTGTGCTTTTCGATCGTCCGGGCGGCGTGACTCACGGTCATTTTTCCCGACCGCACTGCGGCGATCAGCGCCTCGTTTGCGCTCTGCAAGACACGCTCGGCGGCCATCACCGTGTACCCGCTCACTCCCACCGCCCGGCCGACGTGGTCGCGGGAACGGCCCTGAGCAGCTTCGGACGATTTCGTCCGAAGCTGGGGAGCGCTCCCCCCGGTGCTTGTTCGCTGTCGCTCCCTGGCCTCCCGGTCGTACTCGGGCTTGAGTTCCGCCGCGATCATGCCCCGCTGCGAGGCGTTCAGGTGCCGTCGTCGCAGGTTCGCGGACACCACGTAGTCGATCGGACTTCCGCTGCCTCGCCATTCCTGTGTGTGCAATGCCAGTTTCGCCGCCGCACAAGCTGCGCACTTGAAGTGCAACAGCTCCTGCGACAGCATTTTGCTAAAGGCGCGATGGGATAATCTCCCTGCAAGAGCGCAAGGCTCTACGCACGCCTTTGTTGTAGTCCAGCGGCGCCGCGGGCGGGGGAAAAGGCCGTTTGAATTTCCTATACTCAGTGTAAGATATGTATAGGCTATTCTAGAGGGAACCGTAGGGAATAGCAATCGTTATGCAGAGGCAGATGGTATGCAACGGAGCATCATTGGTTTTCACCAGGATGAGCTGCAGGACTGGGTGGCTGATCTGGACTGTGGTCACAAACAGCATGTGCGCCATGATCCGCCATGGCTGAACCGTCCATGGGTCGTGTCGTTCGAAGGACGTCAACGCTACCTGGGCCAGCAGCTGGACTGTAAGCATTGTGATGGGGAGAGAAACTAGCAAGACGGCATATTCCCGCTCCCTCTCCCGAAGGGAGAGGGAACCGGAAATCTCTGAGGAGAACACAGTCCCCCTGTTACAAGGCCAGGGCAGGCTCCACGACAGGCTGTAAGGCCGTGGTGAGCACTTCGTCGATCATCTCTACTGGGACAAAGGTGAGCTCCTGCCGAACGTCGTTCGGCAATTCTTCGAGATCGTGCTCGTTACGTTTTGGCAGAATAACCGTCGTGAGGCCAGCGCGATGGGCTGCCAGCACTTTCATTTTTACCCCGCCTACCGGTAACACCCGGCCACGCAGGGTAATTTCGCCCGTCATGCCAACGTCGTGGCGCACCGGCCGACCGGTCAATAGACTGGTCATGGCGGACACCATAGCTACTCCGGCAGAGGGACCATCTTTGGGAATCGCACCGGCCGGAACGTGTACATGCAGGTCGGTGTTGGCAAAGGCTTCGGCATCCACCCCGAGTTCAGGGGCCTTGGCTCGCACGTAGCTATAGGCAATCTGCGCACTTTCGCGCATGACATCCCCGAGATGGCCGGTGAGCGTCAAGTTCCCCTTGCCCTGCATCCGCGTGGCCTCAATGTACAGAATATCCCCACCAGTGGCCGTCACGGCCAGGCCCGTGGCAATGCCGGGTAGGCTGAGCTGTTCGTGCAGCTCAGACACAAAGGGCTCGTGCTTCAAATACTCCAGCACGCGTTCTGGGGTAATCAGTGGTGCTACCTGTGCTTGCGAGGTAATCTGCACCGCCACTTTGCGGCAAATCGTACCAATGCGGCGCTCCAGATTGCGCACGCCAGCTTCACGGGTATAGTCGCGGGTGATCTTCCGTAGTGCCTCGTCCGTGAAGGTCACTTCCTCTGGATGCAGGCCATTCGCCTGGCGCTGCCGGGGGACCAGGTAGGCTTGCGCGATGTGCACTTTTTCGTGCTCGGTATAGCCGTCGAGCTGGAGAATCTCCATGCGATCCCGCAAGGGCTCCGGGATGGTTTCGAGCTGATTGGCCGTGGTGATAAACATCACGTCGCTGAGATCAAAATCCACGTCGAGGTAATGATCCCGAAAGGCTTTGTTCTGGGCGGGATCGAGCACTTCCAGGAGAGCACTGCTGGGGTCACCGCGCCAATCGTGGCCGATTTTATCAATTTCGTCCAGCATAAACACGGGATTGCGCGTTCCAGCACGCTTGAGAGCCTGCACGATACGACCAGGCATCGCACCAATATACGTGCGGCGATGTCCACGGATTTCCGCTTCATCGCGCATGCCACCCAGGCTCATACGGGTAAATTTCCGTCCCAGAGCGCGGGCGACACTCTGTCCCAGGCTGGTCTTGCCGACGCCAGGCGGACCAGCAAAGCACAGGATCGCCCCCATGGCTTCGCGGGTGGGTGAGGTGGTCACAGGCTCGGTATCGGTCTCAGTCGGTTGGTGGCGCTCCGCGTTGAGCTTGCGTACGGCGAGAAATTCCAGAATACGATCTTTCACTTCTTGTAGATCGTAATGATCTTCGTCCAGAACCGTACGGGCGTGGGGGATATCAAATTGATCAGCACTCAGGACATTCCAGGGGAGCTGCACCAGCCAATCCAGATAGGTCTTGATGATGCCATACTCCGCGGCCTGCGGTGGCAAGCTTTCGAGGCGTTTGAGCTCGCGGAGTGCTTCCTGTCTGGCCTCTTCCGGGAGCAGAGCCGCTTCGATTTTCTGGCGATAATCTTCGGCGGTGGCACGGCTCTCATCCGTTTCACCAAGTTCTTTTTGAAGCGCTTTGAGTTGCTGTCGTAAGTAATACTCCCGCTGCGCTTTATCCATCTCCTCACGGGCTTCGGTCTGGATCTTATGACGGATACTGAGAATTTCTTTCTCGTGGGTGAGATGGGTAATCAAGCGCTGGAATTTCTCTTTGACGCTGTCCATTTCGAGGATTTGCTGGCCTTCTGAGACATCCAGCCGGGCAATGGCGGCAACCATATAGACCAGTAAACGCGCGTCATGCACTTGCCCTAAAAAATCGCGCAATTCGCGTGGTACATGCGGCGACAGGGCCACCACTTGCTGGGCCAGGTCACGCAATGTCGCTTGCAAGGCTTCGGTTTCCACATCTGACTCGATGAGATCCGTGGCCAGAGTGACACGAGCCCGTAAGTACGGCGTTGTCTGGATCCATTCGGCGATACGGAAGCGTTCAATACCCTGCACGACGACCTGTAAGGTATTGTCCTGCCCACGTGAGACGTTCTGGATATTCGCCATGGTCCCCGTTTCGTACATCTGCCCTGGCATGGGCTCTTCGACCTTGCCATCTGGCATACCCACCAGGCCAATGAGGCGATCCCCCTGCAGGGCTTCTTCAATCAAGCGAATGGAACGCGGAATACCAATGGCCAGAGGCATCACTGAAAATGGATACGCCAGCGTACTCCGCAAGGGTAAGATAGGCAAATCACTTGGGATAGTGGTGAGGCGGGTGGTTTGTGCATCGGGTTGCATAAAATTCGCCATCGTTTTGCCCCCCCTCTCAAAGACTGTCGACATCATACGGCCTACGACAACACACCATGCGCTTACATCCCCATACGGGCGCGTGCTTCATCCATGACTTGCTCGGTAATTTCCGTATAGCCTTTCTCGTGGGCGAGTTCTTCGACGCCCCGGCGCACCATCGCACGTACAAAGCTCGGGGCACGTTCGAGGCGCTGTTCGGCGGCTGCAGACCATTGCACGGCTCCGGTACTGGCAGTAGTAGGCGCTGGGACGGCGTCCTGCAGCATGGCCGAGAAAGGACAACCTCCACCTGCAGTGCTCAGCGTTTCAGCCGTGCCATGGGTAGAGGTCGCCAGATGCGTCTGCAGCATTTCCATGGGTTGGGCTGGGACCGTTTGCCCACCGATTTTCACCCCCAGGGAGCGCACCATCTGGGTTTCCTGGGGATTAATCAGCATGGTGACACCCCATTCACAGCTCGGGCAGCGAAAGGTCGCAGACATCGAACCATCGTCGTCCATGCCACCATTTTGCTCAAACTTCATCGGTTCATCGCATTCGGTACAGACAAATTTCATGGTATGGTACTCCTTGCTGTGTCCTGGTGCACGGTGGTGAGAAACGCGCGTACGCGTTCTCCCATCTGGAAGAGGGCCTGACCGGCTGCTGAGGCATGATGTTCGAGCATATAGGGGGTCCCAGCATCCCCAGCGGCGGCCATACGGGGGTCAAAGGGAATGCGGCCAAGCAACGGCACCCCCAGGGGCATCTCGGCAGTGGAGGTCGGGCCAAAGAGTGGATGCACGTCCTCGCACGTTGGGCAGACATAGGCTGTCATGTTTTCGACCAGACCGATGATCGGTGTGTGCAGGAGATCACGGGCCAGGGTGATGGATTTGGTGACGACGAACTGCGAGACCGCCGAAGGGATGGTGACGACGACTGTCCCGTGTAAATGCGGTAGTAAATCTCGAATGGTCGCGACCCGATCGGAGCCCGGCGGGAGATCCAACAGGAGGAGATCTAGCTCGCCCCATTGCACATCCGAGAGAAATTCTCGCAGAGTATGCATCTCCATGGTCCCACGCCAGACGAAAGTTTCTGCTTGTGGGCCGCTCCAGACTACAGGGGCCTTGTCATCAGCCAGGAAAAGATCCATGGATATAATCCGAATCCCTAGGGGACCGACAGCTGGCATAACACCATTGGGATCGAGCACAAGCTGATGACCGCGTACCCCAAACATTTTGGCAAGTGACGGCCCATTGATATCCGCATCGACCACCCCGACACGCCAGCCCTGCATGGCAAAAAACGCGGCCAGGTTGGTCGTCACGGTGCTTTTGCCGACCCCGCCTTTGCCACTCATGACCGCCACCGTATACTGCACGCCAGCGAGTCGGGCGTGCAGGCGAGCCGTCTGGGCTGCCACCTGGCCGGCCACATTCGAGCCTCCGTCACCAACGATATCACGATAGCGCTTCGGCATAGCTCTCCCCAAAATGCCAAAAGGGGCACGGCGTACCGTACCCCTCTGGGATGACGACTCTGCTAGGTCCGGCTCCCTCTCCCCAGAGGGAGAGGGGCATCGCCTTATGCTTCACGGCTATGCACAGGGGGCGGTACAACAGCCACACGGCCAGCCGCGACTTCGTTGAGCTGACCATCGGCATTTGTCCAGTTCAACTGCGGCTTGCTCATATCGTGTTCGTGCAGATGACGCATGTCCTGCACAGACACCGCCGTCCCCTGCTCCCGGATGGCTGCGCTCACTGCTGCTGTGGCCTGGTGTACGTCTTCAGCGTCGTCCGCTGCCATGCCTACTGCATCGAGCCGATCGCTACCGACGGTCTCTTCGATCAGCGGTAGAGCCAGCTCGCGCGTAATGATCCCGAGTTTCTGCATGCGTGCAACTTTTTCAATACGCGCTTTAGCGCGCCGCCGCAAATACGCATCGCTCACATCGCGCAACATACGCCGTGCTTCCGCCGTCCACTTCAACTTGCGGCCATCAAACGTTGCCTCCTCCAGCGTCGTGCCTTCAGCGGCGGCAATGGCTTCGACGACCTGACGATCAATCACTTGAAAATGCTCGGCCGTGGCATTGCACACCGGGCATTTTGCCGGATTCTCCGCCTTGGCCGTATACCCACACACCTCACAAATATAGGTGAGCTGACTGTCGTCCCGCACTTTCTCAATCGCCAGGACTTTGGCGACTTTGCCCATCATGCGTCCGGTATACCCGGGCATGAAGGCTTCCATGGCCTGTTCGATGACATCCGAGGTGACGACCGAATGGCCGCGCTCCATGGCAAAGCGCAAAATGGCTGTACGGGCGATCCCCTTGACCAGCGGGGGCACACGCTCCATGCGTTCTTCCGCCTCAGGGGACCAGTTGATGCTTTCCTCAGCGCGCAGGTCAATAGGTGGCACATACGTACTGCTGGAGAGCAAGACATTACAGGGCGCCAGGCGCAGGAGATTTTCCGTATTGCTCCCGAGGTCCGTCTCACCTGGTTGGCTGTGAATGCCAATACGACCCAACACGAGCAACCATGGTTTCGTCTTGCGGGCGTGTTGCAAGACTTTTTCAAAGGCTTTCCCAGGCAGCAGCGTCAGTTGCAGCTCTACCCCTGCTGCCTGAGCAATTTCGCGTGCGACTTCCAGGTGGGATTGATAGATTTTGGCGAGACCTGTATCGATGATTTCTTCGTGTAACTGTTCCTGCTCTTTGAAGCGAAAGACCTTCGATGCCTGTTCCGAGAGCACATCAACAATACCGTTGAACGCCACATAATGTAGGAAGGGATCATACACGGATACGACTTCAATAGGCTTGTGAAACGCCTTGCTGAGTTCGATGGCCGTCTTCAACCCGCCAAAACACTGTGGGCTACCGTCAATCCCTACCAGAATCTTGTCGCCACACGCCATGGGATCTTCGAGGTGCTTGATGATGAGGACATCACGTTGTACCCGTCGTGTCACACGCTCACAAACACTACCAATGACACTGTCCTTCACCGCCCCGATACCCAGCGCCCCCATGACCACCAGGTCATAGTCGCTCTGTGTAATATCGTCTACCAGGACTTTGTAGTGTTTGCCATCGAACGTTTTGCGTTCATAGCCTAAGCCCTCTTCCTGACAACGGCGCTCGAGCACGTCCAGGTAGGAGTCCGAGATGAGCTGTAAGCCCATGGTAATGAGCGAATCGTGAATCTTGCGTTGCCGGGCCAGCTCGTTTTCATCCTGGTATTCTTCTGGCAGCGTATATTCCATCTGCTTAAAGCGATAGTCATGCATCTTTGCCGCGTAGACATGACTCCCCACGATGGTCGCGTTCCAGGGTTTGGCCAGCGCCAGCGCCGTCTCGATGGCTTGATTCGAGTATTCTGAGTTGTCTACAGGCACATAAATCTTCTTCAACATCGCCTCTCCTTCGGCCTACTCGCCCCTCCAGCATCTGGCTGCTAGCGCCGTGCCTGGCATGCGCTATTTGAACACACCACCCTGGTCGCTACCGTCATCCAGCGTCTTGACATACAGGAAGTCTGCTACCGCTGCGACATCTCTAATTTGCTGAGGGGTAAGCTTCTTCCCATCTTTTTCGAGTTGCTCTTGCAGCTCTTTCACTTTCTTCGCCATCGGATCCGAGGTGAGGCCCTTCATCATCTGATTGTATTTGTCAGCTTTATCAGGGATCGTCACCTTTGCCCAATCCAGGGTGATTTCTTTACGCTCTTTGGGGAATTTCAGGTTCCACTGCGTCGCACCATTGCGAATCAGGTCGTGCATTATTGCATCCATGTCTTTGAGGAATTTGGCTTTATCAGCCTTGAACGCCGCGTCTCCGCCGAGGGCCTGGAAAGCCCGCCACGTCCGTGGATGCCGTAAGTCTGCAGCCCCAGCCTGGTCACCATCCTTGCCGCCTTTGCCGTGACACTTCAGACAGGTGTTTTCCCCTTCCGTGTTATAAATAGCGTCGCCCAGCTTGAGCAGCTGTTCTTTGGACAAACCGAGTTTTTCGACGGCCTCTCCAATCGGGTCGGCAGCATAGGCAGGCAAAGCAAAGAGACTTACACACGCAACCACCAGCAACCACCGCATCATCCTCACTCCTTTGTTTACTCCACATCTGTATTCCCGACAACGCGCGCACCTATAGCCCCCCTGGGCTACGCGCGGGCTCCATTGTACGCAGCTGAATCACAATCCGTCAAGGTGACGGGGAAAAATACCCCCCAGGGCATGATGAGGACCATCTACGGCGTTTACGCTACCTCGTGGATGGCCTGCTCGCAATACCACCGTATCGCTCTACTCAGCGGGGGTGATAAGGTCAGGAGGTCTGCGCCCGTACACCACCGAATGGCGTGATGTTCTGCAGGGGCCAG
>Ga0194121_10010227_pt1 | contig 11430 bp, 8 predicted proteins | sample TA2MahCa50mmetaG_FD_148609 | JGI IMG/M metagenome (GOLD analysis project Ga0194121, IMG submission 148609) | Freshwater microbial communities from Lake Tanganyika, Tanzania - TA2015020 Mahale Deep Cast 50m | ecosystem: Environmental > Aquatic > Freshwater > Lake | place: Tanzania: Lake...
GAAAGCGAGCCATCTCGTCGTCTCAAGGCTTCACCGCCCGCATGATGCCGGCCTCCACCCTGGGCAGCTTCCCCATGGTTTAAGTCAGACCCCCCCGCTATGCCTGGCTTGGCCCGCCTGGTGGCGCCAGCCCCCACGAAGCGCTGCCCATTCACCGCAAACTGTGTCGTGCGAAGGGCGTGTTCATTGACCACCACCGCATGACCATCAACACGCGACAGCAGAACAGGTCGATGGGGAAAAAGGCTATCGAGCAGTTCCCGATCCGGAAATTCCTGAATGGCCCAATCGTTTTGGTCCCAGCCCCTTCCGATCAGCCAACTTGTATCACTGGGATTGTTTCGGTAGGGCATTAGCCGTGCCACGACCTCATCCCACGAATGAGTCCCCCGCAGATCCACTTCGCCAAGACTCTTTCCGTAGCCCACAAAATGACAATGAGCATCGATAAAACCAGGATACAGAAAGCCACCTTTTAAATCCACACTATCCTTGAACCGATATCGGATCAGGAGTGTGCGAAGATCACCCGCATCCACGATCCGCCCTTCGGTAACGGCCAAGGCCTGGGTTTGGGAGAAAGCCGAATCCAGCAGGTAGACCGTACCGTTGAAATAGAGGCAATCGACCTCCATTTTATCGCGACAACCCAGCAGACACAGGGTCGACACCAGCAAGAACATCCGAATAATGCGTCCCATCACCCTATTATCCTATTTAAAGGTGATGATTTCTGTGCTGTAGGGTGCCACCGTCGTCACCAGCGTTTGCTCGTCGGCCATCGCCAGCGGGTTACCCAAGTTGCCCATGATTTCATCGCGGCGGAAATGCGCGGGCACGGGGATGCGAAACGTTTGTTCTTCCGCGCTTCGGTTGATGCAAACCATGGCTCCTTCCCCGAAATAGTTGCGCAAGAACGCCAATCGGTTATCGTCCGTTTCAATGAGCTCCGTTTCTCCATAGGTGAGGGCCATGCTCTCGCCGCGCAAGCGGTAGAGGGTCGAAACATGAAGGCGGGTGCGCATCTCCTGATCAGACAGGTCGGTGAAACGCATCGGACGTCGGTTATCGGGGTCGCCAGCGCCGGGCATGCCAATGTCGTCGCCGTAGTAGACCACCGGCACCCCCGGAATGCTGGTGATGAACGAAAGCAATTGCCTGAGTCTTGGGTAGCCGAGGGTGTCTTTGATCTGGATGTCGCGCCCCCAACCGGCCGCGCGGTCGTCTTCATCGAAGCGCAGCGCACCCGAGGCATAGGTAATGAAGCGAGCGAGGTCGTGGTTGCCCGAGATGTTGCCCATTAAATGGTGGTGGCCGTAGTATCGCATGCTCTCATCGAGCGACGACCACAAGCGGCTGAGGGGTTGTTGGTCGTTGGCCAGCATACTGCGCGCGTCGAAGTAGAGGTTAAAGTCGAACTGCGCGTCAATCATGCCGCTGCCGATGTATTGACCAATCAGTTCGCGGCTACCAAAGGTTTCGCCGATTTGGTAGAGAGGACGGCCGCGAGACTTCACGACCTGTGTTTTGAGTTTATGCGAAAGCCTGCGCCAGAAATCCTCAGGGATGTGCTTGGTGGCGTCGTGGCGGAAACCATCGAAATCGTATTGGGTCATCCAGTAGAGGGCGCTGTCGCTCATGGCTTCGGCCACCTCAGGACGTTCAAGGTCTAAGCTCGGCATAAACGTATCAAACCAAGTCGTGAGGCGGTGTTCGTCCCATATTCTGATGTTCTTGCGCCCATCCGGAAGCTCGAGTGGCGTTTTCCAGTCGGGATGTTGCTGCATGAGCGGGTGCTCTTGATGCACGTGGTTCGCCACATAATCGAGCAAAACCCGGATGCCGTTGCGGTGGGCCACATCAATCAGCTGTTTCAGCTCGGCTTCGGTGCCCATGCGCGGGTCGACCTGTGATGAGGAGGTGGGCCAGTAACCGTGGTAGCCCGAATAAAAACGCCGCGGTTCGGGCCATTCTTGGTAGGCGCCATCGGGGTTGCGGCCAATCGGGGAAATCCAGATGGAATTCACACCCAGATCACGGAAGTAGCCACTTTCTATTCGGTTGATGATCCCTGCAATATCGCCTCCCCAATAATTCGCCCGAGGATGCACGCGCGGGTCGTTTACCGGGCGGTCGTTGGTGGAATCGCCATTAAAGAAGCGGTCCACAAACACAAAATACATGCGTTGCTGGTGTAGATCAAGTTGTCCGAGGCCATCCGCTTTCATGACCACTTTTCCCTTTTGTAGGGGGATGATCAGGTCGTTCGACTCGCCCGATTCGTTGTGGGCATACACCCGCAGATGCGAGCGCTCACGGCCGGCAGCTTCCTTAGGGATGCTCAATTGAATTACACCCGAGTCGCTCTTCTGTTGGTACGCATCGGGCAACAGGTGATTCTCCCAAAAAACGAGCAATGTACCCGGTGCGCGGTCGAGGCCGATGAGCAATTTGGGCTCAGGGTCATCCAGTGGGCGGATGGTACGCAAGCGCGGTAGGAGGTTGGGGTCAGTGGCCTTAACCTCCAGCAGTGAATTGAGTCCACCCGCGCCATTGTCGCGTTGCAGCGGGTTTTCGGGGTCGAGCGCCCATTCGCCGTCGGCCACAAACTGATAGGGATAGAAGCCAGGATCGAGGTTTAGGTCGATACGAAAGCTGCCTGCCACGGGCGACATAGGACTTTTCGTGGGGTTCCAGCCATTCATATCGCCAACGAAGTAAACCGAATTCGGCCGGTCTTCTCGTGGGGTATAGCTCAGCACTACGGTTTGCTTGCGCGAGCGCCGAAGCAGGAGATCATAGCGCGACGATCCGCATTCCAAAGCCATTGTGGACAGTGTTGGGGTGATGCTATCGGGATGGAAGATCCACATTTGGCTGCTGTCGCTCGTCATTCGGGCGGTGAAACCTGCCGGAAGCGTCCAGCTGCTGAGGCTACTAGGCTCGTCGAGGTAGTCAGACAAAAACAACAGGGTACTATCGGCGTTCAGTTGCACAGGTGAAGCCAGTCCGGTGATGTGGTCACCTGTAGGAATGGGCGTCATTCCCTTTTTGCAGCCCGAAAGAAAGGGGGATAAGAAGAGCAGAAGGAACAGTAATCGCGAAAAAAATCGGGGCATCGCGTTGAAAAAAAAGAGAAATACAGTTTTCATGGGTAAAAGGCTGTAAAAATGGGTTTGTTCAGTTGGCTTGTGAATTGCCTGTGAAAATACCAAATCTAATCGGGTATTTTTGCGCGGTATGCCCCTTGAATCCTACTTTTCAGAAGAAACCCTGCGGTGGATCGTTATTCCCTTGTTGATTTTCGTGGCTCGATTAACGGATGTCACCATTGGCACCCTGCGGCTCATTTTTACGGCGCGCGGATTTCGACAAATTGCCCCGGTTTTGGGTTTTTTTGAAGTCCTCATCTGGATTGTGGCCATGTCGCAAATCATGCGCTATGCCGATAATTGGCCGAGCTACCTGGCATGGGCCGGGGGATTTGCTGCGGGTAATTATACAGGGCTCAAGATCGAGGAGCGGCTCGCATTGGGAAATCTCTTGCTCCGCGTCATCACCGCCCTGCCCGCCGATGATTTGATGGAGGCCCTCCGTGCGCGCGGCTTCGGAGTTACCCTACTGGGGGCGCGCGGGAGTCAGGGCGATGTTAGCGTTTTGTTTACCCTCATCAAAAGAAAGAACCTTTCGGATGCGCTGGCGCTCGTTCATGCACACAATCCCCATGCTTTTTATACGATAGAAGATGTGCGCCATACTTCGGGGCACGCCCGATAGCACGGGTTTTTTGGGTGACGCTACTAGGGGGCACACCCGATAGCACGGGTCTTTTGGGTGACGCTACTTGGGGGCACGCCCGATAGCACGGGTTTTTTGGGTAACGCTCTAATGGCATCTCCCCGGCCAACCGCCAATCATACAAAAGAATAGGACGGCATCCGTTGATGACTTACCGAAGCAGCCAGAAATAGCCGCTGCGACGCAACACGCGACGAAGGCGGTTGTCATAGAATTGAAGCATATAGGTATACTGACCATCGGAACACGGACTGCCGGCATAGGTTCCATCCCATCCCTGTTCGGGTCGACCACTGCTGAAGATGCACGCCCCATAGCGGTCATAGACCTGAAAAAGGTAGCGCGTGCTGTCGGTGAAGAGTACGATGGGGCGAAATACACGGTTTTCCGTCACGGAAGATGAAGGACGAAAAACATTAGGGATCTCGAAGCGGGTAGCGCAAAATTCCTCAACATCAAATGTATCAGACCGGGAGCAGCCGTTGGCGTTGACGATGCGGACGGAGTAGCGGCCCGCTGTTTGAACCCTAAAAACAGGGTCGGTGGAGCCATTCGACCATAAGTAGTTGACCCCCAACCCGGTCATATCGAACCAGAGGTCTTGGCCCGGACAAATCGTCGTGTCGCGTAAAACATCACCTATGGCCAGTTGATCTTCGCGAATGATGATGGTGTCTGAACCCGTGCATGATCGGAGGAACACAGAAACCCAATAAACGCCAGGCGACCGCACGCGCAATTGGCGACCACGGCTGCCGTCGCTCCACAGGTAATTGGATCCCGGGGCACCCGCATCGAGCAGAAGGCTGTCGCCCGAGCACAAAAGCACATCCGCCCCTAGGTCAACCGGTATGCCAATTGGGGTGTACAACACGAAAACAGAGTCTAGAAAAATGCAGCCATGGCGCGAGGCCTCGAGCAAATACCAACCAGAGAGGGTCACTGGAAGATAAAACCCCGTATCAGGGAGCAACACCCAATTTCCCCCTACCCCCTGCCGGTATGACCACCGGAATCTACCCGGGTTCAGCGTTCCGTGCAGGTATGCCGTATCACCAAAACAATAAACCAAGGTATCGCGGCCACCGAGGGGGAGAGAAACCACATCTCCGACCTGAAAATTGAGGTTGAGGAAGTCGACATAAACCGAGTCGGATCCGGCACAGGCGCCACCTTGGGCCGTAACCTTATACCAGCCCGACTGCCAAACCGGACGGGGGAATGAACTACCAGGAATGACCTGCCAAGGACCGCCGGGTTGCCCCGTATACCAAACATATCCACCCGCCAAAACATTCGTACGCAAAAGTGCGGTGTCTCCTCCACAATAAAACAGGGAATCGCGCCCGCCCAGGGCCAGGGAATTGCTGTCGCCCAACTGAAGAACGACATTCGAGAACTGTAAAAAAAGCGAGTCTGAGCCGCGGCAACCGTCTTTGTCGGTCAGAAAGCGGTACCAACCCGGATTGGTGGTGGCGTAGACTTCGGTCGACCCAACGGTAATCCAGGGACCACCAGGCTGCCCTACCTGCCATCGGTAGCGGGCTGGAGGCAGCACGTCTGAGGTGAGTCGTGCGGTGTCGCCTACGCAATAGGTCAAAGTATCGATTCGGATGCCCTGAGCTACCGAAAAGGCGTCACCGATCAGGACGGGAAGAAAATCGAAGGTCACAAAAACAGAATCAGTGGCTGTGCAAGGAATGCCCGAAACCGTGAGGCGATACCAGCCGGCTGTGGTGGTTTGCAACTGGGCGGTGGTATTGGGAAGCGACTGCCAGGTGCCACCGGGTTGGCGAAAAGACCAGATAAAACTGCCTCCAGGGGCGCGGCTGATCAGGGTAGCTGTGTCGCCCAGGCAGTAATAGAGGGTGTCGGCCCCGCCCGAGTTTAGGGTAGCGGCATTGCCTAATGCCAGATCGAGGGTGTCGCTCACCCGAATGAATCGGGTTGCGGTATCGCTTCGGCCACAACCAAATCCCGCCACCAAGCGCACCGTATAATTTCCAGGAATGGCAAAACTGTGTTGCGGGTCGCGGAGGGTACTGCTGTTTAGGGCACCGCTGGCCGGATCCCCAAAACTCCATGAAAACGAGGTGGCATGGAACAGACTCGAATCAAAAAACTGAACAGGGTAAGCGTAACACAAAACATTACTTACAAAATGGGCACGAAAGGGAAGGCTAAACGACTCCTCAGAGAAATTGGGCAGGCCTTTGCGGGTGGTGCCACCAATGGGTCCTACCAAACTATCCGTATAGGCATAGAAAGGCGTGTTGGGCGACTGCAGGGCGTGGAGGTAGTCGGTAAAGGTCTGCGATAAATAGATCCGGCCGTCGGGTCCGTTTTGAAGGGCATTGTAGCCCCGCGAACCGGCTTGCCAAGCCTGACGAACCACAGATGCCGGGGGTACGGGCAGTCGCGCCATCAAATCGAATGCGCGCAGGTGGTTGAAAAGTCCCGCCGCCCCATTTTCTACACTATCGCGAGCCCCCGCCACGAATAACTTGGCATTGTCGGGCGAGAAAGCCACCCCATGTTCGCCCCCAAGAGCAGGTAGGGTGACGGGGTTGCTTAAAACACCAGTGGCGGGGTCAATGCGGAAGTATTCGATGAGGTTCGATGTGTTTGGCCCACCCAAAACCAGCGCCATAGCCCGTCCGTCGGGCGAGCACTTCATATAGCCCCGCGATGCCGCTGTGGGTATGCCCGCGGTGAACGAGCTGTTGTGGGGTGAGCCGATGGTTTGGGTCACCGCTTGACCGGGCCCGGCCGCGGTGAGGGGGATGCGCACAAATTCAGCAGTCCCGGCTTTGTGCAACCAAATCCAGTAGTCGCGCCCCGAACAAGCCTTGGAGGCCGTCAACTTACCCGTGTAGCCCAATGCAGCCCCTAAGGAAGGGATAGGCAGGTCGCGGCCACCACCTACGACATCCCCCAAGCCACCACGGAGCGACAGATCCACCAACGAATAACGCAAAGCCGTAGTGTCGCCAACAGCGGTGAGGTAGAACACAAACCACCGTTGACTCAATGCAGGGTCGGGATGAGGAACCGCTACAACAGGCTGGGTTCGCGTGCGGTCGCCCATCAATCCACCTCCATTGGGCATGACTTGTGCATTTCGATCCCAAATACTGTCGCCCGAAGAGAAAAAAAGCAAATTCCCCGCGCTATCGGCCACCGAAACCGACGCTTCCTGCACGAGCATCGGGGTGCTGCTGGCCGCCGGCGACGCGGGCCCACCGCCATTTGGGAAGGTTACCCGTGCGCCATATCCAAAGCACCATTGACGGGTTTGCTGACGCGAAGGCTGCGCTTTCAGCTGAACCGGAAGCAAGAATTGATGCCCCAACAGAACAAGGAGGGACAACAGAAGAAACCGCGCGATCATAGCGACAAAAGAACGTGATGCCTTAAAAATAAACGGGGTCAAAATAAACGGGGAAAAAATCAGCGGGGAAAAAATCAGCGGGGATGAACGATGCACAGAAAAGGCCATAAGAAATAAGACAATCGAACGCGGCGAAGGTTTAAAAATGAGGAAATTCGGTTTACCCCATTCGGTTGATGATCGATGAGGTAGAAAATCCTGGTGTGAGGGCAACAGTAAGCACCCGACCCCCAGCAGCCAGAACGGCAGGCCCTCCAGCGATTTCCTCGGGGCGGTAATCCGCACCCTTCACCAGTACTTGGGGAAGCGATTCGGCAATGAGCAACTCTGGCGTTTCCTCATCGAATAGGGTAACGAGCGAAACAACCCCCAAAGCGGCCATTACCAAAGCCCGAGAATCCTCATTTTGCAGTGGGCGGGAGGGGCCTTTGAGCTGTGCCACCGAACGGTCGGTGTTGAGGGCCACCACCAAATGATCGCCCAAATCAGCCGCACGCGACAAATACGCCACATGGCCCTTGTGCAGCAGGTCGAAACACCCATTCGTGAACACCACCGTTTTACCTTCCGATTTCCAAGCCCCAATTCGGCGCACGAATTCGGAGCGGTCAACCACCTTCGAATGCAGCAGATCCAAAGCCCCCATCACGAAGCAGTATTTTTATTACGCGCCGCCGCCAGGATCAAGAATGAAATAAAGCCACCCACCACAAACAGCAGCGTTTGAGCGGCGTGCGTGAGCGTAGCATAGCTCAGCGCTTCAGAAGGCGAGATCCCCGTGGCAGGCAACATCAGCAAGGCCTTGCTCACCGCGGCATGGTAGGCACCAATACCACCCTGAACAGGCATCAAGAAACCAAGACTACCCGCAACAAGCACCAAGAAGGCCTCAGATACGCCCAAGGCCTGCGTACTTTCGAAGGCAAACAAGCAAAAATAAGACATCAAAAAATAGCCCAACCAAATGCCCAAAGTAGATAACCAGAAACGACCGGGATGAGATAGACTGCGAATCGACCGCAGGCCCAGCCATAAACCCCGCAACAAACCCAGGAATTTTCGCCCCTTCGGCCCCCCGCTCAACCGCTCCAGCCAAAGGCGGCGATTGCGCCAGAGTAGGTAGGCCATCAGCCCAAAGCCCAGACCGGTCAATACCAAAACCCAAAGGGTAGAACCGACTCCAAGACGCATGAGCAAGCGTTGAGCTGGGCCCAAAAGCAAAGACGAATACAGCAGGAGGGTCATAACCACCACCAGCAGCAACACGAGTACATCCACCGTGCGCTCCACAATCACCGTGCCGATCAAACTGTTCATAGGAAGCCCCGATTTGCGCGATAAAGCACCGCAACGAGCCACTTCGCCCACCCTAGGCAGCGCCAGATTCGCCAAATAGCCCACCATAACCGAGTGATAGGCATCGACGGTGGCCGGTTTCGGTCCAACCGCACCCGCCAGAAGCGTCCACCGATAGCCCCTGAGCGCATGAGCCAAAAGCCCCGCCAGGCTCGACAAGCCAATCCATCCAAAGCGCGCACCTTTCAACGCGAGCATCATTTCATCCCAGTCTTGACCCTGAAACACCCAATACAAAATCACCGATCCCAGCAGAAGCGAAACGGCAAATTGCAGCCATTGTCGGGCCGTAACCAACATCACTTAGGGGGTGAGCCGATTGTTGGAATCTGGGAAAATCAAAGCAGGAACATGCGATTGTGCCTCCTCGGTCGTCATCCAGGCGTAAGCAATCACGATCAGGATATCCCCCACCGCCACCTTACGGGCGGCCGGGCCGTTGAGGCAAATGACCCCACTCGACCGAGCGCCTTTGATGACATAGGTCTCGAGGCGTTCGCCATTGTTGATGTTCACCACCTGCACTTTTTCATTCTCCATCAAGCCGGCGGCATCCATCAAATCCTCATCGATGGTAATACTGCCCACATAGTGCAATTCGGCTTGGGTGACCCGCACCCGGTGGATTTTGGATTTAACGAGGTTTACAAGCATAAAAGAGCATTCGGCGCAAGGTGCAAAATTAGGGAAAGACAACCGTATTGTCTATCAACCGAACTCCTTCGATCCATACCGCCGCAAAAATGCGAACCGACGAGTGGTTCCCCCATTCCCGCACCGCAGCGAGGGTATCAGAATCGGCCAATTGGATGTATTCCACACGAAACTCGGGCACTTCGGCGAGCATCAAGAGAATTTTCTGTACGGTTTCATCGGGCGATTCATGGGTCCACCTCCGCCGCGCGTGTTGAAGGGCAGCGTAAATCTGCCGGGCTTTGAGGCGTCCTTCGCTCGATAATCGTTGGTTGCGTGAGCTCAGCGCGAGACCGCCCTCATCGCGGTGGGTAGTGCCCATGATGAGTTCGGGTATTTTTTGCCAGGTAGGCTCATCAGGTTCAAATGGCTTATGCTTATCCTGCAACCGAAGATGCTGTTCCCGCAACCGAAGCTGCTCATCCCGCAACTGCCGGAGCAGGTCGCGCACCACCAGGAACTGCTGGTAGTCTTTTTCTCCCAATAACAGATAGTCGGCCTGCACCAGGTGCAGCAGACGCGCGACCACTTGCCCGACCCCTGCAAAATGCCCAGGCCGCATGGCGCCCTCCATAACCTCTTCGAGTGCGCCAAACGAAAAAGTCATGCATGGCTGTTCGGGGGGATAAACCTCGTCGATTTCTGGTTGAAAAAGCGCATCGGCCAAGCCCTGTTCCGACAGCAAATGAAGGTCGCGAGCAGGGTTTCGGGGGTAGGCCCGCAAATCGGCGGGGTCGTTGAACTGGGTGGGATTAACGAAAATGCTGCACACAACGCGCACCTGCGGCAAATGCGCCGCCCGCTTCACCAAGGCCAAGTGACCTTCATGCAGAGCGCCCATGGTGGGCACGAAAGCCACTTTAAAGCCCTCCATTTGCCATGATTGGATGGCACTTTGGATTCCGTTGGCGTTATGAAAAATCAACATTCCGCAAAATCCATACATTTTCCACATTTTCCGCGCCCTCTCCTTGATTTTTTGTTCTTTTTTCGCTTGTTTTTTTATATTTTTGCCTTTTAATTTTTGAACCGGGTCGAGCATGAATAGGAAAACACGCATTTTGTTTGTATCGCATGAAATGCTGCCTTATGTGCAGCTATCAGAAATAGCCAAAGCAGCCTTAGAACTCCCAAAATCGATGCAAGAGCGCGGTATGGAGATTCGGGTGTTGACCCCCAGATACGGTTGCATCAGTGAAAGACGCCACCGCCTGCATGAAGTGGTGCGCCTTTCAGGCATCAACATCACCGTGGGCGATAACGATTCACCCTTGCTCATTAAAGTGGCCTCCCTCCCAAACGTCCGCATGCAGGTATATTTCCTCGACAATGAGGACTACTTCCACCGCAAAAATGTGCTCCGCGACGATGATGGTTCGTTTTTCTGCGACAACCATGAGCGCATGATCTTCTTTAACAAGGGCGTGATGGAAACCGTAATGAAGCTCGGCTGGGCGCCTGATATTGTGCATTGCAGTGGATGGATGTGTGGGTTGATTCCCTTGTATATTCGGAAGTTCTACAAGCACACGGCCGTTTTCCGTGAATCACGGGTCATTTTTTCTGCCTACGAATCGCAATTTCAAGAGCAGCTGCATCAAGACTTTTTCGAAAAGGCCGTGATGGAAGATGTGGTGCCGGATGACTTTCATCCTTTCGGACAACTCACCGATGTCGATTTGCAGCGGGGCGCTATTTCCTATGCCGATGCAGTGGTGTTGGCCAACGACAAAGTTCATCCCGATGTCATAAAAGCGGCCCACGATTCCGGTAAGCCCCTACTGAATGGCCATAACCAAGACCATTTAGCCCAATCGCACTTCGAGTTCTACCAGCAATTACTCGCCGAATTACCCGTCAACGCATGACCCTGAGCGGTCGGAGCCAATCCCCAACGCTGAGTACTCGGAACCAATCCCCTACCCTGAGCGGTCGGAGTCAATCCCCTACTCTGAGCGGTCGGAGCCAATACCCAACGCTGAGCGGTCGGAGCCAATACCCAACGCTGAGCAAGGCCAATCAACCAAAGCAACGTTGGTTGGTGTCTTGGTTCAACGTCTTGGTCGTCCTCTGCTTGATGGTCTTGGGGGGATGCCGGCAAGATGAGGGGCCCTTGGGGCTCAACCTGCTTCCCGCGGTAGATGGTGTGAATGTGTTCCTTTCAGACACCTTTCCCATAAGCATGCAGACCC
>Ga0194121_10010235_pt1 | contig 11423 bp, 5 predicted proteins | sample TA2MahCa50mmetaG_FD_148609 | JGI IMG/M metagenome (GOLD analysis project Ga0194121, IMG submission 148609) | Freshwater microbial communities from Lake Tanganyika, Tanzania - TA2015020 Mahale Deep Cast 50m | ecosystem: Environmental > Aquatic > Freshwater > Lake | place: Tanzania: Lake...
TGGAACGGTATCCCTGCCACATGGAACAGGAAAAAGATGTAGAATTCTGGTTTTATGTACAGCTGATAAGGAACAAGAAGCAAGACAAGCTGGTGCTGATTATGTTGGTTTAGAAGATTATATAGAAAAAATTGCACAAGGTTGGACAGATGTAGATGTTATTATAACCATGCCAACCGTTATGATTAAATTGGGTAGGTTGGGTAAGATATTAGGTCCTAGAGGTTTGATGCCTAATCCTAAAGTTGGTACTGTAACGATGGATGTGGCTAAAATGGTTCAAGAAATTAAAGCAGGTAAGGTAAGTTTTAAGGTAGATAAATATAGTATTGTACATACTAGTGTAGGCCGTGTGTCTTTTCCATTAGAAAAAATTATGGAAAATATTATGGAATTGCTTAAATCTATCGTGAAGCTTAAACCAGCTTCACTAAAGGGAGTTTATATACATAGTATCAGTCTTTCTAGTACCATGAGTCGAGGATTTTTTGTTGATAGAAATATTGTTACAGGGCTTTAGGAAAATGAAAAGAGCAGAAAAATTAAAAATTATAGAAGGGTTAGTAGAAAAGTTTTCTACCTTCGATTGTTTCTACGTGATAGACGCTATGGGCCTCACTGTAGAACAGATTAATAAATTTAGAAGGAATTCCTTTCAGAAAAAAGTCTCATATCAGGTTGCAAAGAATACTTTGATCAAAAAAGCATTGGAGCAGGCAGGAAAAAATACATCTTATACAGATTTTTTTTCTAAAGTTTTAAAAGGGTTTTCTGGTGTTTTATTCACATCTAGTGCTGCAAATGCTCCTGCAAAGCTCCTAAAAGAATTTTTAGCAACAGAAAATATAGATATTCCTGTTTTAAAAGGAGCTTCTGTTTATGGTGACTTATTTATTGGAAGCAGCCATATAGAGGCTTTAAGTCAGCTAAAATCTAAGGAAGAAATTTTGTCAGATATTGTTGCTCTCTTAAAATCTCCAATCTCTAATGTTATGGCTTCAATGCAATCAGCAGAGGGTAACTTAATGGGAGTAATGAAAACAATCATGAGCAAATGATCAGTTGAATGATCATGCATAGATACCTCTTAATCTAAAAATATAATATTATATCAATCTATCTAAATTTAAATATTTATACAACATGGCCGATTTAAAAGTTTTAGCAGAACAGCTTGTTAATCTAACCATTAAGCAGGCAAACGAATTATTTGATATTTTAAAAAACGACTATGGTATTGAGCCAGCTGCAGCTGCTCCTGTCGTAATGGCTGGAGGAGGTGCTTCAGAAGCTGCTGCTGTAGTAGAAAAATCAGAATTCGATGTGATTTTAAAATCAGCAGGCGCTTCTAAGCTTGCAATTGTAAAGTTAGTAAAAGACATCAATAACATAGGTTTGAAAGAAGCAAAAGATCTTGTGGATGCTGTTCCAGCTACAATAAAAGAAAAAGCTTCTAAAGAAGAGGCAGAATCTGTTAAGAAAAAGTTAGAAGAAGCTGGCGCTGAAGTTGAATTAAAATAATCTTAAAAACCCATAGTTATGAATGTAGTGATCTACATTTTCTTCTTTTAAAGTGTTTATGTTTTTTGATTATGAATTCAAGAATTTTGTTTTTCTGATTGCTGCATGTGTAACAATAACAAGCACACTTCTTTAATCAAAAACAACAATTTAGTAAATAAAACTGCAGTATGCCCCTTGATAATTCCTGTACAAATTATTGTAGTGATTTGTTAGAAATTCAATTGAAGTCTTTTAGAGATTTTTTTCAATTAGATGTCACTCCAGAAAATAGAATCAATGAAGGGCTCTATAAAGTATTTATGGCGCATTTTCCTATTGAAGATTCTAAGCGAAACTATATTCTGGAATTTATCAATTACAGTTTAGAGCTGCCTCAATATACACCTAAAGAGTGTATTGAGCGCGGGCTGACTTATGATGTTCCTTTAAAAGCGAAGTTGCGCTTACTACAAAATAATGAACAAACTGGAAAGTATGATGTCATTGAGCAGGAAGTCTTTTTAGGTAGTATTCCATATATGACCGATCAAGGTTCTTTTGTTTTGAGTGGTGTAGAGCGTGTTATTGTTTCTCAGGTACAAAAGTCCTCTGGTATTTTCTTTTTTGAAAATAAGCACATTAGTGGGTCAAATGTATATTCTGCAAAAGTAGTTCCATTTAAAGGTGTTTGGATTGAATTTGTAGTAGATGTGAATGGTATCATGTACGTCTATGTAGATAGGAAGAAAAAAATTCCTATTACAACAATGCTTCGTGCCATTGGATTTAGCAGCGATAAAGACATCTTGAATTTATTTAACTTGGGAGATGAAGTTCAGGCCACTAAAGAAATTTTGCAAAATCATCTGGGTAGAAAAATAGCTGCTAGAGTTTTAAAAGATTGGCTAGAAGATTTTGTCAATGAAGAAACTGGTGAAATTTTTTCAATTACTAGGCATGAGGTGATCGTAGAACGTAATGAATTGTTAGACGAGTCCACCTTAGAGTTGATACTTTCCTCTGGAGTCAGCTTTATTGTTTTGCATAAGTCAGATGCCAATGTTGCTGACTATTCCATTTTATACAATACGCTTATTAAGGATACGGTTAACGATACTGAGGAGGCGATAGTACAAATCTATCGTCAGCTGCGTAATTCAGAGCCTCCTGATGAGCAAACCGCTCGTGAAACCGTAGAAGGTTTGTTTTTTAGCAGCAAGCGCTATGATTTAGGAGATGTAGGAAGGTACAGAATAAATAAAAAATTAAATCTAGACTTACCAATAGATACCTGTGTATTGACCCAATACGATATTATTGGAATTGTTCATTACCTGATTAAGGTTACAAATGGTAAAGCGGAAGTAGATGATATTGATCATTTGAGTAATCGTAGAGTACGTTCTGTTGGAGAACAGCTCTTTACCCAATTTGGACTAGGTTTATCCCGTTTAGCAAGAACCATTCGTGAACGCATGAACATTAGAGATAGTGAATCTTTGAAGCCAGCAGATTTAATCAGTGCTCGTACATTATCTTCTGTGATCAGTTCTTTTTTTGGGGTCAATCCTTTGTCTCAGCTTATTGATCAAGTGAATCCTCTTTCTGAGATTACCCATAAGCGTCGGGTATCTGCTTTAGGACCAGGTGGTTTGTCTAGGGATCGTGCTGGTTTTGAAGTACGTGACGTTCATTATTCTCATTATGGACGCTTGTGTACCATTGAGACGCCAGAAGGTATGAATATCGGTCTGATCTCCTCCCTTTGTATGTATGCACGTGTGAACAATATGGGCTTTATCGAAACGCCTTATAGGAAAGTCGAAAATGGGAAGATTGATCTTAGTGGGGAGGTTTATTATTTAACTGCTTCTGAAGAAGAAGATAAAAACTTTGCCCTTCTAATATACATATAGATCAAGATGGGAAGATATTGGATGAACGTGTTAAGGTACGTAATGCTGATGAATATCCGTTGGTCAAACCCAACCAAATTTCTTACATTGATGTTGCAAGTAGTCAAATAGCTTCTGTTGCTGCTTCATTGATTCCATTTTTAGAACATAACGATGCCAGTCGTGCCTTGATGGGATCTAACATGCAACGTCAGGCAGTACCCCTTATTAGACCAGATGTACCTATTGTGTGTACAGGAGTAGAAGAGAGAGTAGCCAAAGAATTTAGAGGATTACCTGTCGCTGAGGGAAGTGGCGTGGTTACTTATGTAGATAGTAGAAAAATTATTGTTGATTACGATCGTTCAGAAGAGGAAACACTGGTTGCCTTTGATCCATCTTTTGTAACCTATTCTTTAGATAAATTTAGAGGCACCAATCGGAATACTTGTATCAATCTTTCTTCTATGGTCCATAAAGGGGAGCGTGTTAAGCAAGGGCAGGTACTTTGTGAAGGGTATGCTACCAAGCAATCAGAATTGGCGCTGGGTAAAAATCTGAAGGTTGCCTTCTTATCTTGGAAAGGCTATACTTTTGAAGATGGTATTGTGATCTCTGAGCGGGTAGTGCGTGATGATGTTTTTACCTCTATTCATATCAAAGAATTTGTTTTAGAGGTGAAAGATACCAAATTTGGATCAGAGGAGTTAACTAATGAAATCCCAAACGTTAGTGAAGAGGCACTCAGTAAGTTGGACATAGATGGAATTGTTAAAATAGGAACGGAAGTTAAGGAAGGCGATATTTTGGTTGGAAAAATCACCCCAAAGGGAGAAATAGATGTAACACCAGAAGCCAAGTTATTGAAGGCTATTTTTGGTGACAAAGCTGGTGACGTAAAAAATACCTCTTTAAGAGTTCCACCTGGTGTAAAAGGCACAGTTATTGATGCCAAAGTATTTTCTGGCCCTGAAAAAAGCAAAGAAGGTAAAGCAAAAGCTAAAAAAGAGTTAGAACTTCTAAAAAAGGCACACGCTCAACAATTAATTAAATTGCGCGAAATAGTCATTAAGAAGTTGTCCTTAGTTTTGCAAGATTTGGTTACAAATGGAGTGTATCATGAATTTGGCAATGAAATCATTGCTCCAGGTAAGCAATTTACCGAAACACTCATCGCTGAGAAATTATTTCCTAAAAAAAATATTTATAATGATGATTCTTTTTATAATGTACCTGAAGAAGTCCATTTAATAGGAGATCTTCTATTACAGAATTGGACCGATGATCCCCATAAAAATCAACTTGTACAACGCATCATAGAAGGTTATAATAGAAAGCGTACTGAATCGATTGTTGGCTTTAAAAGAAAAAAATTTACATTAGAGGCCGGAGATAGATTGCCAAAAGGAGTAGTAAAAGTAGCTAGGGTGTACATTGCTGAAAAACGAAAACTTAAGGTTGGCGATAAAATGTCTGGGCGACATGGTAATAAAGGGATTGTCTGTAAAATTGTACCTCAAGAAGATATGCCATTTTTAGAAGATGGCTCACCTGTAGATGTTGTATTAAGTCCTTTGGGGTTGCCTTCTCGTATGAACCTAGGTCAATTGTATGAGACCGTTTTAGGATGGGCAGGAGCTGTATTAGACAAACGGTATATCAACCCTATTTTTGAAGGTATGCCTTTGGATCAGGTTTATACTGAATTAGAAAAAGCAAAATTGCCTGCTTTTGGTAAAGCAACGGTCTATGACGGTCTTACAGGCATTCGATTCGATCAAAAAGTTACAGTAGGTGTTGTTTACCTACTCAAATTAGCTCATTTAGTAGATGATAAGATGCACGCTCGTTCTACCGGCCCTTATTCTTTAATTACTCAACAACCTTTAGGAGGTAAGGCACAATTTGGTGGGCAAAGAGTAGGTGAAATGGAGGTTTGGGCATTAGAAGCATATGGTGCTGCATATACGCTACAAGAAATGCTTAATACCAAATCAGATGATGTAGTAGGTAGATCTAAAGCGTATGAGGCAATTGTTAAAGGTGAAAATATTCCTAAACCCAATCTATCTGAATCATTTAATGTGTTGATTCATGAATTAAGAGGACTTGGACTTGAAATTACACTTTTGTAAAAGATATGTCATCCTTAATCAGTTCTAAATATTCTGCAACAAGTTTTTTATAGTATGGCTTTCACAAAAGATAAAAAAAATAAAATACCGTCAACCGATTTTTCTGGTATTGTGGCAAGTTTATCTTCTCCAGAGGTGATTTTATCACGTTCATATGGGGAGGTAACCATTCCAGAAACGATTAACTATAGGACACATAAACCTGAAAGTAAAGGGTTATTTTGTGAACGCATATTTGGTTCTGTAAAAGACTGGGAATGTCACTGTGGGAAGTATAAAGGCATTCGATACAAAAGCATCATTTGTGATAAATGTGGTGTAGAAATTACAGAAAAAAAGAAAAGACGAGAACGAGTTGGGCATATTGAATTGGTTGTTCCAGTTACCCATATCTGGTACTTTAGGGCATTGCCCAGCAAAATTAGTTACCTACTTAGTATGTCTACTAAGAAGGTAGAGCAGATCATTTATTATGAGCGTTATATAATCATCCAGCCAGGACTAAAAGAAGCAGATGGTATACGTGCTATGGATTTGTTGTCTGAAGAAGAGTATTTAGATATTCTAGATCAGTTGCCTCCCGAGAATCAATTGTTGAGTGATTCAGATCCTAATAAATTTATAGCTAAAATAGGTTCAGAAGCTATTGAACTCATATTAAAAAATATCGATTTAGATAAACTTTCTGTTGAATTAAGAGGGCAATTGCTAACTGATGGATCGCAACAGCGTCGGTTAGAGATTGTGAAAAGATTAAAAATCATAGAAGGATTTAGAGATCCTAATAAAAAAGTAGAGAATCGTCCAGAATGGATGGTTATGCGTATATTGCCTGTTATTCCACCAGATTTGCGTCCACTTTTTGCTTTAGGTGGTGGTAAGTTTGCTTCTTCTGATTTGAATGATCTATATAGACGCGTTATCATTAGAAACAATCGGCTCAAACGTATGATAGATATCAAAGCACCTCAGATTATCATACGAAACGAAATGCGTATGCTGCAAGAAGCAGTAGATTCCCTTTTTGATAATTCACGCAAAGTGAATGCTGTAGCTGCCGAAGGGGTTCGACCTTTAAAGTCTCTTTCAGACATGTTGAAAGGTAAGCAAGGTCGTTTTAGGCAAAATTTACTTGGTAAACGAGTCGATTATTCTGGAAGATCTGTTATTGTTGTAGGTCCTGAGTTGTTGTTGCATGAATGCGGACTGCCTAAAGAGATGGCTGTTGAGTTATTCATGCCGTTTATCATTCGTAGACTTATTGAACGTGGAGCTGCAGAGACAGTAAAAGCAGCTAAAAAAATGATTGAAGACAAAGACGCTGTTATTTGGGATGTGTTGGAAAACGTTCTTAAAGGCCATCCTGTCTTATTGAACCGTGCACCAACCTTGCATCGATTGGGTATTCAAGCCTTTCAACCTAAATTGATAGAAGGTAAGGCCATACAACTTTCACCCCTAGTATGTACAGCTTTTAATGCCGATTTTGATGGAGACCAAATGGCTGTCCACGTACCTCTTGGTCAAGAAGCCATTGCAGAAGCCTCTTTGTTGATGTTGTCTTCTTATAATGTGTTAAACCCTTCCAATGGTGTACCCATTACTGTTCCCTCTCGAGATATGATTTTAGGGTTGCATTATTTGACCAAAGGTAAACGTAGTACGCTAGAAGAGCCTGTATTAGGAGATGGCATGGTTTTTTATGCTCAACAAGAGGTATTGATTGCATTGGCACATCATAAGATTTCTTTGAATGCCTATATCAAATTGCGCGTTCCAAAGGTTGCCTCAGACGGAACTATTGTTCATGAACGCATAGAAACCACCGCTGGTAGAGTGGTCTTTAATGAGTATTGTCCAAACGGTATGGATTTTATCAATGAAGAGCTCAATGTTAGGAAAATACAGACTATTGTAGCTGATTTATATAAAAAATTTGGTACAGTAATTACTGTAGAGTTTTTAGATAATGTAAAAAATCTTGGTTTTGAAACTGCCTTTAAGGCTGGAATGACCATTGGTTTGAGTGATGTAAAGATACCAGAACAAAAAAGCCAGCTTATCGCCCAAGCAACCGAAGAGGTTGAGTCCATTTGGAATAATTACATGTTGGGGTTAATAACTGATAATGAGCGATACAATCAAGTTATTGACGTTTGGACCAGAACCAATACACGGATTACCAATCAGTTGATGGAACAACTGGAGCAAGATCAAGATGCCTTCAATTCTGTCTATATGATGATGATCTCTGGTGCTAGAGGTTCTAGAGAACAAGTGCGTCAGTTGGGTGGGATGAAAGGACTTATTGCAAGACCTCAAAAAAGTACCCAAGGTGCTGTAGGTGAAATTATTGAAAACCCAATCATCTCTAATTTCCAAGAGGGATTGAATGTGATTGAATATTTTATTGCTACCCATGGTGCCAGAAAAGGGTTGGCAGATACTGCATTAAAAACAGCCGACGCGGGATATTTAACAAGACGCTTGGTAGATGTAGCGCAAGATTTAATTGTTGTCACAGAGGATTGTGGTTCTCTAAAGGGTATTGTAGTACGTGCTGTAAAGATTGAAAATAAAGTGGTAGAATCGCTTGCAGAGCGTATTGTGGGACGTGTTGTTGTAGAAGATGTTTTCCATCCTAAAACAGGAGCCTTATTGATTCAGCGGGATCAGGAAATAAGTGAAGAGTCCTCCATCATGATTGAGACAGCTGGATTAGAAGAAGTATTCATTAGATCTGTATTAACTTGCGATTTATCTCAAGGTGTTTGTGTCAAATGTTATGGGAGAAATTTAGCTACTGGCAGTACAGTTTCTGTAGGAGAAGCAGTTGGCGTCATAGCCGCCCAATCTATCGGACAACCTGGAACACAGCTTACCATGAGAACCTTCCATGTTGGAGGTATTGCTTCTAATATTGTAGTGGATTCAAAAGTTAAATCGAAATATTCTGGTATCATCCATTTTGATGACTTGATTGTTACTAGTTATATGACTCAGAGTGGGGAAAAGGTTGAAGTAGTTATGAGTCGTTCAGCTGAGCTTCAACTTTTGGATGCTGTTACAAAAAAAATCCTCATGAGTACACATGTACCATATGGGGCACATCTTAAGGTGAAGCATGAAGAGCAAGTAATGTATGACCAAGAATTATATCATTGGGATCCATATAACGTGGTTTTATTAGCTACCCAAACGGGTATTGTCAGTTTTTTAGATTTCGAAGAAGGGATTACCTATCAAGAAGAATTTGATGAACAAACTGGGCATAAAGCCAAAGTTATGATTGAGTCTAAAGATAAGTCAAAACATCCTAGCATTATTTTGTCTGACGATTCAGATGTATCTATCGCCTCTTATACGTTACCTATTAAGGCGCAGATTGTAGTAGAGCCAGGTAATAGGGTACAAAAAGGAGAAGTATTGGCTAAAGTTCCTCGTATCATCAATCAATCTAGAGATATTACAGGTGGTTTGCCACGTTTAGTAGAGCTCTTTGAGGCAAGGAGACCGGCTAATACTGCTATGATTAGTGAATTGAGTGGAGTAGTTTCTTATGGTGGCATCAAAAGAGGCAATAGAGAAATTTTCATTGAATCTAAGGAGGGTATGCAGGTTAAATATATGATTCCACTCTCTAAACATATCTTAGTTCAAGATAATGATTATGTTAAGGTAGGGGAGTTGTTGACAGATGGAGCAATAGCTGCTATAGATTTGTTGTCTACGCGTGGTCCGTTGGTTGCTCAAGAATATATTATGAATGAATTACAGAGTGTATATCGCTTGCAAGGTGAAAAAATCAATAACAAGCATATTGAAATCATCATTAAGCAGATGATGCGTAAAGTAGAAATCATTGATCCTGGTGATACCAGTTTGTTGCATGGTCAAATTATCGATAAAGTTGATTTTTTTGAAGAAAATGATAAGATGCGTGATAAATCTGTTGTTTTAGAGGTTGGAGACTCTGCTCTATTTCATAAAGGTCAGTTGGTTGCTACACATAGATTGCTGAAAGAAAATGAGAAACTGAAAAAGCAGGGCTTACAAATTTTCCAAGCAAGAGCTGTGGAGTTGGCGATTGCGCAACCAAAATTACAAGGTATTACGCAGGCATCTTTGGCTACAGAAAGCTTCTTATCTGCAGCTTCTTTCCAAGAAACTTCTAAAGTATTGAGTGATTCTGCCATCAGTGCTAAGTATGATAAATTGAAAGGGTTGAAAGAAAATATTATTGTTGGTCATTTAATTCCTGCTGGAACAGGTATGCGCAAATATGAAAAATTAATTGTGAGTTCTAAAAAAGAATATGATATCTTGATGCAAGAAAAATCTGTTGTAGCAGGTGGTTAATATGGCTGACTTTTGCGTTGCTCCGGTACTAAAACCGAAGTCCCCATTCGGGAAACCACAATGGGACATCCAAGCATATACTGCAGTAGTTTGCGATTTTTCTATCCCAGAGCAGCTTACATGTAGGCGTTTATCTAAGTCTTGTAACAGCTTCAGCAAGCGAAAATTATTTAAAAATGCGCTATTGATAGGCGCATGGATTCAGCCTAAGTATTTTTAAGATTAGACCTGTTGCGTAAGTAGCTGGGGCATAGCCCCTTTTGTAGACTACTTCTACCATATATGGTCAGTAATTTGTAGGAAACACGGGCCGGAACACTGCAGCCTACACCTGTAGGTGAGTAATGTAGTGCCATTGACGCCAAATTACCAGCAAAAGTAGAGTTCCGCAATAGGTCTATTAGCCTTTTTGAATGTGTCATATAAAAAGCATATTATTATTGTTCCCTCACATTTTTGCAAGATACGTGTAGATAAATTTTTAGCAGATGTTTTAGATACCCATCGTTCTATGATTCAGAAAGCCATTCTAGAAGGATTGGTGTGGGTAAATAAAAAAAACATAAAATGTGCCTATATAGTTCAACCTCAAGATGAAGTAGAAGCCCACCTCCCTAATATAGAACATGATGCGTTCATTCCAGAGCCTATACCTTTACACAAAGTCTATGAAGATGCGCACATATTGGTCATCAATAAATCCTCTCAGATGGCTGTGCACCCTGATGACAGCCATAAGGCTGGTACAGTAGCCCATGGATTGGCTTATCATTATAAGGGATTTCCTTTAAAAAATAACGTAGTTACTAGACCAGGATTGGTACACAGGATTGATAAAAATACCTCAGGTTTGTTGGTTGTGGCAAAGACCCAACAAAGTTTGGTCTGTTTAGAACGTCAATTCTATGAACATACCATAGAGAGAATCTATTATGCCTTAGTTTGGGGTGACCTGAAAGAACCATCTGGAACCATAGATTGCAAAGTTTCTAAGCGTATGTATCATCAAAAAAATCAGAGATTGGATGCTGATACTCAACAAGGAAAGAGAGCTATTACCCATTATCAAGTCCTTAAGCGATTAACCTATGTTACTTTGATCGCTTGTACGCTAGAAACGGGACGAACCCATCAAATACGCATACATATGCAACAAATAGGCCATCCCCTCTTTGGAGATCCCATTTATGGAGGTCAGAGAATCGTAGTAGGGCAACCATCCGCTTCGTATAGAGCTTTTGTGGAGAATTGTTTTAAGATAATGCCTCATCAAGCATTGCATGCCATTTCATTGGGTTTTAAACATCCAGCCACCCAGCAATTTATTTCTTTTGTAGCTCCTTTATCAGAAGATTTTATTAAACTTCTAGATAAGTGGGAGAGGTATACCCATATTTCTGGTGGTTGTATTTGCATATAATATGAACTGTATGTTTTTTTTATTTTTCTAAATCATAGATTCTCAGTATCCTTACGATTACATACATGCAGTACTTTGCTGTTATTTTTTGTTGCCACATCGTGTAATAGC
>Ga0194121_10010237_pt1 | contig 11422 bp, 11 predicted proteins | sample TA2MahCa50mmetaG_FD_148609 | JGI IMG/M metagenome (GOLD analysis project Ga0194121, IMG submission 148609) | Freshwater microbial communities from Lake Tanganyika, Tanzania - TA2015020 Mahale Deep Cast 50m | ecosystem: Environmental > Aquatic > Freshwater > Lake | place: Tanzania: Lake...
AGGATAAGGGGAATGGCGGCGGACTACGTCCAGTTGGCTTGGAATAGGCCCAGCGCGCCGCCACAACGAGGCCGCCCCGCGCTCGCGCGCGGGGCGACTACTTCGCTTCGCCCTTGCTGAACTCGCCGCTCTCGTTTCAATCCGCGCCCCGCGCTCGCGCGCGGGGCGACTCACGATGACCGCGCGGATCCACCACGTAGAGCTGTTTCAATCCGCGCCCCGCGCTCGCGCGCGGGGCGACTGAGTTGGGCCGATAACTAAACGGCAGTACGCTGTTTCAATCCGCGCCCCGCGCTCGCGCGCGGGGCGACTACGGAGTTCAAGCTCAAGTTCATTGTCAGAACGTTTCAATCCGCGCCCCGCGCTCGCGCGCGGGGCGACACCGCGTCAATCGCGGCAGTCTTCTGCGCCTCTCGTTTCAATCCGCGCCCCGCGCTCGCGCGCGGGGCGACCGACATCACGGGCACGCTTGGGATCGGCAACGGTGTTTCAATCCGCGCCCCGCGCTCGCGCGCGGGGCGACTATTTGCTACAGCGACAATATCCAGTTTCGTTCCTGTTTCAATCCGCGCCCCGCGCTCGCGCGCGGGGCGACCGGTGCGCGCCGCCGACGACAGCACTGTGTCCGTGTTTCAATCCGCGCCCCGCGCTCGCGCGCGGGGCGACCGGTGCGCGCCGCCGACGACAGCACTGTGTCCGTGTTTCAATCCGCGCCCCGCGCTCGCGCGCGGGGCGACGCTATAGCCCGCGTTCAATTCCACGACGTAGCCCGGTTTCAATCCGCGCCCCGCGCTCGCGCGCGGGGCGACCCTGAATGTTTTTGCCGCCGGTGGGGACGATGTACGTTTCAATCCGCGCCCCGCGCTCGCGCGCGGGGCGACTACGAACTCGCACAAAATCCGGCTCTATTTCGCGGTTTCAATCCGCGCCCCGCGCTCGCGCGCGGGGCGACCTGGGCTCAAACCCAAGCAAAAGCCCCGTGTCAGTTTCAATCCGCGCCCCGCGCTCGCGCGCGGGGCGACTTGCGGCGTGGGTTGCGGCGTGGATTACGGATTCGTTTCAATCCGCGCCCCGCGCTCGCGCGCGGGGCGACCATGATGCAGCAGGCCGACCGGCTTGCCGAAGAGGTTTCAATCCGCGCCCCGCGCTCGCGCGCGGGGCGACCATGATGCAGCAGGCCGACCGGCTTGCCGAAGAGGTTTCAATCCGCGCCCCGCGCTCGCGCGCGGGGCGACATGTTCGCTTTCTCCAATGGGTGCGGCGTGGACCTGTTTCAATCCGCGCCCCGCGCTCGCGCGCGGGGCGACCAATCATTCTACTCCTGGGCACGAAGTCTTCAATGTTTCAATCCGCGCCCCGCGCTCGCGCGCGGGGCGACCGGCCCATCTCGAGGAGTTCGGAGTATTTCATTGGTTTCAATCCGCGCCCCGCGCTCGCGCGCGGGGCGACAGCGGGGCTGCCAAGCGGCAGCACCGCAAAGTGTTGTTAGCTGATTTTCGCGAACGTGGCGAGCTTCCCGGCGCGCGATGCGATTCGGTTGTCAAAGAACAGCGGAAAATGGTTGCCCTGATTGAAGTTCCAGGCGTGCGCGAGATGTCGGCGACGGAGCCGGCACTTGGGGTTCGCGGAAGCCACGTCATAGGATTAACGGCTCCGTCAGATCCACGGGCTTGGCGGCGCCGTGGTGCTCAGTTCGGGCTACGGCCTTTTCATCCAGGAAATAAAACCGAAGCGAATCTTCGTCCGCGTTGATCTCACGGAGCAACCGGTCCCGGAGCCGCGCCCATTCCTTTTGTCCAACCTGGCATTCGAAGACGGACTTTTGGACTCGAGTTCCGTAATCTTCGCAAGCCTGGGCGACTCGACGCAGCCGGCGGTGGCCCGCTTTTTCGACTGTGGACACGTCGTAAGTGATCAGGATTAACATGGTGCTCGTTAAATGAGTTGAATCGTTACGTCGTTAAATCGGGCCCTCACCCAGCCTTCGCCCCTTCCCTCTCCCATCGGATGGGAAAGGAGGTGCTCCTGGGTGCGCCTCCTGATCGAAACCAGAGCTGTCATTTGGGGACGAAAGGCAAATAATCGGCCAGGTCGCCGCGCAGGTGCCGGGCCAGAATCCGGGCCTGAACAAACGGCATTTGGGCGACGCGCAGGTTCTGGTCCAGTAACGGATGGGTCAAGCTCTCCTGCTTCCGCTCCTGGTAAGCCTTGATGACGAGCTTGCGGCCCGCTTCGGTGAACTCGACCGCGCCGCCCTCGCGCGGGTTGAAATGTTGCGGGCCGACCTGCTGGCGGTTAATCAAGGTGATGGCCAGCCGATCCGCCAGCCACGGACGGAACTCCTCCATCAGGTCGAGCGCCAGCGAGGGCCGATTCGGCCGGTCCACATGGAAGAATCCCACGAAAGGATCGATCCCCGCGCTGGTCAGCGCGGCGATGCAATCGTGCCGCACCAGCGCGTAGAGGAAGGAAAGCAGGCAATTGATCCGGTCGCGCGGCGGACGGCGGCTGCGCGTGCTGAAGGCGAAGTCATCCCGCTGTTGTTTGAGCGTCAGGCTGAGAACCGAAAAGTAAAGCTGCGACGCCAGGCCTTCAGCGCCGCGGATTTGGTCGCGGTCGTTTTGCCCGGCCAGTTCGCTCACCTGACGCCCCAGCGCGTCGATCACCGCCTGCAATGACTCCCGCTCCGGCTCGCTTTGGCTTTCGCGCGCGGCGCGAAGCAGGCTGTTCCGCGAGTTCTGGATTTTGCCAGCCACAATCTGCCGCGAAATGGCGACGCATTTCGCCGGATCATCCGCCGCGCGAAAATGCGTCCGGCGCAGGGTCACGCTCGTGTCGGCCACGCCCGTCATGCGCGCCTGAAGGTAGCCGTGCTCGCTCAGGTAATTCACGGCCACGCCCTGTTCCCAGCAGAGATCAAGCGCAGGCGGGCTGATCACGCTCGGTCCGAAGACGCAGATCGATTCCAGGTGATGGATGGGGATGCTCAATTTGCGAGTGCGGATGGCGGATTTCGGAGTGCGATCTTCGGACGGGAGATCAGGCGGGTATTCGGGCACTTCAACCTGAAGGGTGAGATGGTCGCGGCTGACGTAGCTGCCGGGCGTCAGGAGATAAAGCGTGTTTTGCTGGACGTCGCTCATGCGATTCAAACGCTGAAAAGTCCCTTCGCTGCGCGCACGAATCGGTCGGAGGCGCCGGTTATTTTGGGCAGACAAATCTCGAAGAGCGAACATTCCTCGCACGCCGGTTTGAAGAGGGCGCGGGGAAGTTGCGGGTCCGGAGATGAGAGTTGAGCATCGATCAGAGTGTGCAGTTCCGCGACCGCGTTCTCGGTCAATCGACGCAATTCCGCCGTGAATTGGACTTCGCGCCGGCGCTTGCTCGCCGCGTGAAACACCGCGCCGCGTTCCACGGGGATGCCGAACATCTCCTCCAGACAAAGCGCCTGGGCGCAGAGCTGGGCGTCGTCGTTCTCGAACGGGCGGCGTTTGCCTTTCTTGTATTCCACCGGAACGAGTTTCCGAATCATGGGGAGCACACGCGCCTCGCGTGTCGTGTCCGGCGCCTCGCTGGACACCTTTTCAGAGCGTGTCTGGAGAATAGGTGGAACGGGCGACTCGCCCGTTCCGGTCGGCAACTTGCCGACCGAGATGGCCGTGAGCGCCAAACTGAAATCGCGGCCAGGATGGTCAATCGACCTCGCACCCGTTCCGTCCGGCAGGTTGCCGGACGGCACAGGCTGGCAGCCTGTGCTACCCGTTTCCGCTTCCACGATATCGCATTTGCCCGAGAGTCCAAGCCGTTCGGACCAGACGGGCAACGCGCGCCAGACGAGCACGCCTTTGGCCACTTCGTAGCCGGGCAGGTCGGCGTGGTCGTGCGCCAGGTCGCCGAGGATGGTGTGTTCGTTTTCCTCCCGCCAGCCTTCAATCGCTTTCAACGCTGCCCGGCGCGGGCAGTAGAGGAAGTCGTTGAGGAGCGAGAGAGGCAATTGCTCGTGCGGCTCGGCAAGCTGTGAATTTGGATTTTCCATTGGGGTCACAAAACGTCGCAGCCGGTCTTGCTGGCCTTCAGTAATGGAATGATGTCCGCCATGTAGCCGAGAAAGCCGTTGTAGTTCCGGCCGGTCCATGCCCAAAGCTCCTCGCCCAGCCCGATAGGTTTCAGCGGCCAATCGCCGCTCTTGAGCCGGCTCGACCAGATTTGGACGCTGTTCTGCATGATCTCGCGCCAGGAGGGGAACTGCGCCCGGTCGCGGCTCTCGATTCGGTTGACCAACGCCTGATCCACCAGCACGGTTCGCGTGTCCGCCGTGATGATTCGGCAGAGCTTGGTGACTTCGGGGTAATCCGCCCCTTTCTCGGCTCGCTCGATTTCCTCAATGCGCAAAGCCTGCGCGCCGCGATCATTCCGAAGCTCCAAGCGGAGCGCCTCAGTGCAATCGCCGGGCGAAGGCTGGCCCGATGCGGAAGGTGCATCAGGTTGCCGGTTCAGGCTGGGAGTAAAGAGCCCTTGCCGGAGAGTTCCACCGCCACACCGTCAAACCGGGCGTCACCCGGCTTGTAGGACAGCAGCTCCACGCCGATGGGCTGGCCACTCTGGCCGTCCTTGATCAGGACCACGCCGTCATCCAACTCCGTGCAAATCTGGTTTGGCCGCGGGGCCTGCCAGAATACCGTGAGCAATTCAAGATCCGGTTCGTAATGGACTTTTATCTGGGCCATATCTGTTCTCCTTCTTTTATCGCATTGGTTTGGTAGGCCGTCACCAGAAAACCCGTGCCGTCGGCGCGTTTGGCCACGGCCACGACCCAGTGGCGGACGCCGCGACGGTAAAAACAGCAGCACCGCGGGATCGCGGCGGCTCTGCCGCACTTGCTCCGGCTGGCGCAACGTGGCCTTCACGTCGTCGAGCCTGTCCGCCAAATCAGGATGCTTGCCGACCAGCCGTTGCCAGTAGTCAGCCGTTGTGCAGACGGTGAAGCCGAGCGGCGTAGGGACTTCAAAGAGCAGGGGCCAAGGCGTATTCACAGGGCGTAATCGGTGTAGGTGCCAGCGGGAATTCTGCGCGGAAGCTCCGCTTGTGACTGCAAACCGAGACCGCCAGATTCGTCATCCCAGACTTCCGTGTCGGAATACTCGCCGGAACGGTTGGCGCGACCGGCAATTTGGAGCAAGTTCACCAGCCCCCAGCTTCCTGCCTGTGCGGCGCACGCAGACAGGTCGCGGAAGGCCGAGCGGAACGAGAAATCCACGCCGGCTTCAACGTAACAACTCATGCTTCCGACCGGGGTCACAGGAGTTCAATCAACTCGACGCTCTTGGACAAGCCTTCGCGGTTGACTGAAACACCGTAATCATCGGCAAAGGAGCGCGGTGCTCGTTTCTCTGCCTTCACGGTGTCTTTCAGCTTCACGACGACGCGGTCAAAGAGCTGGTGCGCTGGCGCATTACCCAGCGCAGACTGATGCTTGAACACGACCAATTTTCTCGGAGCCATGAGTCCGTGGGAGGATGATTCGTCGCCCATGAACATGTTCCGACCGAACTCTTCCTTGATTGACGCGCGTCCGCAGAGGGCACAGAATAGCATGGCCAGATCGTCTTCGGTGAAGTTACTCGGCGGCTTGGCGAGGTTTGCGGAAATGAAGCCGTGGCAGCGGTAGAGGCCGTAGGGGATGAGATTCTTGCGGCCCATTTCGCCTTCAGGCTTGTCCACGTCTGCAACGCGCGTGATCCCGAGGTCGAGCGGCTGAACGGGATCTACTGAACGCGAAAAGGTGAGTTGGACAGGGCCGCGGATCTGGCCTGCGTTCGGGCCAGTGGAGAGCACGCCACCGAAAGCGCGCACATCGAAGTACCGGGCGCAGAGCGCAGTCTGGAGTTGATCGATTTCGGCCGGTGGACGTTCCTTCGCTTTCTCCTTGTCCCACTTTCCGGCTGACTTGCGATGTGTCGGCAACGGCGGTTTCTGTTCCAAGCAAGCCGCCTCAATGCGGGGATTCAACGGCGATTTCTGCTGAATGAAGATGTCGTTGCCATTTCCACCCGAGCTCAAGACGAAGTTCCGAATCTTGCGCTTCAGGCAAACATCGGAGACAAGACCGCGCATGTCTTGCGGGTCAATGCGCGGTGCGTTGGCGGCGTCGGGGTCGCCGTTCGGGTTGCCGTCTTTGCAGTCAAAGAGGTAAACGAAGTCGTAACGATTTTGGATCACGGTGCTCATGGTTTTCTTTTCGGTTTAGGTTTTGGCTTTGTTCGCGGTGGAATCATTCGTTCTCAGGTGGAAGTTTGTCGGCTTTTTCCTCGATCTCGGCTTCAAGCCGGTCGGCTCGATATTGGGCCAGTTGGCAGTAGTAGCCGAGAGCGAACCTCCCTTGTTCTTCGAGGCCCAGCAAAGGCGGAAAGCCAACACGGCCTTCTGCTTTGTTGACGGCGTCGATCCGGGCGCAAAGCGTCTCAAGCTCCTTTTGCTTGTTCGTGCCGGAACCAGGAAAGCGCGAGTTGGCCTTCTTCAAGTAGGCCGGCACTTTGGTGAAGATCGGCCCGAGCGTGGAGGCGGGCCGAGTCGCCACTCCGCCATAGGTCCGCTCGGCCAGGGACGTGCCCACTTTGCCGAGCGCGACAAGTTGAAGCCTGCCTATGACGGCGAATAATTGGCCGCACAGGTAGGCGATGTCGGTTGAATTCGGATCGAGTTGTTTCAGTTTTTCGCTCATAGTTTTTCGTTTCGTTGGATCGGTTGAATGGTTGCGGACGACATACAGTTTGATGAGGGCAAGCCGGGCGGGATTGAGCTTTGACTCTCCGCCCAAGTTCTGACGAGCCACCGCCGCCGCAAGCAACGACGATGGCAACGCACCTCCGCTTAACGCGGCACGAAACAACTGGGCGGGCAACTGCGTCGGCAATTTCTCGAAGTCCGGCTTGTTCTTTTTCGATGGAACAGTCGTGGCCAGCAAGCCGTAGAGGCCAAATGCTGATCGCAGCCCGCCATCCCGCTCGTGGAGGATGGTCAGGTGGTCAAACCACCCGCGCACGTTGTTTTCAACTTCGGGCACTGTGGATTCGAGCCAATCGCGTACTACGACACGACCGCCGTTGCCCGACAGGCCAAGGAGGTAGTACTTGTTCGCCGCCAGACCGCTCGGAGAAATGCCTTTTAGCGGGGCGCGGAGCAGTTCTGTGACGGCGGCTTGGTCGGCCGTTTCAAGCAGATCGAATGGGTCTTTGTCCGGTTCGCGAGTCCAGTGCAGGTAGATCGCGTCCTCGACACGGTAGCCTTGCTCAATGAGCTTGTTCAATGCGCCGGTGATCTTGGCGTCTTCCGTGAACGACACTGGAGCGTTCAATGCTTTGTCCAAGCCGAAGGAGCGGAAAGCGTCTTTGTCGAAGGAAATGAGATTGGCCCCTGCTGGGGGTGAACCGCGAATACCGTCGATCTTTCCAGCGGTGCTTACGGGCACAACCATCTGACCAGAAGCAAGAGACATCACGAGCCCGCCACTGGCCTGCTGACGTTCCGCTTCACGCCTCTTTCGCCACCAAGCCAGAAGTGCGGGCGAACTGAGAAGCGGCCGGTTGGTTACCTCAAAATCCACATTCTCCGTGGTCTTGCACCCGTTGTCGGTGAGCAACTGGTGAACTCGTTTCAACTCCGCCTGGTTGTTGAGAAATGCCAGCACTGCTTTCAAGCTGGGAGACTCGTCCGGGCAAGCGGCAGCGGCTTCCTTTAGCAGGCTTTGAAAGAACGCAAAGTTGACCTTCCGGCTTTCTGTTTTTTCAGGGTCGTCCGGAATTGGAAACGCCAAAGCACGTTCCAGATTGTCACAGAGAAAATACGCCTGCCCGTGGCCAACGTCATCCGATCTCGAGAACGGACGTACGAGCCGCTTGGGAGCGGGGCGTTTGGCGTTTGGGTCTTCGAGCATCGGAATCACCGAGCCGAGAAGCCTTCCTTCCGAGTCGAGTGGTATGCGCCAGCGAACGGGTGCCAGCTTGAGGTCAGAGTCAAACCCTTCGCGCTCTGCGTAGGCCATTAACGCTTGTACCATCATGCGGCACCTCCGAGTTGGTGCTTGATTTCTGTCCAAGCGGGTATGGTCACGAGACCCTTTTCCAACCTCGCCGGGAAGAAAGTCCTTTGCGGGCTGGCTTGCACTCGCCCCAGCTCGTGCATCATGTCCAGGTCGAACACGTCATAGAGCATCAGCCCGAGGTCGGTGTCCACGTTGGGATTTGGTTCCACGCGCATCGCGGTTTCATCCGCGAGTTCAAAGTCTGCCGGAAATTCACGGCAGCCAAAGCAGGGGCGGGCAAAACATTGGCCACTTTCCGCGCGGCGTCGAAACATGCCGAAGTACTTGGGAGGATTATCGTCGCCGTCGGGTTCGTCTTCGCAAGGCGGTTTGCGACGCGGACGATTGGCGAGCGAGGTCAATTCGAGGCTCGCTTCAATCACGTACTCCACTTCGCGGAGGGCGAGCGTATTGCGCTGAGTGCGGCCCTTGTTCTTGTTTGTCGTGTCGTCAGCGATGATGACTTCGACCGGTTCCCCGTTTGCAGCCGCTTTGAATTGGGTTTCGGAGATGGTTTCCTTGACCTCGTTGCGCCGAATGGAAAGGAAACGGATCGGCTTCCGGACGGCAATGCGATGGACCCGCCATCGGAACTGCGGCTTGTAGAGAATGGATTCGAGCAGACCGCGCGCGGCGCTGGGAGTCATGACGGGATAGCTCACGCGTTCGACCTTCATTTCGGGCCGGGTGAAGCAGGCGAGGTCGCCCCAGGTTCGGAGGTGGATTCGTTCGTTCATACAATCAGGTCATCAGCGGCGTGGTGGGTTGCACCCAGGTCTTCGTCATACTTCGAGGCCCAGGCATACACGGTATTATCGGGCGTGAGCGGGATGATCGCACCTTCGCGTTCGGCGCGCTCAAACTCTCGTTGGTAAAGGTTGACGGTGAAACGCTGGCATTGGCGGGCAAGCTTGCCGTCCAGGTAATGCTGGCTGCGGATAGCCTCGATCAACTTGATCCCCGTGCCAGCCCACGACCCAAAGCTGCCGTTTTCATCGTGCATCGGGACGAGCACCCCGCGCGTTTCATCGCCGATGAGCCGGCAGGCTTCGGCGGCATCCGGAAATTTGAGCTCCTTGCTGGCGCAGTAAACAGGGTCTTGCGCGGAAGATTCACAACCGAGATCGCGGTAAAGACAGGCGAAGTAAGAGCGGTAGGTTTCCGGCAGGTGCAACTTTTCTTCGATGCCGGGATTCGCAGCGAGAAATGCCTCGGTACGCTTGAGTGCAATTTCGTAAGCGCCCGGCGGCAGTCCGCCGTCTGCGGGCCGGAATACATAAACTGGCCGAGCGTCGGAGGAACGTCCCTCGCGATTGCAGCGACCGGCGCTTTGGATGATGGAGTCCAGCGGACCCAGCGCACGCCAGACAACCGGGAAATCCACGTCCACGCCGGCTTCGATCAGTTGCGTGGAAACCAACAGGCATGGCGCGCTGGTGTCCGGATCAAGGCGGCGGCAGATTTCCTTGAGCTTGGCTTGCCGGTGCGCGGCGCACATGCGGGAAGAGAGATGGAAGCAGTGAGCGCCAAACGGGGACTGCTTGAGCAGTTGAAACAGCGTCCGAGCATCCTTGGTGGTGTTGACGACGCAAAGAGCCTGGCGAGGCTGCTCAGGCGCGAGCATCGCTGCGGCGACTTCCTGCCAGGTCAACTCGCGGTCGGTCGGGGCGATCTCAATGTGTGTCCGGCGCATTGTCTCAGCCAAAGCGTCTGCATCTGCGGCGACGGGGGTAGGATTCCACCCGCCATCAATGGCCGAGGCGGCGCACTCGAACGCGGGCTGAGTCGCCGTGCCGAACACTGCCGTGACTCCGAAATCCTTGACGAGCAGGTTCACGGCGGAAAGCAACGAAGGCACGAGTCCGGGCGGCAGCGTTTGCACTTCGTCAAACAAGACCACTGAGCGCGCGATGTTATGAAGCTTTCGGCAGTCGCTGGGCCGATTGCTGAACAGGCTCTCGAAGAATTGGATAGTGGTGGTGACGACGATGGGTGCATCCCAATTTTCCGCCGCCAGCCGAGCGCGACGAAGCCGTGCTTCCTCTGCGTCACGCTCCCGGTCCGATTCGACCGGACGCGGTGCGACTGCGCTGTGGTGTTCAAGGATGTAGTCGGGGCCGAACAGCCATTCCAACGGTCTTCGATACGCTTTGGCGGTCTGCTCAATAACCGTCGTGTAGGGGATCACGACGATGGCCCGCCGGAAACGCCGAGCATCTGTTTCGGGCAGAGCGTGATTATGGTTGACGATGTGTTGCAGGGCGAAGGCCAGCGAAGCCAGCGTTTTTCCGCTGCCTGTGGGCGCTGTGAGAGTGAACAAACCGGGCGGGAGCATTGCTTTGCTCAGGCAATCTTCGAGGAGTTGGCGGCGGCGGCGGTTGACATCGCCCTCGCCTGGCATTGTCCGCAATAAGAGGAGCAATGACTCCAAGCTTTCTCGAGGTCGTAAGGGAATCGAAATTCGTTCGGCTGCCATCGCGGGTTTGAAGTGCGCTTCAGTGTCGAGGAAGTCAGCGTCCACAAGACAGCTAAACAAGAGGCGCGTGTGGAGCGCGGAAGGAAAGCAGTTGGAGAAGGGCTCCGTGCTGCGGCCTATCGACAGATCCATGCCGTCTCCGCGGGCACGCTCGACAAGTGTGGCCGTGGTCTCGGTGATGCCAAACTGCTTCAAGTCGCTGCCTTGTTGATAAGCCCTGAGAAGATTCTGCAATTCGGCGAAGGCCGGAATGCCCTTGTGGTGGCCATCAATTGCAAAGGCACCAGCTTGCGCTCTTGCGCGGTACGCCTCGAACGCGCCAGCGGTCCAGTGGTTGATGCCCGAACCTTGGCCACGCAACCGAAGCTGGAACGCTTGGCCATATTTTCCCAAATCATGCAATAGGCCCACCCGGTAAGCGTCATCCTCGCTGCCGAACGGTACCGCAAACTCGCTGGCTTTCTGTGCGACGTTGACTAGATGAGTGGAAAGTGGCTGCCAGCCGATTTGTTCATCAGCCAAGTCCGTGAGACGTGGCTTGACGGTGGTCTGCTGGCCGTTCTTTAGCGTGTAAAGCGTTCGGCCTTTTTCGTCCTCAGCAGTATGGGCGTAGAACTTCATCAATTTCTCATCGGGATGACGTGGTTCTCGGTCGCGCACGGGGCGCTGCCGTCGCGGAACCAGCCTTCGCCACCACAGAGTGGCTTCGGCCCGGCAGGCGGCCCGACGTAGTCCGGCACGGCGCAGGAAGAATTGGTTCGTTGGTTGTGCCAGCGCCTCCCGTCACCCAGCCTTCGGCCACCCTCTCCCGCAAACAGCGCGGGCGAGGGACGCCAGCCCAGGCAGGGCGTGTAGAACCAGCGGCC
>Ga0194121_10010238_pt1 | contig 11422 bp, 12 predicted proteins | sample TA2MahCa50mmetaG_FD_148609 | JGI IMG/M metagenome (GOLD analysis project Ga0194121, IMG submission 148609) | Freshwater microbial communities from Lake Tanganyika, Tanzania - TA2015020 Mahale Deep Cast 50m | ecosystem: Environmental > Aquatic > Freshwater > Lake | place: Tanzania: Lake...
AAGCGGCTGAACGCGCCCAACGATATCGTCGTCAGCAAAAACGGCCACATCTATTTCACCGACCCCGCCTTTGGCGCGCAGGCCGATACCCGCGAGCTCGACTTCTACGGCATCTATCACATTGCGCCCAAAGGCCCATTAACATTGATCGCGAAGACACCAGGCCGCCCGAATGGCATCGCGCTTGCGCCGAATGGCCGGCGATTGTACGTCGCCGATTCGGACCAGCGGTCGATCCGCGTGTTCGATGTCGACGGCGCTGGCAAAGCCACTAACGGGAGAGTGTTGGTCACAGGCATCGACGGCCCGCCCGACGGCATTCGCACCGACGAAAAGGGCAATCTTTGGGTGACCTGTAACAACGTCGCCGTCTACTCCGCCGACGGCAAGCTGATCAACAAAATCGATTTTCCCGAAACGCCGCGCAACATCACGTTCGGCGACGCCGATTTTTCGTCCATCTACGTCACGGCGCTGAAGTCGGTTTATCGCGTGCGCGTGGACGTGAAGGGTTCGGTGCAGTATTGAGCGATGATCGCCGCCACCCGAAGCGCCCCATTCTCGGCGTCGGCGCGCTCATCATCGACGGAGAGAACATCGTCATGATCCAGCGCGGCAAACCGCCAAACGAAGGATGGTGGTCGTTGCCAGGCGGCGTCGTCGAAGCAGGCGAAAAGCTGGTAGATGCGCTGCGCCGGGAGGTGCGCGAGGAAACGGGCCTCGAACTCGACGCCGTGCAATTCGCCGAAGTCTTCGAACGGATCGTCAACGATGGCGAGTACCACTACGTATTGATCGACTACATCTGCCGCGCCACGCCCGGTCAATCGCCGCGCGCCGGCAGCGATTCGAAAGCCGCGCGATGGTTTCATCGCAGAGAGCTCAGCGCGATGCGCATCACCGAAGGCACCCTGGAAGTAATCGAACGGGTCCTCGCCAATCATGCAGCAAAGTAGTCTCGAACTTCTCGAATACGACGAGTTGAAAGCGCTTATCGCGCGCCAGATCAGTTCCACCGCCGCGCGCCGATTGCTCGATCGTCTCGAGCCGTCGAAAGATCGACGGGCGTTGGAGACAGCACACGCCGAGACCGAAGAGGCGCGCGTACTGCTCGACGAATCGGCCGGGCAAAAGGGTTTCACGATTCGCTTCTCGGGTCTGCCCGAGATCGACCAAGGCCTCGCGCGGTTGGGCATCGAAGGCGCGTCGCTCGATGGCAAGGAGATCTACGACATCCTGCAATGGCTGGACCGCGCGGCCGAAGTGCGCGTCGCGATTCAAGGCGCCAACGAGCGGTTCCCACTGCTGCTAAAGCGCTCCGGCGCGCTCGCGGACTTGCGTGCGCTGCTGCGGTCGATCTCCGGCAAACTGCACCCGAACGGCACGCTGACCGACAACGCCAGCGTGGCGTTGGAACGCCTTCGCCGCTCGATGGAACGCCAGCGCGATGCCATTCAGCAGTCGCTTGAAAAGTTCTTGCGGCAGCACAAAGACGAGGGAATTCTGCAAGACGAGTTCGTCACAATCCGCGACGACCGCTTCGTAATTCCGCTCGTCGCCGGCGCGCGATCGAAGGTACCCGGCGTCATTCACGCGGCCAGCGGCAGGGGCGCAACGCTCTTTGTCGAACCGCTGGAAACGATCAATCTCAACAACGAGCTCGTCCGGCTTTCCGAACAGGAGATGCGCGAGTGCCATCGCATACTGCTGGAGATAACCGAAACGCTGCGCGAGCAAGGACCGGCGATCAAGGCGACGATCCACGCACTTACCGAGTTGGAGCTCATCTTCGCCAAAGCGCGCTTCGCGCGGCAGTTCCGCTGCGTAACGCCGCGCTTCGGCGACACGCTTTCCCTCGATCACGCGCGCCATCCGATTCTCGAAGACGTGCTGAAGCAAGAAGCGAAACAGGTTGTGCCCGCGACATTCACGATGGACCGCGTTCGCCGCACGCTGCTGATCACAGGGCCAAACACCGGCGGCAAAACGGTGACGATGAAGACCGCGGGACTGCTTTCGCTGATGGCGCAATCGGGCATTCCCGTGCCGTGCGACGACGCGGAGTTCCCGATCTTCGATCAGGTGCTCGCAGACATTGGAGACAATCAGTCGATCTCGGAGAGCCTGTCGAGTTTTTCGAGCCACGTGCGCCACATCGGACAGATGATTCGTTCGGCGACGGCGGATTCATTGGTCCTGCTCGACGAACTCGGCCGCGCGACCGATCCGGAAGAAGGCGGCGCTCTCGGCGTGGCGGTGCTCGAGCAGTTCCGCGCGCTCGGCGCGTTTACGCTTGCATCGACGCACTTGATGCCGCTGAAAGTCTGGGGAGCAACGCAAGAGGGCGTCGTGCAGGCGTCGATGGGCTTCAACGAAGAGGAGTTCTCGCCGACGTATCAACTGCTGACAGGCGCGCCGGGGCGATCGGCTGGCCTTGCGATCGCGTCGAAGCTCGGCCTGCCGAAAGCGCTGATCGAACGCGCAAAACAGGCGATGTCAACCAACGAACGCGACATCGCGGGCTTCCTCTCCGAGTTGCATCGACGCCTCGATGAAGTGAAGGGCAAGCAGATGGCGCTGGCCGAGGAACGCGTACGAGCCGAGCGCGAAACGGCCAAGGAGCGAGAAGAGTTTCGCAAGAAGGAAGACGCCAAACGCGCGGAGTTGGAGAAGCGCGCCGATGCGTCGTTGAAGCGCTTCGAGCAGCAGGCGCAGGAGATCTTGAACACGCTGCGGCAAAGCGGAACGTCGAACAAGCAAGTGGAAATCGCGCTGCGCAAAGTGGTGCGCGCGCAAGCGGAATTCAAGGAAGAACTACGCGAAGCGATCGCTCCGGAGAAGGACACGACAAAGTCCAAGCTCGCGATCGATGAGGGCTCGCGCGTGCGGCTGCGCGGCATTCGCGAGCCTGCACGCGTGCGACGCTTCCTGCCCAACGGCGATGTCGAAGTCGAAGCGGGCTACATTAAGATGCGCGTGCCCTACGACGACATTGCCGAACCGTTGCCCGACGGGCCTGTCGGCCCAAAACTTCCAAGCGGCGTGACGCTCACTGCCGGCCCGACGTGGGATGTAGTGACGAAGGAGATCAACATCATCGGCCAGCGATGGGAAGAGGCGAGCGATGCGGTGGAGAAATTTCTCGACACGGCGTCGCTGGCGTCGGTGGACCGCGTGCGCATTGTGCATGGGCACGGCATGGGCGTACTCAAGAAGATGGTCGGCGAGTTGCTGCGGCGGAGTCCACTGGTGACGAAACATTACCCGGCGACGCCCGCGGAGGGCGGCAACGGCGCGACGATTGCGGAGCTCAAAGAGCTGTAGCAGCGATTACGTCTTGTGTGCCGTCTGCGACCAGACAGACGTTGATGTCGACGAAATGCCGCGCCATCCGTGAAGCCATGTATTCCGGAGTGTGCCATGAGGTCTGATACCAGTCGGGCATGATGCCTTCGAGCTTGCGCGACCGCGCGTGGAAGAATCCGCGTTCGTGGAGCGCAACGCTTCTACTGGTGTCCAGAGCCTTTGCCGCAACAGCGCCGTGAATTGTCAGCACCAATCGGCCACCCGGCCGCAGCACGCGCAAGCTCTCCCAGCCACCGATCCTGCGAGGCTTCATCCAGATGAGTGAACACCGAAATGCAATACACGGCGTCGAATGTGTGATCGCCGAATCGAAGTGGGGGGGCAGGCTGAGTGGCATGAAACTCGCCGCGCGGAAACGCGGTGCGGCACCAATCGATCGCCTCGAGATCACAATCGACTCCAGTGAAATCGACTGCCGGGTGCCGATCGAGCATCCAGCGCATAGTGCGTCCGCAGCCACACCCGAAATCGAGCACCCGTGCACCGGCATCGAGCGCGACACTCTCTTCAATTAACATCGCGCACTTCAAGCCGACGTTGCGGAATAGCGGAATCGACAACGACTCGGACACGCGGAAGCGCAACATGGCCGGCGGCAAATCGCGCGGGCGCGCGACGTCCGCAATGGTGCAAGCGGTCCGTACGCACATCCGGTACAACCGGTGATATGCGGGTCGCAGTGCGTCGCGCCACGTCACAATACCGCCAGCACTTCCTCGGCGTGGCCGGCTGGTTTCACCTTGTCAAAGATGTGCGCGATCTTGCCATCGGGCCCGATCACGAAGGTCGTCCGCGCTACACCCATATACGTGCGCCCATACATCGATTTCTCCCGCCACACGCCATACGCTTCCGCGCCAGTGTGGTCGGCATCGGCAAGCAGCGTGAACGGTAGATCGAATCTCTTCTGAAATTTCGTCTGCGCTCTTTCGGTGTCGGGCGAAATACCGATGATCACCGCACCCTTCGCGGCGAACGCCTCCGAATGATCGCGAAACTCGCAAGATTCGGTTGTGCAGCCGGGCGTGTCCGCTTTCGGATAGAAGTACAACACAACCGTCTTCCCCTTGAAGCTCAACAACTGGAATGACGCGCCGGTCGAATCGGTGAGCTTCAATTCCGGGGCTTTTTGGCCAATCTTAATCAAAGGAAGGCACCTTCATCTGCACCCCGCCCCGCAGTGCCGATTGATGCGCGACGATGCCGGGCGCGGTGTACGCCAGCGCCTCATTCACATCCACCGACGGCTTACGCTGATTCAACACGGCGTCGACGAACTCGTGCGTAATAAACGTGTGTGATCCTTCGTGGCCGCTGTTGTGACGCAGCGGCGCGGGCAACATGCCGGTCGACCACCACTTTTTCTCTTCGTACTTTTCCAGCACCGATCCCTGCCGATCGAAACCGCCCGAGTCCTTCTCCTTCAGCGTCGTCCAGCGCACAATCGCCGGACCCATGCCATTTGGGTGATTGAAGAAGAAGCTCATCTTGTCGCCGAAATACTGCGCGCGCTCGGTGCCGCGATGCGCGCCCTTCCACCACACGGCCACGCGGAACGACGTGCCTCGGTTCGTTTGAAACAACGCCGTCTCGTTCCAGAACGGATTCTTGTAGACGTTGTCCTTGAGGATCGGATCGCCGTCGCCCCAACCGATGCACGTCACACTTGTCAGCCGCTCGCCGGTCACGCTGATCAAGTGCGCCGTGCAGTGCGTCGGATACAACATCGGCGGATAGCCATAGCGCCACGTGCGCTCTTTTCCTTCGAAGAACAGCGAGTCGAGACCCGCGTGATGATACTCGCTCTCGCACGCGTACAGATGACCGAAAGCGCCCTCCTGATAGAACTTTCGCGCCGAGATCGTAAGCTGCTGATAGTGGCTCGTCTCGGCCATCATGTAGGTCAGTCCCGTCCGCTTCACAGCGTCTTTCAGCCGCGCGCAGTCTTCGAGCGATGTCGCCGCCGGCACCGCCGACAATACGTGTTTGCCCGCGGCGAAACACCGCAAGGCGTGACGCACATGATCCGGCGCGGGCGTGAAGAGCCCGACGGCTTCGACATTCTCGTCCTTCAATAGCTCGTCGAGCGAGTTGTAGGCCTTGCCGCAATTGTACGTTTTCATCAAGCGCTCGCGACGATCGGCATGCAGATCGGAGACCGCTTCGACAACGGCGTTCGGGTGCTCGTGGAACTGAAAGGATGTGCCGAAGCGCCCGCCAACAATGCCAATCCTCAGGCGGCGGCCTTGCGCGGCGATGGGAAGTAACAAGGAAGAAACAAGTGCGCGACGAGAAAGGTTCACGATGACGATGATAAACTCTTTCGCGATGTCTCCGGCCCGGTCGGTATATATCGCGTTCGACAGATATCCTCTGCCCAAGGGGTCATCCAGCCATATTCGATCGATGACGACGGCGCTCGCGGAGTCACATGGACCGCTGACGCTGCTGTGTCTCGGTGCGCCGGAGTTGCCCGTGCACGAATGCGCTGGCGACATCGAAATCGTCCGGATGCCCTCCACGCACAGCGACGTGCTGCGGCGCGCGACGGCGTTCGCCGAGTTCGTCGCGCATCACGTCACGGCGCGCGCCGCGACGCTTGAGCGAATCGTTTTCCGTGACCCCTGGGGCGGCGTTCCCGCCCTTCGCGCCGCGCCGCGCTGCAAATCGGTCTTCGAAGTCAACGCGCTACCTTCCTGGGAACTGCCCTACTCCCGGCCCGGTTTCTTGAACAGCGCCGCGCTGCAAGCAAAGATCGGCGACATGGAGCGCTTCTGCCTCAGTAACGCCATTGGCATCCTTACCGTTTCGGATGTTACACGCCGCGCCTTGATCAGCGAAGGTGTCGACGGCGCGAAAATCACCACGATCCCAAACGCCGCAAGCGCCGAGTTCTTCGACGCCGATCCCGCCGACAACCCGATTCCGCTGCTGAACAATGGCGCGTGGTGCGGCTACATCGGCAGCCTGCACGGCTGGCAAGGCGTCGAATTTCTGATCGACGCCTTCGCGCAAGCGCGGGTCGACGGCGCACGCCTGGCCATCATCCACAACGGCGCCCACAACCCGCGAGAGATCGAGCGGCGCGTCGTCAACAGAGGCCTGAACGGGCGCGTGCTGATCCATCCGCCTCTCCCGCCACGTGAACTCGCCGGCGCGGTTTCGACGATGCACTTCACGACAGCGCCGCTGATCGAAACCGCGCGCAACACTTATCAAGGCTGTTGTCCAGTGAAGGTCATCGAGTCGATGGCCGCAGGCGTTCCCGTTCTCGCGTCCGACCTTGCCGTAACGCGCGAGTTGATCGGCCACGGCCAAAACGGTATGCTAGCCGAACCCGGCGATTTGCGGGCGTGGGCGCACGCGATTCGCGTGATGTTCGAGATGGAGAACAGACGAATTCACGCGAAGCGATGTTTTTCCTGGCCTGAAATCCATGACAAGCTAAGGAGGGTATTTACCGAATTATGAACCCCGCACCCGCAAAGCCGCTGAACACGCTCGCCGACCTGACGCCCGCGGCGCGCCAAGCGATCGAGACGAGAAAGATCTCCGGCAGTTGGAGCGCGAAAGCATTGCTGAAGCTGCTCGGCGAATTGCAGCGTTGGGACTTGGGCGTCGAAGAGCGCAAGAAGTCGGCGCACAAGCGAGTGATCTTTTCGTGCATTGCAATGGTTGTGAGTATCTTTCTGCTGCTGGTCTTCATTTCATTCGACCTCTGGTACATCGGCGTGGCGCTTACGATCGGCTTGGTTGTTTTCTTCGTCATGTCTTTGCGAGCAAAGTATGCGTTGAAGGCCGTCGATGTGCCCGACGAGTATCGCACCATCATCCGTCCGCTGCTGCGGCAACTCAGCCAGGACATCGATCCGAACGAAAAAGTGCGTGTCGAATGCGATCTTGCGGGCACCACCGAATCGAAGGCCAAAGGCACGAAAGACATCGGCAAGTACTCCTATCAAAGCGCCAAGCTTACGGTGTACGAGGACCCGCTCTGCCATCTGCGCCTCACATTGCTTGACGGCACCGAGGCCGTGTTTTCGATCGACAATACGACGCACAAGGTCGTCGGCACGAAGCGCAATTCCCGTGGAAAAACCAAAACAAAAACGAAGTGGAAGAAGGTCACGACTCTGACTGCGTCGTTGATCCCGCCGCAACGGCTGAACTGGGATGCCGGCAAATCGCAACAACTCGTGGACAGGAGATCCGAGAAAATTACCTTCGCGGAGAAGAACGGAGTGATGGTGGCGAAGCTGCAGAAATACTATGCATTTAAGAGCGCGGGCGACGAGCCGACAGGAACGGCGCCCTCGGCCGATGCGGCTGGATTGTTCGTACGGCTCTATGCCATGCGTCCGGCGGCGGGAGGTGCGAAATGAACTGCCAGTGGCAATCGGGATTGTTGGTGATGCGCGAGTGCGGGCAACCCGCGGCTGGCGCATGCGGAATGTGCGGGCGGTCGATCTGCATGCTCCATGGCGTGCCCGGTCCAAATGGAATCGCGTGCCCGCAATGTGCATCGTCGTCCGACGGCTACGAAGACACCGAAGATACCGAGATCGCCGAGACGCGCGGTCAATACGCGCAGCAGTTCGGAACGGGCGCGGGCTACTTCACACCCGCCGATTCGTCGTCGCTTGGCCGTGGAGGTGCGGCGGTTCCCACGCAACGGCCTTACGATCCTCGCGAGTCTTAGGCCTTGAGCGTTCGCATTCTCTGGATCACCGATCGCTATCCGCCCGCCAAGGGAGGCATGGCTGTCAGTTGCGCGCGCCAAGTACGGGGACTGCGCCGGCGGGGCGTGGCAGTAGACGTCCTATTGCTTGGTACGCCGTTCACGATGGACGTTCGCGTCGAAGAGCGCGACGGCGGTTCCGACATCTTCATCCCGCACGATCCGGAATCGTCGCTCGCACCAAATCAGGCGTGGCTATTCGTGCGCGAACGCCATGCGCGGCGGCCGTACACCAATGTCGTTGGATTCGGCGCCTCCGAGGCCGGCTATCACGCCGTGACTTTCGCCGCGTGGCTAGGTGGCCTGCCTTCGGCCGTCCTGGTGCGCGGGAACGATTTCGACCGCGACTGGTTCGTCCCGCAGCGCGCGGGCCTGGTGCGCGAAGCGTTCGAGCGCGCCACGGCCATCGGAGCGGTGACGGCGGAGAAGGTCGAACGTATTCGGGCGTTGTATCCGTCCAAACGTGTCTTGTGGACGCCGAACAGCGTCGATGTCGCGCGGTGGGAGTTGTTGCCCGGCGATGCCGCCAAACGCGATGAAGTCCGCGGCCTGCTCTGCGCCAATGGCGCTCGCGTAATCGGGCTCTTCGGCGAGTTGAAAGCGAAGAAACGCATTCCGTTCTGGCTGGAGGCGGTGCGCGACCGAGGGCTGCTCGACCGGATTCGGCTATTGACCGTTGGCACGCTCGATCCCGTGACGGCCGCGATTCTAGACGATCCCGCCGTCGCGCCGCGCAATCTGCGGTTGCCGTTTTGTCCGCCCGACGAGTTGGCGGGCCTGTACGCAGCGTGCGATTTTGTCGCGCTGCCATCCATGTTTGAAGGCATGCCAAATGTGTTGCTCGAAGCCATGGCGTGCGGCGTGGCGCCAATCGCTTCCGACGCGGGTGCAATGGCGGAAGTGATTCGCGATGGCGAGAACGGATTTCTGTTCGCCGCCGAATCGCGCGATGCCGCCGGCGAGGCAACCGCGCGCGCGTTGGCGCTTGACGACAGCGCGCTCGCCACGATGTCGGCGGCGGGGAAGCGGCACGTAGCTACGGAGTTTGCTCCCGACCGCGAAATCGAAGTGCTTCTCGAACTGTTGTGAGCGGGCCGCTGATTTACTACGCGCCTGGCGCGGGCCTCGGACACTTAACGCGCGCCCTGGCGATATGCCTGCCCCTGCGCGACCTCGGCATCGATGCACGCATCGTCAGCGATTCGCCGTTCTCCGCCGGCATCGCGGCACTGGCGCGCTGCCCGGTCATCGACATCGATGTGCGAGTCGAGGCGGGCCTCGTGATCACCGATGTGTTTCCCCATGGTCCTCGCGACGAATGGCGCGACACAAGCACGCCGCTGCTTCACATCGCCCGCCGGCTGCGTGTGTCAAGAGCGATGCACAACTTCGCCGCAATCATCGAAGCCGAGCCGCTCGGCATTGAAGGCGCGATTACGCTGGACGGCCCGATCCGCCTTGCGCCGGACCGCATTCGCACTCGCGTGCCGGGCGCGCTCGACCGCGATGGCCTGACGCTCATCGTTCACTCGGGGCCGCCGGAAGAGGTCAATGCCCTGCGCGCGCTCGCCGATGAGGCCGCCGTCGTCATCGCGCCCTTCGGCGGCATCGACTACTACCCAGCCCAAAACCTCTACGCCCGTGCGCGCCGCGTCATCACGGGCGCCGGCTACAACGCCGTGGCCGACATGTTGTGGCATCGCGACAAGCACACGGCACTCGCCTTCGAACGCAACTACGACGATCAACACGCACGGCTCGCGAACTTCTACACTCAGCCGGTCGACGGAACAATGCAGGCCGTCGAAACGATCACGCGCGTCTGGCGTGCTTCTGAATCAGGGCTTCGGTAATATCGACGCCAAACCCCGGTTTGTCGCTCGGATACAAATATCCGTTGGCGAATCGCGGCGACATCGCGGCCATGATATCGTTGCCCTTCTCGCCGACGCCGAAACTCTCCGCCAAATCGCAGTGTGCCGTCGCAAGCACGAAGTGCAGGCCATACAAACTGCCGCCGCGATGCGGGATCAGCGGCAATTGATGCACACTCGCCAGTGCGGCGATTTTGCGCAGCTCCGTCAACCCGCCGCTCCAGGTAATGTCGGGCTGCAATACATGCGCCGCTCCGCGCGCGATTACGTTTTCGAAACCGTAGCGCGTGTATTCGTGTTCGCCGTGCGCGATCTTAGTCGATCGCACGCGCTCGCACAACCGCGCATAACCGGCCATGTCGTCGGGGTTCAGCGGCTCCTCGATAAAATACAGCTTCGACGGCGCCAATCGCTCCGCCATCTCGATCGTGTAGTCGACGTTCCAGCGGCACAACACATCGATCATCAACTGCGCGTCCGGCCCGATTTTATTGCGTGCGGCGGCTATTTCATCCGCGGCCCTCTTCATGCCGGCCGCGCCTTCATGCGGCGACGAATCGATTGGCAGTTTGAACGCGCGGATACCCTGCGTTACGCCCATCTCGACGTTCTTGCTCGTCAAGTACACCGCGACTTTGTCTTTCGTCGCGCCGCCCAGCAGTTTGTACACCGGCTGATTCGCCGACTTGCCCGCGAGATCCCACAGTGCCAAGTCGATGCCGCTTATCGCCTGAATCGCAACGCCTTTGCGGCCGTAGAACAGCGACGATTGATACATCTGCTCCCACAACAGCTCGATGTTTGACGGATCGGCCCTCAGCAGCAGATCTTTCAAATGCGTCTCGATCACATGTACCGCGGCCGATCCGCCGCCACCGAGGCCGTAACCAGTCAGCCCGCCGGTCGTCTTGATTTCGACGAGTATCGATCCCGCCAGTTGCGAAAAAGGCCCGAACCACCGCGTTCGCGCCGGGTCGTGATCGTCCTTGAACTTCGCCGTGCCGAACCGCGCTGTGGGCAACAGCGGCATCACCCACGTGCGAACGGAATCGATGCGCTGCATTCCTTGCGCGGCGAGCGGCATCGCCAAAAACATGCGCCGGTTCAACGCGATACTCCTTCCCACAAAATCTTCAGCGCGCGCTTGCCCGCGTCGTCGAGCTTGAACTTTGTCGCCACCGCCCCGACATCGCCGTTGCGAGGCCCCCGAACCACGTGATTCGAGAATACGCCGCGCAGCACGAGCAGATACTTCAGACCTTCAATGCCATACTGCTCGAACTCCGGCACGAACACCGCGGCCTTTGCGAAGGCTGCCGCCGCTTCACGTTCCTTTTTCTTTTGCCACAGGTCGAACGCACGCGCATACAGATCGGCGGGCCCGGCCGCGGGCATCGAGCCGCTGGCGCCGCGCACCAACTCATCGATCATCGTTTTTCCATGA